>Ga0335083_10002833_pt1 | contig 22696 bp, 19 predicted proteins | sample Lox_Sample_42_FD_206716 | JGI IMG/M metagenome (GOLD analysis project Ga0335083, IMG submission 206716) | Soil microbial communities from Loxahatchee National Wildlife Refuge, Florida, United States - Lox_Sample_4.2 | ecosystem: Environmental > Terrestrial > Soil > Wetlands | place: USA...
GTGAGCTATCCGGCGGGTACGACGAAGGGCGATGTCATCGTGCTGGTGGCCGGCGTCGTGGCCTGGGCGGCGTTTGCGTTCTGGCTGCACGGCTGGCTGATCGGCGTGAAACCCATGGGGTGAAGGTAGTCATCTACGACGGCGCGCGCTGCTGGGCTACAGTGGACGCGTTTCCGGCATGAGGATCGGGCCATGGTTGCCTTCCTGCTCTGGTTGTTGCTGCTGGTGTTCTGCTGGCCGCTGGCGCTGCTCGCCATCGTTCTCTATCCCATCGTTTGGCTGTTGACGCTGCCGCTGCGATTGGTGGGCATTACGGTGGGCGCGGTATTCGCGTTCCTTGGTGCCCTGCTGATGCTGCCGGCGCGTGTATTGCGCGGACGGCCCGTGTAAGTGGAAAAGCCCAGCGCTCCCTCGTGCGAGCGCAACCGCGACGTCATTCTCGACGTGTTGCGCACGTGCTTTGCGGATCGCCGCCGCGTGCTGGAAATAGGCAGCGGCACGGGCCAGCACGCCGTGCATTTCGCCGCGGCGATGCCGTGGCTTACCTGGCAATGTTCCGATCGTGCGGAGGGCCTGCCCGGCATCCGCATGTGGCTGGACGAGGCCGCGCTGCCCAACACGCCTGCGCCGGTGGAACTCGATGTGGCCGGCCGCTGGCCATCGCACGACTTCGATGCGGTGTTCAGCGCGAACACTTTGCACATCATGTCGTGGGACGAGGTGGAGCTGCTGTTCGATCACCTGGCCTCCGTCACCACGGAGGATGCGGTTCTCGCCATCTACGGCCCGTTCAACTACCAGGGTCGCTACACCAGCGAGAGCAACGCCGCCTTCGACGACTGGCTGCAGGCCCGCGGCAAGCATATGCGCATCCGCGATGCGGAGGCCGTGGATGCCCTGGCCGAAGTGGCGGGATTCGACCTGATCGACGACATCGCCATGCCTGCCAACAACCGGACCCGGATCTGGCAACGCACCCGTTGAGGGCGCACCATTGGCATCTGGCACCGAAGGCGGCAGGATGAACGCCGGAGGTGACCAACCACGCCATGCGACCCTACGTGCAAGCCATCGACACACTCACGCCCTGCCCCTGCGGCAACGATGCCGGCTATGCCCGCTGCTGCGGGTTGCTGCATGGCGGCGCCGTGGCCAGCACGGCCGAGCAACTGATGCGTTCGCGTTACAGTGCCTACGTGCTCAAGCGCGAGGACTACCTGCTGGCCACCTGGCACCACAGCACGCGTCCCGCCCACCTCAAGCTCGGCACCCAGCAACCGGCACCCACCTGGCTCGGCCTCTCGGTGAAGCGACACGAAAGCCACGGCGACCAAGCCATCGTCGAATTCGTGGCGCGCCTGCGCTATGGCGGCGGCAAGGCCCAGCGCATGCACGAGATCAGCCGCTTCGTGCGCGAGGATGGCCACTGGTTCTACGTGGAAGGGGAATTTCCGGCGAAAGGCGGGGAGTGAGAAACCCTGCCCTGTACTGTGGGAGCGCACCCTATGCGCGACCGCGGAGATCGGTGGATATTCCGAATGGGAGTCGTCCCGAGAGACTGCGGCTTCATCGCTTCGCAGGCTTTTCGCGCACTGGGTGCGCTCCTGCATAAGACGGGGTGCGCTCCTACATAAGACGGTGTGCGCTCCCATGGAAGAAGTGGGCGCGGGAATTACTGCGGCGCAAACGGCATGGCCGTCTCGCCTTCTTCACGACCCAGCGGCCCAAAGCGTCGTTCCACGATTACGCCGCGGCCATCATGGCCGATCGCCACGATGGTGCTGGCGCGCGTGCCGTAGTGTTCGCCGCGGATGAAGGCCGGCGACAGCAGGCGCTCGCGCTCGAGCCCCACGCCGGTGTCGGGCAGCTGCTCGTCCGGGTAGCCACGCGTATCCGCCAAGGCGGAAAACAGTGGCGCGAAATCCCCCATGTCGCCGCTGTCCAGCCATAGCTGCAGGCGCATCATCAATGCCTTCGTCTTGGGCCACGGCGTGTTGAAGTCGGCATTGGAAAGGCCATGGACACCGGCCGTGATGGCCTGCGCGCGCGCATCCGGCCGGTTGCCGAGATAGAAGCCGGACTGGGTGTCGAAGGTCAGCAGGTTGAATGGTCGATAGCCGCCCGCGGTGGCCACCAGCGATGCTGCATGCGTGGTCGCGTTGGCGGCGCCGCCGAGAAAATCCAGCGCCAGCAGTCCGCGCGAACGGCCCAACTGCGGGTCGCGCGGATCGCGCACATTGGTCACCACGCTGCAGCGCCCATCGTCGGTGGCGCCAAGCCAGGTGCCACCTGCCTCCAGATCCTTGCCGGCAAGGATCGCCGGCTTGTCCCAGCGCGCCAGCGGTGCGCTGGGACGCGCGTGGAACTCGTCGCGGTTGCCGGCCAGCACGAGGCGCCAGCGCGGATGATGATTCCAGGCGAATGCGATCAGGCACATGCCGGCATTGTCGGCAACTCCTGCGGGCAACGCCAGCGAAAATGCGGTGCGCCGCCGAAGCAGCGCACCGCGATGGGCGACAACAGCCGCGCGGGTTACATCTTCACCTTCACACCCAGGTTGAAGAAACGCCCCACGATGCCGGCATACCCGTAGGTCGGGTTGTAGTTGAGGGCCGCGTAGTTGATCGGGTCGAGCGGCGGCTTGCGATCAAACGCATTCAAGATCGAGCCGAAGATCGAGATGTGATCGTTGATGTCGTAGCTACCGGTCAGGTCGAACGTGGTGATCGACGACATATGGCAGTTCGCCGGAAAATCCGCGCCGGTAATCGTGTTGGTGGAGAAGCAACCGGGAGCGATGTCAGGCACCTCGAACGACATGCCGCTGGTGTAGTACGCCGTGCCGGTTACCGTCAGCGGACCCCAGATCACCGAATTGGCCCAGGAGGCGCGCGTACGCGGCGTGCCTGCGCCCGATGACAACGAATAGGGTCCATGCGTGCCCACGAAACGCTGCTCCGAGCCGTCCTGCAGATACAGATTCCACTCGAAGATCTGTGTGGCGTTGAGTTCGCTGATCCAGCGCCAGTTGCCGTTGAACTTGAAGTCGGCCCGCAAGTCGGCATCCAGGCCGGAAGTTTCCAGGCTGTTCTCGTTGACATAGAAGGCCTCGACCACGGCAGGCCTCGGCAAAGCGTTCGGGAACTGCGGATCGGGGTTGTCCGCGATGACGGCCGTATTCGGCGGCAACGGTTGGCCCGCGAAGTACGCGTCCAGCACGGCGCTGGAATCGGCCGCTGCGATCACGCCCCGCTTCTTGATGTCGTAGTAATCCAGCGAAAGGCTGATGGGTTGCCACGGTTGCAGCACGATGCCGAAGGTGTAGCTCTCGGATTTTTCCGGCTTGATGTTCGGGTTGGCGGAAGTGAGGAAACCCACCGGGTAAGGCTGGACATAGCCGTTGTTGCCGTGCGCGGCCTGGAAGTCCTCAGGCAACGTCAACGTAGCGAAACCCTCGGATGCGCTCGAACCGTTCTCTGCAAAACTCGGCGCGCGGAAACCTTTCGAATACGTGCCGCGAACCGCGAGCATGTCGAACGGCTTCCACTTGAAGCCTGCCTTCGGCGAGGTGTTGTTGCCGAAATCGGAGTAGTGGTCAAAGCGCGTCGAGAGGTCCAGCTCCAGCGACTCCAGCAATGGCATGTCCACTTCCATGTACGCACCGTAGACGTTGCGGCTGCCGATGGTATGCGCGATGCCCAGGCCTTGCGCGGCAAGATCCGGATTCAGATCGGGATCGTCTTGCTTCTCGTGGCGAAAATCTGCGCCCACGCCAAGTCCCATCGGCCCGCCCGGCAGGTCCCACAGCTGGCGAGACGCCCGGAAGTCGATCGAATCCATGTCCGTCGTCGAGGTCTTGCTCAACGGGGGCGCCAGCGCGCTGAGCGTGGCGCTGGAATTCGCCGATGGATTGACGAAATTGTACGTTCCGTCGTTGATGTCGCTGAGCAGCTGGTTGTAGTTGAGGAAACCAAAGTTGGTGATGTCCAACCAGGTGTGGTTGATCACCAGCGCCGAGTCGTAATCCCAATCCCAGGCACGTCCATGCACGCCTGCGGCAACGCGCAGGTTGTGGTTGGTGTTGTCGATCGCGCCAAACTGCAGCCCGGGAAAGGCAAAGTTGATCAGCGCGTATTGCCCTTGGGCCGCAAACGGGTTGTTCGGATTGAGCGATCCGTCAGCCAGCGTGGGCGGCAGGGTGATGCTGTTGGTGTTGTTGGGCGTGCTGGTCTGGATCTGCGGCGGAAATGCCGTGGACTGCACTTCGTTCTGGTAGTAGCTCGCAGACAAATAACCGGTCAACTCGTCGCTAAACCTGATGGTAAAGCGCCCATATAGACCGAGACGTTCCTGCTCGGGTGCGATCTGCGTGAATTCCCCGGACTGGTTTTGCGCGCAGTAGCTCCCGGGATTGTTGGGATCGTCCGTCACCAGCGTCGAATCAGACCCGCATGGACGCAGCGGTTGCGCGACCGCGCCCGGAAGCGGCACGCCAGACTTGATGTCACCGGGCCTGGTCAGCATCGCAGGTGTCACGGTGCCGTAGGTGGACCCCAGATTGAGGCTGGGCTGACCCTGGATCAGGTTGTTGCCGCCGATCGAGGAAAGGTCCGGCGTATTGAACGGAAAATCACGATCCTTCGTCCTTATCTGATCGTCCTTCTGATATTCGACACTGATGTAAGCGTTGTGACCGTCCTTTTCCAGATCGCCCCCACCCAGCAGTCCGGTGAAACGCTTGGTGGTGCCTCCGCCGTGCTGCGAAGTGCCGATTTCTGCGGTGGCCTCGCCACCCTTGTAACTCGGCTTGAGAATGATGTTCACCACACCGGCGATCGCATCGGCACCGTAGAGCGATGACGCGCCGTCCTTCAGCACATCGATGCGGTCGATCGCATTGACGGGAATGGTGTTGAGATCCACGAACGTACGCTGACCGTCGTCGGCCAGTCCGAAGTTCGCACTGCGCCTGCCGTCGATAAGCACCAGCGTCGAATTGACGGTGAGGCCGCGCAGCGCCACGCCAGCGGAACCGGCAGCGAAGCCGGCGGTGAATGCCGAAGGAATGGAACCGCTGTTGTCAGCGGAAATGGCTCGCACAACATCGCTTACGGTCTTGAGGCCGCTGCGCTCGATCTGTGCGGCAGTGATCACGGTAACGGGTGACGGGGTCTCCACGTCGATGCGTGGCACCGCCGAACCGGTCACGGTGATGGTCTGCAGTTGCTTGGCCTGCTCCTCCTGGATGGCCTGATTATTGTCCTGTGCGAACACGATGCCGGACGTTGAAGACAAAAAGAGTCCAGCCATCGACAAGGCAAGCTTGTTGCGCTTCATGGCGATCTCCTCGTTGTGGGGCCTGGGGAAGGGCCCATGCGCGTCCGCGGCGGCAGTGCATCGGGGATCGGGGATGTGAGGAGCCGGCAAGCTGCCAGCTGGGGCGCGATCGCACTATTTCACCACTGCGCGCGCATCACAAGTATGTAACGTCGACCGCACAATAAGCGGGCGACGCAATTTCGTGCGCATTATTCGATGCAACTGAAACCGTTCCGCCACGCTGCGGCGTACGGAGCCGATCAGCGGAGATCGGCCAGGATGACTTCAGATCATCGTCATCGTTTGGCCGTCCATACGGCTTTGAAAAACTCGCCAGCATAAGGCGCGCCGATCCACTTCGTGGTGGCTGCGCGACGCGGCTTAACAATTAACGCGTATTTTCGCGCATCAACGCAATCCATTGCGCTTGCGAACAGCCTCCGACCAGCGCGATGCCACCCTCGGCGAGGTCATGCAGACGGTCTCATCGGTACGCGTGGTGACAGCCCGTTCGAGCAGCTGGATATCGGCCTCATGCTGGCGCGCGACATGCGGATCCTCGAAGAAGATCGCGCGCTGGCAGCGACGCTCCAGCACCAGGTCTGCGATCTGCGCATCACCGCCCATCGGGCCGCTCTGGTAACGCTCGACCCACGCCACGTCCTTCGGCCAGCCGCGGCTCCACGCCAACTCATTGAGCCGCTGTCCGGTGGTACCGGTGCCCACGCGATGAGCGAAGCGCGACAGCACATCGAAATGTTCGGCGGCATAGGCAAGCATTTGCGGCTTCATGGCATCGTGCGCTATCAACGCGATGGTTTGCGCTTCCATCCCGTAGAAGACATCCGCGCCACGATCCGCCGCGAGGCCCGCATGGATGCGCTCCATCTCGATCCAATCGCGTGCCGATGCAACCGTGGAGATGAAAGGCTTGCCATGGATCACGCACTGGCGCTTGAGCGCGATGGCCTCGGGGAAAATGGACGAGGGATCGACCGGATCGATCAGGTAGATCGCGCCATCGAGTGTGCGCTCGTCGTCCAGCCCCACCACTTCGGCCACCAGCTTCATCAGGCCACCCTCGCGACCGTAGGGATAGCGGCGCAATGGTGCGTAGCTTTCGAGATGGCCGGCGCGATGGATCGCATCATAGGTCCGCCCCACCGCATGCAAGCCGAGCTCGAGTTCGCGGATGCCCGCTTCGCTGGCGCGCAGCCAGCGGAACAGTGCGGCATCGGCATGGGCGTGGTGCAACTGGTTGGCGGCGAGGCCAAGGCGCATGGGCTTTGCTCCGGGAGGAATGAAAGTTCGACCGCCTGCCGGCAGCCGACACGGATAGTAGCTTCACCTGTAGGAGCGCACCCAGTGCGCGACAAGCCTATCCCCCAAGGGGACGTCGCGAAGTGATATCGATCGTGGGCCGCGTTCGCGCACAGGGTGCGCTCCTACAGAAAGGCCCCGGTACCGGCTTCAGGCGTGCGCCAAGGCCGGGGCGTCCACCTGCTGCAGCATCTGCACGATCGACGCTGCTGCCTCGCGACCGTCATACACCGCACGCACCACCAGATCGGCGCCACGCACATTGTCGCCGCCGGCAAAAATCTGCGCGTGGCTGGTCTGGTGGGGCAAGGCACCGTTGGCGCCGGTGATGAGGCGGCCCGACTTGTCCAGCGACACGCCATGCGAGCGCAACCAGTCAGGCGGACTTGGCAGGAAGCCGAACGACTGGATCACCACGTCGGCATCGATCACGTACTCGCTGCCGGCCACGTTCTGCGGACGCAGGCGGCCGGAGCCATCATCGACCAGCGCAGTCTCCACCACGCGCACGCCGCGCACGTTGCCGCGCGAGCCGCCGAGGATTTCCAGCGGTTGGCGCTGGAACAGGAAATTGACGCCTTCGTCCCGGCTGTAATTCACCTCGCGCGCCGAGCCGGGCATGTTCGCCTCGTCGCGACGGTAGACGCAGGTGACGCTGGCGGCACCGAGGCGGATCGCCGTGCGGTTGCAGTCCATGCCGGTATCGCCGCCGCCGAGCACCACGACATGCTTGCCGCGGAAGTCGAACGCGTGCGCAGTGCCTTCGTCGCGCAGAAGGCGCTCGGTGTTGGAGATGAGAAACGGCAAGGCATCGTGCACGCCGTGCAGGTCGCGGCCCGGCAACTGGGCATCCACGTAGGTATACGCGCCGGTACCCACGAACACTGCGTCGTAGTCGTCCAGCAGTTGGCCGAATTCGATGTCGCGCCCCACTTCGCGATTGAGCAGGAAGCGTACGCCCATGCCTTCAAGCACGTCGCGGCGCGTGCGCACCACGCCCTTGTCGAGCTTGAATGGCGGGATGCCGAACGTGAGCAGCCCGCCGATCTCGCTCTGGCGGTCATACACGTCCGCGGCAATACCCGCGCGGCGCAGTCGGTCCGCGCAGGCCAGGCCCGCGGGACCGGCACCGATGATCGCCACGCGCCGGCCGGTTTCGCGTACCGCGGAAAGATCCGGCCGCCAGCCTTGGCGCAAAGCCTCGTCGGTTACCCAGCGTTCGATGCTGCCGATGGTCACCGCGCCGAACGCAGTCTGTTCCAGCGTGCACGCGCCTTCGCACAGGCGATCCTGCGGGCACACGCGGCCGCAGATCTCCGGCAACGGATTAGTCTCGTGCATGAGCGTCGCCGCTTCCATGACACGGCCGTCCTGCACCAGCTTCAGCCAGTTGGGAATGTAGTTGTGCACCGGGCAGGCGTGTTCGCAATACGGATTGCCGCAATCGATGCAACGCTCCGCCTGCGTACCCGCTTGCGCACCCGCGAAATCGCCCGAGATCTCACCATAGCCCAGCACGCGGATCGACACCGGCACGGTGCGCGGCGTCTGCCGCTGCACATTGAGGAACTGGAAATCCTTGGAGCCTGCACTCATGCCGCGCTCCTCAGCTCTTCCGCCAGCGCAGCGAGACTTGCCGCCTTGGGCTTCACCAGCCAGAACTTGTATTGCAGGCCGCGGAAGTCCGCGAGGATGCGACGACCCCAGTCACTGCCGGTGAGTTCGACGTGGCGCGCCACCAGGCTGCGCAGATGCTGCATGTAGTGCTCCATGCCCTCGGGCGAAATGCGCAGGATGTCCACCAGCTCGTGGTTGTAGCAGTCGACGAAGGTGCGCTCGATGTCGAGCACGTAGGCGAAGCCGCCGGTCATGCCCGCGCCGAAGTTGAGGCCGACCTTGCCGAGCACGGCGACCACGCCGCCGGTCATGTATTCGCAGCAGTGATCGCCGGCGCCTTCCACCACGGCCAGCGCGCCGGAGTTGCGCACGGCGAAGCGTTCGCCCGCGCGACCCGCGGCAAACAACTCGCCATCGGTGGCGCCATACAGGCAGGTGTTGCCGATGATGGCCGCATCCTGCGTGGCGAACGGCGAATCGTCCGGCGGACGCACCACGATGCGACCGCCAGCCATGCCCTTGCCGACGCCGTCGTTGGCCTCGCCCACGAGATCGATATGCACGCCGCCCGCGTTCCACGCACCAAGGCTCTGGCCTGCAGCACCGCGCAACTTGAGCGTCACCGGATGTTGGTCCATGCCGTGATCGCCCCACAGCCGTGCCACCGCGCCGGAAAGGCGTGCGCCGATCGCGCGATCGGTGTTGACGATGTCAAAGGCAAACTCACCGCCGAGCTTGTCTGTCACGACCGTGCGTGCCGCTTCGTCGATGCGCATGGCCAATGCCGCATCGTCGCGCATCGGGTTGCGCGGCAGCGTGCAGGCAAAATCCACGTTTGCCGCCAACGCGGCGTTCCCGAGCAAGGGCTGCAGGTCGAGCTTGTGCTGCACCGGCGTGGTGCCATCGACCTGTTCAAGCAGGTCGGCGCGGCCGATGAGCTCGTCCAGGCTGTGCGCACCCAGCTGTGCCAGGTGCGCACGCACGTCATCGGCAATGAAGCGGAAATAGTTCATCACCATCTCCGGCAGGCCGATGAAATGATCCTTGCGCAGTACGGGATGCTGCGTGGCCACGCCGGTAGCGCAGTTGTTGAGATGGCAGATGCGCAGGTACTTGCAGCCAAGCGCCACCATCGGGCCGGTGCCGAAGCCGAAGCTTTCCGCACCAAGCATGGCGGCCTTCACCACATCCAGGCCGGTCTTGAGGCCGCCGTCGGTCTGCAGTCGCACGCGACCACGCAGGTCATTGCGGCGCAGCGTCTGCTGCGTTTCGGCCAGGCCCAGTTCCCACGGCGTGCCGGCGTACTTGATCGAGGTGAGTGGGCTCGCGCCGGTGCCGCCGTCGTGGCCGCTTACGGTGATGAGGTCCGCGCCCGCCTTCACCACGCCCGCGGCCACGGTGCCCACGCCGGCGTGACTCACCAGCTTCACCGACACCAGCGCCTCGGGATTGACTTCCTTGAGGTCGTGGATCAGCTCGGCGAGATCTTCGATGGAATAGATGTCGTGATGCGGCGGCGGCGAGATCAGACCAATGCCTGGCTTGGCGTAGCGAAGGCGCGCGATGGTGCTGTCTACCTTGTGTCCCGGTAGCTGGCCGCCCTCGCCGGGCTTGGCGCCCTGCGCGATCTTGATCTGCAACACTTCGGCATTGACCAGGTATTGCGGCGTGACACCGAAGCGACCGGAGGCGACCTGCTTGATTTTGGACGTCTTCTCCGTGCCATAGCGCGCCGGATCTTCGCCGCCTTCGCCGGAATTGCTGCGTGCACCGAGACGGTTCATCGCGATGGCCAGCGCTTCGTGCGCCTCCGGCGACAGCGCGCCCAGCGACATGCCGGCAGAATCGAAGCGACGCAGGATGCTTTCGGCTGACTCCACGTCATCGAGCGGAATGGATTCGCGCAGTGGCCGCGGCGAAAGCAGGTCGCGCAACGCCGACGGCGGCCGACGGTCGACGAAATTGGCATAGGCGCGATAGTCGCCCGCATTGCCGGTGCGCACGGCCTTCTGCAGGCTGGCGATCACGTCGGGGTTGTACATGTGGTACTCGCCGCCGTGCACGAACTTGTAGAGCCCGCCGGCGCGCAGCGGCAGCGCATCGCTCCACGCTTCGGCCGCAAGCAGGCGCTGGTCGCCCTCCAGGTCTTCGAAGGTGGCGCCGCCGACGCGCGAGGGGGTGCCGGGGAAACACAACGACACCACTTCCGGCGATAGGCCCACGATCTCGAACAGCTGCGCGCCGCGATAGCCGGCCACGGTGGAGATGCCCATCTTCGACAGGATCTTCAGCAAGCCCTTGCGCACGCCGCGGCGATAGCTGCGCCCGATCTCGAAGCGATCGCTGGCGATGTGTCCCTCGCGCCCCAGCTCGAACAGACTCTGGTAGGCCAGCCACGGATAGATCGCGGTGGCACCGAAGCCGAGCAGGCACGCGAACTGGTGCGGGTCACGCGGCGTTGCCGTCTCCACCAGGATGTTGCACTGGCAGCGCAGCGCCTTGTCGATGAGATGCGCATGCACCGCGCCCACCGCCAGCAGCGAATGGATCGGCAACAGGCTCTGGCTCGGATAGCGGTCGCTGAGGAAGACCAGCTGGCAGCCGTCGCGCACGGCTTTTTCCACGTCGTGGCACAGGCGGCGAAGCGCCGCTTCCAGCCCTTCCTCCGGCGCATACATCAGGTCGAAGCGCGGCGTGCCGGTGAACTGCGGCAACGCCAGTAGCTGGCGCAACTTGCGCTGCGAGAGCACGGGTGAGTTGATCAGGATCTGCTTCGCGTTCTCCGGCGTCAGGTCGAACACGTTGCTTTCCGGTCCGATCTGCGTCACCAGCGACATCACCAGTTTTTCGCGCAGCGGATCGATCGGCGGATTGGTCACCTGCGCAAAGGCCTGGCGAAAACGGTCGAACAGCGGACGCACCTGGCGCGACATGGCGGCCACCGGCGTGTCGTCGCCCATCGAACCGGTAGCTTCCTGCTCCAGTTCCACCATCACCTTCAGCACTGTCTCGCGTTCCTCGCGCGACAGGCCGTAGAGCTTCTGGTAGCGGCGCAGCTCGTCCTGCGGCAGCGGCTCGGCCGCCAGCGACGGATCGATCAGGTCCGATTCGAGATAGCTCACGCCCGCACGCAGCCAGTCGCGGAACGGCGCGCGCTTGCGGTTGATGTCGTCGATGTCGGCATCGCGCAGCAGGCGATGCTCCTTGAGGTCCACCGCGATCATCTCGCCGGGAGCCAGTCGACCCTTGGCGACCACCTGCGATGACGGCACATCCCACAGGCCCGCCTCGGAGGCAACGATGAGGTGGTTGTCCGCCGACAGCGCCCAGCGCGCGGGGCGCAGGCCGTTGCGGTCCAGCGTGCAGGCTGCGTAGTGGCCGTCGCACATGACGAGCCCTGCAGGACCGTCCCATGGCTCGCTGTGCAACGCGTAGTACTCGTAGAACGCGGCGAGGTCTTCGTCGATGCCCTCGCGCGCGGCGAAGGCCGGCGGCACCAGCACGCGCATCGCGGCGATGAGATCAAGGCCGCCCGCCAGCAACACTTCCAATGCGTTGTCCAGGCTCTCCGAATCGGAACCGGACTGGCGCACCAGCGGGCCGATATCCGAGAGATCCACCAGCGGCGAATGCAGGATCGATTCGCGCGATTGCATCCAGCGGCGGTTAGCGCGGATGGTGTTGATCTCGCCGTTATGCGCTAGCAGGCGGAACGGTTGCGCCAGGCGCCATTGCGGCAGCGTATTGGTGGAGTAGCGCTGGTGGAACACCACCGCGTCGGCGCTCAGCGAGGGATGCGCGAGATCGGCAAACACTTCGCGCAATCGTCCCGGCGCTGCCATGGCCTTGTAGCCAACGACATGGGACGACAGCGTGACCACGTAGAAGTGCGGGTCTTCGGAAAGCGCGGTTTCGGCACGGCGACGCGCGCGGAACAACGCGCGCTCGAACTGGCCGTCATCCATCGTGGCCGACGGCTCGACGAACACCTGGCGCACGCGCGGTTGCGCTGCCGCTGCAAGCGGCCCACAGGCCTCGGTATTGACGGCGACGTCGCGCCAGCCCGCAATGCACAGGCCTTCTTCGCGCACGAAGCTCTCGAAAGTGGCCGCGGACTCGTCACCGCCGGCGGGATCGAGGAACACGACGCCGGCTGCGAAACGCGTACCCACGTCGATGCCTGCTTCGTTGGCGAGCGCCTTCAGCCAGACCAGCGGACGATGGAAGAGCACGCCGCAGCCATCGCCGCTCACGCCATCGGCATTCACGCCGCCACGATGGGAAAGTTTGGCCAGCGCATTGAATGCCGTGTCCACCACCCATGCGCTGGCATGCCCGTCGATGTTGGCGACCAGGCCGAAGCCACAGCTGTCGTGCTCAAACGCAGCGTCGTAAAGCGTCGCTGGTACTGCCTGCGCCATCTTGCCTCCCCGGCCGATGGATGGGGACACGTTGTCCCAACGACACCGAAGGTGTCGCCGCCACGTATCCGAGTGTGAGCTCGAATAGAACACAATTGGTGCGTCGCGTCAAAGACATCTTTACGTCCAAATGAAAGTTTCAGGTGGAAGCAATTCTTGTCCGCAGGACATCGATGCGCGTGGCACGCAATGCTGCGTGACGACGCATGCGAGGTGACTTCGCACGTGGCGGAAGCCATGCGCGAGATCCGTGCGCGCCACATCGATGCGATGCCGGCCATACCAGTGCGCGGACCATGTCGCGCTGGAGGTACGCCGGCCAAGGTTCGTCGCCCGGTCCACGGCGGCTCGCGCGTTGTCACTGCGCTCTGTGATAATCGGCCGATGCGCATACCAGTCCGTCGTGCCCGCCCCCTCCTCCGCGCCGCGGCCGGAGCCCTCGTCCTCTCCCTCACCGCTCTGCCGGCCTGGTCGTTGCAGGACAGCAAGACGCGCACGGAGCAGGCCGAGGCGCAGAAGAAATTGACCGACGTGCACAGCAAGGTGGAAGCGCTCGCCAAGGAACAGGCCGAGACCGCGGCCAAGCGCGACAGCGCCACCACCGAGCTGGCCAGGCAGGCCAATGCCGTGGCCAGCGCCGCCAAGGCCGTTCGCGAAACCGATACCCAGCTGGCCGCCAAGCAAAAGGAACTGGATCAGTTGCAGGCCGACCGCTCGGAGCTGCAGAAGAACCTGGAAGGCCAGCGCGCGGCCATCGCCGAACTGCTGCGTGCCACCTACGCCCTGGGCCGCGGCTCGGACCTGCGCCTGCTGATGGGCGACGACGATGTTGCCCGCATCGCGCAGGCACTGGCCTACTCCAAGTATTTCCAGGAAGACCGCGTCGCGCGGGTGCAGAAGCTGATGGGCGACCTGGCCAAGCTGCAGGATCTGGAAACCCGGATCACCGCCCAGCAGCAGGCCCTCCAGGCCAGTCGCGCCGAACGCGAGACCCAGGCCAAGACCCTGGAACAGCAGCGCGCCGCGCAGGCCAAGCTGGTCGCGGACACCGATGCCCAATACAAGGACCAGGGCGCCAGGCTGGCCGCGCTCAAGCAGAACGAGGCCTCGCTGAACCAGTTGGTGGACAAGCTGCAGAAGGCCATCGACGAGGCCGCCCGCGAGGCCGAGCGTGCCGCCAAGGCCAATGCGGGCACGGCCACTCCCTCGCCCGGCAAGGGGTTGGCCAACATCCGCGGCAACCTGCCGTGGCCGGCCAGCGGCGTGGTCAATACGTACGGCAACGGCGTCCTCATCAAGGCATCCGGGGGCAGTGAGGTGCACGCGGTAGCCAGCGGCAAGGTGGTCTATGCGGCCTTCCTTCGCGGCTACGGCATGCTGGTCATCCTCAACCACGGCAACGGCTGGCTGAGCATGTACGGCAACAACGAAACCTTGCTGCACGGCGTGGGCGACCAGGTATCGGTCGGCGAAGTGGTCGGCACCGCGACTGCACCGACCGGGGTCAACACCGGTGTCTATTTCGAGTTGCGCCAGAACAACAAGCCCGTCGACCCGCGCACATGGCTAAGCCAGCGGCGTTGACGCCGGCCATGCGGCGTCGCAGGCTACGCTGCGCGCCATGACATTGAATTCTGGCGGGATCGGGCGGTCCAAGCAGCGCTGCGCGGCCCGCCGCCCCCATTGGTTTTCCCCGGAGTCCCCTTCCATGCGGTTTTCCACCTTGAGCCTGGCTGCCCTGTTGCTGGCGGCACCCGTCGTACAGGCCCAGACCTCGGCCACGCCCTCCAGCGGGACCAAGAAACCCGCCGCCAGCACGCCGGCGCCAGCGTCATCCTCGTCGGTGCCCGATCGCATGGACCTGGACGATGTGCGCAACTTCAGTCGCGTCTACGAGATCGTGCGCCAGGCGTACGTGGAGCCGGTGGACAACAAGACCATGATGAAGGCCGCCATCAGCGGCATGCTCAGCGGGCTGGATCCGCACAGCGAATACCTGGACAAGGACGGCCTGGCAGAACTCAACGAGGACACCACCGGGCAGTACGGTGGACTGGGCATCGAAGTGCTGCAGGTGGATGGCACCTTGCGCATCATCGCCCCCATCGACGACACGCCCGCCGCGCGTGCCGGCATCAAGGCCGGCGACACCATCATCAAGGTCAACGGCAAGCCCGTGGACGCCGAGGACATCGACGAGATGTTCAAGGAATTGCGCGGCGACCCGGGCACCAAGATCACGCTCACCATCCTCCACGAAAAGAGCGACAAGCCCATCGACATGCCGCTGGTGCGCGAGCGCATTTCGGTGACCAGCGTGAAGCTGCGCGAGATCGAGCCGGGCTACGCCTATATCCGCATCAGCCAATTCCAGGACGACACCGCGCCCGACCTGGAAAAGAAGCTGGGCGAGCTGATCCGCAAGAACGGCGCGCAGAAGGGCGCCATCCTCGACCTGCGCTCCAACCCCGGCGGCCTGCTTACCGCCGCGGTGGGCGTAAGCGACGATTTCCTCGATTCGGGCACCATCGTCACCACGCGCGGGCGCCTGCAGGATTCCAACCTCAGCTTCGAGGCGCACCAGGGCGACCTGCTCCACGGTGCGCCCATGGTCGTGCTGGTGGACAACGGCACGGCATCGGCCGCGGAGATTGTCTCCGGTGCACTGAAGGACAACCGCCGCGCGCTGATCATCGGCCGCCGTACCTTCGGCAAGGGTGTGGTGCAGACCGTACTGCCGCTGGACAACGACCACGCGGTGAAGATCACCACGGCGCGCTATTACACGCCCAGCGGCGTCTCGATCCAGGCGGAGGGCATCAAGCCCGACATCGCCCTGGCCGACCTTTCGGTCAACAAGGCCGACAGCGCCGCCACCCTCATCGGCTCCGAAGCCGACCTGCCCAACCATCTGGCCAACGAGAACAGCAAGACGGGCCAGGACATCGACAACGACGGCAGCGCGGAGAACGCCAAGCTGGCGACGCAGGACTACGCGCTTTCGCAGGCGTTGAACGTGTTGAAGGGTTTGGCGCTGAACCGCGTCGCGCCGGCGATCCCGACGAAGCACTGATGGTCCTCCTGCATAGGGGCGACTCCTTTGCAGGAGCGCACCCTGTGCGCGACCAGGTTCCCGCTGGTGCCTCATCCACGACTGTGGATGTTTCTCGCCATGGCACGCCTGCGCGCAGGTGACAGCCAACCGTCGGGAATCAGGCGAGCCTGGCGCGTTTGCAACGCGCCTCGCAAGCAGGATCTGCGCGCTGTCGTCGAGGCACACGTACGCCGGGTAGCCATGGGAATGACTGGCGCGGAAGGAGATCGCGCACAGGGTGCGCTCCTACAGGTGAGAGGTTGCCGCCGGAAGCAGGAGGAAGGTCAGAACCCGATTTCGGGCGCCAATCCCATCAGGTGACCCGCCAGCGGATCGTCTTCCGCCAGCAGTTCAAACCCTTCGTACTCAAATCCCGGCGCCACCAGGCAAGTCACCAGGGTGTACGCGCCCAGCGGTCGCGCCGCCTGCCACGCGCCGGCGGGCACGATCGCGACGGAACGGTGGCCATCGGCCAGGCTCCCCAGGCGGCATCGTTCCAGGCTCTTGCATGCGGGGTTGTAGATCAGCAGTTCCAGCGCATCGCCTTCGGCGAAGTGCCAGGCTTCCTCCGCATCCACGCGGTGCCAGCTGCTGCACTGGCCGCTCTCAAGCAGGTAGTGGATGGCGCTCATCGCATGTCGCGCCAGGCTGTTTTCTTCAGCGGATTTGGGCGGATGGAAGCGGCGATAGTGACCGCCTTCGACATGCGGCTGCAGCTGCAGCGTCGCCTTGATCTCGTCGATGCGCTCGCTCGCTTCGCTCATGTCGCGCTCGCGCCGGAAGGTTTCAGCAGCCAGCGCACGGCCAGTACGCCGATCTCGTAGAGCAGACACATTGGCACGGCCAGCATGATCATCGAGGTGATGTCCGGCGGCGTGATGAAGGCGGCAATGGTGAAGGCGCCCACGATCGCGTAGCGGCGACCGCTGCGCAGCTGCTCCAGGCTGACCACGCCGATCGCCGCGAGAATCACCACCGCCACCGGCACTTCGAAGCACAGGCCGAAGGCGAAGAACATCAGCATCACGAAATCGAGGTAATGCGTGATATCCGTCATCATCTCCACGCCCTGCGGCGTCACCGCCGTGAGGAAGCGGAACGCGGCGGGCAGCACCAGGAAATAGGCAAACGCACAGCCGAGATAGAACAGCAGCAGCGCGGCCACCAAGAGCGGTCGTGCGAGACGTTTCTCGTTGCGGTAAAGACCTGGGCTGACGAAGGCCCACAACTGATAGACCACCACCGGCATCGCGATGAACAGCGCGGCGTAGAACGCCAGCTTGAGCGGCGTCACGAACGGGCTCGCCACTTCGGTGGCGATCAGGTGCGCACCGGCAGGCAGGCGCGAAACCAGCGGTGCCGCCAGCTCCGTGTAGAGCCGGTTGGCAAAGGGAATCAAGGCGGCCAGCACCACCAGCACGGCCACGATGGCGCGCATCAGGCGCGAGCGCAGTTCGATCAGGTGCGAGAACAGGCCCTGTTCGAGGCCGCCATCGTCGGGACCTTCCAGCTCAGGCGTCGCCATGCGGGGCCTCCTTGGCGGACGTCACCTCAACCGTCGCAGTCGTCTGGGCTGCGTGGGCTGCCTCGGCCGCGGGTGTCACTGCGGACTCTGGTGCCGCTGCAGGCGCGGGCGCATCGGCGGCAGTCGTGCCGCCGGTGGGGCGCATCTTGCGCAGGGTTTCGTCCAGTTCGGCCTGGGCGGCTTCCGCGCGGGCGGCCGCTTCACGCGCCTGCCGGCGGATCTCCTCCACCTGCAGTTCGCGTTCCACTTCCGAGCGCACGCTGTCCCAGCCCGAGCGCACGCGACGCAACAAGGCGCCCGCGGTGCGGGCGGCGTGCGGCAGCTTTTCGGGGCCGAGCACGATCAGCGCAATGAGCGCAAGCAATACCAGCTTGCCGAAGCTGATCTCGATCATTGGAGCAGGCTCTCGCCGACCGGCTTATTTCTGCTCCGTGGTGTCGTGCTGGCTCTGGTTCTGGTTGGTGCCCGCGGGCGGGTCCGCGCGCAGGCGTTCGTCCGGGTTAGTCGGCTTGGCGGCGCCTTCATCGCCATCCAGACCCTTCTTGAAGTCACGCACGGCGCCACCCAGGTCGCCGCCGATATTGCGCAGCTTCTTGGTGCCGAAGATCAGCACGACTACGACCAGCAGGATAAGGAGATGGGTAATGCTCATTTAACGGGCCTCAGGATGTCAAAGCGGCGGAACGAAGCCGTCACGCCATCGCGCCGCCGCTCCACATCAGCGCTGAGTGTACTCCTCCAGGCGGTCCCTGAAATCGACTACAGGACCCGGGACGTTCGCCACCCCGCCCTCGAAGATGCGGCGGGGCGTGACACCCTTGCCGTAGATCGCTTCGTTGGCGTCGTAGTCGATGCGCAGCGCGGAGCCGTCCAGGGCCACGCCGGCGAACAGGCCGCGCGAGCGCGAGTAGGAATAGATCTCGGCCTTGAAGTCGCTGTCGGTGGACGCCTGGGCGGTGCGGCCCACCGGCCCTGCCGCAGCGGCGGCGTCCGCGCCCAGCGTGAACTTGCCGTTGACGATGGAATCCACGCCGCGCTGCGTGCGGAACACCAGGATGATGTCGCTGGACGAGGCGCCGGCCTGGAAGCCCACACTGCCGCCCGTCATGGTGATGAAGCTGGGGTTGGACCAGGTACCGTCGGCGCCCTTCACAGAAATCAGGCCTTCGCCGCGGCGGCCGCCGAAGACGAAGCCGACCTTGAGCAGGTCAGGGATCACCGCGATGGCCTTGGCTTCCTTCAGCAGGTCGACCGGAATGGACTTGTCCGGCGCCTGCATGATCTCGTTGAGTACCCGCACCGAGTTTTGCGCGCGCACCAGCGGGGGATCCTCGGCGTGCGCTGCCATGGCCGGCAGCAGCAGGACCGACAGGGCAAGCAACACACGATGCAACGATGCCTTGAACATGGATAACTCCTGGAGCGGATAAGGGTGTCGCGCCGCCTGCGGCTACGGTGCCCGCGGCACAACTGGCGGCTTGTGGCAGACTCTGCGGCGGTTTCTCCGTCAGCGCCACGATGCCACGCAGCCATGACTATACCGGCCCCGCCGGCCTTGCCCGCGACCTGCCCGTTCAGGCTGCAGTGCTTTTGGTGAACCTTGGCACACCGGAAGCGCCCACCGCGCAAGCGGTGCGGCCTTACCTGGCCCAATTCCTTGGCGACCGGCGCGTCATCGATTACCCGCGCTGGCTGTGGTGGCTGATCCTGCACGGAGTGATTCTCCGAGTACGCCCCGCGCGTTCCGCGCATGCCTATCAACGCATCTGGACGCCACAAGGGTCACCGTTGCGCGTGGGCAGCGAGGCACTGGCGACACGACTGCAGGAAGCGTTGTCGCGCCGCTGCGCGAAACCGGTACGCGTGGCCTTGGCGATGCGCTACGGAGAACCGTCGGTGCAGCGGCAGATCGAGCAGTTGCAGCGCGAAGGCGTGCGTCAGCTGTTGGTGCTACCGCTGTATCCCCAGTATTCGGCCACGTCCACCGGTTCAGTGGTCGATGCGGTGGCCGACGCCATGAAGTCATTGCGCTGGCCGCCTGAGCTCCGGTTCGTCAACGACTACCATGACGACTCGGCGCACATCGAGGCGCTCGCACGCAGCATCGAGCAGTGGTGGGCCGAACACGGCCGGGGCGAAAAGCTGCTGCTCTCCTTCCATGGCATTCCCGAGCGCTACGTGCGCCTGGGTGACCCGTACCTGGACCAATGCCAAGCCACCGCTCGCGCACTTGGCCAGCGGCTCGGGCTGGACGACACGCAGCTGGTGCTGAGCTTCCAGTCGCGCGTGGGCCGCGAGCGATGGCTCGATCCTTATACCGACGCGACCGTGCGCCAACTGGCGGCGCAGGGCGTGCGGACGCTGGACGTTGCCTGTCCCGGATTTGCGGTGGACTGCCTGGAAACGCTGGAAGAGATCGCCATGCAGAACCGGGACTTCTTCCGCGAAGCGGGTGGCCACGAGCTGCGCTACATCCCGGCGCTCAACGATAGCGACGAGCAGGTCGAAAGCCTGACCGGGCTGGTGCTGCGCCATGCCGGTGGCTGGCCGGCCTTTGCACCGCCCACATGAACCTTTCGCCCGCCGAGCTCGACATCGCGTTGCCTCACTTGCGCCTGCGCGCCCAGGTCTGGGGCGACGAAGGCGCGCCGCCGCTGCTCGCCCTGCACGGCTGGCTGGACAACGCGGGCAGCTATGCGTACCTCGCGCCGCGCCTTGCCCATCGCTGGCGCGTGATCGCATTGGAACTGCCGGGTCACGGGCATTCCGATCACCTGCCTCCCGGTGTGCACTATCACTTTGTGGACTACGTGCGTGCCGTGCTGGCCGCCGCCGATGCCATGGCGCTGGAGCGCTACCACCTGCTGGGGCACTCGCTGGGCGCAGGTATCGCCGCGCTGGTGGCGGCCGCCAGGCCGGAGCGTATCGAGCGGCTCGCGCTGATCGAAGGCCTCGGTCCGATCGCCGATGACGGACACCACACGCTGCGCCGCTTCCGCGACGCCATGGCGAGTGCGGCTACCGGTCGCTCACTGCGCGCGTTCCCGTCGATCGAACACGCAATCAGCGCGCGCTCGATGGCCAGCGGCTTGCCGGGGCCGCAGGCCCGCCCCATCGTCGAGCGCGGACTGCGGGAAACGCCCGAAGGCTGGCGTTGGCGCAGCGATCCGCGGCTCAACCGTCCCTCGCCGCTGCGCACCGCGGAGGATCAGGTCCACGCCTTGCTGCGCGGTATCGAATCGCCCACCGCGTTGCTGTTGTCCGATCCGCAAACGCCCTACCTGCCGCACACTCAGATGCATGCCCGCGCCGCCTGCGTGGCGGACATCGCGGTCAGCACGATGCAGGGAGGACATCACCTGCATCTGGAGCATCCGGCGGCCGTGGCCGCGTGGGCCGCGGCACATCTCGAAGGTCGCGCGACGGCCTGAGCAGGCGCGCGGCCGCCGTGGCCTCAGTGCTGCCCGGCCGTGTTGCTCATGTGGTTCATGCTGTTGTCCAGCTTCGGTGGCCCCAGCATGGGCAGGCTCGCGAAGATGTCATTGTTGCCCATGCGCGCGCTGATCACGCGGCTGAGCTTCTCGCGGTTGATCGGCTGGATCGTCTCGAAGTGGCAGGGTGCGGCGTTGCCTTGCGCATCTTCCGTGACCACGTTGCCCTGGTCGGTGATCGCCGGCTGCTCGCAGCCGTCCTGCGTGGTCACCAGCCACAGGTTCTGGTTGGACTTGTCGACGAAGACCAGTTTGTTCGGCCCCAGCACGAAGCCGCCGAGCTTGCCCTTGACGGTCATGCTGGTGCCCTTGGGGCCAGCGGCCGACTCGAAGGCTGGCAGATACTGCGATTCCTTGACGGCTTCGGCATGCACCATCGCGGCCACAGCCGTCACAGCCAGAGCCATGGCCAGCTTCCATCCCTTCCTGGTTGATTTGCTATCGCGCACGACATGCTCTCCCTGAGTTGAACAACGTCAAAGGACACGGTCATCGAACAGCGGAAACGGCGCATTCCCCGGCGCCGCCTGGGGCGCAATGTGCGCCTGTCTCGACGCCGGCGCAACCGGCACGACCGAACCGATGCCTGACCGACGGCACATGCCCCGGCGAGCCAGCGGCCTAGACTGGCGTCATGCAGCACTTCCAGCGCGCCAACTACGGGCAACCCGAGCGGATCTGCCGCTTGGGTGGCCTGCAGATATCCGCCACGGCCTATGCCGGCGGCAGCGCCTTGCCCTGTCATGAGCATGACGAGGCCTACCTGTGTCTCGTGGCGAATGGGCGCTATATGCAGCAGTCCGGCAGCGATGCATTCGATTGCTCGCCCGGGCTGCTGCTGGCGCATCCCCGCGGCCACCGCCATGCCAATCGTTTCGCACCGGAAGGCGCACGCTGCATCAGCATCTTCTTTGCCGATGGCGCTGGCGACGGTGTCGCCAGATTGCTGGGCGAGCATCGCCAGTTGAAGCTGCCCGAGGCAGGAAGACTGCTGGAGCGCATCGAACGCGAACTGCTCGCCACCGACGATGCAGCCGAGCTGGCCCTGCAATCGGCGGTGATGGAGCTGGCGGCCGCTGCGTGTCGCGCCCACGGCGAACGACGACCTGCGTGGCTGCAACGCGTCCTGCAGCGATTGCATGACGACCCGTTGCGCACGCCCTCGCTGCAGGACCTGGCCGCGCTCGCGGGCGTGCATCCTTCGCACCTGGCGCGCAGCTTCCAGCGCCTGCAGGGTTCGTCCGTGGGCGAATACCAACGCGGCCTGCGCATCGAACGGGCGCGACTCGCGCTGCACGACCCTCGCCTCTCCATTGCCGAAGTGGCGATGACGGCGGGCTTCAGCGACCAGAGCCATTTTGCCCGCGTGTTCAAGCGGCTGACCGGCGAAACACCCCGTGACTACCGGCACAAGGCGCAACGCGCGTCCTGATAGATCACGCACGTCCTAGACCCTGATCGCGGCGGGATGGACGATGGCGCCACCCCGTGCAAGGAGCCACGCCCATGTCCCCGTTCCATCGCCCACTGTTGGGCCTGCTGCTCGTCGGCGCGTTGTCCGGCGCCGTGGCCTCGCCCGCCTCTCCGACATCAGGCTTGCTCGACAGCGTGCGCCAGGCCTATGGCGGCGCGCGATGGTCAGGCGTGGCTGCGCTGCAGGCGGAGGGCAAGGAAACAGGCGACGACCTGACCGGCCCCTGGCAGATGACGGTCGACCTTCGCAGCGGGCAGTTCACTTCGCACATGCGCAACGAAGTCTTCGCGACCGCTGAAGGCGCCGATGCCCAGGGGCAGTGGCGCGAGGACGTCACCGGCCTCCTGCATCCGCTCGACTCGGACGAAGCGCGCACGGTGGGCGTGAGCGAAGCCTGGCTGCGTCGCTTCGGCTTTCTCGATATCCATGCCGCGG
>Ga0335083_10002834_pt1 | contig 22677 bp, 27 predicted proteins | sample Lox_Sample_42_FD_206716 | JGI IMG/M metagenome (GOLD analysis project Ga0335083, IMG submission 206716) | Soil microbial communities from Loxahatchee National Wildlife Refuge, Florida, United States - Lox_Sample_4.2 | ecosystem: Environmental > Terrestrial > Soil > Wetlands | place: USA...
GGCCGGATCGGACGGCCCGGGCCGCGTGCGCGTGTGCCCGGCGCGCTCGGCAACGCCCATCATCTTCTCCAGCATTTCGGCGACATCGGATCCGGAGAGGCGGAAATAGCGATGGCGGCCCTGCTTCACCGCTGAAACCAGCCTGCCGCCTTCCAGCTTGGCGAGATGCGTGCTTGCCGTCTGCGCCGTGACCCCGGCTTCGTTGGCGAGTTCGCTGGCGGTCAACGCCTTTCCCGAAAGAAGCGCGGCCAACATGTTGGCGCGGGCGGGATCACCAGCCAGCGCGGCAATCGGGGCGATGGAGGGGCCGTCTTTCATACTTCGACCGTAGCCGAAGTATGGGCGCGCGGCAACGGCTATTCTCATTCCAGGAGGAAGGCCGATGCCCGACCGCAGAACCGTGCTGGAAACAGGACTGGTCGCGTTTGCTGCGGCGAAGCTTCCGCTCCGCAAACGAAAGGAGAGCGTCATGCATGTCGTCTGTCACATCCGCTACGAGATCGATCCCGTGAAGCAGGCTCAGTTCGAAGAGTATGCCCGAAACTGGCTCACCATCATTCCGGCCTGCGGCGGCGATCTCATCGGCTATTACATGCCGCACGAAGGCACCAACTATGTCGCGCATGCGATGATCGGGTTCGACAGCCTTGCAACCTACGAAACCTATCGCGCGAAACTGAAAGGTGACGCCAAAGGCCGCGCCAATTTCGAGTTCGCGCAAGCCAACCGCATCATCCTGAAGGAGGACCGCACGTTCCTGCGCCCCGTGCGCGCATGATCGCGGTCATCTTCGAGGTCGAGCCGGCGGATGATGCGGCGCGCGAGTCGTATCTCGCCATCGCCGCGCGGCTGTGGCCGCTGCTCGACGGCATCGACGGGTTCATCTCCGTCGAACGGTTCCAGTCGCTGACCGACCCTGGCAAGATCCTCTCATTGTCTTTCTGGCGCGACGAAGAAGCGGTCGCCGCGTGGCGCAATGTCGACGCGCATCGCGCGGCGCAGGCGAAAGGACGAAACGGCGTGTTCGCGGATTATCGCCTGCGCATCGCGCACGTCGTCCGCGATTACGGTCTGAACGATCGCGCCCGGGCGCCGGCCGACAGCCGCGCCGCGAACGGCTAGAGGCCGCGGCGCTCGCCGATCACCGTCCAGGTGTCGGCGCCGTCGAACTTCGGAATGACGAGGTCGGTCAGCAACTCCGGTTGCATCAGCCGGACATTCACGCCCATGCGGTCGTAGGATTTGTCCACCGCCGACCAATGCGTAAAAACTCCGCAGACCTTGCAGCGGTGGAATTCGATGTCGCGATCGCCCCACATATAGACGTCGGTCGCGCCGCTCACCCGCACGTCTTTCGGCGAATAGTACGCCATCACCGAACCCAGTCGCCGGCAGATGGAGCAGTTGCACTCCTTGACCTCGACGTCCTGCGGCGGCTTGGGCAAGTCCAGCCGGACTGCCCCGCAATGGCATGTCGCTTCCACCATATCCGTCTCCATTCCGGCTGGACTGACAGATTGTCAGTTCCGGCTTTCTCCGCTATTGTGCCTCAATGACCGAGCATTTCGACGTCATCATTGTGGGCGCAGGCCTGTCGGGCATCGGCGCGGGTTATCATTTGAAAACCGCCTGCCCGAACAAGACTTACGCCATTCTCGAAGGCCGCGATGCCATCGGCGGCACATGGGACCTGTTCCGTTATCCGGGTATCCGGTCGGATTCGGACATGTATACGCTCGGCTACAATTTCAAACCGTGGCGCGAGGCGAAAGCGATCGCCGACGGACCGTCGATCCTGAGATATGTCCGCGACACGGCGGCGGAGAACGGCATCGATCGCCACATCCGCTTCCATCACATGGTGGAGCGCGCGTCGTGGTCGAGCGAAAACGCGCGCTGGACGGTGGAAGCCGAACAGGGGCCGGACAAGCGCCCAGTGCGCTTCACCTGCAATTTCCTCTTCATGTGCAGCGGCTATTACGATTACGCCGCCGGCTACGATCCCAAATTCATCGGCACGGAACGGTTCAAGGGACAGATCGTCCATCCGCAGTTCTGGCCGGAGGATCTCAATTATCGCGGCAAGCGCGTGGTGGTGATCGGCAGTGGCGCCACGGCGGTCACGCTGGTGCCCGAAATCGCCAAGGATGCCGGTCACGTGACGATGCTGCAGCGTTCGCCGACTTACGTCGTGTCGCGCCCGGCGGAAGACGGGTTGGCGAACTGGCTGCGGACGAAGCTTCCGGCGATGCTCGCCTATCAGCTGGTGCGCTGGCGCAATGTTCTCATGCAGATGTACATCTTCAACCGCTCGCGCAAGGCGCCGGAGAAGGTGAAGCAGGCCATCCTGAAGATGGCGCAGAAGGAGCTGGGCCCCGGCTACGACATGGCGCAGTTCACGCCCCGCTACAATCCCTGGGATCAGCGGCTGTGCCTGGTGCCGGACAGCGACCTGTTCCACTCGATCCGCGAAGGCCGGGCGTCCGTCGTCACTGATCACATTGAAACCTTCACCGAGAAGGGCCTGCTCCTGAAGTCAGGACGGGAACTCGAGGCCGACATCATCGTCACGGCGACGGGGCTGCAGCTGAAGGTCGGCGGCGGGATGCAGGTGAGCGTGGACGGCCGCAACGTGAGTCTGGCCGACACGATGAACTACAAGGGCATGATGTTCAGCGGTGTGCCGAACCTTGCTTCGGCCTTCGGCTACACCAACGCCTCATGGACGTTGAAGTGCGACCTCACCTGCGAGTTCATCTGCCGCCTGCTGAACTACATGGACGCGAAGGGCTACACGATGTGCGTGGCGCCACGCGACGCGAGCGTGGGTGAAACGCCATGGCTCAATCTCAATTCCGGCTACATCACGCGGGCGAAGGACATCCTGCCCAAGCAGGGCGACCGGGCGCCGTGGAAGCTGCATCAGAATTATGCGCGCGATCTCGTCCTGCTGCGCTATGGCAAGGTCGATGACGGGACATTGAAATTCTCCGCACCGGATCGCGTGACCAAGAAGGAAGAAGAACCGATCCGCGCGGCAGCCTGAAGGTTGCCACCGCGCGGATAGGTCCCTCGCGCACTACTGCTTCGGATGCTGGGGGTTCACGGACGCGTGGTCGGCGCCGGAATCCTCATCATTGTCGCTGTCACGGTCATTGTCGGCGTCATGGCCGTTGTCCGCGTCGTGGCCGTTGTCTGCGTCGTGGTCGTTGTCCATGTCGTGATCGTTCTCGACGGCCTGGCCGCCGTCATGCCGGCGCAGGATCACCAGGCGGCGCTCATGCGCCTGTGCCATGCGCGCCTGAACGCGATCGAGCACGCGCTCGACATGGGACTTGACCTTGTCGTCAAGCTTGGCCTTCTCGAGTTCCTGACGCGCCTCGGCCATGGCCTTCTCGATCTGCGGCCGGGCCTCGCGCATGGCCTGCTCGATCTGCGGACGGATCTTCTCCATCTCGGCGCGGTGGGCGCGCAGTTCCGCCATCGCGCGTTCCATATCGGGGCCGCCGTCATGCATTGCCTTTTCGATCTGCGGACGGAGGTTCTTCATCTCCACGCGATGCGCGCGCAGCTCGGCCATTGCGCGTTCCATATCGGGGCGCACCTTCTCCATCGCCGCGCGCACTTCGGTGTGCACATTGCGCAGAATCTCGTGCAGCTTGGCGCGATCCTCGGCGGTCATCTCATGATCGAAATGAAGATGCAGGTGACGGTGCCCGTCGTTGATATAGACGTCGTGGCCTGACACAGCGTCGGCATCGGCGGGCGGAGCCGGCGGGGCTGGCGGAGCCAGCGCAGCAGCAGGGGCCGGCGGCGCCGGTGGCGCCGCCGGAGCGTCCGGCGCCCCGGGGGGATTTTGAGGCGCCGGAACATCGTTCTCCGCCAATGCCGGAGGAGCGGGCGGCAGCGGCGGCAATTCCGTCTGCGACACGGCCGGAGGCGGCGGCGGCAGGGGCGGCAATTCGGCTTGCGAGACGGACGGAGGCGGTGCCGGCGGCTGGGGCGCATCTTCCGCAAAGGTCGGGCGCGCGAAGGCCAGCGCGGCGGTCGCGACAAGTCCAAATCCGGCGATCTTCAAAACGTCCATCGAATGAACTCCTCTACGAAATGGATTAGCAGCAAGAATGGATTTCACGCGATCTTCCAGCGCCGGACGCGACGCCATCGACAGGCCCGCAAACGAAGCGCCGCGATATTCGGCTGCCAGCTGCAACAGCTCGCCCGCGTAATCGGACGGCCGCACGCCGGCATTCAGCACTTCGTCGTCCGCCGCCATCTCGGCTTCGCGGCGCATCAGGCGCGCGCCGATCCAGGCGAGCGGATTGGGCCAGTAGAGCGCGCAAGCGAGCAGCGAAACGGCTTGCGCGAAGCTGTCGCCACGGCGCACATGCGCCATCTCGTGCAGCAGGACCGCGCGCAACCGCCCGCGCGACCATTCGGCCGCCTCGCGCGGCAGCAGGATGACGGGCCGCAGGAAGCCCCAGGTCAGTGGTCCGCGATTGTCGTCAGCGATGCGAAGCTCGCAATCGGCGCAGGCTTCGGGAAGGCTGCGCAGCTCGTCTTCCGGAACCGGCACGCTGCTCAATTGCAGCGCATTCACGCCGATGGCGCCGAACAGCAGCCGCAGCAGCGCGCAGCCGATTCCCGCGATCCACAAAGCCAGCAGGCCAAGCGCGATCGTATCGGCATCAATCTTCCAGGATGACGCGGCAGGTTCGGCGCGCGGTTCCGGAACCTCGCTCGTCGGCGGCGCGTACATCGGGCTTGGATCGTCCTTCACAACCGGGGCGGCGGCCGCAGCAGCCTTGTGATGCACCACGATCTGCGACGGCACCACGAACGCAGCGACCGGCAGCATCAGCATCGCGCCGAACGCCGTGAGCCACACGAAATGACGCAGCGCCGCCTGCTTCAGAAACGATGTCGCGACGGCTGCAAGCCCAAGCAGCACAACCGAGCCCGCCAGGCATTCGCCGGCGAATAACAGAACGTTGGGCGTGAGAAGGGATGTCATCGGCCCTCCTTCCTGGCCTTGTCGATCAGCTTCGCGAGGCGATCGAGATCCTCGCGGCTGATGTCGGCGTCTTCATGCGAGAGCAGCGCGGTCACCGCGCGCTCGACCGAATTGTCGAAGAATGTCTTGAGCAGGGAATCCATGGCGCGCTTGCCCATCTGCTCGCGCGCGACCGCAGGCCGGTAGATGTAGCGTGTGCCGTCGCTCGCATGGCGCACATGGCCCTTGTTCTCGAGAATGGTGAGAAGCGTGCGGATCGCCGTGTAGCTGGGCGGATCGGCGATCTCGTCGCGGATGTCGGCGGCCGAGCCTTTGCCCAGTTTGTAGAGCGCATCCATGATCTCGCGCTCGCGCCGGGAAAACGCATCATTGCCGGATTTCTTGCTGGGGCGTCTGCTCATGCCAAAAAATTGGCATCGAGCGATGCGCCTGTCAACCGGCTGCCCCGCAGGCGGGATTACATTGCGTTCATTTCAGTGGCGCTTCTTGCGGGGTGGGCTCGATTTGGCGAGCGTTGCCATATCCTCGTCCAGCATAGCGCGGAAGCGGACTTCGTCCGTGTCGTCGGTGAAGACGGCCATGGTCGATCCGTCAGGCAGACGTGTCAGCGAGAGCGTCAGCACACGTCCATCCGCGCGCGGGCCGGTCACTGTGCGATCGCGCTCGCGCATATCGAGGGCACTGACCGCCGCCAGGATGGCACTCCAGAATTCGTCCGTGCCGATGCGAAAGGCGGATATCTGGTCGAGCGTGTTGACATGCGGCGCGGCCTCCAGCTCGCGCTGCTCCAGGCGCCACAGCCGCGCGAACGCCGTGTTGTGCGCGACGAGATGTCCGTCGGCCGCGAAGATCGCAACGGCATCGTCGAGCGCATCGAGAATGGCACGCTGCACCAGTGTCTGATTGCTCAGCGCCGCTGCCAGCTCGATCTCGCCGGTGATGTCTTCGAAGACCAGCGTGATGCCGCCCAGCGCATTGGGCAAAGCCGACAGGCGCTCGGATTTGCGGTCGGGCAGGGTCCAGGTTTCCTGGCGCTCTTCTTCCGTGTCGAACAGGCGGAGAAGGCTGGCCTTGAAGGTCTGATATTGCGGCTGCTCGGGAAGCTGGCGCGCGGCGCGCAGGGAATCCAGCACGGTCTCCAGCAGCGGATGTTCGCGCGACAGATCCGGCGACCGCTTCAGGCGCTTGGCGAAGGCGGGATTGCTGAGCTGCAAGCGGCGATCTTCGCCGAATATCGCGACGGCCATGGGTATGCGGTCGACAATCTGTTGCAGGCTGGCCAGTTCCTGGACCGCCGCTTCGGCGGCGTCACGCGCGGCTGCATCCGCGTTGGTGACAATGCGGGGAAAGATGACGGCTGTGCCGCCGATCGTGCGTCCCGTGAGATGCACCGATTGTGCATCAACCGAACACGCGACCATCTCGAACGGCTTGCCGTTCGCGGCGAGGGACAACAGTGCGCTTTGCACGCGCTTTCCATCCGTTCCGTTCACCGCAGCTTCAAGAAGATCCCGGCCGCGGCCGAAATTCGTGTTTAGCTCGTCGAGAACGACCGCATCGCAACCGGCGCCGATCATGGCATCGCGGTAGAGCAACTCGCGCATCATTTGCGCGATCTGCGCCTTCAAGGCGGCGCGAAGCTCAAGCGAGGCAATGCGCTCGGCGCAAGCCCACAGGCAGCACAGCGTGGAGAAGGCGGTCGCCGAAAACAGGATGACGCGCGCGCTGGTCACGTCGGGGATCTGTGCGCGGTTGACGACGTATCCGGCCCATGTGTCGTACAGCGACGGAGCGATTGCGTTCTGGGTCTTCACGCCGAAATTGGTGTTCATCGAACCCTCCATCGGCCACCTCATCCGGCCGATGGACGCGACTCTGCGTGTGGGCAACTGAACGCACTCTGGAAGGCGCATTCAGCGGCCATTCACCCCGCCGCCACAGACCCGCCGCAATCTGCCGGCTCCCGCCTGCGGCGGGCCAGTTCGATCAAGGGGTTGAGAGGGCAGGAGCACGCCTCGCTACGGCGCGGGATCGACCCGAAGCAGGCTGCCGTCGCCGACGACGGTGACCCATAACGCGCCGCGTGCAGCAAGGATATCGATCGGCGCCTTTCCCGTCGGCAGCACTTCGCCCGCCGCTTCCGGTCGGTTTGGGTCAAGGACGCTCAGGGACGCGCCACCCCAGTTTGCGACCCAGAGGCGCCCATTCCAAAGGGAAATGCCCGTTGGCCGGTCGCCGACATGTTGAAACCGGGCGACATCTCCGCCCGCAATGGGAATCCGCAGCACGGCAGGACTTATCTGATCATTCACCCAGAGATTCTGACCGTCGGAAATGATGAAGTTTGAATGCTGGCCGCCTTCGATTCGAGCGCTGATGGCATTGTTGCCGGCGTCGATCTTCGCAATCGCGCTTCCGGTATAGTTGGTCACAAACACTGAACTGCCTTCGGTGACTATCCCCGCCGGTTCGCCACCGATGCCTGGAATCTCAGTTGACGTTCCCGTCTTCGGATTCAGACGTGCGACGGAGCCCGTATCGCTCTTGGCCAGCCAAAGGCTACCGGCGCCCATCGCGATCAGTTGCGGATGCCCGCCGACCGTCAGCGTGGCCGTGACCGCATTGGTCGCGGGATCGACCCGAGAAAGGGTTCCATCACCGCTGTTTGCGACCCAGATGTCATGATCATCTGCCGCGATGCCAATTGGATGGTGGCCAACTTGCACCGTTGCGACAATACGATTTTGTGCTGGATCAACCCGCGCCACCGTTCCGCGATCGTCGCCGTACGTCACCCAAATCGATCCAAAGCCGTTCGTTATAACCTGAGGCATGTTTCCCACCGCGATGCGCGTCACGCGATAGCCCCAGCGCGTGAAAGTGAGAGACTTGAGCGCGGCAAGCGCACCATCTTCGATGTCCTTGACGCCAGAGCCGTGGTCGGGAGCGACACGCTGGCTGTAGTCCAGAATGATCACGTACGAAGGATAGTCCGGGTGGGAGCACGCGAGCCGATGAATGGAAAGCTCGAAAGGCTCCCCCTCGTGGCCAGGAACGCCGCGATCCTCCGATGTCGCATCCCAGCGTATGCAAGCCGCTCCGCCAATCCTGTCTGGGGAAAATTGCGATGAAATTCTCCGCAGGCGCGATGATCGTTCTGCTTCGTCGTCGGCGCGCTTCTGCATGGCTTGCATCAGGCTCGCGGTGATTTCGCCCGCGGTGCCACCGGGTATTGGCGCGACAACTCCGACTGCCGTCAGCCCGAAGGTGCTGTCATCGTGTGAAATGAGGCTCGAAATGAGTTCCTGCGGTCCACGCCGAACAGCTATGAGCTTGAATCCGCCATTGACACTGTAGTCGCGGCGCTGGCCGTCGAGCCGCCTTGCGATGAACCAGTTTCGATCTTCGGTCGGCAGAGTGACGGTGAAGCCCGGCAGCGCGAACCGCGGTGAGGGAAGCTGAGTCACAGGCATGAAATCGTCGGCGTACCCGAATGAGCAAGGGCACACGGTGATAAACAAGAGCATAGCGACTGCGCGCAACTGGCTCGTTGTCCGCATTTGTCTATTTCGCCCCGATTATTTGTTTGGATGCCCCGCAATGGCAGCATGGCACAGCACAACCACAATGCCTATATTCACCCCATGGCGCACAACAACGGCATGATTCCCCGCTCCGGCAAGGGCGGGCGCGGCAAGGGTTCGGCGGGCGGCCTGTCCGACAACGCCACGAAGTTCCGCGCGGCGGCGGATGCCGTGCCGATCGCGCCGGCCGGAACGGCGCACGATCCCGCGCCGCCAAAATCGGAATTTGATCTCCCCATGCACGGCTCGACCGGCGCGGAACTCGCCGGCTTCGTTCCGCACAGGCCGCAGCGGCCGGAGAAATCGGAAGGCGGCAAGCGCTTCAAGCTGGTGAGCGAATACGAGCCGGCCGGCGATCAGCCCACCGCCATCAAGGAGCTGGTCACGCAGGCCAACGCCAACGAGCGCGACCAGGTGCTGCTGGGCGTCACCGGCTCCGGCAAGACCTTCACCATGGCCAAGGTGATCGAGGCGGTGCAGCGGCCGGCGCTGATCCTGGCGCCCAACAAGACGCTGGCCGCCCAGCTTTACGCGGAGATGAAGTCGTTCTTCCCGGAAAATGCGGTGGAGTACTTCGTCTCCTATTACGACTACTACCAGCCGGAAGCCTACATCCCGCGTACCGACACCTATATCGAGAAAGACTCCTCCATCAACGAGGAGATCGACCGCATGCGCCACGCGGCCACGCGCGCCATCCTCGAGCGCGACGACGTCATCATCGTGGCCTCCGTATCGTGCATCTACGGCATCGGCTCGGTGGAAACCTATTCCGGCATGGCGGTGACCATCGCGAAGAAGCAGCGCTGGGATCGCACCGATCTGATGCGCCAGCTCAGCGCGCTGCAATACCGCCGCAACGATGGCAATTTCGTGCGCGGCGCCTTCCGCGTGCGCGGTGACACCATCGATCTGTTCCCGGCGCACTATGAAGACCGCGCCTGGCGCATCGAATTGTTCGGCGACGAAGTGGAGAGCATCAGCGAATTCGATCCGCTCACCGGCAAATCGGCCGGCCAGCTCGACCAGATCAAGGTCTATGCGAATTCGCACTACGTGACGCCGCGGCCGACCTTGCAGCAGGCCCTGAAAGGCATCAAGCAGGAGCTGATCGCCCGCCTCGAGGATTTCCGCAAGAACGGCAAGCTGCTGGAAGCCCAGCGCCTGGAACAGCGCACGCAATTCGACATGGAGATGATCGAGGCCACCGGCTCCTGCGCCGGCATCGAGAACTATTCGCGCTGGCTCACGGGGCGCAAACCCGGCGAGCCGCCGCCGACCCTGTTCGAATATCTCCCCGATGAAGCGCTGGTGTTCGTCGACGAAAGCCACGTCACCGTGCCGCAGATCGGCGGCATGTATCGCGGCGACTACCGCCGCAAGGCGACGCTGGCCGAATACGGCTTCCGCCTGCCCAGCTGCATCGACAACCGCCCGCTCAAATTCGAGGAGTGGGACGCCATGCGGCCGCAAACCGTCTACGTCTCCGCCACGCCCGGCCCGTGGGAGATGGAGCGCACCGGCGGCATCTTCGCCGAGCAGGTGATCCGCCCCACCGGCCTCATCGATCCGCCGGTGGAAGTGCGCGACGTCGCCACGCAGGTGGACGATCTCATCTACGAATGCCGCGAGGTGGCGAAGAAGGGCTACCGCGCGCTCGTCACCACGCTCACCAAGAAGATGGCGGAGGACCTCACCGAATACATGCACGAGCAGGGCATCCGCGTGCGCTACATGCATTCCGACGTGGAGACGCTGGAGCGCATCGAGATCATCCGCGATCTCCGGCTCGGCGCCTTCGACGTGCTGGTGGGCATCAATTTGCTGCGCGAGGGGCTCGACATTCCGGAATGTGCGCTCGTCGCCATTCTCGATGCCGACAAGGAAGGCTTCCTGCGCAGCGAAACCTCGCTGATCCAGACCATCGGGCGGGCCGCGCGCAACGTCGACAGCAACGTCATCCTCTATGCCGATCACATCACCGGCTCGATGGAGCGGGCGATGGCGGAAACCACGCGCCGGCGGGAGAAGCAGCGCGCCTATAACGAGGCGCACGGCATCACGCCGATCAGCATCAAGAAGAACATCGGCGACATCATGGGCAGCATGTACGAGCGCGACCATGTGATGGTGGGCCGCGACGAGGGCTTCGCCGAGGACGGCCAGGAATTCATCGGCCACAACATCCGCGCCCATATCACGGCACTGGAGAAGCAGATGAAGGAGGCCGCCGCCGATCTCGAATTCGAAACCGCGGCGCGCCTGCGCGACGAGATCAAGCGGCTTTCGGCCGTGGAGCTCACCATCGCCGACGATCCCTTTGCCCGGCAATCGGCGGTGGATGACGCGGTGGATGCCGCTTTCCTCAAGGCGGTGCGGGATGGCGCAAAAGACGGCGCGCCGTCGGCGTCACCAAAGCGGACAAAGATGCGGAGGGCCGGAAGGCCCAATGTGCCCAAAACCTTCGGCAGCAGAAGCCGCTAGAACGGCCGGGGCAGGTCAACAAATCTCGGAAGTCCTTGTCAGAAAAAGCTCGGTGGCGGACCGGCCGGCCAAGTGAGCTTAGGCTGGGCTTACCAGAGCCTTCACGATGCGGTAAAGCTCGCCCCCATATCCTGATTTGTCCCTGCCAGACTGGCTCGAGGAACATGGCCCTCCCCGCGGAAACTGAGAGAGACAGCTCGTCGATCGTCCTAGTGGGCAGGTTCAACCCGGCAATCTTTCAGCCTATGTGGTTCGCCGCGAACGAACTTCTTAGTACGGAAGATGCGGAGAATGCGATCATCAATGTAGTTCATCCGGAGATCACGCAATTCGCAACGAGGCAATTCCGCCTTTCTGTCGAAAGCGAGAAGTTCATCGTCGTATGCGAGACGCTATACAGAAATGTTCTCTACGATCTCGTGGTGGCGTGTTTCCGAAAATTTCTCGTCTACACGCCAATTAGATTGATGGGACTCAATCGGGACTTACACTTTTCGGTCGGAAGTGAGGAACAGCGCTCTAGGTACGGTTTCGAACTTGCACCGCTCTCGGCGTGGGGCGAATGGGGGAAGGAAATCGAAGAGACTGCGAAAAATGCCAACGGCGGTCGTCATGGCGGCATGATGAAGGTCGCCATGCAACAAAGCCCTCGTCCTGATGAGCTTGATGGATACATTCAGACGGAAATTCAGCCCTCCACTCTCATTCGGGGCAACGCTGGAATATATGTGATCATCAACGACCACTATGTCATCGATCCCGATGAGGAGCGGCCGGCGTCAGCCGCAATGGATGTGCTGGAGGCAAGTTGGGAGCAAAGCGGTGCAGTTGCCGAAAAAATCATAAATTCTATAATGTTGAAGGCATTGCCGAAGGGGCGATAAGAATGGGCGTGACTCTCCCAGTTCGATCAGTCGATGACCTGCAAGCTGAGAGGTCTCAGTATAGGCCTGTCTTGGTGGCCTCGCGGCGCGACCAAACCGTCGAAGCTCACTCCGATGACCCACCTGGTTCTACATCAGCGTTTCGATTGAAGCGAAATATTCACCTTCATCACTCGGAGAAACTGCTCAGGACGCAGATCGTTGGATCTCCGAAGGAGGATTATTTCAAAGCAATTCGAAACTGGGAGGGTGTCGTTGAAAGCGTCGACGGCACTACGTTTACCGCCACGATGCGAGATATGGCCGATTCAGAAGATCGTGGTGAAGAGATTTTCGATTTCGAACTCGAAGACGTTGACCTAGGCGACAGGGACTTGCTCGCTCCGGGTGCAATCTTTTACTTCACACTGGGTTATAAGATTGACTCGCATCAAACTCGCTACAAGGGAACACGAATGATGTTCCGTCGGCTTCCTCAATGGAGCAACAGAGACATTGAGCGAATCGACGCACGTACAGAACACCTGTTGACTCAATTGCGAGCGCAGCCTGCTGAATGAGTGCCTCGAATCTTGCGGGTCGAGATCGTCCAGACTACGAGGTCGTCTCAAACACCGACGTTACGCATCCGCCGGACTCTGCAGAGGTAGAAATATCGTTGTTCGGGCCGGGGTTCGGTGAATGCGTGGTAATCCACACCGGGCAAAATGAGTGGATCATTGTAGATAGTTGCCTCTCCGATGACGGTAAGCCGGCTGCGCTAGAGTACCTATCCAAACTCGGAGTCAATTGCGCAAGAGATGTGAGTCACGTCGTAGTATCCCACGGCGACAATGATCACATCGGTGGCGCGGCGGAACTGTTCGCTGCCTGTGCGTCCGCAACACTTGTTCTTTCTACCGCACTCACCGAGCGGGAAGTCTTGGCGTGGGTCGCAGCATATTCGGAAGTCGACCCTAGCTCACTTTCCCGCGCCACAACTGAGCTTGCGTCGATAATTGAGCAGAGTGCTCCGCGACGTAAGAGGTTCGCCGTACAGGATCTACCTATCAACGTCGCTGGTCACTACAAACTGCACGCACTTTCTCCGAATCACGAGCGCATCAAAGGATTCTTGGCGACGATGGCAACCAAGCATCCAACCGCGGGGACCCCTCGCCAACGCGTAGGCGAGCTGACTCCAAACGCAGCTTCTGTGGTTCTCTTACTTGAAACGCCAGTCTGTAATGCAATTTTGGGTGCCGATTTGGAAGAGGCCCCAAGCGGTGCTTGGACCCACTTGATAACTGACTCTGTCGCATACAGAGACGCGCAACCGTCGATCTTGTTGAAGATTCCTCACCATGGCTCGCCGAACGCAGATTGCGAAGCGCTGTGGGCGCGCTTAGCGAAGCCGTCAATTGCGATCACGACCACCTTCAATCGCGGGGCGACGAAGCGACCAAGTCAGGAGGACGTGAATCGAATTCTTTCACGGACTCAGAACGCGTTTTGCTGCTCTGCCTTTTCACGCATCACAGCGGTACGAGACCACGATGTCGACAAGGTTCTGAAGCGTTTGCACGTGGTGCGACGTCGAAGGTTTCCTAAACTCGGTCAGGTCCGCGTGCGCTTTAAGGCAGGGTGTCAGCCGCGAATTGAACTCTTTGGTGCTGCAACTCACCTTTCCGATGTTCACAAGGCCGCCTAGATTCTGAGCACCTGGTCCGGCATCTCATTGTAACGCGCCCTTCTAGGAGTTTCATATAGGGTATGTCCCACGCGTTCGTGAAGGAAACGGCAGAGGGGGTCCGCCTTCGCGCATAGCGCTTCGGCGGAGGCGGCGCAGGGCCCAAGCGGAGTCGAGCGTCATCCGTATACGGACGAATTCGTGGTTGCCACGTGCAGGCAATGGCCCGGGCGCTGGCGCGGCGGGGCTCGGGAATTGCTGGCGCAAAATGCAAACAACCACCATCCGTGGATCGGCTGGCCCAAGATGTGGGCGGACAGGATCGGCCCGGAACGCCTCGTTCCGTCGGGAATTGCGTGGCGCTTTTGAAAACGAATAGGACGATCTGGTAGAGGGCAGAGGATTGCCCCCCGGATCTGGTGGGCCTGATGCGGCGGAAGGCTGCTTGCCGACCATGGACGCCGGGCAGCCTGCCGCTCGACATGCGAACGCGGTCCCCACGGCTTGCCGACCATGCCGGAAGCGCATGGGCTCCCGGTCGTGCGAGAGCGTTGCCGTTTGTTGTATCCGTTGTAGTCCTACTCTAGCGTGCATCCCTCGATCCAGGGGGATGATCTCATGAACCGCAGCGCCGCGTTTCTCGCTTCCATTGCCACGACGATCTGTCTGTCGAGTGCAGCATTCGCGAGAGGGGACTCCGTGGTGGCGCAGACCACGTTCGATACCGATCTCGGCGGATGGACGACCAACACGCCCTCCGATGTGCAATGGAATTCGAGCGGCGGCAACCCCGGCGGCGAAGCCCTCTTCACCGACCTCACCAGCGGCGTCGGCACCATCATGATCGCGCCGTCGAGCTTCCTGTCGCCGGCGGTCAACTTCACCAAGCTCAACGGCAAGGGTTACATCTCCTATCAGCATCTGATGGTGAAGGAGACCGGCGTTCAGGCGATCGGAAACTACAACATCGTGATGTCGGGACCCGGCGGCACCGCGACCTTCACCGGCGCGGTCGCCATCGTTCTGAACAGGAACAACAAGTGGACGACGGTTGTGGCGCCGCTGGTCGAGGCCGACTGGGTGATGTCGAGCGGCACCTGGACCGACCTCCTCGCCAACGTGACCAGCATCGAGATCCCCATGGAGATGGTGAGCAACGAGGGCGGCTCCACAGACAAGGAAGCCATGGACAACATCGAGATCGTCTCGCACCCATCCGGCTTCAGCCCGCTCTAGCGGACGCGCGCCGCGAATTCGGTCGCCATCCTCCTGTTCCGGAGTATGCTGGCTTCAAACAATCCGTAGCGACGGCTTCGTGCTGGATTCAGGTTGGGGTTCGGGATCGCGCGAGGGAAACAGCGCGCGGATCAGGAAGCCCAGCGTTTCGGCGCCGTGCGAATTGCCCAGCGCCTCGGCGCTCTGCATGGCCTCGGTCAATCGCGCGTTCAGAATCTTGGGATCGGCGCCCAGCTCCAGCACCGTGCGCGCCAGAATGCACACCGCGTCGAACAGCGCGCCTTCGTGTTCGCTGAGCGGCCGGTCAGCACGCATCGCGGAAGGCTTCGCCGGCTTGCGCCTTAAGCCAGGCCCGCGCGCGGTCGGCATGCACCGCCCACACTTCGCCGGCCTTCTCCTTCGGGCGATAGAACAGGATCTCGTCCGGGTCGCAGCCGGGCCTGGGGCCGCCCGACGACATCGAATCGTCGGCGCAGAACCGGCGGAAGGCGCGCTCGATCTCGTCCTCGAATTTCAGCGAGATCTCCGCGGTGGAATTCCTGCGCAGGGTGCGCATCGCGCGCATCACCGACCAGCGCCGCAGGCCGGCGGGATTCGCCAGCAGCACGCGCACGAGATCGGGCAGATAGGGCAGATGGGATTGCGGTGTCGCGGGCCTGCGCCCGCCGCGATGGTGTTCGCGATAGAGACCGTCCGGGGTTTCGCCGTTCATCGTGTCTTCCAGCATGTTGTCGCCCCGCGAAAAAAAGTGGGAGGCCGCGGCGGAAGCTTCCACTTCTGCCGCGTCCTCCCCGAACGTCTTATGCCGCCTGCAGATTGACGGCCTTGCTGCCCTTCGCATCCGGCTGGATGTCGAACGACACGCGCTGGCCTTCGCTGAGCACGCGCATTCCGCTCACCTCAACCGCCGTGGCGTGGACGAACACGTCCTTGCCGCCGTCTTCCGGCGAGATGAATCCAAAGCCCTTGTTGCTGTTGAAGAACTTCACTGTTCCGATCGTCATGTTTTCTCCTGATGAAATCGGGGGTTCCGCGCGGAACACACATGTCCCTCGCGGTGCGATTGGGAAACCATCGGAATCGGAAGTCAGGCTGTCAGGTCCAGGCGCGCACGCATGCGAGTCGGAATACAACAGTGCGCTTCAATGAGACGGACGCCGTCGCGGTTTTTCGTGTACTCGCTCTTCCTCGCAATAGCAAGGACAAGGGAGAGTCTTCGCTCCTCGTCTTGTCGCCAAACCGCCAAATCATCAGTCAAACCGCCGTTCTTTCGCTCTTCATTGTAAATTCATTCGGCGACGCCTATGTTCTGACTCACGTGGTTCTTACGTTCCCCTCGGACGAAGCGCTTTTCCGTTGATACGACCCGCTTCCCGCGAGCCGAACCAGCCGAAATTCCTTGCCCAGAAGTCCGTTTGTCCCGCGGCCGCGCGCTTGCAATCGCACGCGCGGAAACCCAATCGACAACAGGACACTGCAATGACAATCGGTACCGTGAAGTTCTTTAACTCCTCGAAGGGCTTCGGATTTATTTCGCCCGAAGGCGGCGGCAAGGACGTGTTCGTTCACGCCAGCGCCGTGGAAGCGGCGGGCATGCGCTCGCTCGCCGAAGGCCAGAAGGTTTCGTTCGACATCCAGCCGGATGCGCGCGGCGCCAAGGCCGCCAATCTGAAGGCGGTCTGATGAAAGCGGGGCGGCGGCGACAATCGCGCCGCCGTCCTGTTTCCCGAACCAGCCAAACGAAGGATCCCCATGGCCGACACACGAACCAGATCCCAGCGCGAGACCGCGGCAACGAATGCGAAGAAGCATTTCGCCGCTTCCCAGCAGCGCGATGCCGCGATCCGGCAGACGATCGACAGCGAGTACGCGGCGACCGCTGCGCGCACCGTCAAGCTGCGCGCGCTGCGCCTGGCCAAGGAAGAAGAAGACCGCATCGCAGCGGCCAACGCGCCCAAGCCGGAACCCAAGCCGAAGCGCAAACGCGCGACACGGGCTGTGGCCACCATCATCAAAGCGGAATAATTCTGCCCGCTATTTCCTCGGCCGCAGCAGCGCGATGGCGGCGGGGTTCGGCCGGCCGCGGGCGCGGTTGAGCCGTCGCTTCGCGGTATCGTCCATTTGCTCCTGGGCGCCGTCGCGCAGCAGGGCTTCGCGCAGGGCTTCCGGATTCACGGGAACATATTCGATCGCGCCGCCCGGTTGCGGCAGGCGCATCGTCGTGCTGACGCGGCGCCAGGCATTCACCACGAGCGAGTCCACCCGCTCCTCTTCGATATCGACAATGTAGGAGCCTGCCGGCTGCATCTGGTCGAAGCCGTCCAGGATGAAGGGCCGCCGAAACGTGACAGTGGTGGTTGTGTTCTTCGTCATCGCGATGGTTCTTTCACGAACGCAGGGGCTGAATTGGAACGGCAGGCGGCAGCGCAGGTGCTGGCTTTCGCCCGCGCCCGCTGCCGCCGTCGCTCCGGCATGCATTGGCCCAAATCGCGGGATGCGGTCGCTTGCGCGAGGGTGCCTCACACACGAAGGCCTGCACGGCCGAACTCAGATTGTGATGAACGATGTCAGATCTTCGGTGCCGGCTTCGGCTCGACATGCGGCTGGCCGGGGTTGGCCTTCTGGGCATCCTGCTGCGGTGAGCCCGTGGTGGGCGTCGCCGGTGTCGAGGGGGCAGATTCCGGCTTCATGTTGGGTGTATTCGTCATTTTTTGGGAGTGCCTTTCAAAGGCAGTGGGCAATGATTTGCCGCTTTGTGAGATATGGGGATGCGCAAGCGCGATTACAACGGCCAGTGGCGGGAAATATCGGATTTTGAATGCGTTTCGGGCGAATGCACGCGAGAAGCAATGTTGTTCGATTGATGCGCTTTGCCGGAGAGTCGCGCGCGGAGCTCACGATCTGAAGGTGGAACAACCAAAGACCGTCATGGCCGCCCGCCGAGGCGGCCACCCATCCGGCGCGCGTCTGCGCGCCGAGAAGAGTCACTTGCGCTCGCGGACGCTCGCGCGATGGGTGGCCGGGTCAAGCCCGGCCATGACGGGTGTTTGGGTGTGTGGTTCGCTAGCCCTTCTCGCCGCCGGATGGAGGAGGCGGGTTGTTGTTGGGTTGGATGTTGCGCGGCGCGTTGTTCGGCGGGGGTGCGTCGCCATACCCGTTTCCATAACCGTCGCCGCCGCCCCATGTGTCGCCGTTGGCAGGCGGCGGAGGGGGCGCTGCATATCCGTCGCCGCCGTATGGAGCGCCGTAATAGTACGGGTACGAGTAATAGGCGGGATAATACGGATAGCCATATCCCCACCACGGCCAGCCGATATACACGCCGCCGCGCCAGCAGCAGCCGCGCCATCCCCATCCGCGCCAGCCCCAGCCGCCGTGCCATCCGCCATGCCAGCCATGCCATCCGCCGTGGAATCCGCCACCGTGGAATCCACCGCCATGGAATCCGCCGCCGTGGAAACCTCCGCCCATGCGGGCTTCCGCCGGGCCGGCAAACACCAATGTGGCAACCGCAGCGGCTGCCGCCGTTGCAAGCAATCCTTTTCTCAACGCCATGTGAACCTCCGTGAACCGAATGCGCGCCCCGGACCCGCGCTTTGCGTGGCCGGGAGCATGACGAGGTGCGGATGAACGGCAGCGCAACAGGCCATTCATCTGCATGGCTTTTTCGTAAGGCGATCGCCACCGGGCGCGCGACTTGCGAGCACGGAAATCAAGATGCCGGGTATTTGCCGTGAAATGGCCCGCAAATGTGCGCCGGGCTGGAAGGTGTACAATCGGTGGCGATGCAATTGATTTTGTCAGATTGTCTCCATCTCGCTTTTCGGCGCCCTTCCCGAATGTTAGAATTTTCCTAACTCTCGCCTCCTGCGAGAGCAAAAATGATGGGGTTCCCTATGTCTATCTCGAAGTTGGTTATTGCTTTGGCTGCTGTGAGCCTGGTGAGCACAGCCGCCTTCGCCGGTCCGTCGGGCAGCCCGCTCAAGGGAGCGATAAAGCAACCACCGGTCCAGACGCTCAAGCTGGCAAAGGAAGCGTACGTGACGGGCAATGGTCTCAGCACGTCTCTTCCGCAATTCGCGTACACCCCGATCGATACCGGCACTGTGTTGAGGTGCACGAAGCCGACCTGCGTCATCTCTGCAGACGTCACGGCCCAGATGCAGACGGGCGGAGCCGATTGGGCTATCTGCATCACGGTGGACGGCGGGGACATCGAGTGCCAGTACCAGGGTGTGCAGTCCGGTCCCAGCAGCTTTGTGGTGGGCAACGTCGGGGCTTCATCGCCCGAAGCCATCGGCAAGCACACGGTCCAGACCTCGCTCTACACCGAGAGCACCACGGCGACATATCAGTATTTCGCAATGCACTACGCCGTGCACGAGTAGCAGCCATCTCGGCAAAGGCGGCGGGCAGCCGCCGCCTTTCTTCAAATTACCATCAGCAGAGTCATGGCGGTCTCCTCGCTCCAATTGTTCAACGCACGAGGGAGGCGAAGAGGCTTAACAGCGGATGGGTTTCAGGCGGCCGCCGCGGCGCCTGCTGCGGCTGGCTGTATTTGTTGCAGAAATAGAAGCAGTACTTCGTATCGCACGGCGCGGTGCCGGACAGCGGCACGAAGGTGCGCCGCAGCAGATTGCCCAGCTTCATCTTGGACGAGCAGCGGTGCACCGTTCCGTTGGGCTTGATGCTGACGAAGCGGTCGCCGGCCGCGCAGAGTGCGCCCGTGAATTTCGGCACACGGGTGAGGAACCGGTCGTCGTTGAACATGTCGATGCTGGGACGCTCTGCCATGCGCGCCAGCGCGGGCGCGTAGGCCTCCCGCGCCCGTGCCGCGAATGTGCGGAAGCGATTGCGGTCGGTTTCGCTGTAATCGCGGGGGAAAGCGCCATCGCCGTGCGCGCCGCGCAACACCTTGGGAATCGGCACCATGCCGAGCGGCTCCAGCAGCGCGCACGCTTCCTCGTAGCGTTCCAGCGCGGTGGGCGTGGCCACGAGCGAGATCAGCAGCGGAAATCCCTTGTCGCGCAGCAGTGCCGCGTGGCGCAGGAAGGTGGCCAGGCCCTTGCGCTGTTCCCGCTCCTCCAGATGCAGGCCGGCATTCACGAAGCTCACGCGTGAAGGATCGATGCGCTCGGCAAATCGCACGAAGGAAGGCTGGGTGAGGTTGGTGTTCAGCGAAATGAAATGACGTTCGGTGAGGAGCTCGCACAGCGCCACGAATTGCGGATACGCGCTCGGTTCGCCGCCTGTCAGGTGCAGAAGCCAGATGTCGCCGGTCGCGTCGAACGCGTCGCGCCATTCCTGGGGGCCGGCGAACTCGCGCATCTTCCTACCCAGCCTCTCGTCGGAAAGGAAGCAATAGCTGCAACGGTAGTTGCAGGTTTCCAGAAGGGTCCAATCGGCTTCGCGGTCGTAACGCACGTGCAACCTGTCTCCTCGTCGCCTTTTCGCGCGCTACTTCGTTGCCCAGCTCCAGCCGGCGATCATCCAGCCGCTGGCGGTCTTCTGCATGGCGAAGGTCCACAGCCCGTGTTCGACATGCGGCTTGCCCTTGTTCCTGTCGTTGATGCGCGTGGGGATTACCGCATAGGCGCGGTCGCCGCTCACCTCGAGATGCAGCGGCTTGCCTAAGGTCAGCTTCAGATCGGTGATGGCTTGCGCCTTCGCCAGCGCCTCGAACGCGGCGATCCAGTCGGCATGCGCGTGCTCGCCGCTCCAGAAATGCGGCGCGAATTCGTCGATGATGGTGGCGTCCGGCGCGTAGAGGTTCGCCGGCTCGTCCATGTCGCTCTCGTTGAGGTCGTCCGTCAGTGTACGGATGGTTTTGATCACGTCGGTGGAATCGGAGGCCGCGGCGGGCGCGGCTGCGGCAGTGCCGAGCGCGAGCAGCGCCGCGGCGGCGAAAGCAGTGCGTGTCATGTCAATCGGTCCCCCCAAATGAAGGAGGGAGGTTAGAGCGAAATCGGAGAGGCGACACTCCCCCCGCCAATCGGGGGGAGGGCCGCAATCACCGAACGGTCAGCCTCTTTCCGGCGGCGGAGGCGCCGGGTTTACGGCTGCAGGCGGCGCGGGCGGGGGTGCCGTGTCGCCGCACTGGTTCGGTGTGTAGTTCGGATCGCTCGGATCGCAGCTGTAGGCCGGGGCGTAGTAGTTCGACTGGTAATAGCTGGAATCGTAGTACGGGTATCCGTACCAGCCCCAGTACGGCCAGGCGACGCCGATCCAGACTCCGTTGTTCCAGTAGCCCCAATGGCCGCCGTGCCATCCCCACCAATGTCCGCCATGCCAATGCCAGCCGCCCCAGTGGCCGGGCCAATGACTGCCGCCGCCATGCCAGCCGGCACCGTGCCATCCACCGCCATGCCATCCGCCACCGTGCCAGCCCATGCCGCCGTGCCAGCCCATGCCGCCGCCGTGGAATCCGCCACCACCATGAAATCCGCCGCCGCCATGGAATCCACCACCGCCGCCATGGAACCCGCCACCGCCCATTCCGCCGCGGGCTTCAGCCGGCGCGGCCAGGGAAAGCGTCGCGATCGCGGCTCCCGCCGCCGTCATCTGGATTGTTCTTCGCAAACTGTTCATCGAGGACCTCCGTCCATCGTCGCTCGTCGCGCCCCTCCAAAGGCGCGTCCATTCCCTCGCGGACAGAAGATAAGCCTTTGAAAAACAAAGAGCCGTTGGACTTTCGGGACGTGCGCCACGCGCGTCTTTTGATCAGGCGCCGGCGCGGTATCGTTGCGCCGATCGCGCCTTGGCCTTCGCGGCCTCCGTGACGCGATCGCGCGGCGGGGCGTTGGTCACGAGATCGGCCAGAAGATGGTGCGCCACGTGCGCCACCTCGTCGACGGCGCGGTTGAACACGGCCCCGTTCGCCTTCGACGGCCGCGTGAAGCCGGAGATCTTGCGCACGAATTGCAGCGCGCTGGCGCGGATCTCGTCGTCAGTCGCCGGTGGCGCGAAATTGTGCAGCGTCTTGATGGCCCGGCACATGGGATCCTCGCTTCGTGGGTTCGCGAGACAGTCTAGCGACTCACAGAAGTTCGCGCACCAGTTCCGGCGGCCGGCACAGCCTGGCGCCCTTGTCCGTCACCACGATCGGGCGGTTGAGCAGGATGGGATGCGCGGCGATGGCGTCGATGAGTTTGTCATTGCTAGCGCTGTCGAGATGGAGTTCGGCGAAGACGGATTCCTTCACGCGGATGATGTCGCGGGGTTTGGCGTTCATCGTGGCGAGCAGCGCCCTGATGTCGTCGCTGCGCAGCGGCGTTTGGAGGTATTCGATGATGGTGGGTTCGTGACCGGCTTCGCGGATGATCGCGAGCGCGCCGCGCGAGTTCGAACATTTCGGATTGTGGTAGATGGTGATGCGCATGGCCCGCCGATTAGCACCAGCGGGCCATGCAAGTCATCCGGTTTCGTTCACGGCGCGATCAGTAACTGCAGTAGTACGGATCGTAGTACGGGTTGTACGGATCGCAGGTGTTGTAATAGCCGTAGTACGGATAGCCATAGGCGTACGGATATCCGTAGAAGCCGATCGCGAAATTGCCGCGCCAGCCCGGATGCCAGTGGCCGCCGCGCCAGTAGCCGCCATGCCATCCGCCGTGCCACCCGCCGCCGCGCCATCCGCCGGTTCTCACCGAGCCGTGGAAGCCGGTCGCGAAATGCCCGCGCGTTTGCGCTGAGGCCGGTGCCGTTCCGATTGTCATTGCGGTCGCGCAGGCAAGCGCCGTTGCCGCCAAGAGTGTGGAAAGATTTTTCATTGTGGGTCTCCTGTTGCTGGACCCCTCCGCCGCTCCT
>Ga0335083_10002835_pt1 | contig 22676 bp, 14 predicted proteins | sample Lox_Sample_42_FD_206716 | JGI IMG/M metagenome (GOLD analysis project Ga0335083, IMG submission 206716) | Soil microbial communities from Loxahatchee National Wildlife Refuge, Florida, United States - Lox_Sample_4.2 | ecosystem: Environmental > Terrestrial > Soil > Wetlands | place: USA...
GCCGGCGCTTTGGAACGCAGCTCACCGCAATCCGGTGTTCCGCCCATTGTTCATGGAGTCTTACGGTCACCGGGCCAGCCGCTTGACCCGGCTGCGCGGGCGTTTTTCGAGCCGCGCTTTGGATATGGCTTCAATCAGGTACGGGTGCATACCGACACCGCAGCCAACCAATCAGCCGGGGCTATCGGTGCGCGTGCCTATACCGTCGGCTATCAGATCGCATTCGGTGCGGGACGGTATGCGCCCGCGACTGCCGACGGCGCAAAACTCATTGCTCATGAATTGGCGCACGTGGTCCAGCAAGGCGAAGGGACTATTAAACCGACGATACAGCCCGCCCCTGAGGTCGAGGTCAAGGCCGAACAGGGCGCGACTTGCACCCTGGACCAGCACAGAAAAATCGAGCCAGCCGCACAGAAAGCGAATGAGTGGCTTTCACGCGCGATCTCGGGCATCGACGCGCTCCTTGGCGGCCCGTGGTCGAATCGCCCACTGGCAGCGATATGGGCGGCAGATGGGCTGAGCAAGCATTTCCATTCCACGGATCCTGCCGTCGTCGCGTACGTGAAGGCGCGGCTGGCGGCGATCCAAAAGGACATCTTCGGCCGTCAAAATTTCCGAGTCAACTGCCCACCTGCCAGCGACCAGCCGTGCGCCCTCGGGACGGAAGGCGAGGAACTGGTGGCTCGTGTACCGAATTCTAATGAGGTCGACTTTTGCCGTCCCTTCTTCGAACGAAGTGTGGAGGATGATGCCAGCACCATCATTCACGAGTTCGCGCATGCGCTGTTAGGCCTGACGAAAAAGCAGGATATTATCGATCGCGCATACAAGTCGGACTGGTTCTATTCCTATCTGACTACCGCCGAGGCCCTGACTAATGCGGAGTCGTACGCGATGTTCGCGCGCGAGGTCGCGACCGGATCCAGCCCGGCCCCGGAGGCGATCTCGGATGACATAGGAGATAGCTGTCCGGACGACTGGGTTCCACTCATCCAGGACGCAATGAGGATGGCGCGGATGTGGAACCACCGGGCCGCCTTGAGCTCTTCTCCTCCGGCTCCGCCTGAGTTTACGTCGGCATACATAACGATGGATACGATACTAAAGTCCGACGTCAGCTTTAAGTGCATACTGGATAGAGGATGGCGGGGCCGCTGTGAGCGGAACCTGGCGTATTGGCTCATGGGGGGCGGGCTGCGCATCTGCCAGAATTGGAGGCATATCCCATCGCCGGACGAACGTGCCTTGGCTTTGTTGGGGGCTCTGTATGGATACAAGGACCAGTTGGGTGACGACGACAAGCGAGACCGGGCGGCAAAGGCTGCACGTGATCTTCACGCGGCTTTTGTTCCCTCGACGGCTGACGTTCTTAGCGGGAAGGGACCTTGAGAATGGAGTGGAGCACAAAGAATTGAACTAGTACTTACTTGGTTTGATCGGCACCGAGTGGTGCCCACTTACAAAAACTGCAAGCAGCAACGCTCGCGGCTTTCTCATGATGCTGCCGCATCTGCCTTCAGACCCAGGTTCCGAATCAGCCGGTACAGGTAGTTAGGATGAACTCCCAGCGCGCGCGCGGCGTCGGCGGCGTTTCCTCCCGCTTTGCGCATGGCTTCCTGGATGAGGCGTCTCTTGAACTCCGCAAGCGCCTCGTGATAGCCATTGGCGCCGCTTTTGCCGTCATCGCCATATTGCAGCGCCTCGGGCAGGTCTTCGGGGACAATCGAATCCGAAGTCCCCATGATCAACGCGTGTTCGATGGCGTTCTCCAGCTCGCGAACGTTTCCCGGCCAACTGTATTTCACCAGCAGGGCGCGAGCTTCAGGCGAGATGCCTTTGAATGGCCGCGTCATGCGCTGCGAATACTTCCGCGCGAAGTGAATGGCCAGAAGCGGAATGTCCTGGCGATGTTCCCGCAGGGGCGGCACGGAAAGAGAAACGACGTTCAGGCGATAGTAAAGGTCTTGCCGGAACTCGCGGCGCGCGATCGCCTGCTCCAGATCCTTGTTGGTGGCAGCCAGCACCCTGGCCTTGAAGCGGATGGTGGTAGTGCCGCCGACCCGCTCGAACTCCCTTTGCTGCAGCATACGCAGCAGCTTCGCCTGCAGCTTCAGATCGAACTCTCCGATCTCATCCAGGAAGAGCGTGCCGCTACCTGCCAGCTCCAGCTTGCCGCGTTTGCTGACGACCGCGCCGGTGAAGGCCCCCTTCTCGTATCCGAACAATTCACTCTCGATCAGGGTCTCGGGGATGGCCGCGCAGTTGATGGCGATGAACGGCTGGGCCGAGCGGGAGCTCTTGACATGAATGGCGCGGGCGACCAGTTCCTTGCCCACACCGCTCTCCCCGCGGACCAGCACCGCAGCATCGCCCTTCGCCAGCTTGTCGATGGTTTGCGCTAATTGCCGCATGGGCGGACTCTCGCCGATCATGGAGTCGTCGACCGCCAGTTGCTCGCGCAGTTGACGGTTCTCCGCCTGCAACGACTCCATCGCCAGAACACTCTCCAGGGTTACAGCTGCGATGGCCGCCACGGAGTTCACGAAGTTCACGTGATCGCGTTCGAAACATTCGCCGGGCGAATGGCAGACCAGATAGATGACACCTATGGTCTTTTGCAACGCGACCAGCGGAGCACAGAGCACCGTCTCCGGCGAGGCGCCCGCCGCGGCAGGATCTGAAACCACTTGCGCGGTTCGTTCCCACAGGGTCCGCAGCACGACCTCATGCCGCACTTTGATCTCCGGCACCTGGCGGCTTTCGCGGGTCCACGTAACCGTGGAATTCGGCTGGCCCTCGGCATTTTCGATGATCTGGATCGCGCCGGCATCAGCCGGCACAACTTCAAAGATGAGTTGCAGTAGCCCTTCTTGCAGAGACACCGAGTCGTGCTGAGCATTGATGGCATTGGCGATCTTGAACAGGGCATTCAGATCGCGCGCCATGCGGCCAACATCGGTCGTTACCGACGGAAAGGGCAAGGGCTCGTGCAGCGCGGGAGCCGGAAGTTCCCCTGGTAGGCTTTCTTGTCCAGAACTCGCGCCCAGATTCTGCGTACTTGACGCGCCACGGCGGAAGACAAGTTCGCAGTCACCAATCGAAATCCTATCGCCGTCCTCCAGCACCCGTTCTCGCACGGGGACGCCATTGACAAAGGTTCCCTGTCCGCTTTCCAGGTCCGTGACCGCGACCGAGTCGCCGTGGCGCGTGATGAGGCAATGCGCCGGCGCGATGGAGGGTCCGTAGATGCTCAGTTCGTTGGAGACGTCACTGCCGATCGAGAGGCGCTCGCCGGTGATGGGGAAGACTACACCCTTCAGGGGGCCGGTGACCGCTTCGAGTTTCGCATCCATTACTGAGCTCCAGGGAAAGCTCTCGTTGGGAAGGCCTCTCCTACAGATTGTATTCACATTTTCCAATAGCAAGTTCCGAAAAGAGAGCCTGCCCTGCAACACCTTAGTGCCCATCCTTTTAGCTAATCTCTATCCGATTGTGTGGTGTCAGAGGCTCTTCGATTGGGGGCTCATGCTGCAATCGTCCGTGTAGCCGTCAACGATCAACGTACTGAAAATTAAAGAAGATAGAGACGCCAAAGCCTTGGCCAGACAAAATCAAATCTTGTTGGCAGAAGTGTTGCATATAGGTTTGTGTTGCAGAAATTGGAACAGGACGGATACAGCAGGTCTAAGGTTACGCGCCCGTGGAGTCGCGCCATCCACGGACGCGATGGAATAGGAAGCGCGTTGGGTTTCTGGCCGAAAAGACCTGCGCTTCCGGCAAGGGGCGACTACCAGCGCAAGTCGCCCTTTCGCTCTTTTACTTCTGCACTTTGAGCCTCCAGCTAAAGCGCAGCCCGGCTGCTCCCCACGCTGCCGATTAGCGCTGCTGGCCGAGGAGCGCGTCCAAATTCTCGGGGGAGGACGCGCTCCTGTACTTCTCCCACAAAGATCTCAGCAAGAATTTCGTTCCCAATAGCGGTCCTTTGCGCACAGGCGCGGTGCCGCCGGCCACTTCTCTGCGTCTATTATTTAGAAGGCAGCTGGTAGAAGTGTGTAGAGGACAGTCGATGAAAGCGCCGGGTTTCAGCCCCCGTTCGCACCAGGTCGAGATTGTCGAACGATACCAGAGCCGGATCGGTGTTGTTGCCAGGTGCAAACTCATGTTGTATAGGAGCACAGCCACGTTGCGTTGGACGGCGTTGCTTTCGCTGAGCCTGGGCGCTGCGATGTTGGTCGGACAGGAGGCACAGCCTGTCCAGAGCAACCAGCCGCGGAAGGTGACCAACCCGCTTCTGGTGAACATAACTGGCTGCCTGAAGAAGAACGCCGCGTCGGGAGGCTTTTCCATCTCCGATCAGAACGGGCAAAACTGGGAACTGACGAGCAAGAAGGTTGACTTGGCCGGACAGGTGTTTCACACCGTCAGCGTCACCGGACACCCCTCCGCCAAATCAGAGGCGCCGGAAGGGAAGAGCGAACAGGGTCAGAAGCCGGGCAGCGGCAATCAGCGCCTCGCCCTCGATGTGACTGAACTGGAAATGATCAGCCCGAGTTGCACCCGGTAGCGATCCGGACTGTCGTCCTGCTTCAATGCCCGATCGTCCGTGCGCCCTTGCCCGGGACCACCTTCCGCAGCAGGAACACAATCGGAATACAGGCGAAACATAGCAATGCCATGTAGCGAAAGTCGTCCACATAGGACCACAGGAGCGCCTGCGCCTCCACCTGTCGGCTGATGATGCCGTAAGCCTTATTGATCGAGTCTAACGGCCCGTAGCCCTGCGATTGCAGGTACTGCTGCAGCGCGTGCAGCTGGTTCTGCAGGGGGATGCTGCTGGGCACGATCGAGCGCACCAGCTCATTCTGATGCAGTTGCGCGTGGCGCGCGACGATGGTATTCACGATGGCAATGCCCACGCTGCCGCCCACATTGCGGAAGAGGTTATAGAGTCCGCTGGCATTGCCTATCTCTTCGTTGGACAGGCCGGTGACGGTGATGGCAGACAGAGGCACAAAGATGCACCCGGCGCCGAAGCCGCTGACAATGATGGCCCACAAGAAAGACCACTGTGAGATTTGAAGGTCGGCCTGCCCGAAACGCAGGCTGCTCAGGCCAAACATGAGGAAGCCGCTGGCGACGAGCCAGCGATTGTCAACCTTAGCGGTCAAAATTCCGATGATGGGCATGGCCAATATGGCCCCGATGCCGCGGGGGCTGACAGCCCATCCGGCCGCCGATGCGGTGTAGCCCATCAACTCCTGATAGAACAGCGGCAAGAGGGCGATGAGCCCGTAGATGGCGGCGCCAAACAGCGCGATCAGAATACAGCCGATCAGGAAATTGCGGTGTCGAAAGACGCGCAGGTCCACCAGCGGATTGTCGGAGGTAAATTCGCGAACAATGAACAGAATGAGCGCAACCACCAGGATCCCGACCGCCCAGCGGATCCATAGTGCACCGAACCAGTCGTCTTCCTGGCCTTTGTCGAGGACGATCTGCAGGCAGCTAAGCCACACTGCCAGCAGCCCGAGCCCGATGGCGTCAATCCTGCCGGCTTTGGCATTGCGGATGTACTCCGGATCCTCGACGTACCGCATGATCATCATGATCGCGAGCACGCCGATGGGGATGTTGATGTAGAACGCCCAGCGCCACGAGTAGGTATCAGTCAGATAGCCGCCGAGCGTCGGGCCGAGGACCGGCGCCACCACCACGCCGAGGGCGAAGACAGCCAGGGCCAGGCCGCGTTTGTCCGGCGGGAAGCTCTCCAGCAGAATGGCTTGCGATAACGGCTGCAGCGCGCCTCCACCGGCGCCCTGAATGGCGCGCGCCAGCAGAATCATGCCCAGGCTGGTCGCGGCGCCGCAGGCGAAGGACGAAATCGTGAAGATGATGATGCACGAAATAAGGAAGCGCTTGCGTCCAAACTTCTTTGAAAACCAGGGGCTGGCCGGCAGGACGATGGCGTTGGCGACGAGATAGCTGGTCAGCACCCAGGTGGCTTCGTCGTTGCTGGCGGAGAGACTGCCGGCGATGTGCGGCAAGGCGACCGAAGCGATGGAGGTGTCGAGCACCTCCATGAAGGTCGCCAGCATGACCGAGATCGCGATCAGCCAGGGGCTGAAGGCAGGCCGCGATAGCGATATTCTCCCGGCGCCAGCGACCGTCGTGCTTGCCATCCGGTTCCCTTTCTCCTTGTGTCATCCTGAGCGAGGAGTGCAGCGACGAGTCGAAGGACCCCTATGTTGGAAATACACTCGGGAAGACAAAACGAGCGCGTCTAGACAACCGCGAATAAAACTCAGATGCACGGATGCGCTGGAACGATTCTGGGCCTCGGCCTTTCTAATCCCACAGCGGCCAATCGATGGACTGCCGGTCACCTTTACCGATGCTGTAAACTGCATTCCTCCGGCCATGAACAGCGACCACCTGGGTTGGACTCCGGCAGAGTTGCGCAAGCTGCGCAGCCTGAAGAACCCGTACGGCATCCAGCGCTTTCTCGACGCCATGCCCTACCATCTCGCTGATACCGCGTGGTCGCCGCGCCGGGTGTTGCGCGAGGGAACGTCGCACTGCATGGAAGGAGCGATCTTTGCCGCCGCCGCCCTGCGGGCCAACGGACATCCGCCGCTGATTGTGGACTTCGAAGCCCAGCACGATACCGACCATGTGTTGGCGGTCTTTCGCGTGGACGGACTTTGGGGCGCCGTAGCCAAGTCCAACTACACCGGATGCCGCTACCGTGAGCCTGTGTACCGCTCGCTGCGCGAACTGGCCATGAGCTACTTCGACACCTACTTCAACATGCGGCGCGAGCGCAGCCTGCGGACCTTCTCCCGCCCCGTGAATCTTACCCGCTTCGACGATCAGCAGTGGATGACCACGGAACAACCCATCTGGTTCATCGTCTATCACCTGCTGGAAATCCATCATTACCGGCTGCTGCCAAAGGGTGTGTCCGAGCGCCTGCACCGCGTGGACGACCGAACCTTCCGGGCGGAGACGCTGGACAAGGCCCAGAAGTGATATTTCTCATCCGCGAAGGGGCGCATCTTGCGGCGCGTCGAGAGCCTCGTATGAATGGTCATCACGAAGGAGCGCGAGGAAGCCTACGCCACTGAGCGCAACTGAGGCGTCTGTTTTTCGTCCGCTTCACCGGATCACAAAAGCGACCAAACCAGTCGGCTCGCAGCCACGTGCTTTCGCCCTTCGGCAGAAGAGCCGGCTTGTAGGCCAGCGTCCAGGCCCCGGAAAGGTAGCTAGTCCAGATCGCCCTTTTGCGGGTTGTAGTAGAAGCGGAAACGCAGCGCCAGGTACGGCCCGTGGAACTCGCTGGGCAACGGCGCAAACGGATTGGAGGCGGTGATTCCGCCCCAGGCGGCGCGATCCAGCGAGACATCGCCCGAAGGCGCCACCAGCTTCATGCCTGCGATCTTACCGTCCTGCAGGATGACAAACTCGATGGCTAGCTTGCCGCGCTTCATCAGTGGCGCCCGGGCTTCTTCCGGTATCAGCGTGTACCAGTTGCGGCGCACGGCGTCGAGCACGCGCGAGAGATAAGGTCCGAAGTCCACTCCCTGGGTGTCGCTCAGGACTTCCAGATTGCCCAGGGTACGCGCCGATCCGCCAGGCCCTACGCCGTAATCGCCGCCGCCACCGTAGCTTCCGCCGCCGCGGCGCGCGGCTACTGCGCGAGCGGCCTGGGCGGTGAGATCACCCGGCGACTTCATCATGTCAGCAAAGTTAACCGGGGCCTGATTGCTGCCCTGTGACGGCACGGCCAGCTTCGGATCAGGCACCGGCTCCAGCTTGGCCATCTGCTGGTTCTGTCCCTGGTTCGGCTGCGGCTGCGTCCCCTGAGGGGTGGGCGGCGCCGCCATCTGCGCCGACTGTCCCGGCGGCGCGGGCAGCCCCGGCGGACCCGCGCGCTTCAGCTCTTCCAGCGTCTTCTTGTCCAGACTCGGATGCCGGCTCTCGGCAATGCGGTTCTTGTCGGAAAGCACCTTGGACTCCGGCGGAGTTTTGGGCGCCTTCTGCGCGTCGGGGGGCAGGTCCAGGTAGGTTAACTGCTGGTTGCGCATGATGTCGGCAGGCGACAGCAGCACCACACCCTTGACTCCGGGAAAGATCTTTGGTGTCATGACCAGGAAGATCACCAGCGCCATGTGCACGACAACGGATATCCAGAACGCCTCGCGCATGCGCGAGCGCTCGATGTCGTCCTGCAACTGGATGAGGATGTGGGGTGTGAGGTCGGATTCGTTCAGCTCAGCGGCCGCCCACAGCGCAAATTGGCCCTCTGCCTGCGGGGGAGGCGGGGTTGGCGTGTCCGGCGGTATTAGGATTGAAGGCATCCGCTTGGATCAAAGTACGCCTTGAGCTCAACCACTTAGACGCCCCTCGACCCTCCGGAAGCACAAATACTTCCCCGGTGATGGAGCAACTGTAGTAAACCCACGAACCTTCTGCAAGTTCCTGCTCTTATTTTCGCACACACTTCTCCCCCAATGCGATTCACGCTCCCGCTGCTCGGGAGTTCCACAAAGGGTTCGGTACACTGTTGGCGATGAAGGCTGTCATCGTCGGTACCGCGGGACACATTGATCACGGCAAGAGCGCTCTGGTGCGCGCCCTCACCGGCATCGATCCGGATCGTCTGGAGGAGGAGAAGCGACGCGGCATCACCATTGACATCGGTTTTGCCAACCTCGAACTCGCTGGCCCCGGCGGAGAGCCCATTCGCATCGGCTTCGTGGATGTTCCCGGGCACGAGCGCTTCGTGCGGAACATGCTGGCCGGCATCGGCGGCATCGATCTGGTGCTGCTCGTCATCGCCGCCGACGAATCCATCAAGCCGCAAACCGTGGAGCACTTTGACATCTGCCGCATGCTGGCGGTGCGGCGCGGCATCACCGTACTGGCCAAGAGCGACCTGGTGGACGCCGAAACCTTGGAAGTAGTGACCCTGGAAGTCGCGGAGTTCGTGAAGGGCTCGTTCCTCGCCCCGGCCACTTCTCCGATCATTCCAGTGAGCGCCAGAACCGGCGAGGGGCTCGACCGTCTGAAGACAGAGCTGGCACGCCTCGCCGCCGAAGTTCCGGCGAAGGATTCCGCCGCTGTCCTGCGCCTGCCCATTGACCGCGTTTTTACCATGAAGGGCTTTGGTACGGTCGTCACCGGCACGCTGATCTCGGGCACCGTGCGCAAGGAGCAGGAAGTGGAGGTCCATCCCACGGGCCAGCGGCTGCGAGTCCGTAGTGTGCAGGTGCACGGCAAGCCGGCGAATGAAGCCATCGCCGGACAACGCACTGCGCTAAACCTGCCCGGCGTGGAGACCGCCGAACTCGCCCGCGGCATGATGCTGACGCCTCCGCAGATGTTCACGCCGGTCACGCGCCTGGGTGTGCAGCTCGACCTTCTGCCGTCGGCCAAGCCGCTGCGCCAGCATGCGCGTGTGCATTTGCACGCCTTCACCGCCGAGACCATCGCCCGCGTGACGTTGCTCGCTGACAAGCAGCTCGCACCGGGCGGGTCGGGCTTTGCCCGCCTGAAGCTTGACGATCCCGTCCTGTTGTTTCCCGGGGACCGTTTTATCATCCGCCAGTATTCGCCGGTGATTACCATGGGCGGCGGCCGGGTGCTGGATGCCGGTGCGCCGCGCATCCGTGTCGAATCTCACGAGCGTCTGCCGTTCCTGGAGGCGATCGCCGGCGCCGCCCCGCAGGAAGGGCTGCTGACGCGGATTGCGCGCCGCCAGAGGTTCGGCCTCACACTGGCCGAAGCTGTCGCTGAAACCGGCTGGCTGCCAGCCCGCATCCAGCTGCTCGCAGGGGAGCTGAAGCAGGCCGGCCTGATTACCGTCTTCGACAATGTGCTCATCGCGTCACACTGGCTGGAGCGCGTGCGCCACGACGTGCTGGCCGCCCTTGGCTCCTTCCACGATACGAATCCCCTCCAGCAGGGCATCAACAAGCAGCAGCTTCGCGAGGCGCTGAATGCGCATGCCGAGCTGTTCAACGGCGTTATTGCATCACTGCTGCGGGAGAGGAAGCTGGAAACCGATGGCGAGCTCCTGCGTCTGCCCGGACGCGGCGTCCGGCTGCGCGACGAAGAAGCCGAATCCAAGCAACAGATCGAGCACGCCTTTTCCCAGGCCGGTCTGAAGGTCCCGCTGCTGAAGGAGGTGCTGGCGTCCTTGCCGGTGGACAAAGCCCGCGCCCAGAAGATTGTCACCCTGCTGCTGCGCGATCGCGTACTGGTGAAGCTGTCGGATGAACTGGTGTTTCACTGCGACGCGCTGGATGCGCTGCGCCGCCGGGTGACCGCGAACAAGAGCACCATGCCGAAATTCAGCGTGCCCCAGTTCAAAGACCTCTTCGGCATCACCCGCAAGCACGCCATCCCGCTGTTGGAATATCTGGACCGCGAGCGCGTCACCCGCCGCGTCGGCGATGAGCGGATCATTTTGTGACGACCTCTGCGCCCCGACACTTGTCGCAGAGTCCGCCGGTGGGCACACCGTTGTGGCCTTGTTACCCCCGATCAAGGACGATGCGCTGCCCCGCCAAATCACCCTGGCGGTGTTCCATGACCAAGGTCTGCCCATCGGGAGACAGCGACCAGCAGTCATAAAAGTGCATCTCGCGTTCGCCCACCTGCGCCCACGACTCGATGACCAGCTCTTCTGGTTGCCATTTTGCATTCCCACGGATTGCGTTGCCGTTCAACAGGCTCTTGCACGGCTCGCCATCGCTTGAACATTGGAAAACGACGCGGTCTTCGCTGCCGTCAGCCTTCGACACCAGCATCTCCATCTGCACGACCGGCTCGGAGTGGGCGATCCTTGCTGTAAGCGCCACCGGCGGCGGCCCCAGGAACCTGCTCTTCGACAGATTGGCTTTCCAGGTGCCAGTGAAATTTACGCTCATCGTTCCAGACCCTCCCGCCGCACGCGGCGTTGACATTCTATCCGCGTCTGCGATCGGACTCGCTGCCGGCTCTGCCGAGGGAGACGCCCAGCTCATTCGTGCGCTCTGCGAATCGGCGCGAGCCGTTTCCGTCACTCGGATGCGGTTCGTCCCTTCGCTCACCTTGAACGGCATCCACGTCCCACGATTTCGTGTAGCATTCTCTCCCATACCATTAGGGGGCGCTTATGCCTGTCATGCGTTTATCTGGCCGACTCGTCGTGGTCCTGCTGTTTGGCGTCTGTATTGGCGCCGCACAAGACGAACTCAAGAACCAGCCTTCGGTGTGGGCGAGCAAGCCCGACATCGCTGCCTTCGAGAAGATCGAGAACGGGCGTCTCGCGGCGGCGCAGAGCTCGATTGATGCCATCGTTGCCGTCAAAGGCCCGCGCACCATCGACAATACCCTCGTGCCGTATGACGAGACGCTGCGGCAACTGGACGCGGCGATCTACTTTTCCACGTTGATGCAGCAGGTGCATCCCGACGCTGCCTACCGCGATGCTGCCACGGCGATGACGACCAGGGTCGGCAGCGCCCTGTCTGCGCTCTCTCTCAACCCCGGAGTGTACAACGCGCTGGCGAACCTGGATCTGTCGAAGGCCGACCCTGCGACGCGCTATTACGTGCAACGGCAACTGCTGGAGTTTCGCCTGGCCGGCGTGGACAAAGACAACGCCACGCGCAAGAAGCTCAACCAGCTGAACGATCGCCTGACGGAGGACCAGTCGCGGTTCGACCGCAATATCTCCGACGATGTCCCCTCGATCGAGGTCAAAGACGCCTCCGAGCTGGAGGGTTTGCCGCAGGACTTCGTTGGCAAGCAGAAGCGCGACTCCGGAGGAAAGATCCACATCCCTGCCGACGAGCCGAACGCCCTTCCCGTTCTCCAGTTCGCGAAGAGTGATGCCCTGCGGCGCCGCATCTGGGACGCCCGGAACGCGCGCGCGTATCCCAAGAACCGCCAGGTTCTCCTTGACATGATGCAGACACGCTATGAGATCGCCGGCATTATCGGCTATTCGTCCTGGGCCGACTACAATGCAGCCGACAAGATGATCGGAAAAGGCAGCAACATCGCCAAGTTTGTCGGCGATTTGGACGCAGCGGCGCGCCCCATAGCGCAACATGAGTACGCCATGCTGCTGGCCGAGAAGCGAAAGACGGACCCCGGCGCAACCAGTATCTTCGGTTATGAGTACTTGTACCTCCAGGAACTGGTGCGGCGCTCGCAATACGACTTCGATTCGCAGACGGTCCGGCCCTACCTGCCCTTCAACCAGGTCAGGCAGGGTGTGATGGACACGGCCGCGCAGTTGTTCCACGTCAGCTTTCGACAGGAGCCGAACGTGCCCGCCTGGGACCCTTCCGTCGAAACCTGGGACGTCATCGACACGGGCAAGATCATCGGACGCTTCTACCTCGACATGTTTCCGCGTCCGGGAAAGTACAGTCACCAACAAATGTCGCCGATCCTCGACGGAATTCGCGGCAAGCAACTGCCGGAGGCGATTCTCGTCTGCAACTTCCGGCCCCCCAGTGCAACCGATCCCGGCCTGATGGACTACACAGACGTCATCACCTTCTTTCACGAGTTCGGGCACCTGATGCATCACATTCTGGGCGGACAGCAGCAGTGGGCGGGTATAAGCGGCATCACCGCCGAGGCCGACTTCAACGAAGCGCCCTCACAGATGCTGGAGGCGTGGATGCGCAGCCCGCAAGTCCTGGCCACGTTTGCCAAGGACTACAAGACGGGCAAGCCGATTCCAGCTGACTTGGTGGCGCGCATGAATCGCGCGGCGGCATTCGGCCGCGCCAGCTCCGTCAGCCGGCAAAATGCGCTGGCGAGCATTTCCTACGACTACTACAAAGGCGACCCGGCCAGGACCGATATGGACGCGGTCCCGCCGGATAACTACACGCGATACACCCTGTTCAAGCCCGTGGAAAGTGACTCCCACATGTATGCCAGCTTCCCCCACCTGGCGGGCTACTCCTCCGCGTACTACACCTATATGTGGGACAAGGTCATCGCCGAAGACTTCTTCGGACAATTCGATAAGCAGAACCTGCTCGCAGGTGAGGCTCCCATGCGCTACCGGAGAGTGGTGCTAGAGCCGGGTGGATCGATGTCGGCCAATGATTTGGTAAAGAACTTTCTTGGCCGCCCGCAAAATATGACGGCATTCCAGCAGTGGCTCGGCGAAGAGTTCCAGGGCCAGAAGATGAGCGCGGCGAAGTAATCACCGGAGCCCGGGGTGCCCCACCCTTCTCCCATTAAAGCGAGGAGTCGAGGGACCTGCATTTTATTGCGACGAGAGCCGAAACACGTTTCAGGGAGATCGCGGCTTCGGTGACGCGGTGAACGCTCGCCCGCCTTTTGGCTGCGCTCCAACGTGACAGTGGTCCCAAGCGGCATGACAGCAGTTTGACTCGTAAGCGCAACAAATCTTGCTCAGCCTGACAGGGAGTGTGGTAACATTTGGGGCCTCTCGTGACGTAATAAGATTCCGAGCTTTTTTCTGAGCCGCAACGTTGGAAACATGAAGTTCCTTCACAGGATGCTCGCGTTCGTAGTGGTGTTGACGGCCGCGATGATGGCTGTCAACGAACTTCCGGAGCTTTTTGCCCTCGCCGACAACACGTCCAATGACTTCGTCACGGTGCGGGCGAACAAAGAAATTGCTCCTCAGGTAGCCATCAAACGCCCGGCAGGTCAACCAATGGCTGCGCCTGTCGTGTTCAGTCCACAAGTTGGGTTGCGCGTCGCCGTAGCTTCTAACTTTCTGGTTTCCGCCACAGCGAAATCTCCTCGCAGCTTGCTTCTCCTTTTGGTGACACAGCGAACGTGAGGCCCCAACAGCTCCCTCGGGAGCTGCCCTGTCCCAACTTGAAGTGCAAATTCTGAACTGACCATTCACGTTGAGCGGAGCACTTGATCCCTCGCCCTGCGTGACATCGTCCTCACCCAACATCGGGTTGCATTCTCAGGGGGATGGGGAGCGGGTTGCCAGCCGGCCGTTGGCGCGGCCGTGAACAACATCGGCGATCCGCTCCCCGTCAAAGATGCTGCCAAGCGGTAAGAACTCTCAGTTCGGTGTGACCTTAAATACGACCCCCATGCCATTTGCGCCGCCTGCGGACGCTGTTCCGTAGAAATTGCCATCCGCATCAAACACCAGGTTGCTGTACGAATAGGCCCCGTCGCTGCCTCCGGTAAAGTCGTGCAGTGAGACGTGGGTCCAGCCGCCACTGGAAGGAACCAGCTTGAAAATCGAACCCAGACCATAGGCTCCGTCACACAAGGTCGTGCCATAGAGGCTTCCCTGATACAGAACCAGGCTGCCGTAGACCCCACACTCGACTCCCGTGCCTGCCAGGCCGTACAAGGAAGTAAACGTCCAATTGTTACCCGACGCTGTCATCTCGAAAACGACGCCACCGCCACCCGAGCCTTGCCAGGTGGTCGCTCCGTAAATGTTTCCCGACTGGTCAAAGATCACGCCGGCCCACACTGCCCCTCCGTCGTTTCCGCGAGTGAACCGGTGGATGATGGTCTCCGCCCAGCCTGCTCCAGACGGCGTAAGCTGGAAAACGATGCCACCAGTGCCCTCCTGCGGGGCCCGTTGACCGGTGCCTCTGAACGCATCCCAGGTCGTGCCGTAGAGGTTGCCGGCTTTGTCGAAGACGACTCCGCTGCGCGGCACGATTCCGTCCTGATCGCTCGGGCCAAAGCTGTAGAGGACGCTCTCCATCCAATTGCCGTTGGAAGGAATCAGCTCAAATACCGTGCCGAGACCGTAGGTTCCGCCCTGGCTGGTCGTGCCATACAACGCACCTGCCTCATCGAAGACGAGGTCACCGCCTTCGGGATACTGTCCATCGTCTCCCGTGAAGCGGTAAAGCACTGTCTCCGTCCAGGGGCTGAGTGGTGTGGGTGGACGTACAGGCGGAGGCTTTAGGCTGAAGACTATCCCGCAGATAACGCACTTTCCGCCTCCTCCATAGTAGGTCGTGCCGTACAAGCTGCCGTCCGGGCCGATGGTCACTCCGGCGAATGGGTGCGCCCCATCATCACCCCCGAGAAAGGAGTAGAGCGGGGTCAATATCCAGTTCGATCCCCTCTTAGTCATGCGGAAGACCGTGCCAAAGCCAACCCCGCCGCTGAAAGTTGTCCCGTATAGGTCCCCCCTCTGGTCCATCGTCAATCCCGCCTGTGGGGATGCCCCACCCTGACCGCCGGCAAAGTCGTGAATTACGCTGAAAGTCTGGGCCTGTACCGATGGCGCCAAGCTGACTGCCAGCGCAATGACCAGTGGCGCCGCCGCAGGTGCAATCCGCATGTGCCCGAGAAGAAAGCTCCGACGTTGTTTGCGCTGAGTCATTGGTCCTTCCAATCAAGTGTCTGAACGATGTGAACCAGCCCGATGTTCCGGTGTGTTGTCAAGAATCGGCTTGGCTCATTGCAAAGTAAAAGCCGGAGCACCTGCTCCGGCTGAAAGTTCGATCTGCGTATCGACAAAGAGGTTGATGCTGCTTACAACAACTTGTGACGCAGCAAACCAACGAGGCCGAGAATTCCAGAGCCAAACAGTAAGATACTGCTGGGTTCAGGAACGGTTCCCGTGGGGTTGCCGCTGATTGTGAAAGCTTCTGAAGGAATGGTTCCCAGGGCGCTCTCGGAGGCGCTCGAGGGGCAGTTTGCACCACCGCCTGTACCGCCACAGCCCGTGCCGCTGTTCTCGTCCCAGTAAACCGGATCGCCACTGGCCACGGATGCGTTCTGCAGGTTGAGCCAGTAGGTGGCATGTTCGGAGACGCTGACGTTGAGCCCCGTGGCCGTAATAACGTCAATGTTGTAGCCATACTGGTTGGCGGAAATAAACTTATCGGTCACGCTGGCAGTACCGGAACCGATTACCGTTCCGCCGTTCTCCGCCGTGGTGATGGACCAGTCCACCCTCGACACGGTGTCGCCGGGGAATTCCCAGACCGCGAATTCAAAATCAGTGACCGTCATTCCGACCCCCGTGTTAAAGGAGTCGCTGACGATGTAGCCAAAGTTAATGGTCCAGGCGTCCGTCGTACCGTTTGCCGGGCCGTTGTCGTAGATAGTTTGGTCTCCCCAAGCTGGAAGGGTAGCCAGCGCGAGGCCCAGAATGGTGAGCAAAACAACACGCATTTTCAATTGAAAATCCTCCTTTTGGAGTTTCAGACCAAGGTCTGTCACAGGCGTTGCAACCGGCAACACCGCTAGCTCTCTTAGCGAAGGGCCCTGCTTGGATTTGGAACAAGAGCTCTGGATCCTGTTTAGGGCTCGCTCCCCAAGCAATCCTAGGAAAGCGTCGTCTTGGGCTCAAAGGGTGCGCGCGACGCGGAGCCAGGAAACAAGAACGACACTGTAAACACGCCTACTCCCCACGCGATCATTACCACACGTCGAGTGGTCTTTGCAGATTATTGCCTCTATTTCCAGCAATTTCGGTTCCACTATAAGTTGTTGATAAATATAGCTAATGGCAGAATGTAGCCGCACTACTTTGCAACATGGTGCCATGAGTGTTCCCCGGATTAGGTCGCCTGCCCCACCGTCGGGTGGTGCCCAACGTCGTTCATTGCTCCGACGTTCGGACCACCGAGCAAATATGTGGGCCCCGGACCTAAGTGCCCTGGTTGGGATCGGGGTTGGGAGGAGGCCACATCGCATGGGGGTCCCGGTAGCACGGGTCGAAGCTGGCGACCACCGGCGTCCAGCGGTCGGCGAAGACTCCCCAGTTGTATTGCGTGGCGCGCGAATGCAATGGATTCAGCTCGCGGGCGGGCAGATGGATTTCGGCGTATTTCCAGAACATCCACGTCTCCCGGCGCAGCACTACCTGGATCGTGGGGGTGATGACGGCAAGCAGCTTAAGCCGGTCCACCTCGCCCGGCAGCGTGCCTCCCGGAGTAAATGCCGGCTGGACTGCTTCGTGCTGCTCGCGGTAGATGACGAAGTTGTTGGCTAAGGCGATGTAGCGATTCCTGGCCGCCAGATCGGCCGCCTGTCCGGCCTGCTCGTAAAGCGCGAAGGCGGCAACCACCAGCGGCCGGGCGTCGCCGGCCAGGCCGGGAAACACCTCGCCAAAATTGAGTGGCGGCGCTACATCCTGCAGGTGTTGCATCGCGAAGTCAAAAGCAGCCTGCGCCAGGTCGGCGCGGTAGCCATTGGACTGCGAGAATCGTTGCAGCATCAGCTCGGGAGCAACGGCTCCGCTCTGGCTCGCGCGCAGGCGCAGGTAATCCTGCGCCATGCCCCCGATGTCGCCGAAGATGCGGCGGTTACCGTCTTCCATGGTATTGCGTAGTGTCAGCGCGACACTCGCCAGCTGCTCCAGCGGATTGGAGCCGGGAGCATGTAACAGTAATGACAATAGGCGCTCCACGCTGATGTTGAAGGTACGCGGGTCCAGCATGGCGGAGTAGGCAAGGCCTTGGAACGCACCCAGGTGCTGGCTTGCTGAGGCGAAGGCTACAAGGAAGGTAGCGGCCAGGCGGGCCTGCTTGTCCAGCAGCGCCGCGATGAGCGCCGCCGCCGGCTGCACCAGTGGAGGAGGCAACAGCTTTGCCAGCGCTGCGTGCTGATCTCCGCTCTGGTAGTAGGCGCGCGCCGCGTCCAGGCCTATCTCTGCTCCCAGCTCCGCCTGGCCGATGCCGCGTGAGGCGAAAGCCGCAAACGCGAACCATACGGGATAGGCGTTGGAGACGCCGGTAGCGGCGAAGGAGGGATCGGCGATGGCCTGGAATCGCTGGCCAAAGACGCCATAGCCATGGTTAATCTGGCGGTTGAGGTCCACGTATCGCAACGATAAGTCGGCAACCGTGGCGTGGGCATCAGGAATATCTGCGGCAATTACTGGATCTATGGGATGGTTGGCGGCGCCTGCCATCGGCTCTCCTGGCCGGTTAGAGTATCACGGCGAACGCTGCAGGTAGGCCGAGGTCGAAGCCGAGTGGATGAGCCTGCAGAATCTTCGTGCCACCCAGGTATCAGAATGGCGTTACACTAGCGTTCCGAATTGGTACAAGAAATCGTCGAGTCACGGTCGAGCAGAGGAAGTAAGACTACGGTTCAACGAAGGAGGAACCTACATGCATCGTCTTCACGCTCACTGGATTATCCTCACTGCGGTTCTGCTTGTCACCCTGGTCATGTCGCTTCCGGTTTATGGCCAGCAGAAGTTTCCCGATAGCACGCTGTTCACCACCTACGAAGTAAACCAGTCGCTAACTCAGCTTTCCTGGTTCACATGCGGCTCTCTCCCCCTAACCGAGGGGTGCTATGGCGCTGGTGTTTTGGGTCCATTTACCGATGCTTGTGCGATCGTGCAGAGTGCTCCGGCACCGTTTAACATAAACACGGTCCTGCGATACATCTACGTTCTTGACACCGGCTCAAGCGCCAATGGAGCAAGCCTCACCGTCTATAAGAGGACGGATACGGTGTCGCAGAGCGACGACACGATTAATGTCGTCACGCTGGCCGTCGTGCCCCTCTCGATATTGGTTGGCGGCCCGGGTGTGACCTGTTTCATGGCCCAGAACCCCAGCTACGTCTATGCGGCGACAAGCCAAACCAGTCTGGCTGCCGCCATCAATAAGACCACCTTCAGCGTGGGCCGGGTGGGAGACTTTAGCACCAACGTTTCGGCAATCACGGCCGACAGTTATGGATTCGTCACCATCGTGCAGGGCAGTGGTTTCGGCACTGGGTTCACCGTCTATGGTCCGAATGGTGCGCCGCAAGAAGACGGCGGCGGAGGCCCCTTCATGATTAATCCAATCGACGCCGTGTATCCGGCAAGCTACGCCCCTGCCGTCGACCTGACTCCTCCCAAGCTCGGCTACTGGCCCAAGGCGCGAGCTCAGGAACACCCGTAGAGGCGGAAACCGGATTGGGTGGGGCGGCCTCACGGCTTTTTCTAGGCGCGCAGCGGCGGCATTGGGGTTAGCCGCGAGCGCAAGCCCGCGGTGAGCATGTCGTTACAAACCCCAGCCGCGGAGCGGCAGCACGATTTTTTTGTGTCGTCGGCCAAAAGCCGACTCAGGATTGCTACAACCGGCCCACCCAGGACTCCGCCTTCGGCTTCGTCCTGGGCTACACCGTTTCGTCCCGCAAGCGGGACTCCATTTTGGGCGCTGTAAACGCGCAACTCTAAACTTCGAACTTGAAACTGGAAACCGGAAACCTCAGGATTGAGACTCGCAACTCGGAACTTGAAACTGGAAACTTCTAGCCACTAGCCACTGACCACTTCCTTGACGTAATCGCGGGCTTGGCGCTGGTTCGCGCCGAGGGTGGCGGGATCGCGGTCGAGCAGCCACAGCAGGTCGCGCTCAAGCACCGCCCGTGCTGCTTCGCGCTCACCCAAGTCTCGAAGTGCTCGAAACAGGTTCCAAGCGGAGACGGATGTATCCGGGTGCTCTGGACCCAACACGCGGCGGCGGATGTCTAGCACTTCTTCATGTAGCTTATGCGCCCTAGCCAAATCCCCTTGCTCCCGAAGAGTCACGGCTAGGTTGTTCGCCGACTGCAGCGTATCCGGGTGCTCGGGGCCGACCACGCGACGACGGGTTTCGAGTACCTCTTCGTGCAGCTTTCGTGCTCTCGCCAACTCTCCCTGAGCCTCCATCGTCAGCGCCAGGTTGTTCATCGAAGTGAGCGTACTCGGGTGCTCCGGCCCCAAGACACGAGAAAAGACATCCAAAATTTCTTCGTGCAGCTTTCGTGCTCCCGCCAACTCTCCCTGAGCCTCCATCGTCAGCGCCAGGTTGTTCATCGAAGTGAGCGTATCCGGATGCTCGGGCCCCAAGGCACGGGAAAAGACATCCAAAACTTCTTCGTGCAGCTTTCGTGCCCCCGCCAAGTCCCCCTGCGCCTTCATCGTCAGCGCCAGGTTGTTCATCGAGGTGAGCGTATCCGGATGCTCGGGCCCCAAGACACGGGAAGAGACGTCCAAAACTTCCTCGTGCAGCTCTCGTGCTCCCGCCAAGTCCCCTTGAGCATCAAGCGTCGAGGCCAGGTTGTTCATCGAGCGGAGGGTATCGGCGTGCTCCGGCCCCAGCACACGGCGGCGGACCGTTAGCACTTCCTCGCGAAGCTTGCACGCCCCCGCCGAGTCCCCTTGCGCGGCAAGTGTCGAAGCCAGGTTGTGCATCGAGGTGAGCGTAGCCGGGTGCTCTGGCCCCAGCACCCGGCGTGAGATCAGAAGCCTTTCTTTGAACAATTTCCGGGATCCCTCAAGGTTCCCTTCATCCAACAATGTCAACGCCAGTGTGCTCATAGAGATAAGCGTATCCGGGTGCTCTGGCCCCAACACCCGGCGGCAGATGGCCAGCGCTTCTTCTTGCAGCGCGCGCGCTTCCGCCAGGTTTCCTTGCTCATGAAGAGCGTTGGCCAGGTTGTGCATTGAGCAGAGCGTAGCCGGGTGCTCGGGCCCCAGCACCCGGCGGTTGAACTCCAACTCACGTGACCACAGCGTCGGCGCCGACGCATACGAACCGCGCTCGTAGTCATATCGCGCCACCCAGCCCACGAGGTTGGCTTCCGGAATGGTCTTCGGCGTCGTGACGACCTGCCGCGCGTGCGCTACGTGAAACTCAATCTGCTTGTGCAGCCTCGGGTCCGGCGCTGCTTTGGCGATCTCCGTCGTCAGCGCCCCGATCGCCGCTGCCCGCAGCGCCTGGGCGCGTTCTTTCGAGGCCTTCTCGTGAAAGTGGACTGCCCGCGAGACCAAGGTATGCACTGCCCGCGCATCTTTGCCCTCACCGGCCACCTCCGCCAGCGATGCCGATGTGACCTGTTTGAATGCCAGGCTCGCACGCTCCTCCGCATCTTCGCGGCTCAGCTTGTCAGCTTCCTGAAACACTGCCGTAACCAGCGAGGCCGGAATCGGCGCTACCGCCAGCACCGAAGCCAGGCGCAGGAAATCCAGTCCTTCCGCCCCCTGCCCGCCGATGCTGCGCAGCATGGTTTGCGCAATGCTCTTTTCGTGACCATTCGGCAGCGCGTCGGCTAGCGTCTCGGCGAGCGCCAGCGCGTCTTTTTCGGGCCGCGCGAGCTTGGCACGAAAATCCCTATACGGTTCGGCCGCAACCGAGGACAACAGCGCCGATGCGGTCACATCCAGCGCCAGCGCGTGGTAGCCCAGGTCTCTCGCCAACTCGCGCGCCTGTTCCTCTTCGTTCTTGCCTGCGGGCCTCCGCCGCGAGGTCAGTAATTGCAAAGCTTCATCGGGCATCAGCACGGAAAGATCAATCCCTCTGGCCAGCGCGCCGTACTCGCGGCTGCGCGTGGTCAGCAGTGTCCGTGCCAGGGCGTGCGGCGCAAACCAGCGCCGCAGCGCCTCGCCGTCCAAGCCGTTCGGCACATCATCCACTACCCAGAGACAGGGCCGGCCGCGCTGCTCGATCTCGTCTCTGAGCGCAGCCTCGACTTCCTTTGCGCTCAGCCCTTGCACATTGATGCGTAGCTTCTCGGCCATCCCTCGCACCTGGTCGGCACGCAGCGCCTCGCGCGCCGTCGCACCTAGAGCGGCCTTGGCGTCATCGTTGCCGTAGGCGCGCACCCAGAAGACGCCGCCGGGATAGGCCGCTCCAAAGTGCAGCGCGTACTCCTCCGCCAGCAGCGATTTGCCCACTCCGCCCAGCCCCTGCACCTGCCCAATGCCGCCCGTGGCCGCGGCTGCGCCGGTGATCTGCGCCACATCGCCCGCGTGCAGCAGAGAGTGCACCTCCCACATCTCTTTCAGCCGTCCGACGAAGCGGGTTGAACCCACAGGCGTCATGCCGTACCAGTTGGGTGCGGTGAGCGGATGAATGTCGGCTAGAGGACCGCTGACTGCAGCGACGTGCTTGACGATGGCTTCCACCGCTTGCCGCATTTCGGCGTCAGTTGTTGGCGCGTTGCGGAACTTAGCGTCGCGCAGCTCGACGGGATGAATATGCCCGCCGTCCTTCTCGGGATTAATCACCAGCACGCGGCGGCTCGGGTCGCCTTCGGTTTGCGCGGCGAGGAATGCGGCGGTCAGCTCCCACTGGCAGGCGCGGCGCAGAGGGAATTTCTTCGAGTAGTAGGCCACCAGGGCCTTCGACTTTGCCAGCCCGTCGGTAACCCGGTTGGTGATGCTGTCGAAGTCGTCAATCTCGTCGGCGTCGAACCACACCTGCAACCCGGCCGCGCGCAGGGCGTCCGCGATCTGCTGCGGGCGCTCGCCATCGGCCCACGCGTGGCTGAGAAAGACGTCGTAAGTGGCGGGCATCTGGGAATCACAGCATGCCACAGGTCGTTGTAGGGTGCAGCAAGTTTTGTACGCTGGGCGAAACTCGAATCAGCGTGAGACGTGACCCGGATCACTGACAACGGCGCGCGAATCTGTACACTGGCAACTTGAGGCTTAGTGTCTCTACGCCCTGATGAGGGCGGAACGGCTGGCTTGGCGGCCGGTGGTCTTTGAAAAACAGTGGCCAGTGACCCGTGGGTGGTATTGCAGCCATCTATTGCCAACTTGGTTAATGGGAACTGCGCGCAGTTCTCGAAACGGGAGGAATTTCGGCCGGTAAGTCCCTTAAAATCAGTTAAGTTATTGCAACTTATTTTGATGGAATATTTTGCGGATCTTTTCCCGCCAACCTATTGATTCTGCATATCAGGGGGTGGGGGAG
>Ga0335083_10002836_pt1 | contig 22675 bp, 17 predicted proteins | sample Lox_Sample_42_FD_206716 | JGI IMG/M metagenome (GOLD analysis project Ga0335083, IMG submission 206716) | Soil microbial communities from Loxahatchee National Wildlife Refuge, Florida, United States - Lox_Sample_4.2 | ecosystem: Environmental > Terrestrial > Soil > Wetlands | place: USA...
CGCCACTGACCGGGGGTGGTCGGCCACAGCCCCTCGCGACCTTGTGAGCCGACCACAAACGCCAATCGCTTCCGCGACAGCGTCGCGGGCGGCGTTTGTGCCGCCACCCCTGATGGATGAGACTCTTCCTCGACCGCCGGGCCGACGCCGGCGAGGCTTGGTGCGGTAGTGAGAGCCCGTGCGACAGCGTGACCCAGGGAGCCTGTGGAACCGTTGATTGCTGCCATGAGCGCGAAGGACAGACTCATCTCTGGGAGGCTCCTCCCGGCGGCCGCTATCGCCGCGTCAACCAAGGAGTTCGCCGGCCGCACCTGAAAACCGAGCAAGCTCACTCAGGCGGGCCTGTTTTCGCGTGCTCGGACGTCCCCGTCGGGCGGACGGGGATTCACGCGCCAGCATCGCGAAAAGCGGGAGCCACCGAGGTAGGTTCCTCAGATGGCCCAGATCCGAGTCGGGCGCGGCACACTGGCCGAGATGCTACGAAGCCATGGTGAACATGATCTCGCCGCGCGGGCGTCGTCGATCACGGACGACGAGCTGACACGCGTTCGGACTCTCGGCACGTACTACGCCTGGTCTGAAGACGCGCTGGCACTCCGCGGCAGCATGGGCGGCGCCCGCGCTCTCGCTGGCCACGATCGACGTGCTCGAGCGGACCGGACGCGATCTACGGCGTTACCACACCGATTCTGAGATTGCGTTCGGATGGTCAGTGGAGCCTGACGCGAGCGAGCGCGCCCGAGATCGTGAGCCTCGACCTCATGCCGCGGAGAAACAGCTGTCCGACCCGGGGAGCTGAACGGCGAACGGAGCAGAAGCACCGGGGGCCGTGTTGTGTGGGCGCTCACGGACGCCCAGCGCCGCAAGCATTCGGCTATAGATTGCTGGGGTGTCTCTCGCTATCTGCTCAGACCTTTCGCCGGCCGACTGGATCGTGATGAGCGACGTTCCGTGGATTCGGCTGGTGACTTTCGGACCGGCCGGATTCGCGGCGTACGCGCGTGTGCGATTCATTCCCGATCCCACAGCCTTAAGGCATTGAGTAGCGTCGACGCCATGTGCTCGCACGAGTCGGCAAGGCGACGGACGCGACCGACATAGCCCGGAGCCGGCGGCACGAAGGCGCTGGCCTCGATCGCGTCGGCGAAGCGGTCGTTCGCAATCTGCAGCAGTGCGATCGCCGACTGAGGTGCTGATCGCCGGCGCCCACGACGGCACGATCCTCGATCGCGGCGGCAGGCCGTACAAGCCGTCGACCGCTCGGGGCTACGAGCAGCTGCTCAGGTCATACGTCGTCCCGGAACTCGGCGGCTGGAAGCTGTCGCAAGTCCAGCGCCGCGACGTTCAGGACTTCGTCGACGACCTCCGCAAGGAAGGCCTGTCCGCCTCGACCATCGCGAACATCCTCGATCCGCTCCGCGTCATCTTCCGGCGTGCGATCCGCCGCGACGAGATCTCGATCGATCCGACCGACAACCTCGACCTCCCCGCGATCCGGGGCCGGCGCGACCGTATCGAGCCGCCCGAGCGCGCCCACGAGTACGTCGCGGCGCTGTCCGACTCAGAGCGAGCGTTCTGGGCGGTTGCTCTCTTCTGTGGCCCCCGCCGAGGCGAACTGCGTGGCCTGCAATGGACCAACGTCGACTTCGAGGGCGGCGTGAATCGCATCGAGCGCTCGTGGGATCCCGTCAAAGGGCCGGTCGACGTCAAGACCGGTGCTGGCCGCCGCGCGGTGCCGATGGCGTTCGTCGTACGGCGCGAGCTGATGGCGCACAAGGCGCGAACAGGAAGTGATGGCCCGGACCTCGTGTTCGGCCGGACCGCGACCGAGGTCTTCTACGCGTCGACGATCCGGGCCCGAGCGAACAAGGCGTGGAAGGCGGCACGCCTCGAGCCGATCACCCCACACGAAGCACGGCACTGCGCGATCTCCTACTTCATCGCCGCCGGCCTCGATTGGAAGCAGATCTCGACCTGGCGGGTCACGGCGATGTCCGCCAGACCTGGAACCGCTACGGCCACCTCGTCCCCGGCGGCGAGGACACGGCAAGAGAGTGTCTCGATGCGTTCCTCATGCCGACACAACCGACCCCGACTGTGGCGCACACTGTGGCGCACGACCCCAAGAACGACGAAACCCCCGAAAACACGGGGGTTCTGCAGTACCGCTACCGCCCGGGCGTCCCGTCGCCTGGAGCTGGCGGGCTGCGGGAAAACCGCGCTCGGCTCCGGGCTTTTCCGCCCGCGCACGTACACGTTTCTCGCGATGGCGAGGCTCGACGGCACCGGCATGCTGGAATGGACATGCGCAGACGGCGGCCCGATATCTCGGCTGAGACCAGGACTTGCCAGCTGAATAGCCGCTTTACGAGCGGTATCCATGTCGGGCTGCTGTGCTCGCCGGTGGACGGCGGGCTACGAGTCTCGGCCTTCGGTCAGGGAAATTGCGGGGCGTTCCACGTGGCCGTGTGCGACCGCGAACGTGCGTTTGATGTCGTCGCTGATCTAGACGCCTGCGCCTTCCTCGATGGGAGGGAGCACGGCGCATGATTGGCTCGCGGCCGATCCGTGTGGTTTCCGGCTCGCTCGAGGATGATCATCGCTTCGGCTCGAGCGAGCCGTTCTCGATCGGTGTGGAGGAGGAGCTGTTCCTTGTCGACCCCGTCACCGGGCGCCCCACGAATACGTCTGCGGCAGTGCTGCAGCGGCTGGGCGAGGTCCACGGAACGGTCAAGCAGGAACTGCATGCCTGCCAGGTCGAGCTGATCACTGATGTCTGCGCCGGGGCGCGCGAGGCCGCTCTCGCCCTGGCTCAAATGCGTCGCGCGGTCCTCGACACGGGAACGGGGCTACTCGCCTCCGGCACCCATCCCTTGGCGAGTGAGGATGACGCCGTGATCACGCACAAGGAGCGGTATGAGCAGATTCATTACCTGCTCGGCGACGCTGTCGTCACACCGGTCGGGGCCCTCCACGTCCATGTTGGGATGCCAGACCCCGCGACGGCGATCCGCACCTTCAACGGGCTGCGCCGAGACCTGCCCCTGCTGCTAGCGCTGGCAGCCAACTCGCCGTTCCGCCACGGGCGCGATACTGGCCTCGCCTCGGCCCGCGAGGTGTCACTGCGGGAGTGGCCACGCTCTGGCGTTCCCAGAGCGATGCGCGACTTCGACGACTTCCGCGAGCTGAGCGACCTGCTGACGCGGGCGGCCGGCGTCCCGGACTATACGTATTTCTGGTGGATGCTCCGGCCCCACCCACGGCTTGGCACCGTGGAGATCCGGGCGCTCGACACGCAGACATCGCTGTCCAGCACTGCCGCACTGGTTGCCTTGGTGCACTGCCTGGCTCGGGACGCAGCCGAAGCGGAGCCCGGCGTTGACCCGCCCTCCGAGCTGATCGAGGAGGGCATCTTCCGCGCCGCTCGCTTCGGCGTCCACGGTCAGCTTCCCGATGCCGGCGGACGGCCACGCGCCGTCGCTGAGATCCTCGACGAAACGCTCACCCGCGTGCAGCGGCATGCCCACGAGCTTGGTTACACCGATCTGCTTGCTCTGCTGCCTGACCTGGTAGAACGCGGCGGCGGAGCTGGGATCCAGCGCGCCCTACACGAGATCGCCGGAATCGGCGGCCTCGTCCGTCGCCTAACTCAACTCACGGCGGCGGAGGCCATCACTCCAGCTCTGCCGTTGCGCACGTGGATAGATCATCCGACGGGCATCATCCCAGTCTCACCTCGCCCTCAGCGGTTCGCGTCGTGAGCGGGCCGACCCAACGTTGACGCGGGACCTCTGGAGCCTGTCGGCAGGACCCGGGTCACCGTTGGTCACGGCCAGACATCGCCACGCTCGCTCGGAACGCGGACAGCCCATCTCGAGAGCCCTTGCCGGGCCCGGACAAGCGGTGGGGCAGGCCGAGTGGCGGCGTTCAGTTGCTGAGGCCGGAGGGCTACCAGGTCTTGGCGCGCTCGACCTGGTGACGAGGCTCGATTCGCAGTCGTGTGTCGAGTACGACGCAGCCGTGGGTTGTGCAGCGGACGGGGTTGAGGTCGGCCTCGGCGATCTCCGGGGTTTCTTGGAGCAGGAGCGCGAAGCGCAGGATCAGTCCGCGTAGTGCTTTGCGGTCGAGCCTTGCGCTGCCGCGGATGCTGTCCAGCTGGGTCGCGACGCCGGCGCAGCTGTCGATCAGCTCGTCGGCCTCCGTGTCGGTTTCGGGCGGTAGCCGGAACGCCGCGGTTTGGCTCAAGCGTGCTTGGCGTCCGCCGAGGCCGACGGCCAGTGCCAGGCCGAGATCGGGATCGACGATTGCCCCGACCAGCACGTTGGCCCCGGCCGGCGCGAACGGTTGGATGATCGCCCCGTGCCATGCCTGTCGGGTCGTCCGTACGCGGTGTTGCACCTCGCGCCAGGCGGATCGGATCGCCGCTTCGCCTTCCAGCCCGAGAAGCACGGCGTCGATGTCGCTGGCGTGGGCAGGCGCCGGCAGGTGTGCTTTCAGGACCACGGGGCCGCCGAGGTCGTCCGCGGCTGCGATTGCCTGCTCGAGCTCGTGGCAGTGGTGCGAGGCGGCGGTCGGGATGCCGTGCGTGGCCAGCAGGGCGTCTGCCTCCTCGAGCGTGAGCCAGCCGCCAGCGGGCTGACGGTCGAGAAACGTGGAGATCAATGCGGGCGCCGTGGCGGATTGGAAGTCGTTGAAGTGCGGGCGCTCGCCGAGGGGGCGCGATAGCCACTCGCGGCGTTCGGCAGCGCGCGCGAGCACGGCGGCGCACGAGTCGGGGAACAGGTAATTGGGAACCCCGGGGGCGGCACCGCGCGTGGGAAGGTGGCCGTCTGAGCGGACGACCGAGGCGACGACCGGTTTGGCCTGTGCCGCCGATGCGGCCGAGGTCGCAGCGAGCACGCTGGCAGGGTCGTCAGACAGGTCGACGTAGCAGACCATCAATGCGTCGATCCCGGGGTCGGCGAGCAGCTTCGGGATGCTCGCGGCGTACTCGTCCACGCTTGCGCTGACCGGGAACACCAGAGGGTTCGCCGCCGTCGTGCCCCGTGCGATCTGGAGCCCGCGTGTGGCGCAGGCATCGGTGGCGAGCGTCGCGAGGCCGGCTGAGTTGGTGATGATTGCGATCTGTCGTCCGCTGGGGAGTGGCTGACAGGCGAAGAATTCGGCGGCGTCAAACAGCTCCTCGCCGCTTCGCAGGCGCAGCACACCGGCTTGGTGCAGCAGCGCGTCGACGACCGCGTCGCCGCGCAGCGCCGCTGCCGTATCGGACTGGATCTCGCCGCGTGGTGACTCGACGTGACGGCGCCCCTTGAGCGCGAGGATGGGCTTATTGCGTGACACGCGCTGAGCGATCCGTGTGAAGTGCTCGGGATTGCCGAATGTCTCCAGGTAGAGCATCACCGCGGCCGTGCGCTGGTCCTCCTCAAAGTATTCGAGCAGGTCGTTGGTAGAGACATCGGCGCGATCGCCGAGCGAGACGAGGGTCGAGACCCCCAGGCGCCGTGCCGCCGCGTGCCCCAGCAGTCCGACTCCGGGCGCGGCGGATTGCGAGCAGATTCCCAGCGCTCCCGGGGTCACGCTCGCGCCGCTGAAGGTGGCGTTCAGGCTGATCTCGGGGTCGGTGTTCACGACGCCCAGCGAGTGCGGCCCGACGAGCCGCATGCCGGCGCCACGAACGATCTCCAACAGCCGCTCCTTCAGGGCGCCCGGCGCCTCGCCGTCGTACTCCGGCCCGGCCGAGATCACCAGCATCGCCCTAGCACCAGTGCCGGCCGCCTCGGCGGCGAACTCGAGCAACTCCTCGCCGGACGCGGCGATGATCGCCAGGTCCGGGGCCACCGGCAGCTCTTCGAAGCTGCTGGCCGCCGCGATCGAGCAGACCACGTCCCGGTCGCGGTTCACCGGCGTCACGACGCCTTGAAAGCCACCGGCGATGATGTTCTCCATCACCTTGCGGCCGAGGCTCCCCGGCGCCGGCGTGGCGCCGAGAACCGCCACCGCCGAGGGCGCCAGGACCGCGCGCAACGATGCGATTGCGGCGAAATGATCGCGCTCGTCGATCCGTTCCCGCACCACCTCCGTCGGGGTGATGTCCAACGACACCGTGAGCTCCCCCGAGTGCGACTGGCGCCGCACAGCGAACCCGGCGTGCTCGAACACACCAAGCATCAGCGCGTTACCGGCCAGAACCTCCGCGTCGAAGCGATGGATCCCCCGCTCGGACGCGATCGCCGCTAGCTGTTCGAGCATCCGCGTCCCGATCCCGTGACGCTGCAGCCCGTCGGCCACCGCGAACGCGACCTCGGCCACCCCCGGCTCCCGCAACCCCTCATACCGGGCCACCGCCACAACCCGGCCGTCATGTCGGGCGATCAACGCCAATCGATCAACCCCAGACGCCTCCACGTCCGCGCGTGCCACGACGTCGGTCCGGGCATAGCCATGGAAGCGGAGATGTCGGCTATCCGGCGAGAGGCGGTCATAGAAGGCCTTGACGTCCTCGTAATCCGCCGGCGTGGGCGCCTGCAAGCGCAGGGTCGAGCCGTCGCGCAGCAACACATCCCGCACCAGCCCCGGGCGCACGCCTGAGACCGTCGCCACAGCGCTCATTCGCCCACTCTCCCCCGGGACTTGCTCACCGATCAGCCCGCCATGCGTGGTCGATTGCGGTGGTGGTCAATCCTCGACGTGGTGAGAGCCGGCGGGCGCCGACATGTCGCTCCAGCTCGTTCAGCTCACTGTCAGTCAGACCCCGCGCGCGACGCCCGGTCACCGCGCCGACGGTCGCGGGCAATGATCCGAGCAGGACGAGCGCGCTAGCGGCATCTGTCACTGTCGCGTACACCCGAACCGGCCGTCCGCGTGGCTTGACCACATAGAACGTCGGAGGAATGAGGGTAGTACTCATGATCAACGCTCCGATTGGCTGGGGTCGCCTTTACTGCCTCGGTTGGTCACCGGAGTCAGCCGCGAGCTCCCGGGTATCCCGCTCGTCGAGGCGTGTGCGAGGCCGACGAGCTGCGGACACGAGCGGAGGGGTGCGTGGCACGCCGTGCCGAAGGCGAGTCGTGAGGATGGTCGGAGTGGTCGTCATCATCTTGTTCGTCGAGGAAGATGAGCGTCGCTTTCACCCGCCGGCTCACGTCCTCGCTATCCGTCAGATCGAGCTTGGAGAAGATCGAGTTCACGTGCTTCTCGACGGCTCGCTTGGTCAAGACCAGCGAGTCGGCGATTGCGGCGTTGCTCTTACCGGTCGCGAGTTCCGCCAGAACCTCGCGCTCGCGCGAGGTGAGACACGCCAGCCGGGAATGGCTTGCCCGCGTGCGCGCCCGGATGAGCACATCGACGACCAGCGGATCGATCACCGAGCCGCCGTTCGCGACCTGCTCGATCGCTCCGATCAGCTCCTCGCTGTCGCGGATACGTTCCTTGAGGAGGTAGGCCCGGCCGCCGGTGCCGCCGTCAAACAACCCCATTGCGTACGCCGGCTCTGCATACTGGCTGAGCACCACGACGCCGATCTCGGGGTGCGTTTCACGCAGGCTCATGGCGACGCGGATTCCCTCCTCGGCGCCGGACGGCGGCATCCGAATATCAGTGACGACGACATCGGGTGGCGAGGCGGCGATGGCGTTCCTCAGCTCGTTGCCGTTCGAGCAGACCGCAACCAAATCCACAGCCGGCGCGCGGCTCAGGATCACGGTCAGGAACTCGCGGATCGGATAGGAGTCCTCGGCCACGACCACGCGGAGCGGCCGCCGGCACCCATGACAACCCTGCCGTGTCGCTCGACGAGCTTCGCCTGAAGCCGGGTCCCGAGTGTCGTCATCGAGAAGCGACACACTCACGCTGCGGCTCCGGATTCGTTCTCGCGCCTCCTGGCCTCGCCCGCAAGCTCGAGCCCGTCGCCAAAATCGCCGTCGACGCGGTAGTGGGCGGCATACGCGAACGGGTGGTAGAAGACGTCGAGCGGACGTTCGCCGTCCGGCACGTCGATGCGGAACGACTCCCGCGATTTGGTGTCCATGACTGCCACCGAGACCCGCCCGTCGGACTGGCACCACAGCAGCCGAATTTGGATGCCGTTCGTCCAGCGGCAGTCGAGCTCTCGGATCGAGGTGAGGGAATCGACGGTCATCGCGTGGAGGGGCTTGGTCGGGGGGTTCGTCGCCTTGGGTTGAGCGTCGCAAGGCCGGCGCGTCGCGCCATCGCGGCGAGATACGTGCCGCCGATCGCGAAGCACCGAGTGGCACTTACGGATTTGCCGTAACGGCTCGACGCTCGGACAGCCTCATGCTCCAAGTCCCCGAATGCACGTGCCGGTCGAGGAACTCGACGATCGTCGCTCCGGACCCCGTTGCGCACGCTCAGACGCGTCATGCCGATGCCTCCGCGGCACTGGTTGAGGCGGACATTGCCCGTGCACCTCGGCCGGCGGATCGAGCGGGTACCGATCGCGGTCTCGTGCGGTAGATCACTGGCTGCCAGCAGAGGTCGATCTCGTCTCCCAGGATCGCTGACGCCATCGCCTGGGCACCCAAGCGCACCGCCTGGGTGACCCGCTCGGCGTTGCTCTCCAGCCGCCCGATCAGCCGTACATGGTCGGGAACGGCGATCTGGAGGACCCGAGCGCCGTGCTGGCGCCCGGCACGCCCCTGTTCGAGCTCGCCAGCCTGCCGGTTATACGCCCCGGCCCGGGCTTTCAGCAGCTCGACCAAGCGCGGATCGTCGCGCAGCGCAAGCGATTGCCCGATCTCACTCAGCGCAGGCTTGCGGTAGGCCGCCGGCCGAGAGCGCAGGACGAGCACGTGAGTCCCCCCTTCCTCGAGCGCGGTCCGGAACGGGATCGGCTCGATCAAACCACCGTCGGCCATCGGCTCACCCCGAAACACCGGCGGCTCGCCGCCCAGCCGGGGTAGCGCCGCGCTGGCCCGCACCGCCTGCCGCAGCTCGCCGAGGTCGCTGAAGTCGGCCAGCACGCGCAGCGAATAACTGTCCAGTGAGGTCGCTAGAGCGCGGAACTCAGGGCCACCCCGCAGGTGATCAAACGACAGCGGCTTGCGTGACCCGATCAGCTCTTCGAACAACAAGTCGAAATCGATCACCGGCCGACCCAGCAGCGGTCGCATCCGGTTGATCACCCCGTAGCTGACTGCATCGTCGTAATGCGTCACCCCGAGCGCGGCCTGACCTACCGCGGTCGCCCACCCGTTCAAGGCGCCCGCCGATACGCCATAGATCCGATCAAACCCCGGCACCAGACCCGCCGCCTCCAACACGACGCACATGCCGGCGGACACCGCGCCCCGCATCCCGCCGCCCTCGATCGCCAGACAGACCCGGTGCGGATCCGAACGACCCAGGGGCCGACTCCCGGACCGAGCGCGATCCAAAAGGACTCGCAGCACCGGATCAGCCACCTCCTCTGGCGCGACCAGCAGCGATGGAGCATCCGCCGCCAGGAGCGCCCCGCCCGCCGAGCGTCCCACAATGTCGCCTGAACCTGAGATACGCGGGGCCCTCATACGCGAGCATCCTGCACGACCGCCCTGCGCACCTCATCGGGGCAGCACCGGCAACGAACATCGGAAAAATACGGAGGCCGCGCAGCTCAAGCGCCTCTGTCGCAACCCGCACGCCCGCGGACGGTGCGGCGCTCGACTCGATCAACTCGATCAACCAGGTGGGTGTCGGATGCGGCCGTTCGACCTCCACCTCGTTCGGGTAATCGAATCCGGACCGCTAGCGCCTCGTCGGCATGAGTGCGCCACCCCGACCCGACACAGTCCGATTCGGGGCATGAAAATCCCGGCCTGAAGGCTCCGTCCGACCACGTTCGTACGGTCGGGTGATCCGGCATGACGAGGGTGGCTGCTCGCCCACGCGAGCGAGCAGTGAGCGACACCCTCGCGACAAAGGAGAAGTCGGGATCGGAGCCGCGGCATCGCTGCGATGGTTCCCGCGGAGAAGCATTCTTCGCGCCAATGCAGAACCGGCGTGCTCGTGTGATCGCGCCAGTATCGCCGCCGCCGCGAAGCTGTGGTGCAACCGCCAGCTAGCTCGCTGCCGGGTGAGCCCGGCGCTCAGCCGCGCTCGCCGAGGTTCACGTACTCGCGGTCGAGCGCGCCTGTGTACAGCTGAAGCGGCCTGAAGGCTGTCTGTTCGGGGTCCTTGACCATCTCGACCCACTGCGCGATCCACCCGGCGCTGCGCGCGAGCGCGAACATCACCGGGAACATCGGCGGCGCGATGCCGAGCGCCTCGTACGTGAGCCCGGAGTACAGATCGAGGTTCGGGTACAGCCGGCGGGAGGTGAAGTACTCGTCGTCCAGCACTTGCTGTTCGAGCTCGTCGGCGATCGCGAACAACGGGTCGGGCCGGCAGTGCTCGTAGAGCTGCTCGAGCTGCCTGCGGAGCACACGCGCCCTCGGGTCGTAGGTCTTGTAGACCCAATGGCCGAAGCCCAGCAGCCGTTCGTGCTCTGACTTGACGCGCGCAAGGAACTGGGGTACCTGGCTGGGCGATCCGATCCCCCTCAGCATCGTCAGGACGTCTTGGGCGGCTCCCCCGCGCATCGGCCCCGACAACGCGGTGACACCGGCGGCGACGGCCGCGTATGGATTCACATGGGTGGAGCCGACCGCGCGCACCGCGGTCGTCGACGCGTTCTGCTCGTGGTCGGCATGCAGCATCAGCAACACGTCCAGCGCGCGCTCGATGACCGGGTCCGGGGTGTAGCGAAGCTCGCTCATCCGGAACATCATCGACAGCAGGTTCCCCGTGTAGCTGAGGTGATCCTCGGGGTGCACATACGGCAGCCCCTGCAGATGGCGGTAGGAGAAGGCCGCCAGGGTCGGCAACTTCGCCAGCAGGCGGACCACCTGCAGCTCCCGGGCCTTCTCGTCGTGCACGTGGTCGGCGTCGGTATAGAAGCTGGAGAGTGCACCGGCCGACGCGGCCACCATCGCGATAGGGCGCGCGTCGTACCTGAATCCCTCGATGAAGCCCTTGACGTTCTCGTGGACGAAGTTGCGAGAACCGATTTCGTGCAGCCACGACTCGTACTGCGCCGCGGTGGGCAACTCCCCGTTGATCAACAGATATGCCAGCTCGAGGAAGTTCGAGCGCTCGCACAGCGCCTCGATCCGGTAGCCGCGGTGCTGGAGGATCCCGGCCTCCCCATCGATGTGCGTGATCGCGCTGCGACACACCGCCGTGCTCGAAAGGCCCGGGTCGTATAGCGCCAGCCCGCCCGCCCGCCGTCCGACCTCCGAGCTGCGGACCGCGCCGTCGTCGATCGGCAACTCGAACCGCTCCCCCGTGCGGTTGTCGATCACGGTCAGCGTGCTCCGGCTCGCCAATCCCTCGGCCCTGTCGCTCGATCGTTGCTCCACCTGGCCAATCTTGCCCGTACTCACGCGCTGCTCCGCTCGCCATTGATCACTTCACGCCCATCACGATCGCACACGTGGCCTTCGGACCGCGTGCAGAGCCGGGCGATCGGCATACACGTTCCGTGAAGGACATGCTGCAACGCGCTGCAGCGGCCGCGGTGAGTCCCCACATGTCGTTGGCGATCTCGACAACAAGTCCAGGCTTGCCCCCACACATGGCAGCGCGGCCGCAAGACCAGGGCGCGCCCCCCATTGGTGATCAGCCACGGATCCCCGGCCCAAACCGGGATGTCCGCTAGTCACTCTCTTCGGCCAGCGCACCTCGGCCAGTCCCCCGCGCAGTGACGATCACGCCGTCGCTTGGGAAGACGATCGACTCGTGCTGATCATCCCACCGAACACGATAGTGCTGGTGGCCCGCGCAGCCCAGCAGTTCGACCACCTTCCCGCGCCGCGACGGCCGGCCATGCAGCCCGCGCGCTTCAATCTGATCCCCCACCCCCGCCGTGTCGGCCAGTCGCGCATTTCTCATGTCCTCACCTCCGAGGTCGTCGAATCCTTCCTTTCTAACTGCTTCCCGGCGCGCAGCGCAACGGTGCGGTTGGCTGATTCCTGTCCGGAATATCTACTGAAGGCCGATGACGCGCTTCGGCGCACGCAACCGCGAGCTCGGATTCAAAGCGCCCAAGTTGCGGCAGCGAGCCGAGACGCTGGCCAGGAGCCGAGTCCAAGCCGGCCCCCCTGTCAACGCTTGATGCGCCGCGACTGGTCGGCCCCGCTTGGTTACGGCAATTGCTGCGTCCCGGTGTCTCTGCTCGTCCAGCCTCGAGACGGCGGGCGCTAAGGGATCATCGGGGACGGCGTCAACCCGCGTGGGTCGCCGTTCTGCCGCGCCTGGCAGTAGCCGGCCAGCTCGTCGTAGAGAGCGGCGCCGCACACGCGCCGGAGTTCTGCCTCCACCGACGCGGCCGATCGGCGCAATCGGACCGTCGCCGAACCGCTCGTGCGCTTCTGGCCGCGCGGATCGCGAAAGCACTAGTCGGTACTGAGTCCCGGTCGGGCCGCTGACGGCCTCAGGATGCCGGGACGAGCCTGCTCGAACTCAAGGGCCTCCGGGACTGCACCTCGCTACTGCTCACCGGCTAAGCGGCGGTCCGTCCAAAGCACGGCATCGGTCGTCCAACGCGACAACGCCGGGCTACGCGCTCGCAGTTCCTGGGAAAGCAGCCGCCCCCACTCAACCGCGGCTAGTGTCTTGTCTTGGGCGAAGGCGATCGTGCACTCCGATCCCGACAGCTTAGGATCGGCGCCCTTCCTTCGTCGTCGAAGCCTCGCGGGCCGTCGGGCGGGTCGGCGACGGATGGGATCGTCCCAGAGTCGCGGTTTTCGCGGAAAGACGTGACGTTGTGGCGCCGGAATGGATGCTGTGCGATCGGCGAAGCATGACTTGGCGAATTGCTGTCCGTAGATGAAGACTGTGATCGCGATGGGCGCGTCGGGGCGGGCGATGGGCACTGGGTGCGTCCCCGACCGAAAACGGTACCTCGGCGGATTAGTTGCTTCGCCCAGCAGGCGATCGCTCGGGAGATCGGAGCCTCAAGGGTCAGGGCGCTCCGCGCTTCACGCGGGCCTTGCACAAGTCCGCGAAAAGCCCGTATTCGGAATCGCAGTTTTCCCGCATGACGGGGCTGTGGGCGCAGCGTAGGGTTAGGGCCACTATGCGCCTGCCAATCAGATCAGAGCCCGAGGCGCTGCGGTTTGTGTTTGCCGGTACCGCGGTCATCGGGGTCTCGCTCCTCCTGGGGTGGCTGACAGCGCCGCTGGTTGGTGTCGCGTTCTTCGTAATGGCGTTTATCCTCGGCGCGATCGCGTATGTAAGCGCGCCCAACCCCGATCACCGCACGCCGTTCGTAGACGCCGAGAATGAGCCTCATCCGCACGGCGGCGTGCCCGGTAAGCGCCACGTTGTAGTGATCGCCAACCGGGCGCTGTCCGGCGACGAGCTGCGCCAACGGCTCACGGAGATGGGCGAGCCCCTGGAGCTTGATGTGCTCGCTCCGGTGCTTACCTCGCACCTGCACTACGCCGTATCGGACATCGACAGCGAGCTCGCCGAGGCGCGCAAGCGGCTCGACCAATCGCTGGCATGGGCCGACCAGAGCGGGTTTGTCGCGCGCGGGGAAGTCGGCGATCCCAATCCGACCACCGCGATTGAGGACGAGCTTCGCGACTTCGGGCCCGATGCGGTCGTCGTCGTAACCCACCCGCGCGAGCTCGAGACCTGGCAGGCGGCGGGCGAGCTCGACCGTCTGCGGCGCGAACTGCGGGTCCCCATCGAACACGTCATCGTTGACGACAACTAGGCCGAGGTCGGTCAGAGCGCTGGCAGCGCAACATCGTTCGGCCGGGACAAACGCGGGTAACGGGGGCGATGTCGCGCGGGGGACTCGCCTGTCCGCAATCAAGAGAGGGAGCATGAGAATGCCTGAAAGCGTGTATCGCGTCACTGAGTTGATCGGCGTCAGTACCGAATCGTGGGAGGCGGCTGCCCGCAACGCGATCGAGACCGCTGGGACGACCCTGAGGGACCTTCGAATTGCCGAGGCTCACCGCTTCGACGTCACAATCGAGAACGGCACCGTCAAGAGCTACCGGGTGCGCCTGGACGTATCGTTCAAGTACGAACCCGACGTCACCGGGTCGCCGGCTGAACAGCCCGAAGAATGGGAGCACACCCGCCACGAGCTGCAATAACCAGGGACCCGCCGCGGGGTGCTCGCGTTCGGGCGAGAGATGCTGGTGACGTCACGACAACAGGACTCGTTGGCGCGTCTGATGGCGCTGCCGGTGGCGCTCGGCGGGCAGCATCGAGAGCTCGTCAGAGAGGTGCTTGCGCCCGCTCGTCCGTATCGGGATACGTTCACGAGTGGAGCGCGAGGGGCGCCGGTGCAACGAGGAGCTCGAGGAGGGCAGAATGACGATCACGTTTGTTCGCCACCACGTCGCCGATTACGACGCTTGGCGTCGTGTCTACGACAGCGTTGGTGACATGCAGCGCCACGGTGGGGTGACCGAGGAAGCTGTCTACCGCGCCGAGGGCGACCCGAACGATGTTCTGGTGATGCACCGGTTCGGTAGCTCAGATGAAGCACACTCCTTCCTGGAGAATCCTGACCTGCGCCAGGCGATGACTGATGCCGGTGTGGACGCGGGCTCACTGCAGGTCGAGTTCTACGAGCGAGCCTGACGGCAGGCCGGGCGAGTCGGGGGGGTTGGCGTGGTGCGTTCGAGGGCCCGCGCAGCGAAATCATTGCTGGCCTATACGGCCCACGGGCATCAGCGGGCCCTCACCCGAGGGCCCGCCAGGTCCGCTTGCCGCCGACCACCCTGGGTTTGGCAAAGGGCAGTATCTCCGGAGAATGTATGCGATCGTCCCAACCCCGGCTGCAGACTCTCGCTGTTGGGCCGCCGTACCGTGATTCGGCCGACGCCTCCTCGGTACTTCTCCGCATGGGGAATCGGGGTCGGCGCTGATGTCCGATAGTGATGCTGGGAGCTAGCGTGTCGGGATGGTAAGGATCGACGCGCGGCGCCCGCATGGTGGAAGCCTGAAGGACGCTACGCCTGCGCGCGGCGCATGCGCAATGAGGCGATCGTGTCGGGGACGGCGGACTGGGTGCGGACAATGATCAGTCAGTACGGCCCGGACGTGCTGCTGGAGCCGGGACGGAGGCTCTGGGTCGAGTTGAGAGCGGTGGATTGGACTTGTGACCCTGAGCGAGCCGCCGCATGACCGGGGAATCGACCACTCCGAAGCTGGCCACCGAAGACGGGGAGCTCGTCGACCTACTGCGAGCCGTTCTCGTCGACCCGAACGTCTACACGGACCGACGGATGCGCCTGCACCGGAGGATCGCCGCTGTGCTGCGCTCCGCGCGCCACGATCTCTACGGCGATTCAGCGGATGATGCACATGAGGACGAGCTCGACGCCGACGCCGATCGCCTTCCGGAGCTGCTGACGCGCGTGCTGGTTGACCCGAACTTGTATACGGACCTGCGCATGCGCCTTCACCGAGAGATACGCGCACTGATGCACGGCCCCGACGGCTGGCTCGACTAAAGCGAGCGGGCCTTATACCGGGGCGACAACCGTCGTGGGACCTGCGACTACGCCTTGTGCTCGCAGGCGTCCGATCTCGGCGTCGCTCAGGCCGAGCACGCCAGCCAAGACCTCGTCGGTGTGCTCCCCGAGCAGCGGCGCACGAGCCGGGCGCAGACGCTCCGCGCCCGTGAAGGCAAGGGGCGAGCCGGGCATCAAGTAGGTCCCGATGCCGGGCTGGTCGATTTCGGCGAACATCGGGTTCGCCACCGAGCAGCGCGGGTCCCGCTCGACCAGTTCCGTGAAGGTCTGGTAGGGGCCCCATGACACGCCGTGCTGGTCGAAGGTGTCGCGCAGCTCCTCCAGCGTGTGTGAGAGGACCCACGGCTTGAGCGTCGCGCCAAGCAGCTCGCGCGCGGCGAAGCGTCCGCCTTCCTCGTCGAGGTCGACGTCCATCAGGCGTGCGATGGCGTCGAAGGACTCCTGGAGGCGGGTGGCGGCTACCAGGCTCCGCCACTGCCGCAGGGTCAAGGCGACGATCATCACCCGGTGGCCGTCCTTGGTGCTGAAATCCCGTCCGAAGGCGCCATACAGGTAATTGCCGTCTTTCACGCGCTCGTGGTGGTTAATCTGCACCTCGGCGATCTTTCCTAGGTTGCCGACCATCCAGAACGCCGTGTCTGACAGCGCGATCTGCACGTACTGTCCGGCGCCGGTTCGAGCGCGCGCGCGTTCGGCCGCCAGCAGACCGGTGGTCGCGAGCGCACCGGTGATCGCGTCCCATGCGGGAAGCAGATGGTTGAACGGGACCGACAGGTGGCGGGGGCCGGTCGCCCACGGAAACCCCGTAGCCGGATTGACCGTGTAGTCGACTGCCGACGTACCGTCGTAGTTGCCGACGATGTTGACCATGATGAGGTCGGGACGCCGTCCGGTCAGCCGGTCGTAGTCAAGAAAACCGCGAGCGGGAAAGTTCGTCAGGAACAGCCCGGCGTCGGGACCGGGGGCCGTGATCAAGGTCGCCACCAGCTCGCGTCCAGCCTCGCTGCCGAGATCGATCTGGATTGACCGCTTGCCCTTGTTGAGCCCGGCCCAGAACAGGCTGCGCCCGTCGGCCGTCACCGGCCAGCGCCCACGGTCGAGGCCGCCGCCGATCGGGTCGAAGCGGATCACCTCAGCGCCGAGCTGTGCCAGTGTCATCCCGCCCAACGGGGCCGCGACGAACGCGGAGCCCTCCACAATCCGCAGGCCGTCAAGGATGCCGGGCATCACGCCACCACCGCCACGAAGCTCCAGTCGAGCACGAGCCCGGCGTCCGCTCCGGCCCGAACGCTGCTCACGCGCGCGCGGAATTCAACCAGCCCCCCCGGCGAGCTGTTGACCACGCCCAGCTCGGTGCGCAGGACATCTCCCTCGAACACCGGGGCGATGTGCTCGCAACTCCGCCAGGCGACGATCGTCGCGATCGCTGGGATCGCGCGCGTGGCGTGAGCCGCCGCGACCGAGATCGTATGACCTCCGTAGACGAGGCGGCGGCCGTGCAGGCTAAGAGTCGCATCGGTGTGAGCCGTGGCAACATTTAGTGTCAATCGCGCGAGCTCGGGCGCGCCGGTAACCGTCTCGCCGGCTTCGACCATGAACGTCTGGCCCGGCTCGAGCGCGTCGTGATATGGGCCTGGCACCGCCGCGCGTAACCGGTCCAGACGCCAGTTGCCAGGTGTCGCGTCGACAAGCCGGGCCTGGTCGAGTTCCCGCGGAATCTCGGCGAAGTCATCGGCGTGCCCCGTGTCCACCTCAGGATCGCGTAGCGGAATCATCGGACAGCGCCAGAAGTCGAGCACTGGTTCACCGTGCCCGTCGGTCGTCCGCACGCGCATCGCCACGAGCCCTGAGGCCTGGGCTCCGTCGCGGCGTCGGTTCTGTTTGAGCCCGACGATCTCGGTCCGGGTGCGTAGCGTCTCCCCCACGAACACAGGACGTGCCAACACCAGACCGCGATAAAAGAGGTTGCCGCGGACGCGCTGAGAAGGTCCGGTCGACTGGCCGATCGCGACGTCGCACACGAGGTTGGGATGAACAAGCGGCGAATCGCGCCCCGTCACCGCTCGACACAGCGCGTCGTCAAGGGCGAGCCGCAACCGATCGCCGACCAGCGCCTGATGCACCGCCGCATGTCCCGATGTCACCGTCAGTCCGGGGGCGTCGTCGAAGATCTGGCCACGGTCAAAGTCCTCGAACCACGGGCCCCCGACCATGACCGGCCGGGGCGCCAACCGGCTCATCGCCGCACGCCTTCAACGCCGGCCGCGCGGCCGCGCGCGACCACCCGCGCGGCGAGCTTCCGGCTTGCCTCGTCGATCATCTCGCCGTCCAGCGCGACCGCACCGCGTCCGTGGGCGGCGTCGAGCGCGTCGAGGACCGTCTGCGCCCGAGCAACCTCTTCCGTCGTGGGTGTGAACACCATGTTTATGACCGTCAGCTGGTCCGGGTGCACGGCCCATTTGCCGTCGAACCCAAGCGAACGGACGTGCTCGGCGCGCATTTGCAAGCCGACATCATCCCGGATATCCAGGTACGGCCCGTCGATCGCGTGCAGCCCCGCGGCGCGCGCCGCTACGAGCAGCGTCTCCTGTGCATACAGCCAGCTCTCGGGAGACAGGGCGCGTAGGTCGCGGCCCAGCGACGCGGCCAGATCCGCGTAGCCCAGGATCAGGGTGTCGAGCCGCGGCGACGCAGCTGCGATCTCCACCGCGTGGACAAGTCCGGCGGCGGTCTCGATCAGGGCTTGTAGCCGCACCTGCACCGCGCGTTCTCCCGCGGCCTCGAGCACCCGCTGTACCTGCAGGATGTCTCGCGCGCGCTCAACCTTCGGCACGACCAACGAGTCGAGCCTCGTGCCGCAGCGGCGGACGAGCTCCTCGACGTCGCGTTCCCCCCACGGGCCAGCAAGCGGATTAACACGCACCGCCATGAGAGCGGTCTCGTGGCGGTCCCGGGCCAGAAAGCCCGCAACGAGATCGCGAGCCTCCTCCTTCGCCTCGGCGACAACCGCGTCCTCAAGATCGATCACGATTTCGTCCGCCGGGAACCGAAGCGCCTTCTCAAGCATGCGCGACGACGAGCCCGGAACGGATAATGCAGAGCGGCGAGCCCGCGGCTCGTCTTTCGAGTGCAGCCAGTCGTTCCTGTTCACGATGACCTTTTAGACGTCGGTCGCGGCGCGGCCATCCGGAATTGTCCGCGAGTCGCCGTCTGTCGTCTACTGACGGACCCGTGACGGGCGGGCGTCTCGCGTCGATCATGAACGCGAGACCGTCCAATCCGCCGACAGCATTGGAGAATGGCCTGCGCCGTCCACCGTCATCGATCTGTACGGGAGCTGGGCGGCGGCCGTCGCCGACACCTTCGGCGGCGCCTGAACGCCTGGGCGTCACTGCCGTCGGCATACGGATGCGCGCTTGCGCTCGGCGGTCTGTCAACAGGACCGCTGCACGACGGTCAGGCTATCGGTGCGACGATGAAGCAGCCACGCACGACAGCGACAACGCGCGGCCCCGTTACGCCTGATGCGATCGTCCGTGCCGCGTTGCTGCTTGCGCTCACAACGAGTCGTGCTGGCGGCCGGGGGTCGCGCTGGTGGCCGCGGGCGAAAGTAGCAGCGCCACCATGACGTCTGGCTGTTTGCTTGGTGATCCGCGGCGCGGGCTGGGCTGCTTGCTCGCGGTCCGGCCGTGCGCGTGAGCAAGCCCATCGCGCGCTCGGGTGCCCGGTCAAGGGTTTGTGTGTGCCGAGAGATGCAGGAACCCGGGGAGTTCTGGTTGGCCCGGGTTATTGCGGCACGCTGTGCAACATTGGAGCGGGCTTGCCGTTGTCTGTTGCGAGAGTGGGATGAGCGGCGGAGGTGATCGCCGCGGTCGAGTGCGACGTCCGGAGCTGCCCCGCCGTCATTGTCTGGTCCACCGATCGCGGGCGCTGTCTCGCGGGAGGCCTCTTCCTTGGTGGAGTTGCTGGGCGTAGAGTGGCGCGATGGTGTGCGATGTGGTCGGGCGCGAGCGCGAGCTCGCGGCCGTGGGGGCTTTTCTGGATCGCGTTGAGCGTGGGCCGCACGCGCTTGTTATCTCGGGCGAGCCGGGGATCGGGAAGACTGTTCTGTGGGACGCATGCGTGGCTTTGGGCGCGAAGCGCGGCCACCGTGTCCTCACGCAGAGGAGTGCCGAGGCCGAGGCGGCGTTCTCGTTTGCTGCGTTGTCTGACCTATTCGGTCCGCTGTTCGACGGCCTCTCGTCGTCGCTTGCCGGCCCTCGCCGGCGGGCGCTGGGTGTCGCGCTGCTGCTCGCGGAGCCGGGCGAGGAGCGCCCGGATGCTCTTGCGATCGGGTTGGCGGTGCTCGACGCGCTGCGGGGATTGGCGGCCGGGGGGGCGGTGGTGGTCGCGTTGGACGACGTGCAGTGGCTCGATTCCGCGTCGGCGGCCGTGCTCGAGGTCGCGTTCCGGCGGCTTCGGGACGAGCGCGTCGGCCTGCTCGTGACTGTTCGTAGCGATTTTGGTGGGGCGCTTGAGCTGGAGCGCATGCTTCCCGAGGGGCGAGTTGAGCGCCGCGGGCTCGGGCCGCTCAGCGCGGCCGGAGTGCACCGCCTCCTCAAGGACCGGTTGGGGTTGGAGGTGACCCGCCCTGAGCTCGCGCGACTGCACGCGTCCTCTTCGGGCAATCCGTTCTTCGCGCTCGAACTGGGCCGTGAGCTGCTTGACACGGGGACGAGGCCGGCCGCCGGGCGGGTGCCGCGGGTGCCGAAGAGCCTCGGCGAAATCCTCGGCGGTCGCCTGGGCCGTCTGCCCGCTGAGACGCTGGAGGTGTTGGTGCACGTGGCGGCGCTCGCTCGGCCTACGGCCGAGGTGGTAGCGGCGAGCTGTGGCAATCGCGACCGCGTCCTGGCGGCTCTCGAGGTTGCGCTGCGCGAAGGGGTTGTCGAGCAGGATGACGCGCGTCTGAGGTTTGTGCACCCGTTGCTCGCTTCGGTGTGCTATGGGCAGGCCCCGGTTTGGAAGCGGCGCGCCGCTCACCGGGTCTTGGCGAGCGCCGTCGCGGACCCTGAGGAACGGGCGCGGCACCTCGCGCTGGCGGCGGACGGTCCGGACCCGGAGGCGGCGAGCGAGCTCGAGTCGGCCGCCGGCCTGGCCGCCGCCCGCGGAGCGACCACGGCGGCCGCGGAGCTGTCCGAGCTCGCGGCCGAGCTGACCGGCGAGGAGGCGGCGCTCAGGCGCAGGCGGCTGCTGGCGGCGGCGCGGTTCCACCGTCTCGCGGGGAGCTCCGACGCCGCGATTGCGCTGCTCGACGGACTGCTCCCGCAGGCGGCTGCGGGTGGCGAGCGGGCCGACGTTCTGTTCGAGCTCGCGTTGAACTACCTGGCCGGCGCCCCCGCCGCGATTGCGTTCTGCAACGACGCGCTGGTCGAGGCGGGTGCGGACGACATTCGCGCGACCGCGATCTTGAGCCTGCGGTCGCTGTACCAGATTCTCGGGTCGGACATTCCCGCGGCCGTTTCGGATGCGCGGGCGGCGCTGGCGGGGTCCGAGCGGACCGCCGAGCCGCAGCAGATCGCGACGGCGATCGCGCGGTTGGGGCACGCGGAGCAGTACGCCGCCGAGATCACACCGGGCGTGCTCGAGCGCGGCGTCGAGATCGAGCGGCAGCTCGAGGCCGGGCTGCAGGCACTCGACAGCCCGCGGTTCTTCCTGGCCCGGCAGCAGTTGCTCGCGGGCGAGACCGAGCAGGCCTGCGTGGGCTTCGGGGAGCTCGAGGTGGAGGCCGCAGCGCGCGGCGATGAGTTCAGCCGGATGCTCGCTCTGTGGCACCTGTCATGGGCTGAATGGGGCGCCGGCCGCCTGCCAGCCGCGCTCGCGGCCGCGGACCGTGCGCAGGAGGCCGGCGGGCAGATCGATATATGGCACGAGCGCGCGTGGGTCGGGAGGGTCAGGGCGCTGGTCGAGGCCGACCTCGGGCTGCTCGATGAGGCGCGGATGTCCGCCGGCCAGGGCATTGGGCTCGCTGAGGAACTCGCGTTGTTCACGCTGCTCAGCCGCAGCGTCCTCGGCCGCGTCGAGCTGGCCTCGGGCGACCTCGAGGCGGCCGGCGTCCACCTTCGCGACCTGCCCGACCAACTCCTCGCCGCCGGCGTGGTCGATCCGGCGCTGCCGCACTGGGCCGACGTTTTCGAGACCCTCATCGGCCTGGGCGAGCTCGATCGCGCCCGCGCGCATATCGAGTCGCACGAGCGGCGAGCACATGCCGTCGGGAGCCCCTGGGCCGCCGCCGTCGGCGCGCGTGGCCGGGGTCTCCTCGCCGCCGCCGACCGCGACTTCGCCACGGCGCTCGCCGCGCTCGATGCCTCGCTGCGTCACCTCGACGGCCTGCAGCTGCCGCTCGAGCGCGCACGCACCCTCCTGTGCCTCGGCATCGCCCGCCGGCAGGCGCAGCAGAAGCGAGCCGCCCGCGAGGCGCTCGACCTGGCGCTCGCGATCTTCGAGGAGCTGGGCGCGCCGGCATGGGCCGAGAAGACCAGGGCCGAGCGCCGCAGGATCAGCGGCCGTCCGTCGGCGGCAGACGAGCTGACGCAAACAGAGGCGCGCGTCGCCTCGCTCGCCGCCCGGGGCCGCTCGAACAAGGAGATCGCGGCCGAGCTGTTCATGGGTGTGAGCACCGTCGAGATGCACCTGTCGCGCGTGTACCGCAAGCTCGGAATCCGCTCGCGAAGCGGACTGGCGGCGCGGCTGGCGACGACCAGGGATCGGGCGGCCCAAAGCTAGGGGTTTCCCGGTTTCGCACTCCCGCGCCGCGCGGGAACATCGGCGACGTGGCCTACGACCGGCCATCGCCAGCCTCAAGCTCAACCCAAAGGAGTCATCCATGAGACGCGCACTGCTCGTCCTCTTGCTCGTCCCCGCGTGCGGCCTTGCCCTGACCTCGGCGGCAAGCGCCCACGCCGTCGTTCACGTGTCCGGCGCGGACCTCGGACCGGACGCCGGCACGACGTCCTGTCACCCGATCAACCCTGCCGGCTCGCTGCTCAGCTGCGACACCCCCGATTTCGCCACCAGCTACAGCGGTGACCTGACAGGCACCATCAGCACCGACTTCAGATGGGTCATCAACTGCAGCTCGAGCGTCATCGCCGGTCAAGGTG
>Ga0335083_10002839_pt1 | contig 22658 bp, 15 predicted proteins | sample Lox_Sample_42_FD_206716 | JGI IMG/M metagenome (GOLD analysis project Ga0335083, IMG submission 206716) | Soil microbial communities from Loxahatchee National Wildlife Refuge, Florida, United States - Lox_Sample_4.2 | ecosystem: Environmental > Terrestrial > Soil > Wetlands | place: USA...
GACTGGTGTGGGACAACCCTTCCAAAACGACGGTGGCGCTGGGCTTCAATCAGCGGAACGTGTGGTCTTCCGAAGTGGGCGACCGCGTTTCGTATTTCGTGATCGCCGGTGACACAGCCGACGAGATCTATGCCGGCTATCGTCTGCTGACCGGCGTGACGCATCTGTTGCCGAGGGCGGCCTACGGATACATCCAGAGCAAGGCGATCTATCCAACGCGGGAGCAACTGCTGAATGTAGCCAGGACCTATCGCGAGAAGAAGCTGCCGCTGGATGTAATGGTGGTGGACTTTCTCAACATGACGAAGCAGGGTGAGATGGATCTGGATCCGAAGCGCTGGCCGGATCCGGCGGAGATGAATCGCCAACTGCACGCCATGGGCATGAGCACGATGCTAAGCGTGTGGCCGCACTATGCGCGCGGCACGCAGTTCTACGACTTGCTCGAGAAAAAGGGCTGGCTGATCCATACGCCGGACGGGAAGCCGGATTCCGGATGGTACAAGGATGTCATCGGACCGAATCTGGACACCACGAATCCCGAGGCGGCGCACTGGTGGTGGGAGAAGATTCGCGACCGCTACGTGAAGCCCTACGGGTTCGATTCTCTGTGGCTGGATGAAACCGAGCCCGACGTGGATCCGGCGAACGACGTCTTCTTCGCGGGCCCGGGCATCCGCTACTACAACATCTATCCGCTGGTGCACACGGCTTCGGTATACGAGGGCTTCCGGCGGGATTTCGGCGATAGCCGGCGCGTGCTGATTCTGGCGCGGGCGTCTTACCTGGGGGCGCAGCGCAACGGGACGGTGTTCTGGTCGAGCGACATTGTCGCGACGTGGGACATGCTGAAGCGCTCGATTCCCGCGGGGCTGAACTTCGCTGCTTCCGGGATGCCGTACTGGGATACGGACATCGCGGGGTTCTTTTCGCCGCAGCTCCCGGCGGACTATCATGCCGAACACAAGCCTTTGATCGACGGATCGGACGCGCGGGACACGATCGCGAATTACGAGGACTACCCCGAGTTGTTTGTGCGCTGGTTCCAGTGGGGTGCCTTTCAGCCGGTGATGCGCGCCCACGGAGAGAGAAAACACAACGAGGTGTGGGCCTACGGCAAGGATGCGGAGCCGATTCTGGCGAAGTATCTGAAGCTGCGCTATCGGCTTCTGCCGTACACGTACTCGGCGGCCTATCGCAGCTACCAGACGGGCGCCCCGTATATGCGGGCGCTCTTTATGGATTTTCCGGCCGATCCGAAGGCGGCGGATATTCCCGATGAGTACATGTTCGGTCCCGCGTTTCTGGTGGCTCCGGTGAGCGAGCAGGGCGCGACACAGCGCACGGTGTACCTGCCGGCCGGCTGCGACTGGTACAACTACTGGACCGATGAGCGGCTGCATGGCGGTCAGACGATTGTAGCCAAGGCCCCGATCGATACGTTGCCGCTGTTTGTCAGGGCAGGCAGCATTGTGCCGCTGGGGTCAGAAGTGCTGAGCGCGCAGCAGCCGCAGACAATAGCGTCGGTGCGCGTCTATCCCGGTGCGAACGGCAGCTTCACGTTGTTTCAGGACGACGGAAAGACGTACGCCTACGAGAACGGCGGCGGATCGATCACGAAGCTCGTCTGGGACGACGCCGCGCAGCGGCTCAGGCACGAGGGCGCCGCGGCCTGGAGCGGGCCAGACAAATCTGTGGTGACGGTCGTGGGGAAGTAATGGCGTCGCGCTGGAGGACGACGCCACGTCGTACACTCTCGACAGCCACTTTGCCGGCCCACCGGATCAGCGTGCCAGCAAGGTGTTGCCGGTCGTCAGAATCGAGTTTGCTCGCGCCATCAGTCGTCTGATCTCGCGTTTCGATCCGCGCTGAGATTTCAACAACTCGGCATACCGCCGCATGGTCCGCGCGGCCTCGGGATTGTTGGGGGCCACCGACTCGAACATCGCCAGCGATTCCCGGTAAAGCGTATCGGCTTCGTCGGTTCGTGCCTCGGCCGCTCGCAGCCGCCCCAGTTCGCCGATGCTCGCGGCCACGCGCCAGTTGGGCTTGTCGTAGAAACGGCGCTGCCGTTCCACGGCGCCGGGCAGAATCGCCTCGGCCTCTGTCGTCTTGCCCTCGTCCAGGTAGATGCCGGAGAGCCGCGTCTTTGCCCAGATCGCGCTGATGCTGTCCGGCCCCGACTCCCGGCACAGAATTGCCACCGCCCTTTCGCCGTCTGTCTCTGCCAGTGACGTCTTCTTTTCGCCCTGGTAGATCATGGCCCGGTCCATCAGCACCGGCGCGAGGCGCGGATGATCGGTCCCCAGCCTGCGCTCGAGAATATCGATGGCGCGATTCAACAGCGGCGTGGCGCGCGTCAGGTCGTGTTCGACAATGTACACGCCGGCGAGCGTGGTCAGGCTGGCTGCGTATTCCGGGCTCTCTTTGCTCTCCGAGCCCGACGCCGCAATTCCCTCCTGTGCCAGCTCCTCGGCGGCTGCCGCCTCGCCTCTCTGCAGCGTGAACATCGCGGTGAAGCTGAGCGCCGCCGCCAGTTCCCGCGCCGACCCGGGCATGGCGTTCCGTTCCACGGGCAGGGCCGCGTCGAGCAGTTCCTCGGCGCGCGGCGTGTTCCCCAGCATCATTTCCATGGTGGCCAATCGCACCATCGCCGATGCGGTGTGCACGTCGGAGCGTCCGAGCGCGGTCTGATAGATCGACATCGCGTCCTCGAAGCATTGGCGCGATTCGCGCCAGCGTCCCAGCTCCTCCAGGGTCTCGCCGAGGTTGGTCAGGATGGTAGCGCGCAACACCTCGGGTGGCGCAGGATCGCGTGTCCAGAGCCGTCTGGCCTGTTCGAGCATTCGCGAGGCGCCTGCCAGGTCACCACGCCGTTCCATCTCGAGCGCGCTTTGGTTCAGGCAGATGGCCGACGCCGCAGGCTCCGGCCCCGCCGCGCAGGCGGGCCATTCGGTCTGGGCTGGCAGGGTGGGCAGTGTCGTGTCCGGGCCGAATGACAGGATCATGCCGAGCGCAAGGAGCAGCAGGGGTTGCACTTCGTTTCTCCTCCCGCGAAGAGTTCATAGAAAAAAGAACCCTGCCGGCCTTCGGACGAGTAGCCGGCAGGGCTGTTGACGGGGGCGCCGGCAGAGCAGCGCCCGCTCGAACTCTTCGAACATTCTGCGGTGCTATACGCGCGTTCTCAATGAATGTGACCTAAGATGTGTCAAACGCTGCAATCGGCTGAGAACACAGAGCCACAACACTGTCACAAGGCCTCTTCCGTGAGCCTTGCGCGAAAACGTTTATGCATCGTTATGCGCGCGTGATGCGCCGGGCCGTCATTGCGCTCGCCACACGCTGCGGAGCTGTTCCTCCCTGCCACAAAACGAAGCCAATTTGCGCACCCATTTGATAATCTGGGAGTCAAGTATCGGCCCTTCTGAAACATGAATGAAACCGTAAACGTTACGCTTCCAGACGGCAGTGTCCAGTCAGTCCCCGCGGGAACGCGGCCCATCGACGTCGCCCGTTCCATCTCGCCGCGCCTTGCCGACGACGCCGTCGTCGCGAAAGTCAACGATGAGCTCTTCGATCTCACCCGTCCGCTTGAAGGCGACGCGAATCTGCAGATTCTGACTTCGAAGAATCCCGAAGCGCTCAACGTGTATCGGCATTCCACCGCGCACCTGCTGGCTGCGGCGGTGCTGGAGCTGTTCCCGGAGACGAAACTCGGCGTGGGCCCGCCTACTGACACCGGCTTCTATTACGATTTCCAGCGCGAAACGCCCTTCACGCCCGAAGACCTCGAAAAGATCGAAGCGCGCATGCAGGAACTGCAGGCGAAGAATCTGCCCTTCGAGCGCCAGCTTACCGAGAAGCAGCACGGCCTGAACAAGTACGCCGATGACTGGATGAAGCGCGAGCTCATCACCGAAAAAGCCGGCGATGTCTTCAGCGAGTACACGCTCGGCCCGCACTTCATCGATTTCTGCCGCGGTCCGCACGTCCCCTCCTCGGGCAGGCTGAAGGCGTTCAAGCTGCTCTCCATAGCCGGCGCCTACTGGAAAGGCGATGAGAAGAACCCGCAGCTCCAGCGCATCTACGGCACCGCATTCTTCACGAAGAAGGAACTGGACGAGTATCTCCATCGCCTCGAGGAAGCGAAGAAGCGCGATCACCGCAAGCTCGGCCAGGAGCTCGACCTGTTCAGCGTGCAGGAACTTGCGGGACCCGGGCTCATCTTCTTCCATCCGAAAGGCGGCATCGTTCGCAGGACGATGGAAGACTGGATGCGCGACCAGTACCTGAAGCGCGGCTATTCACTGGTCTACACGCCGCACGTCATGCGTCTCGATCTGTGGAAGACCTCTGGCCATGCCAACTTCTACAGCGAGAACATGTTCAAACCCATGGAGCTGGACGACGCCGAATACCAGCTCAAGCCCATGAACTGCCCGGGCCACATCCTTATATACGCCGACAAGCTGCGCAGCTATCGCGATTTGCCAGTGCGGCTCGGCGAGCTCGGCACGGTGTATCGCTACGAGCGTTCCGGAGTGATGCACGGCCTGATGCGCGTCCGCGGCTTCACGCAGGACGACGCGCACATCTTCTGCACCCCCGATCAGATCGAAGACGAAATCGTGAGCTGTCTCGAGTTCGCCGCCGACGTGCTGAAGACCTTCGGTTTCGACAGCTATCAGGCCGAGATCTCGACGTGGGACGGCGGCGCCAGCGGCAAATATGACGGCACGCCGGACCAGTGGGCGCTCGCTGAGGGGGCGCTGCACAAAGCCGTGGACCGGCTGAAGATGGAAGCGAAGGTGATGGCTGATGAAGCCGCCTTCTACGGGCCCAAAATCGACGTGAAACTTGTCGATGCCATCGGCCGTCTCTGGCAGTTGTCTACGGTTCAGTTCGATTTCACGCTGCCGCGGCGCTTCGGCCTCGAATATGTCGCCGAGGACGGCAAGAAGCACCAGCCTCTGATGGTGCACCGGGCGCTGTTCGGCTCGGTGGAACGCTTTTTCGGAATCCTGATCGAGCACTACGCGGGTGCGTTCCCAGTGTGGCTGGCGCCGGTGCAGGCGACGGTACTGCCCATCACAGACCGTCAGCTTGAATACGCCAACGAGGTCTGCAAGAAGCTGCGCGACGCCGGTTTCCGCGCCGCCGTCGACGATCGCAAGGAGAAGGTCAACCTCAAGATCCGCGAGGCGCAGTTGCAGAAGGTGCCGTTCATGCTGGTTGTCGGCGACCGTGAAATGCAGACCGGGGCCGTCTCCGTGCGCAACCGCAAGCACGGCGATCAGGGCGTGCGCTCTCTCGAAGGATTCATGGCCGATCTCAGCCGCCTGGTCGTCGAGAAGACTGCGACAGAATGAGCGAGTTTCTGACGATTACGCTGGCAGTGCTTGTCGCGGGGTCTCTCGGCTACTGCATCATCGTGCTGATAGGTGTGTGGAGCTGGCGCAGGCAGAAGCCGGGATCTGCGGTGACGACTCCGATCAGCGTACTCAAGCCGCTGGCCGGCGCCGAACCGGAACTCGCCAGCAATCTGCGCAGTCTCTTCGAGCAGAGTTACGCGTCTTTCGAGATCCTCTTTGCGGTCCGCGACGCGGGCGATTCCGCCCTTCCCATCGTCGAAGCGCTGCGGGCGGAATACCCGCACGTACCGACTTCCGTGACCGTCACGGGCGAGGCGCCCTACCCGAGCGCGAAAGTATTCAGTCTCGAGCTCATGCTGGCGCGGGCGAACCACGACCTGATTGTGATGAGCGACAGCGACGTGGCCATGGATCCCGATTGTCTGTCTATTATTGCCGCCGAATTCGCCGACCAGCGGGTCGGTCTGGTGACCTGTCCCTATCGCGCCGTGGGAGGTCCCGCGCTGTGGGAGCGGCTGGAGCAGGCCTTCAGCAATACCGAATTCTTCGGCGGTGTCATGGCCGCCCGCCTGCTGGAAGGAATGACCTTCGCGCTGGGTCCGACGCTCGCCGTGCGCCGCGGCGTTTTCGCTGAAGTAGACGGCATTGCGAAAATGCGCGAGGTTCACGCCGATGATTTCGCGATTGGCCGGGCCGTTTCCGATGCCGGCCACCGCGTGCTCCTTTCGCACGCGGTGGTGGAACATCATCTGGGTCCACAGACCCTGAGTCGCAACGCGTCGCACCGCTTGCGGTGGGCGCGCAGCACGCGGCGGTCTCGTCCAGCCGGCTATATCGGACAGGTGTTCACCAATCCCCTGCCGCTGGCGCTGCTGTTGTGCTTCGTGAATCCGACCTGGCTGCCGCTGCTGGGTCCGGTTCTGGCTGCCCGCGCCGCTGCCGCCTGGGCCGTGTGCCGTCACACTCTGGCGGCTCCGGTGCCGTGGCTTACCGTCCCGCTGCAGGATGTCGTCAGCTTTTTCTTCTGGATTGCGGGCTTCTTCGGCAACACCATTCACTGGCGTGGCCGGCTCTATCGCATCGACGCCAGGGGACGCATCGCCCTGGCGGACGTCGTGCGAAAATAGCCGCTACGGCGTAGACCGCGAGAACAGAGAAAGCAGGCTGGAGGTCAGTGAGCCTCCTTTTTCGCCCTTATGTTCCCTGCCGGCCAGCCGGTCTGCCAGGGTGTGCAGGCTTCTGCCGAGCGAACTACCCGGCTGGATCAGCTTTCCGTCCATCAGAGATTTCTGGACCGCATCCGTGTCGGCGGGCAACACCTGACAGATATCCGTGTCGAGCGCCGTGCCGATTACATCATGCGCCAGCCCAACGCCGTGCTCGTATCGGTTGACGATGATCCGGGTCTTCCACCGTCCGATCTGATTCCGTTGCAGGTAGACAAGCGACCGCTGCGCCGCCTGCAAGGCCGGCAGCTCATTGGTTGTAATCAGCAGAACCTCGTCCGCGGACTGGGCCATGCTGACGTTCCAGCGACCGTAGACGCCGCCCGTGTCCAGAATGACGACATCATAGTTGTAACGGGCATAGTCGATCACCGGAGAAGCGTCCGCGAGATCCGACTGACCCTCGCCCGGGTTGTCCGGCGCCAGCAGCACATCGACGCCGTTGTGCGACGTGACCATGGCCTTCCACAGATCCTCGTCGATGTCCCGGGAGCGGTTCAACACGTCGAGGAAGCTGAAGGTCGGCTTTAGTTTCAACAGAAAAGAGAGAGTGCCGGCCAGCGGATCGAGATCGGCGAGCAGTACCCGCTTCGCCCCGAAACGCTTCCACTGCCACGCGAGGTTGGTGGCAATCGTTGTGGCCCCGCAGGCGCCCTTGGCCGGCACCACCATGAAAACACGAGCTTTTTTGGCTGCCGCGCCGGGATTCAGCCGGGCGATTTTGGCCATCGCCGCGCTGAGCTGGTCCTGGGTGAATGGCTGCGCCAGGAACTCGGTAGCTCCCTGGCGAAGGCAGCGCAGAATCAGGTTGGAATCGTTGCCGTTGAGCAGCGCCACCACCGGCAGGCTGCGATCGATTTCGAGGAGGTCGGACAGGCATTTGAGAGCCCGCTCGGGCTCCGTGCTGATGTCCAGAAAGCAGAGGTTCGCGCCGTGAGCCGCAATGTTTTCGCGAAGTTCATGGGGGGTGGGATAGGATCGCAACTGCGAGGCGGGCGAGAGTGCCGGGTGGTGCGAGACCAGCGGCAGCATCTCCAGCGTTAACTGGTTGTTAGGGCTGACGAACAGCGCCTTCCAGCTCCCGTTGGATCTCGGGTGATGTGAGGACATGCGATCCGGCCGAACCACTATCGATTACATCGGCGGGGGGTGCGGATAACATGAGAACCTTTTTCTACCTGGCAGACTAAACGTCTGAAGGACATTGCCGATAAGCCCGGCACGAGGTCCGGCGATCAGGCGCCGGGGCCATTCGGGTTTGTGACGGTGACTATGACGGAACTAAACAGAAAAACCGTAGGCGTCTGCGATACACAGCCGATTGCCATCCAGGGGTTGCGAGCCCTGCTCAGTGAATTCGGAGACATGTGCTGCACACACTCGGTCGGGTCGCTCGAGGAAGGGTGGCAGCTCGCGGAGTCGCGCGCGGTTGACATCCTTATGATCGACAAGGCCTTCGGCATGCATGTTGTGCTCGAGTGGCTGATCCGCCTGAAGGCGCTTGCCTCCCCGCCGGCAGTGGTGGTGTGGGGCATCGCGGTGACGGAAGCCGAGGCGCTGCGCTTCCTCCAGGGCGGTGCTAAGGCAATCATCCGAAAGACCACGGAGGTGGAAAAACTGATTTCCTGCCTGCAGACCGTCGCAGAAGGCGGAAGCTGGATGGAAGACCGGGTCCTGCGCGACGCCTGGCATCGCGAACGCAATGGCCGCTCCGAGCTCACCGCGCGCGAGCAGCAGGTGATGCAGCTTGTAGAGCAGGGGTTCAAGAACCGCGAAATCGCCAGCGAACTGGGCATCCGCCCCGGCACGGTCAAGATTCATCTCAAGCACATCTTCGAAAAGACCGGCGTGCGCGGGCGATACGGGCTTGCGCTCACCGGCCTGCGTGAGAAAGGCGTCGTCTCTCTGGTCTGCTGAAGGCCGCCGCATGGAGCCGCGCCGCTGCTATTCTGGTAGTTCGTGCGCTACGTTCTGCTCGCGCTGCTGGTTCCGGCGGCATTTTCCGCGAATCTCACGGGGATACTGAAAGACGAACTCCAGCGCAACTTCAGCGCTCTCCGCCAGAAGGCCAATCCGGCTCCGTACTACATCGCTTACGAAGTCACTGACGAGGAATCCGATGTCATTTCCGCTGTGAATGGCGCCCTGCAGTCGCACAATCAGCGGCGCAGCCGGTTGCTGGATGTCTCGCTGCGGGTCGGCAGCCCAAAGTTCGACAACTACCACGCGATTCGCGGCGAGCGGGGCAGTTTTCGAGTGAGCGCGGCGATCGCCCTGGACGACATTCCCGATTCCATCCGCCAGACGCTGTGGTTTGAGACCGATCGCGCGTGGCGAGCCGCGGCGCAGCGCTACACCCAGGCGCGCACCGACGCGCAGACCAGTGTGAAGCAGGACGACGACTCCGGCGATTTCTCGGCCGAGGAACCCGTCACCTTCAGCGTACCGACGCCGCGTTACCGGTTCTCCGAGCCGGAGTGGACCGAACGAATCCGCCGCGCCGCCGCGGCACTGGCCGCCTCGCCCGCCGTCGTGTCGTCGAACGTGACCGTGGCGATCGAGCGCGAGACGCGGACGCTGGTCAATACCGACGGCGCCGGCATCGAACACGGCCGGGTCTATGCGCGCGTGATCCTGCTGGCGCGCGGGAAGGCGGCCGACGGCATGGACCTCGCCACGGGAGCGACGTTTGAAGCCGCCGATGCGGACCGCCTGCCGAAGGCTTCCGAGCTGGAGGCAGCGGCGAAGCAGGTCGCGGCCGACCTCCAGGGGCTGCTCGATGCTCCCGTTGTCGATCCCTTCGTGGGTCCGGCAATTCTCTCAGGCCGCGCCGCCGGCGTCTTCTTTCACGAGATCTTCGGGCACCGCGTGGAGGGCCAGCGGCAGAAAGACGAGAGCGAGGGCCAGACCTTCACCAGGAGCATCGGCAAGCCGGTGCTGCCCGACTTCCTCTCCGTGGTGTTCGATCCCACGCGGCACGAGTACGGCGGCACGGATCTGAGCGGCTGGTATTCCTACGACGATGAAGGCGTCAAGGCGCGGCCGGTGACCGTGGTGCAGGACGGCATCCTGAAAACGTTCCTCATGTCGCGCATGCCTATTCAGGGGTTCGACCATTCGAACGGACACGGGCGCCGGCAGCCTGGGTTCGACATCGTCGCGCGGCAATCGAATCTGATTGTCGAATCGAGGAAGCAGGTGCCGGAGACGAAGCTGCGGGAGATGCTGGTCGATGAGATCAAGCGCCAGGGCAAGCCCTACGGCCTCTACTTCCGTGACGTCGTCAGCGGCTACACAACCACGCGGCGCCGGGGATTGCAGGCGTTCACCGTTGTTCCGGTAGTGGTCTATCGCGTGTATCCCGACGGCCGGCCGGACGAACTCGTGCGCGGCGTGGACATCGTAGGCACCCCGCTGGCGAGCTTTTCGCGCATTCTGGCGACCTCGGACCACTCCTCGGTGTTCAATGGCATCTGTGGGGCCGAGTCGGGCAGCGTGCCGGTCTCGGCCGTTTCGCCGGCGTTGCTGGTTTCCGAGATTGAGGTGCAGAAGAAGGAACGGTCTCTCGACCGGCCGCCGTTCCTCCCGCGCCCGGAGGTCAGGCCGTGAAGAAGGCGTGGCGTAGCTGGGCCGCGGTGGCGACGTGCCTGACGGTTGCGCCCCTCGTCGCCCAGGATAACGACATCCTCCTGCACGCCATGCACGATGAGATGGGACGTATTCCGGAGTTGCGCGTGGTGGGTGGTTCCGATCCGCCGTATCTGATCCGCTACACGCTCGACGACGCCGACACCTGGGTAGCCACGGCGTCGCTGGGAGGGCTGCTCGGGGAAACACGTTCGCGCGTTCGCGTCTTTCGAGTCGGCGTTCGCGTTGGCGACTATATTTTCGACAACGCCAACTACGTGTACTCAGAGTTTCCGGCGGGTGTGCGCTTCGATACTGGCACGCTGCCGATTGTTGACGACTACCGCGCGCTGCGTCAGGAAATCTGGCTGTCCACCGACGCGGCTTACAAAATCGCGCTCGACGCCATCGGTCACAAGCGCTCGGCCCTGCAGAACGTCAACTTAACCGAGCCGCTGGCCGACTACACCAAAACCAGCGGGGTCCACCTGATCCTGCCTCCCGCTCACATCGCCTTCGACCAGACGGCATGGCGCGACCGCACCGTATCCTTGTCCTCGATATTCGAGAATTATCCGCAGGTGCTGGGATCGAACATCGAATCCGAGTTCATCAATTCGACGAGCTACACCATGACCTCGGAAGGGACGGAGATGCGGCGGCCCGATCACCTGACCTTTGTGCGCATTCGCGCATGGGGACAGGCTGCGGATGGAATGGTGGTTCGGGACGGCGACGTGAGCGAAGCGTTCGAGCCCTCGGCGATGCCTTCCGATCTTGACGCGCGGCGCACGGTGAGTGCGGTGGCCGATACCGTGACAGCGCTGACAGCCGCGCCACGCGGGGAAGCCTATACCGGTCCGATGCTGTTCGAGCCGCAGGCCGCCGCGCAGTTATTCGCTGCCGTGCTGGTGAATAACCTGAAACTTACGCGCAAACCCGTGCCGCAGCCGGGGCAGCCGCTGCCGTGGTCGCCGAGCGAGCTGGACGGCCGCCAGGGATCGCGTATCTTCCCCGAGTGGATGGACGTGGTGGACGATCCCAAACAGACCGAGTGGCACGGGACCGCTTTGCTCGGCCACTACGACATCGATGATGAAGGCGTTCCGGCGCAAACGATCCTGCTGATCGACAAGGGCGTGCTGAAGGATTTCCTGCTGACGCGCACGCCGGTGAAGAAGGGACTGGAGAAGTCGAACGGCGCGGCGCGGCTGCCAGGCCCGTACGGCGCGCGTGGCGCCGGACTCGGCAACCTGTTTGTTCACGCTACTACGACTACGGCACTGGCCGAGATGAAGCAGAAGCTGATCGCGCTGTGCCAGGAGCGGCAGAAGCCGTACGGGATTCTGGTGCGCAAGATCGATTTTCCGACCTCCGCCAACGCCGAAGACCTGCAGCAGATGCTGGTGGCGATGACGCGATCTGGCGGGGGGACCCGGCCCGTGCCCATGCCGGTGCAAATCTATCGCGTTTATCCCGACGGGCGCGAGGAGCTGATTCGCGGCGTACGCTTCCGCGGCCTCTCGACGCGCTCATTCCGGGATGTTCTGGCTGCGTCGAACGAATCCGCCGTGTTGAACTACCTGGACAACAACGCGCCCTTCGCGATGATGGGAGCAGGCGGCTACGTGTCGGAGTCCACGGTAGTCTCGCCGGGAGTATTGTTCGACGAGCTGGAGCTGGAGCCGGTGGAAGACGAAGTGCCGCGCATCCCCATCGTGCCGCCGCCGCCGCGGGAGACCGCGAAATGAGACGCGGAAGCTGATCATCAATGCGTATCCTCAGCCGCTCCATCTTCCGTGAAATCGCAGTGAACGCGACGCTGGGGCTTTCGCTGCTGACCTTCGTTCTGTTCCTGCAGCGCCTGAGCAGACTGTTCGAGATCATGGTGCGCAGCTCGGCCCCGCCCTCCATGGTCCTGCACCTGTTCCTGCTCGCGATCCCGTTCACCCTGCCATACACGATCCCGCTGGCCGTGCTGGTGGGCACGCTGATCGCGCTCAGCCGGATGGCGGGCGACGGTGAGATTGTCGCCCTGCGCGCGGCCGGTGTTCCGAGCCGTTCGGTGATGCCCCCGGTGATGGCGCTGGCCCTTGTCGGTTTTGCGATCACCGCGGTGGCGACGCTTTGGCTGACGCCGTGGTCGCAATACCAGACCGACCGTACGCTCAACCGCATGGTGGCCGAGCAGCTCACCGCCGAAGTCCAGCCGCGCGTTTTTGAGGAGCAGTTCCCCAATACCATCCTTTATGTAGGCGAGGTGATTCCTGAAGGTGGCGTGTTCCGCTGGCGCAACATCTTTATGGCCGACCTCACGCCGCCGGACAGCCGGAAATCGCAGGGACACGAAAGCGGCGACCTGCCGCGCATCACCGTCGCCACGTCGGCCCTGGCCGTCCCCGACGCGCCTCACAACCGCATCCAGCTTTCGATGCACAGCGGTAGCACCTTCGACGTCGGCAAGGCCGTGACCGATTTCTATTCCACGCGTTTTCAGCACGGCGAAGAGCTGTTGGAGGCGCAGCGGCCGTCCGAAGTCCGCATCATCCGGGCGGTGACCGAGCTGGATACGATTCCCCTGTACCGGTTTGCCTATAAAGACAAGGACGTCGATCCGACCAGGCGTATTGAGGCGCGCATTGAGTTTCACGAACGGCTGGCGCTGCCGCTGGCCTGCATTCTGTTGGCGCTGCTCGGGGTGCCGCTGGGTGTCTCGTCGCGGCGCGGCGGGAAATCCACGGCCTTCGTATTGACTCTGGGACTGGCCTTCTTCTACTACATGGGGCTGATCACGTTGATCGGTCTGGCCAGGCAGAGGACCTTGCCCACGGGTCTGGCGGTGTGGCTGCCGGATATCGTGTTTGCCACCATCGGGCTGGTCCTGATATCCCGGCTGGACGTGCCCGGCGACCGCGACTGGATGTCGGTGGTGCGCATGCGCTGGACATCGCTGATCGAGAGCCTGCGGGGCGTGTTTCCCGTAAGTCCCGATGCGGCGATATCGCGGATGCTGCTACGGGTGCCGTTTCTGCCGCAGCTTGTCGATACTTACGTCCTGTCCAGCTTCCTGTTTTACTTCGTGGTGCTGCTGGTCAGCCTGGTCACGATGGCCGAAGTGTTCACTTTTTTCGAGCTTCTCAGCGACATCATTCGCAACCACATTGCCATGGCGCGCGTGGGCGAGTATCTGTTTTTCCTCGGACCGCACCTGATTTACGATTCGGTGCCCGTAAGCGTGCTGGTAGCGGTGCTGATCTGCTTCGGCCTGCTGACGAAATACAACGAGGTGACTGCCTTCAAGGCCTCCGGTGTGAGCCTGTACCGCATGTCGGTGCCGATCCTGCTGGCCAGCGGCGTGCTGAGCGGCGGGCTGTTCGCCTTCGATCATTACTATGTGCCGGGCGCGAACCAGCGACAGGACGCCATCCGCAACGAGATCAAGGGCCGGCCGCCGCAGAGCTCGCAGCGTGCCGACCGCAAGTGGATTCTCGGCGGGAAGGGCTCGCGGATTTTCTACTACAAGTACTTCGATCCGGCACAGCGCGTGATGGCAGGCGTCAATGTATATGAGGTGGATCCCGCGACGTTCCGTCTGGTGCGCTACATCGCCGCGGAGCGTGCCCACTGGGAGCCGCAGCTCAACCTCTGGATCTTCGAGAACGGCTGGAGCCGCGACACCGCTGTCAGCGGGGACACGTTGAACGACTTCACCGGCAAAGTGGCCAGCTTCGCTGAACTCAACGAGGGCCCCGACTACTTCCTGAAAGAGGTCGTGCCGTCCAAACAGATGAACTTCCAGCAGCTCTCCGCCTATATCAACGAGCTGCAACAGGGCGGATTCGACACGGTGAGCCTGCAGGTGCAGTTCTATGAGAAATTCTCCGTGCCGCTGTTCGCGTTGATCATGGCCCTCATCTCGACGCCCTTCGCGTTCCTGACGGGGAATCGCGGGGCGATGGCCGGGGTCGGTGTGAGCCTGGGGATTGCGTTCACCTACTGGTCTGTGAGCGCGCTGTTCGAGCAGTTGGGCGACGTGAATCTGCTGCCCGCGGCGGTGGCGGCCTGGTCGCCCGATGCCTTGTTCGCGCTGGCGGGACTGTACTTCTACTCACGCATGCGCACCTGAGGCCGCCCTGCGGCCGCTAAAGCCTGGTACTTGGGCAGCCGATGGGTGGTCTGGATGTCTGTCCTGGCCACACCGGACGTTGTGCAGGGGAGTGTCATCCCATCGCGCCCGGCCGGCCTCGCGCGCAGACTCCTGGTTCCATCCTTCACCGACTGGTTCTTTGTCGCGTTGCTGGTGTGGCTGTTCATGGCGGGACCGTACGGTTGGAGCGGACTGCTCTCCGATGGCGACGTCGGCTGGCACATCCGCACCGGCCAGTACATTCTGAACACGCACAGCGTTCCGCGCATCGACCTGTTCTCCTTTTCGCGCGCCGGCGCGCCGTGGTTCGCATGGGAATGGCTCGCCGACGTCGTCTTCGCGCTCCTATATGGTGCCGCGGGCCTGAAGGGGATCGTGCTCTTCGCCGGCGTCATGATCGCGGCTTTCGGAGCGCTGCTGGTGCGCTACATGGTCTGGCGCGGCGCCAATGGACTGATTGCGGCGCTGGTGTGTCTGATTGCCGTGGGCGCATCCACCATCCATTTTCTGGCGCGGCCGCACCTGTTCACGCTGCTCTTTTTCGTGGCGGCGCTATGGGTGCTGGCCGCGGACCACGCGGTGTGGCTGCTGATTCCGCTGACTGTGCTCTGGACCAATCTGCATGGCGGATTCGCGGTTCTGTTCGTCGTCCTGGGGATATACATGGCCGGCGCGCTGCTGGAAGCGCAGTGGAAACGGGCGGGGAAGTACGGACTGCTGTTCCTGGGCTGCGCGGGCGCGACGCTGGTCAACCCCTGCGGATGGGGTTTACACCGGCATCTGATCGAGTATCTGCGCTCCGACTGGATTCGCAATGTGGTGCAGGAGTTTCAGGCGCCGACGTTCCGCTCAGAGAACCAGATGCAGTTCGAGATTCTCCTGCTGGCCGGGATTCTGGCGGCGGGCGCTTGCATGCGACGAGGCGCTCTAACGCAGGTTCTGCTGGTGCTCGGCTTCGCGCATCTTTCACTGACCAGTGCCCGGCACATCCCGTTGTACGCGGTGGCGGCAGCTCCGGTAATCGCCGTGGAAGCAACGAGGCTCTGGTCGGCCTGGGTCGCGGCGAGCCGTCCGAAGTCGGTGGTGCGCATTCTGGGCGCGGTGGCCGGTGGCGCGTCGGCAGACTTCGGCAGATGGTCGCTGTTCGCGCCGCTGGCGGTGGTCTTGATTGCAGTGGTGCCCGGTATCGCGAAATGGCCGACAGATTTCCCGAAGCAGATGTTCCCGGTCGCGATGATCTCCGCAAACGCGCAGCGGGTCGCGGGTACGCGAACCCTCACTACCGATCAGTGGGCGGACTATCTCCTCTTCAGGTTCTGGCCGGGTACTAAGGTGTTTGTGGACGGCCGCACGGATTTCTACGGACCGCGGATCGGGGGCGAATACATCGATTTGTGGCATGGCCAGGGCCGTTGGAAAGCCCTGTTGGACCGCTATCGTTTCGAGACCGCGCTGATCCCACCTGACTGGCCGCTCTGTACGTTGCTGCAACAAGATACGGGCTGGCATCGGATCGCTGGAGATAAGCAGGCGGTCCTGTTTGCGCGCACTTCTCCGATTGCTTCGGGTCCGGAGGACATCGTCCGGAGCGGGACTACGGCCACGAAAGCGTCAGAACGAGGCGTGCCAGGTGTACTAAGAAATCGCGGTGGCCGCCCCTAATGAAAAGCTCCCAAACGGACGAATTACTCACAGGAAAGGATTGTGATGAGGCGCAAGGCTAGCCCGAGCTATTCGGCTTTCCTCAACAGGAACACCGACATAAGGTTGACGCGTGTTCCGTTGGAGTGGCTGGGCGGCGGTCCATGGCGTCTGCCCTCGGGCAAGGCGCTCGCGGAGTTTGCGCTGCAGGCAGGCTTTTTGACGCCGACGGCATTTCGGCCCGGCTGGTTCGGGCGTCCGGCGTCGGTGGATGAGGGCGGCGAAGGATCGAATCGAAAGCGCGTTCAACGGGCTTAGGTAAAGACGTGACGACGCAGGTGAGATCGTGACGGCATTGACATGGGCATCGCTGGCGGTGGGTGTTTCGGCCTCCGTGGAGGACGTGGCGAAGAGGCGCATCTCGAACTGGATTCCTGTCGTCGCCACGCTGGCGGGATTTGCCATTCATGCGTACGGCAACGGCTGGAAGGGGGCGCTGAGCGCGGCGCTCGGCCTGACGGCCGGTTTTCTGGTCTTTCTGGTGTTTTACGTTCTGGGCGGCATGGGCGGCGGCGACGTAAAGCTGATGGCTGGTTTCGGAGCGATTGTAGGGATCGAACGGCTGCTGGCTGCAGTTCTCTGGACGGCGGGTTTGGGCGGGATTATGGCCTGCGCCGCTCTGGGGATTCGCGAATGGAAGCGATGGCGGCGGCGAAAAGGTGGGAGCGGCAATGAACCGGAGAGTGAGCGCGACCAGTCGATCCCGTACGCACCGGCGATCGCCATGGGGGCGCTGCTGAGCCTGGTTCCATGATCCGGCAGCAGGAGAAGGGCATATGGACCGTAGATTTCTAACAGTTCTTGGGGTGAGTCTGGTGTTCGCGCTGGTAGTAGCGAGCATCTTCTACCAGATCACGGCGCGCGCCGGCGGCGGGAAGAAGACCGACGCGCAGCAGTCGGTGGAGACGAAGGACGTCGTGGTGGCCGCGCGGCCGCTGGCGATCGGCGTGACCATCAAGCCAGCCGACCTGAAGGTCGAGAAGGTTGTCCCGGCGGCGTTTCCGAAAGGGGCGTTCTCGAAGATGGAAGAGGTTGTTGACCGCTCGGTCATCAGCAACATCCTCGTGGACGAGCCGGTCCTCGACCCGCGGCTGGCGCCGCGGGGAAGCGGCGTCGGCCTTGCGCCCATCATCCCGCCCGGCTATCGCGCGGTCTCGATCCGCGTCAACGACGTCAGCGGCGTCGCCGGTTTCGTGCTGCCCGGCATGCACGTTGACGTGCTGGTCACCGGACGCCCGGTGAATCTGACCGACACCGTGACCACCACCTGCCTGCAGGACATGCTGGTGCTCTCCGCCGGGACGTCAATGCAGCCCGATGTGAAGGGCCAGGCGATTCAGGCGCCCACCGTGACCCTGCTGGCCGATCCGGCGCAGGCTGAGATCCTCACGCTGGCCAACGGCGAAGGGCGCATTCAGCTGGTCCTGCGCAACGGCAGCGACCGTGCGGTGGTAAAGACATCCGGAAAAGAACTGAGCGAGCTGTACGGCTTCCACAAACAGAAGCCGGACCAGGGCGAGCCACGGCCGCGCCGTCAGGCGCCGGCGCCAGTGGCCAGCGTTCCGCCTCCGCCTCCGCCGCCGGACCAGATCCTGGTCATCCGCGGCACGACGCGGACTGTGGAAACGGTCAGTAACACCCCGGCAGGGAGATAGTCATGGCATCGAAACGATCATTCGCCATCGGTACTTCGTTCTTTCTGATTGCATGCGCGGCGGCGATCCGGCTGGCGGCGCAGGGCTCGGCCGAAGATCTGCGCCTCACGGTCGGCAAGAGTGTGGTCATCGACTATCCGGTGGACATCTCACGGATCTCGACCAGCAACCCGGATGTTGCCGACGCTTCGCCGGTCACCTCGCGCGAGGTTCTTGTACAGGGCAAGGCTTCGGGCATCGCCACGCTGGTGGTGTGGAGCAAGTCCGGACAGCGCAACTTCTACAACATCACGATTGAGCAGAATCTCGATCCTCTTCGCAAACTGCTCGCCGAGACGTTCCCGACCTCCGAGATTCACGTGCAATCGTCGCGCGATTCTCTCTCGCTGACCGGGCGCGTTCCCTCGAAGGACGTGGCGGAACGCGCGGTCGCTCTGGCGGCGCCGTTCGGCAAGCAGATTGTGAGCAATCTGCAGGTGGATATCCCGCCGGTGGACAAGCAGATCGTGCTGCGCGTGCGCTTCGCGACGCTGGACCGGAACGCCAGCCGCCAGTTTGCCATCAACCTGGTGTCCACGGGGGCGGCCGGTACCGTCGGCCGCACCACGACCGGCCAGGCGGCGGCGCCCTCCACGGCCGGCATCTCGAACCCGAGTACCACCTCGGGCGGCTCGGGAGCCGGCGGCAACGGCACCTTCACGCTGTCGGACGCGCTGAACATCTTTGCCTTCCGGCCCGACCTGAACCTCGGCGCTGTGATCAACGCGCTGCAGTCGAAGGGCGTGCTGCAGATTCTGGCCGAGCCCAATCTGGTGACCAGCAACGGCAAGGAAGCGAGTTTCCTCGCCGGCGGCGAGTTCCCGGTTCCGGTGGTGCAGGGCGGCGCGAACTCCGGCGCGGTCACCGTGCAGTTCCGCGAGTACGGCATCCGGCTCAGTTTCACTCCCGACCTCACCGAGAATCAGACCATCCGCATTCATGTGAAGCCCGAGGTCTCGACGCTGGACACGGCGCACTCGGTGACCATCAGCGGATTCACGATCCCGGCGCTCTCGACGCGGCGCATCGAAACCAACATCGAGCTCGGGCCGAAGCAGAGCTTCGTCATAGCGGGTTTGATCGACGACGAGGTGAACGACGCGTTCGCCCGCATCCCGGGTCTTTCCAGCATCCCCGTGCTGGGCGCCATCTTCAAGAGCCGCGTCGAGACCAAGTCGCGGAGCGAGCTGATCGTGCTGGTGACTCCGGAGATCACCACTCCGATTCAGCCTGGACAGCCGCTTCCCATGCCCCTGATGCCGGAACCGTTCCTGGGTCCGGCGGCTCCGCAGCAGGTTCCGCCCATGCACGGACAGAACCGGCACTCGGACTCGGGCAAGACCACGATCGCCGTCAACGGCGGCAACTGAGAAACGGTGGCAATGGAGCGGGATATGCATGGCCGGCCGCAGGAACTGGTGGCGCTGTTAATAGTGCCGGACCGGGAACTGGCGCGTCAGTTCAGCGCCACGCTCCCGCGTACCCGCGCCTTCCAGATCATGGCTGACCTGAAATCCTGGCCAACCGAGCAGGCGCTGTCCATCCGGCTGCGGCAACTCCGGCCGGAGGTCGTGCTGCTGGATGTGGCTTCCGATCTGGATGCCGCGTGCGAAGTTATCCGCTGGGTGGTGGCTTTCTCCGAATCGATCCAGGTTATTGGTCTGCATCATCACAACGATTCCGACGCGATTGTGCGCTCTCTGCGGGCCGGCGCCAGTGAATTTCTCCACGCGCCATTCGATCCGGCCAGCCAGGAAGAGGCCATCGCGCGGCTGCGGCGCCTGCGCCAGCCCGATACGTCGGAGCCGGCCCGCGCTGGCAGCGTCATCGTCTTTTCGAGCGCGAAGCCGGGATCGGGAGCGTCCACGCTGGCCGCGCAGACCGCGTTTGCCCTGATGCAGAGCAGCGGGAAACGGATTCTGCTGGCTGATTTCGACGTCATGGGCGGCACCATCGGCTTCTATTTGAAGCTCACGCATACGCGGTCGCTGCTCGACGCCGTTTCGGTGGCCGATCGCATCGACCCCACGGTCTGGAGCAGCCTGGTGGTGGGATCGGGAGGCATCGACATCCTGCCCGCGCCGGAGGCGCCGGGGCAGGACCTGATCGAGCCCGATCGTCTGCACACAGTCCTCGAATTTGCGCGGCTCACCTACGACTGGGTGGTGATCGATCTGCCGGTTGTGTTTCAGCGGATCAGCCTGATGACCATCTCCGAGGCGGACCAGGCGTTTCTGGTGACCACGCCGGAGCTGCCCAGTCTGCATCTGGCGCGCAAAGCGGTGTCGATGATGCAGCAGCTCGGGTTCCCGCGCGAGCGGTTCCAGATCGCCGTCAATCGCATGGACAAGCGCAGCGGGGTCACCGTGGCGGACATGGAGAAGTTATTCAACTGCCATATTCACTCGAAATTTCCCAATGACGTTCTGGCGTTGCACCGGGCCGTCACGCTCGCCGAGCCGCTGGGCATCGAGTGCGAGCTGGGCCGGGCGGTCGAGGGACTGGCCGGCCGGCTGGCCATGCCGGTGGAAAAGCCCAGGCCGGAAGGCGTGGAAGCGAAGGCGGCGCTGTCGGTCAGATAACAGGCACAGATCATGTATCCATCGGTCGAATCCAAATCGTCGCAGCAGATCACGTGGGAACAGCGCCTGCTGCGGAACTCCAACAAGCAGAAGCCGGGTCTGAAACCCGAGTTTCAGGAGTTGAAGTTCACGCTCCATCGCAAGCTGGTGGACAAGATCAACCTCGAAGCGCTGGCCTCCATCGACAACCAGAGAGTGCGGGCGGAGATCCGCCAGGCGCTGCTCTCGCTGATCGATGCCGAGCCCACGCTGCTCAGCTCGATGGAGAAGCAGCAGATCAGCGACGAGGTGCTGGACGAGGTTTTCGGTCTGGGGCCGCTGGAGCCGCTGCTGCAGGATCCGACCATCAGCGACATTCTGGTGAACACGCACCGCCAGGTGTATGTCGAGCGCAAGGGCATGCTGGAGCTGACCAACGTCTCCTTCCGCGACGACGCGCACCTGTTGCGCATCATCGACAAGATCGTTTCGCAGGTGGGCCGCCGCGTGGACGAATCGACCCCCATGGTGGACGCCCGCCTGAGCGACGGCTCGCGCGTCAATGCGATTATCAAGCCGCTGGCGGTGGACGGTCCGCTGCTCTCCATTCGCCGCTTCAGCACCGATAAGCTGATGCCGGCGGATCTGGTGGAGCGCCAGGCGCTGACCCCGGGCATGATGGAGCTGCTGGAGGCGGCGGTCAAGGCCAAACTGAACATCATCATCGCCGGCGGAACGGGCGCCGGTAAAACCACCCTGCTCAACGCGTTCTCGGCTTTCATTTCGCCGCGCGAGCGCATTGTGACCATCGAGGACGCCGCCGAGCTGCAGCTCAAACAGCCGCACGTGGCGCGTCTGGAAACCCGGCCGCCGAACCTCGAGGGGCATGGCGCGGTGCGGCAGCGGGAACTGCTGGTCAACAGCCTGCGTATGCGCCCCGACCGTATTGTGGTGGGCGAAGTCCGCGGTGAGGAAGCGCTGGACATGTTACAGGCCATGAACACCGGTCACGACGGCTCGCTGACCACGGTGCACGCCAACAGTCCGCGCGACGCGATCTCCCGTCTCGAGGTGATGGTTTCGCTCGCCAACGCGAACATGCAGCTGGTGTCCATCCGCCAGCAGATCGCCGCGGCGGTGAATGTGCTGGTGCAGGCGGCGCGTCTGAGCGACGGCTCGCGCCGGGTGGTCAACGTCACCGAGGTCACCGGGATGGAAGGCGAAGTGGTCACGCTGCAGGACATTTTCGTGTTCGAGAAGCGCGGCCTGAACGCCGAAGGCCACGTGGTCGGCCGGTTCGCGGCCACGGGCATCCGGCCCAAGTTCTACGAAAAGCTGCTGGCCGCGGGGATCCGCCTGCGGCCGGACCTCTTCGATGAGGTGGTGGAGGTGCAATGATCTTCCTCCTGATCGTGATCGCGGTCTGGGTGCTGGTGCTGGGCATCTGGTGGGTGTCGCAGTCGGCGTTTCGCACCGCCGATGTGGACCGCCTGAAGGCCCGCCTGCTGGGCACCAGCAAAGAGAAGAAAAAGGCATCGGGCCAGGGGCCGGCGCTGATCCAGCCCGATCAGCCCATGCATTCGCTGCTGGTTCGGCTGGCCGGACGCTTCAATCTTGAAAAACGCCTGCAGGAGATGCTCGAGCAGGCCGGCATGAAGATGACGGTGGCGCGGCTGATTCACGCCTGCCTCGCGGCCGGTCTGGCGGGCTTCGCCATTGTCTGGTTCACGGTTCCCGCGAACTTCCGCCCCTTCGCATGGCTGGCCATGGCCGCGGGGTGCGTGCTTCCGGTTCTGGTGGTGGCGCGGAAGCGGCGCAGCCGGATGAGGCAGTTCGAAGAGCAGTTCCCCGAGAGTCTGGAGTTCGTGGCCCGCTCCATGCGCGCCGGCCACGCCTTCTCCGTTTCGCTGGAAATGATCCACCGCGAGTTTCAGGAGCCCCTGGCGGGCGAGTTCCGGCGCACGTTTGAAGAGCACAACCTCGGTCTTCCGCTCGACGTCGCCCTGCAGAAGCTGGCGCGGCGCGTGCCGTCGCTCGACGTGCACTTCTTCGTGTCGGCCGTTCTGCTGCAGAAGCGCACCGGCGGCAATCTGGCGGAGATTCTGGACAAGCTGGCCTATGTCATCCGCGAGCGGTTCAAGCTGCGCGGCAAGATCCGGGCCATCAGCGCGCACGGCAAGATGACCGGCACGGCGCTCACCTGTATTCCCATCGGCGTGGGCGTCCTGATGTTCTACGTCAACCCGGACTACATCCGTTTCTTCTTCCTGGACGATGTCGGCAACATTATGCTGGCCGCCGCGGTGGTGCTGCAGCTGATCGGCTACGCG
>Ga0335083_10002840_pt1 | contig 22656 bp, 21 predicted proteins | sample Lox_Sample_42_FD_206716 | JGI IMG/M metagenome (GOLD analysis project Ga0335083, IMG submission 206716) | Soil microbial communities from Loxahatchee National Wildlife Refuge, Florida, United States - Lox_Sample_4.2 | ecosystem: Environmental > Terrestrial > Soil > Wetlands | place: USA...
GGGTGCTCTTCGCCATCACCAGCGGGCGCCCGCCGCGCGGCATGCGGATGCTGGTCCAGCCGCTGGAGATGCACGGGCCGATGGCGGCCTTCAACGGCGGGATCATCGTGCGGCCGGACATGACCGTGGTGGACGAGCGGGCCGTCCCGGCCGATGTCGCCCTGGCGGTCATCGACGTGATCCGCGCGCAGGGCCTCTACGCCTGGATCTACCGAGGCACCGAGTGGTACGTCACCGATCCGCACGCGCCGCATGCAGCACGCGAATCGGGGACCGTCCAGTTCCAGCCGACCGTGGTGCCCAGTTACGACGGCCTGCTCGACCGGACGGTCAAGATCGTCGGGGTCAGCGACGACTACGACCGGGTCGCGCGGTGCGAGGCCGCGCTGCACGAGCAGTTCGGCCCGCGCGTCTCGGCGTCCCGCTCCCAGCCGTACTACATCGACGTGACGAACCCGGCTGCGAACAAAGGGGTCGTGGTCGAGCGGCTGTCGCACCAGTACCAGATCCCGCTGGAGCAGATCGCCACGCTCGGCGACGGGGCGAACGACGTGCTGATGTTCGAGCGGAGCGGGCTGAGCATCGCGATGGGCAACGCCAGCGAAGGGGTACAGCGGCAGGCCACCCATGTGACAGCCTCCAACGAGGACGAGGGCTTCGCCAAGGCGGTCGAGCAGTTCATCCTGCCCCGGGCGGGAGCAGCTCCGAAGGTGCCTCCGGCCGGGTAGACGGGCCTTATCCGGTCCTGTCAGGCCATGGTGCCCTGCGCACTACGTGGCGGCACGTTCCAGCCCCTGGGGAGCGATCCGGCCCGCTCCGGTGAGGGTGCTCCGCCGGGTCATGCGCTAGATCCAGCCAGCTCCGCCTCGCCCATTGGTCGGGCACGAGACCGGTGAGTAGCGGCTGTTACCGGTCATCCTCGCGGTACGGGACTTCCTGACGCTGTTCGAGCACGTCTTCTTCGGGCTCGTCATCGGGAATATCTGCCGGCGTCGAGGGTTGCCCGCGATCCTCGGCGTCATGGTCCGTGTACTCATCATCAGCGTACTCGTCCTCGGGATTGCTGCCGATGCCAGATGTCATGGCTGCGAGTCTCGCTTGCTGGTGCCCGGCACGCAAACAGGCAGCCCGCGCCGGTACCGGGCAGTTCGCGACCCGGCGCGGGCCTGCCGGCCGCGGCGGCCATCCAACCCGCCGGTGGCCCTAGGCCAGAGCCACTACCCCCGAACGCCCCGGCGGGTGCCTGACCTGGCCGAGTACGCGCCGGTGGGGCCGATGGCGCCGGCCGCAAGCCGCCGCCATGAAGGCACGTTCTGATCGGCCCGCGAGCCACGATTCGTCGGCGAGCAAATGCGCTCATACTCGGCAGGGCGAGGCGTGACCGCGGGTCGCGGCGAGTATGGCAAGACGCTACGGGCCGCCGGACCGGCATCGCATCCATGAAATGCCCAGTCCGCTGTGAGCGGCCGACCCCAGTAACCCGAGCATCCGGGCTAGGCAGGTGCGGGCCGTGCTGTGCGGGCGCCACGAAAGCCGTCAGGAACCTCGTGTCCGACGGCCGATGACCGGTGCCGCGCATGCCTCGTAGCGTCAATCAGCGACCCTGAGAGGCAAACGACGAGTGCAACCGGCCACCCCGGCCCGGGGTCCTGCGGGCGAGACTAGGCAATCCGTGGATTCGACGGCGGTACCGGGCTCGGCAGTATGCAGGTGGAAGCAAGCACACCACGTTAGGCATAGGTGAAGCGACATGGAACGAGCACTGGCGGAGCCGGGGTGCCTGCCCCGGGCGGCCGCGGGAGCGCCGGCCGGTATTGAACTGCGGCACTTGCGTTACTTCGTGGCGCTGGCCGATGAGGGCAGCTTCACGCACGCCGCGGCGCGGATGTTCATCGCCCAGCCCACCTTGAGCCAGCAGATCCGGCGGCTGGAAGAGATCGTCGGCACCGCGCTGCTGCACCGCCGCCGCGAGGGCCTGCAGCTCACGACCGCTGGCACCGTACTGCTGGACGCGTCCAGGAACGTGCTGTCCCTGGTCGATCATGAGGTGAGCCGGACCCGGCAGGCGGCGGGCCTGGGACGGCCGCGGCTGCGGGTGGTCGTGCCGGCCGGCCTGCCGGAGGCCCTGGCGGTGCAGACCGCGTCTGCGCTGCGGTCGGCGGCGGCCGCAGCGGACGTCGACGTGGCCTGGATGGAAGCGCCGCTGGACGCCGGGTTCTCGCTGATCCGCCAGCGCCGGGCCGACGCCGGCCTGGGCTGGCTGACCACCAGCCCGGAGGCACTGCCCGCCCCGCTGGACGTCATGAGCCTGGGGGAGTTCGAGCCGGACGTGTGGATTCCTTCCGCGCACCCGGCAGCCCGGCGCGGCAGCATCAGCCTGGAGGAGATGGCCGGCCTGGACGTCATCCACGGGCCGCGCCGCGCCGAGGCCGGGATCTATGACGCCTGGGGCCGGGTTCTGCGGGCCGCGGATCCGCGCTTTGAGTTCACCGACCCGCCGTTCCGGCACTCGCTGCCCATGGTGCTGGCCTTCGCCGCGACCGGGGACCGGCCTGCCGCGGTGCTGACCGGCCCCGCTGCCATCGCCGGGACCCGGCCCGGGCTGATCCGGCTGCCCCGCCCGGCGGGCGTCTATGACATGGTCCGGGTCAGCATCGACCATCACCCGCTGACCGCGACCGCGTCCCTGGTCTGGGCCGGCGACCTGCCCCGCCCGCTCCAGCAGGTCCTCTTCGAGGCCGCGGACGGCCTGACATCGCCGGCCCCGGCGCGATGGGCCGGGCTGGCCCCGGTGAGCCGGGACATGCCCGAGGCCGCCGGACAATGGTAGCTACGCCCCCGCTGATGAGCATTGAAACGAAGGGCGCCGGGGAGCCGACGGACCTGCGCGCGAGCATCCGCGCCGGCGCCCCGCCGGTCATCGAGATCCGGGGGGAGATCGACATCCAGTCCGCCCCCGGCTGCGGGACGAACTGCTCCGGGTGATCCGTCGGCACGGGCCGCAGCTCGCCCTCGACCTCGCAGCCGTGATGTTCCTTGACTGCGCGGGCATCAACGTGCTCCTGGCCACACGCCGCCGGGCTCAGCTCAAGGACGGATGGCTACGGGTCGTCCGGGCCTCGCCCCGGGCACGCCGGACAATCTCACTCCTCGGCCTCCTTCAGAGCCCGGACACGGTCCGCGCGCGGAGCCGACATTGCTTTGCCGCTTGCGCGCCGGTCCGGCGTGGGCCGATGACCGGTCACCTGTCGTCGACTCTATGCGTGCGAGTTTGTTCACCAGCCCGGCCACCGTCGAATGTCATCTGCGGAGGTGTACCAGAAACTCCAGGTCACCATCCCGGCGCGGTGCACCCGGTCCGTTCGGGATTAAAGATCTAAATTCTTTTAATCCCGAACGGGCCGATGTTATGGCACCCATCCGGTAAGCGCGGGGGCTGACACCTTTCCAGCGGCGGAACGCCTGGGAGAAGCTGGAGACCTCCAGATATCCCAGCCGCGCAGCGACCTCTGCGACCGAAAGGCCACCAGTGACCAGGAGTTCCTCGGCGAGCTGCTCGCGGATCTCATCCAGCAGGCCGCGGAAGGACACGCCTTCGTCGGCGAGCCGCCGGCGCAGCGTCCGGTCGCTCAGGTTCAGCGCGGCGGCGACCTGGCCGAGGTCCGGCGGGTCGGCCGACCGCGCCACCAGCTGATCCCGGACCCGGCCGGCCAGCCCGGCCCGGGCGTGCCGCCGGGCGAGCAGCTCACGGCACTGGGCCTGAGCGATGGCGGTGGTGTGCTCGTTGGCCTGCGGCAGCGGCAGGTCCAGCACCGAAGGGTCGATGCCTATCGTGTTCTCCCCGGCCTCGAAGACCGGCTCGACACCGAAGATCTCGGTGTACCGCCGGGCGCCGCCGACGGGGGGCGGAAAGACGAAGCTGACTCCCTTGATGGGAATAGGCGAGGCGAACACCTCCTGCTGGATGATCTGGATCGCCGCGCTGTCCCGTTCGACGACGAATCGTTTCAGCGCGAGCGGGATTTCCGGAGCGTCCAGCACGAGCTGCATGTCCTGGCCCTGCTCGCGGGCCTGGATCCGGGTGAAGGCGAAGGTCAGGTCGACATAGCGCAGCCCCACGTCGAGCGCGCTGCGCCAGGTCGGACTGCTGATCAGCGCGAAGCCCCAGATGCCGTAGGTGGTCAGGTGATAGCGGGTACCGGCTTCCAGGCCGATCCCGGGCGTGTCACTGAGCGCCCCTTGCAGGTTGGCGATGACGGTCAGTTCCTGCTTCGCGGTCACGGTGACGGCCGGGTCGCGCAGGCCTTCCTCGCTCAGTCCGGTGCGTTCCAGACATGCCTGCGCCGGCACCCCGTAGTCGCCACCCAGCCGGGTGAGCAACTGCACGCTTCCCGGTGCGCGCTCGACGTCCCAGCGAACCATGACCGTCCCTCGCGTCCTCGCGACGAGACATACCCGCAAGACCGAATCTAGTAACTGTCCGGGTCGCTGTCACGCGCGACCAGCCCACTGGTGGTCAGCTCACCGGTGCCGGCGCAGGTAACGCAGCGCGTCGGCGGCGGCGTTGGCGCCGCACATCCCGTGCACGCCGGGGCCCGGTGGGGTCGCCGCCGAGCAGATGTACATGCCGGGCACGCCGACCCGGTACGGGGACAAGGTCGCGCGCGGGCCGAACACCACCTGGCGGATGTCCTTGGCACCGGTGACGATGTCCCCGCCGACGTAGTTGGGGTTGTAGGCGGCCATCTGCGTGGTCGACCGGACGGCCTGGCCCACGATCCGGTCCCGGAACCCCGGGGCGAACCGCTCGATCTGAGCCACGATCGCCCCGGTGGCGTCGCCCGCATAGCCGTGCGGCACGTGCGCGTAGGTCCACACCGGGTGGATGTTACCGGCGGACCGCCCGGGGTCGGCGAGGTACTGCTGACCGACGAGCACGAACGGGCGCTCGGGCATCCGCCCCGCGTGGATGTCCCGCTCGGCGGCGGCGATCTCGGCGAAGGCGCCGCCGAGGTGTACCGTCCCGGCCCGGTGCGAGTCAGGATTCGTCCACGGCACGCCGCCCTCGACCGCGAAGTCGACCTTGAACGCGCCTGGTCCGTGCCGGTACCGGCGGTAGGCGCGGGCAACTCGGGCCGGCAGGCGGTCGCTGAGGATGTCGGCGATCGCGCCGGGGGCGAGGTCGAAGAGGGTGACATCGGCCGGCGGCAACTGCGATGCCGCCGTGACCAGGACGCCGGTCTCGATCTTCCCGCCCAGGTCGAGCAGCAGCGCGGCCAGGGCCGCGGTGATCGACCCTGACCCGCCGGCCGCGACCGGCCAGCCGTGCCGGTGGCCGGCCGTGATGATGCCTATTCCGATCGCCGAGGTGAGGGGGTAGTGCAGCGGCCGGAAGGCATGCGCCGCCACCCCGCCGAACAACGCCCGTGCCTTCTCGGTCGCGAACAGCCGGGCGACCTCGGCTGCGGGCAGCAGCGTGGGCAGCCCGAACCGGGCCAGCGTCAGCGGGTGCCGCGGGATCCGCAGCAGCGGGCCCATGATGCCCTGCGCCAGGGTGTCGAAGCTAGCGGATGGCCGTTCGAACGCCAGCAGCCAGCGGGACCGGTCCGGGCCGAGCCCGGCGGCGGTGCCGGTGACCGAACGGTACAGGACTCCCGCGTCGCCGCCGTCCAGGGGGTGGGCGCAGTCGATCTCAGGCCACCGCCAGGACAGGCCGTAACGCTCCAGGCCGAGGCCGTTCAGGAACGTGGAGCCGACCGCCATCGGGTGGAACGCCGAGCAGTGGTCGTGCAGCAGGCCGGGCAGGATGGCCTCGCTCGAGCGGGCTCCGCCGCCGATCTCTTCGGCCGCCTCCAGCACCGTGACCTGCACGCCTTCCCGGGCGAGGGCCACGGCGGCGGCGAGTCCGTTGGGGCCGCCGCCCACCACGATCGCGGTGCTCATGTCAGCACCCCCACGCGAGACCAGGTCACTTCGGTGGGGATCGGCCCGTTGGGCAGCCACGGCTGCTCGCGGACCGCGTCCGCCACCTGCCAGGTGCCCCGCTCGGTCACGCCGAGCGCCGCGTCGATGACCTTGTAGTGCTGGACCTTGCTGTGGATGGCCTGCGACTCCACCCACACGATGACCAGCTCGCCCGGCTCGAACCCGCACCGGCGCTGCACCGCGGCGATCAGGTCCTCGTTGTGCAGGTGACCGTCGCCGAAGTTGAATCCGATCAGCGAGTTGCAAACGAACTCACCCTCGCGGACCGTCCGTGTGTCGATATCCTCCAGGTGCTTGATGAGCAGCGAGAACAGGCCGCGGCCCTGGCTGTGCATGGTCCGCCAGGCGATGGTCTGCTGCATGGTGACCTCCGCGACCGCCGGCTCGTAGCCGAGCGCCTGCAACTGGTCGACTTGATTGGCGGCTGGCCGGATGACCGCGTTCAGCTTGTCCTCGGCGCCCGGGGCGAACGCCCACACCGCCGACGCCCAGTTGCCCGCGTACTGCCGCATCGACGGCAGGAAGGACACCAGGTCCGGGCGCAGGTTGCCCAGGACGGGGAAGGACACCAGGCCGGCCGCGATGACGAGGGCCAGCCAGGCCGGGGACATGTCCGTCACGCCGTAGCCGTGCCAGCTGGGGAAGCCGAGGAACAGGAACACCGTCGCGTAGCCGAACAAGATGTTCCACTCCAGCGGCACGGCCAGCGGGAAGGTGGAGGTGATGAACAGGTGGAACATCACCATCAGCACGACCGCGGCCACGGTCAGCCACTTATCCGGGGAAAACAGCAGCACCAGCGGCGTCACGATCTCCACGAAGGTGCCCCCGCCGTGGGCCATGAGGCGCGCCAGTTCCGACGGGCGCAGGTCACGCGGGTAGTCGCGGTAGTGAGCCCGCTTGACCCACTTGAACGGGACGGACGGGCTGTTGCTCACCATCGGGGGGACGACGTTGGCGAAGTGACGGCCGAACTTGGACACTCCCGCACCGACCCACACCACCACGATCAGCAGCTTGAGGGCGATGATCATGTCTACGAACGGCAGGATGGTGAAGAACAGCAGGGCGGGCAGGTACTGCTCACCGCGCGCGGCCAGGAACACCGTCTTGTCCCGCAGCCCGGCCGCGACCAGCAGCACGATCACGGGGATCAGCAGAACCGGGTTCACCAGCCCGGAGGTGTTGTCAGGCAGGGCCGCGGACAGCGACGGGCGGGCCACGCCGGGCAGGACAAGCGGGATGACGACGCTCACCAGCAGGGCCAGGTACAGCGCGACGTCGAACCAGGTGCGCCGGTCGCCGACGGTGAACGGGACCCGCCGCCACGGCCGCAGCCTGATGGTGCCGGGCGTGGCCCAGAACCGGATACTCCCGGTCATCGGCTTGAACTTGCCGGCCAGCGGGCCCCAGGATCCCGCGACCCCGATCGTCTCGAGCAGCACCGTCCACAGCAGCGCCTTCTGGTAGACGACCGGCTGGTTCCACCAGCCCGCGACGTCCCAGAACGGCGGGAGATGCGACGTCAGCGTCGCCACGGTGACGCCGCCGAGCATGTAAAAGGCCAGCAATTTCACCACGTAGATCGTGTGTATCTTCCGCGGCGAGCCGAATCCGTGCTCGACCCAGTGCAGGGCGAGTACCTTCATGCGCTCCATGAGCGGCTGCCGCAGGAACGTCTCCGGATCGACCGGAGGGAAGTCTGCCCTGGTGAATCCCATAATTACTCCTTAGATTTCCACCGAACGGGATGGCGGTCCCGCTCGGCTGACGGTGGTACGTAGCCTGTGTTATGAGCTCTGTACGCTCAGTGATTTCCGCAGGGCCAGCTTGTCGGTCTTGCCGACCGCGTTCCTGGGCAGCTGGCTCACGACGTGGACCGCAACCGGGATCTTGATCTTGGTAAGATCGCGCCTGCAGCGCGCGAACAACTGCGCGGTAGTAACTGCGGCGCCCGGGTAATAGACGACGTAGGCGACCGGGACCTCGCCGTACACCGGGTGGGGGGCGCCGACGACCGCGGCTTCGAGCACCGCGTCGTGGCCGGCCAGCACCGACTCGATCTCCTTGGGGTAGATGTTCTCCCCGCCCCGGATGATCATGTCCTTGATCCGGTCGACCAGGGTGAGGTACCCGTCCTCGTCGAGGAAGCCGACGTCTCCGGTATGCAGCCAGCCCCCGGCCAGGGCCTCGGCGGTCGCCTCGGGCCGACCCAGGTAACCGCGCATGACGTTGGCTCCCTCGATGACCACCTCGCCGGCCTGGCCCGCGGGCAGCAGCGAGCCGTCCGGGCCCATCGCCGCCACCCGCTGCCCCGGCAGGGCCGGGCCGACGGTACCCGGCTTGCGCACGCCGTCCACCGGGTTGACGGTCGAGGCGCAGGTGCCTTCGGTGAGCCCGTACCCCTCGATGATCACGAAGCCGAACCGCGATTCGCACCGCCGCAGCAGCTCCTTGGGCACCGGCGCCGCGCCGCACACCGCGAACCGCACCGACGAGGTGTCCGGGCGGACCTCGTCGGGCAGTTCGGCCAGCCGCGCGTAGATGGCCGGCACCGCCGCGAAATACGTCGGCCGGTAACGCTCCACCGCCTCGAGGAACGTCCGCGGGGCGAACCTGGCCAGGATCGTGACCTGGGCGCCGGACACCATCGGGGCCAGGAAGCTGACACAGATCGCGTTGACGTGGAACAGCGGCAGCACCAGCAGGCAGTGATCGGCCGGGCCAAGCCGCATCGCGGTAGCCAGCGACGATGCCATGGCGGCCAGGTTCGAATGGTCGAGCATCACGCCTTTGGGCCGCCCGGTCGAGCCGCTGGTGTAGATGAGCAGGGCCAGATCGCCGGGTCCGGTCGCGGGCTCGGGCAGCACGCCTGCGGACCGGGCGGGCAGGTCCTCGGCCAGCACGACCGGGACGCCGTAATCCGCGTCCGCCGCCGAGGTGAGCAACAGCACCGCGCCCGAGTCCTGGATCTGGTAGGCGGCCTCGTTAGCGGTGAAAGCCGGGTTGACCGGGGTGGCCGCCGCGCCCAGACGCCACGCGGCCAGCAATCCGAGCAGCAGCTCCGCGCAATTCGGCAGCATTATCGCGAGCACGTCGCCCCGGCCAACGCCCAGTGCGGCGAACCGCTCGGCTATCGCCTCGGTCCGGCTAGCTATATCGCCATACGATAGCTCGGCATCACCGTCACGCAGGCAGACTCGGTCCGCCATTGTGGCAGATTGATTCCATGGAACGTAACCGATACTCACGACACACCTCACAGAAAACTCGGGTGAAATCGAAAGTAGGCGGGACGCGAACCTGGTGACAGGTGACAGCAGGCCGGATAGTTACTAGATTCGGCCACCGTGGTTCAAGGGCGGTCAGCGGCCAAGGTGTGCGCGAGCTTTGGGGCGGGATGTCACGCCGCTCACTGCGGCGGGCCGGCGGTCAGGTGCAGGCGGCTGGTGGTGCGCTGCCCGGACGGGCTTACCCAGGTGAGGGAGATCGTGCCGCCTGGGTGGAATCGTCTCATGATGCTGGCGAAGTCGTCGGGCGAGCCGACCGCCTGGCCGTTCACCGCCATGATCACCGCGCCGCCGGTCAAGCCGGCCTCGGCCGCGGGGCTCCCGCAGATCGTCCCGTCGATCAGGGTGCCCGAGCTGACCGGCGCGATGTCCGACGGCACGGTCACGTCAGCGTTGCTGTCATAGCACCCCGGGGTGCTCCCGGAATCGCCGAAGCCGCCGTTCTGCTGCCCTTGCTGCTGCGCCTGCGTCTGCGGGTCACTGCTTGATCCGGAGGCAATGAAGACGCCCATGAAAGGCGGGTAGCCGATCGTGATGACGGAGCTGGCGCGGCCGGCGGCGATCTGCCGGGCGACCGACAGCGCCGTGTTGATCGGGATCGCGAATCCGGCGGCAGGCCCCTGCTGGTCGCCCGAGTCGTCGCCCGCGGTATCCATGCCGATGACGCCGGCGGAGCTCGCCAGTGGGCCGCCGGAGTCGCCGGGCATGATGTCGGCGTTCGTCTGGATCATCCCGTGCAGTGTCTCGGTGCTGGTCGAGCCCGCCTCGTCGCTCGCGGTGATGGTCGCGTTCAGCGCCGTGATATGGCCAGCCGTCGCGGTGATCTTGCCTTGGCCCTCGGCGTTGCCCAGGGCCACGACCGGGTTTCCGGCCTTGACCGAGGAGGAGTTGCCGATCGGCACCGTCGTCAGCCCGGACGCGTTCTGCAGCTGGATCAGGGCGACGTCACCGGTCTGGTCGTAGCCGACGACCCTCGCCTGGTAGGTCTTGCCCGTCGAGATCACGGTCGCGGTGATCCTGGTGGAGTCCTCGATGACGTGGTTGTTCGTCAGCACCAGCCCGTCGGCGTTGATCACCATGCCGGTCCCGGCGGCCGCTTCGCTCTCGTACTGGAGCGTGGTGTTGATGAGCACGAGGCCCGGTTTGACCCTGGCGACGATGTCCTGCTGGCCGCTGGCCAGCGGGGCCGCCGAAGCGGGCGGAGCAGGCACGGCGCCGGTTCCCGGCTGGGAACTGCCGGACCCGGGGCTGAAGAACCCTAGGACAACGGCCACCCCCAGCCCGGCGGCCAGCACCGCCACGATAGCGTGCGTCAGCCAGCTGCCGCTGCCCCGGCGTCTGGGGGGTGGCGCCCCGTAGTCACCGAAATCCTGCATCCGAATCACTCCGCCTCGCGTCAGGCCAGTGCCTCGCGGGCAGGCCAAGCCGGTCTTTATTCCCACAGCTGAGCACAGCCGAAGCGATCAGACAGGAGTAGTCCCTACTGGCTTCCGGAGCGGGAATTACTGACTCGCCCCGGCCCGATAGCGCGAGTCAATATCGGCAGAGCCGGCATCGACTTTGCTACGGCGCGAATGTGGCGTGAACTGGCTAATGAGCGGCTTTCCGCCGTCTCAAACGATGTCCGCGATGCGGCCGACGGCGCGCGGAAGGCAGGGGTCACATGGGCGAGTCTGGAAGCCACAGCAGAATCGGATCGGCTGGCGGGCGATTTGCGCGGTCGCGGCTTCGTGGCATTGCCGCTGGAATAGCAGGCGGCATCTTGTTCTGTGCGCTCGCGGCCTGCGGTACTAGCGCGAGCGCGGGCACTGGCCCGGTCACGCTGAATTTCTATGCTGCCCCCGATGTCTCGGGCGCTACCGCGAAGGTCGTGGCCAACTGCAGCGCACAAAGTCACGGGAAGTACACGATCTCCTATCAGGTGCTGCCGCTTGCCTCCGATCAGCAGCGGCAGCAGCTCATCCGCCGGCTCGCCGCGCATGACAACTCGATCGACATCATGGGACTCGACGTCACCTGGGCGCCCGAGTTCGCCGAGGCCAGCTGGGTCGTGCCGTGGACCGGCCGCTACCGGCAGCAGGCCGAGGCCGGGACGCTGAAGCCGGCCCTGGAGACGGCGCTCTGGCACAACCAGCTCGTCGCGGTACCCAGCAACACCAATACCCAGCTGTTGTGGTACCGGTCCGACCTGGTCAAGACCCCGCCGGTGACCTGGGCGCAGATGATCAACGACTCGATCCGGCTGGCCCGGCAGGGCAAACCGCATTACATCGAGCTCCAGGGCGCGCAGTACGAGGGCGCGGCCGTCTGGTTCAACACCATGCTCGCCAGCGCCGGAGGCAGCGTACTGACACCGAACGCGCAGGGCGTGTCGCTGGGCGCCCACGCACGGACCGCTCTGAGCATGATGAAGCGGCTCGCGGCCTCGGGCGTCGCCGACCCGTCGCTCGGAGTCCAGCAGGAGAACCAGAACCGGCTCGCGATGGAGGCGGGCACCGCGGCCTTCGAGCTGAATTACCCGTTCGTCTACCCGGCGATGAAGGCCGACAACCCGGCGCTGTTCAAGCACTTCAAGTGGGCGCCCTACCCTGAGCTCGTCCCGGGCCAGCCGGCCCACGTGACCATCGGCGGCACCGACCTCGCGGTCAGTGCCTACTCCCGGTATCCCGGGCTCGACTTCCAGGCCGCGCTGTGCCTGCGCGACCGGGCCAGCCAGCTGGAGAGCGCCACCGTCGGCGGCCTCCCGCCGACCCTGGCCAGCCTCTACAGCGACCCGGCGATGTTCGCCGACTACCCGTTCCACGCCGAAATCCTGCAGGGGCTGGCGACCGCCAGCGTCCGGCCGAAGACGCCCGACTACCAGGTCGTGTCCATCGACATCTCGCACCTGGTCTCGCCGGCGGCCGGCATCGATCCGCTAAGCACCGAGCAGAGCATGGCCGGCGAGATCAGCGATGCCCTGCAGCAGAAGGGCCTGATCCCATGAGCCGCCTCGCAGCAGGCAGCGGCCGCCAGGAAAGGAAGGACCGATGAGTACGATCACCAAGACGGTCCCCGCCGCCGCATCCAAGGAGGCGCCGGCCAAGCACAAGAAGCCACCGCGGTCCGCGCGCGCGCGGGCCGAACGCAGGCTCGGCTGGCTGTTGTGCGCCCCGGCCGTCATCGTCCTGATCGGCGTGGCCGCGTACCCCATCTGCTATTCGGTCTACCTGTCCTTGCAGAAATACAACCTGGCGTTCCCCCACGCGGTCAAGTTCGTCGGGCTGTCCAACTACGGGGCAGTGCTCAGCTCTCCGTACTGGTGGCAGGCGCTGAAGGTGACGGTGATCATCACCGTCCTCTCGGTGGCCTTGGAACTGGTCCTCGGCATGGCGCTAGCGGAGCTCATGTTCCGGACGGTGATCGGCCGCGGCCTCATCCGCACGATTGCCCTCATCCCGTACGGGATCGTGACCGTCGCCGCCGCGTACGGCTGGCTGTATGCGTGGACCCCCAATGAGGGCTACCTCTCGGCACTATTCAACAACAGCGCGCCGCTGACCTCGACGGTCCCGTCGCTGGCCATTATCATCCTGGCCGAGGTATGGAAGACCACGCCGTTCATGGCACTGCTGCTGCTGTCCGGGCTCGCCCAGGTCCCCGGCGTCCTGGAAAAGGCGGCCAAGATGGACGGGGCAACCGCCTGGCAGCGCTTTACCCGGGTCACGCTGCCGCTGATGAAACCGACCATCCTCGTCGCGCTGCTGTTCAGGGGCGCCGACGCGTTCCGGGTCTTCGACAACATCTACATCCTGACCGATGGCGGCAACAACACCTACTCGGTCTCGATCCTCGGTTACGACAACCTGTTCAGCGCACTGAACCTGGGCGTCGGGTCGGCCATCTCGGTGCTGATCTTCCTGTGCGTGGCGATCATGGCGGCCGTTTTCATCTGGGGCTTCGGTACCAAGGCCCCCGGCGCGGACCTGGTGAGGTGAGGCGCTGATGACTGCCAACCTTTCTGCTACCAGCAGGCAGAAGCTCGGCTGGGGATCGGCGAACGCCGTCGCCATCGTGGTCGTGGCGATCCCGATCCTGTGGATCGTGTCGCTGTCATTCAAGACGCCGGGAGCGATCACCGACCCCAGCTTCTGGCCCGCGCAATGGACCTGGGGAAACTACAAGGGCATCCTGACCAGCTCGGCGTTCGTCCGGCCGTTGCTCAACTCGATCGGGATCGGCCTGATCGCCACGAGCATCGCGGTGGTGTTTGCCTCCATGGCCGCCTACGCGATCGCGCGGCTTGCCTTCCCCGGCAAGCGCCTGCTCGTCGCGGGTGCGCTGCTGATCTCGATATTCCCGCAGATCTCGCTGGTCACGCCGCTGTACAGCATCGAGCGGTCGCTGAGCCTGTTCAACACGTGGCCCGGGTTGATCATCCCGTACGTCGCGTTCGGCCTGCCGATGGCGGTCTACATCCTGGCCGCCTTCTTCCAGCAGATCCCGTGGCAGCTGGAAAAGGCGGCGACGGTCGACGGCGCCACGCCGTGGCAGGCGTTCACGAAGATCATCGCGCCGCTCGCGGCCCCCGGCATGGTCACCAGCGCCATCTTGGTGTTCATGTTCTGCTGGAACGAATTCCTGTTCGCGATCTCGCTCACCTCGACGACCAGCGCGCGGACGGCGCCGGCCGCGCTGGCCTTCTTCAGCGGCAGCTCGCAGTTCACCACGCCGACCGGGCCCATCGCCGCCGCGGCGGTCGTCATCACCATTCCGATCATCATCTTCGTGTCGGTCTTCCAGCGCAGGATCGTCAGCGGGCTGACGTCCGGCGCGGTCAAGGGCTAGCGCGGACATCCAGGCACGGATTAAGAAATTAAGGAGAGACCAGTGGCTGACATGGTTCTGGATCACGTGACCAAGCGGTACCCGGACGGGACGCTGGCGGTCGACAAGCTGAGCCTCGACATCGCCGACGGGGAGTTCGTCATCTTGGTCGGACCGTCCGGGTGCGGCAAATCGACGACGCTTAACATGATCGCGGGCCTGGAGGACATCAGCGAGGGCGAGCTGCGGATCGGGGGCAAGGTCGTCAACGATAAGACACCGAAAGATCGTGACATCGCGATGGTCTTCCAGAGCTACGCGCTGTACCCGCACATGACGGTCCGGGAGAACATGGGCTTCGCGCTCAAGCTGGCCAAGACCCCCAAGGCCACCATCAGCCAGAAGGTCGACGACGCGGCCCAGAGCCTCGGCCTGACCGACCTGCTCGACCGCAAGCCGGCCAACCTGTCCGGCGGCCAGCAGCAGCGGGTGGCAATGGGCCGGGCGATCGTCCGCGATCCGGCCGCGTTCCTGATGGACGAGCCGCTGTCCAACCTCGACCCGAAGCTACGAGTGCAGATGCGGCTGGAAGTATCGAAGATCCAGAAGAGACTGGGTGCCACCATGGTCTACGTGACGCACGACCAGACCGAGGCGTTGACGCTCGGCGACCGGGTGGCGGTCCTCCGCGCCGGCGTGCTCCAGCAGGCGGCGTCGCCGCAGGAACTCTACGAGCGGCCCGTGAACCTGTTCGTGGCCGGCTTCATCGGCTCGCCCTCGATGAACTTCATGTCAGGCACCCTGGACGGCGCCAGCCTGCGCACGCCGCTCGGCGACATGCCCGTCTCCGGTTCGCTGCGGCAGGAACTGTCCACGGCCGGCCGTGAGGTCATCGTCGGCATCCGGCCGGAGAACTTCCAGGACCCCGCGCTCGTTTCCGCCGAGGTCCGGCCGCACGGGATCACGTTCCAGGCCACCATCGATGTCCTTGAATCCCTGGGCGCGGAGAAGTACATCTACTTCACCAAGGATCTCGGCAAGGCCAAGTTCGTGACCGAACTCGAGGAGCTCGCCAAGGATGCCGGCCGGGCGGACTCCGGGGCCGCCAGCGAGACCGTCGTCGCCCGGCTCGACCCCGCCACGCGGATCAGCGAGGGTGATAACGCGCAGTTGTGGGCCGACGCGCGGGCGCTGCACGTTTTCGACCCGGCCACCGGCCGTAACCTCAGCGTTGCCGCCGCCACCAAGGCCAGCGCCGCCGGGCAGGCTTGCGGTAGCGCGGAAAGCCAAGCCAAGGACTGGCCGAAGATGGTACGGGGCGAAGCCCCTTAATCTGGTCGTGCAGCGCGGTTGACCGGGTGAGGGAGATGATCGTAAGGTGACCTAGGTGCCGATCCGGGTCGCGCTGGCCGACGATGACGTTCTTCTGCGCGAGGGACTCGCGAGCCTGCTTGAGCGTTCGGGTTTCGAGGTTGTCGGGCAGTCTGAGGACGCTCCGCACCTTCTTTCGCTTGTCCTCGAGCAGCGGCCGGAGCTGGTGATCGTGGACATCCGGATGCCGCCTGGCCACTCGACTGAGGGTCTTGACGCGGCCCGCCAGATCCGCTCGCAGTTTCCGGACGTCGCCATCCTGGTCCTGTCTGCGCACGTCGAGGTCGAGCACGCGATGGATCTGCTGGCCGGCGGCCAGCGCAGTGGTTACCTGCTGAAGAGCCGGGTTATCGATGTGGACGACTTCATCGAGACGCTCAAGCGTCTCGTCCGGGGCGCCTCGGTCGTCGATCCCGCGCTCGTCGCGGAGCTCGTCTCGGCCCGCCGTGCGGATGACCCGCTCGAGGTGCTGTCCCCCCGGGAGCGAGAGGTGCTGGCGCTGATGGCGGAGGGCCGGTCCAATAGCGGTATCTCGACGGAACTCTGGGTGACCGAAGGCACGGTGGAGAAGCACGTCCGCAGCATCTTGATGAAGCTATCCCTTCCGGAAACCGACGACATGCACCGGCGCGTGCTGGCGGTTCTGACCTTCCTGGGCGCCCGTTAGCGCGATTTCCGGCCGGGTGTGGACAGGGCCGCGTTTTCCGCCCGTGCCGGGCTTACCTGGGGTCATGTCCGACTATGTCCCTTCGCTTCGTGACATCAGGTTCGTTCTCGAGCAGCTTGTCGACCTTGACGCCTGGGTTCCGCAGCTCAACGTCCGGCTGCTCATACGGATCTGGCTCTTGACCTGCAAAAACGTACCCGATCCAGGTACATCGCACGTGTATCTAGCCATCCCGACCTCATGGGATGGCTAGGTACACGCCGCTTCGCCGTGCGCACTCCTGCTTCCCAGCTCAAGTCAGGTTTCCGTGTACTGGACGTCACCTTCATCTGCGGAATCCAGGCGGGAAGCAGCCGCGTCTGTACCTAGCCCCCTGGGCTATCCCGAACTGGGCCATCGAGGTCAGGCTTGCGCGACGACACGCACCGGGACGCCGGCCGATGAACGCGCGGCTAACCTCACGTTTTGTAGCCGTGGCCGGCCGGGTGCGCTCGTTGCGTCACAGAAGTTGAGTCCGAGGTGCGCGTCTGACCGGATGTTGCGGGCATTGAGGTTGTCCCAACCTGAATTGGCTGGTCAGCGAGGCTGGTGTGGTCTGGGATGGCGGGGCGGCATAGCCCAGCGGATGATCCTCGCCAGCGTGGCCCTCGCGCTCGTCGTCGGAGCCGCGTTTGCCACATCGGCGCCACTGCAGCGGGCCTTCAACGCCATGGGCGCGTCGTTGGAACGCGGCCGTGACGAGTTGGCCGCGCTCGCCGAGGAGCTATGCGATCCGCCCTAGCATCAAGGGCGTCCACCCATGGGCCGGATACTTCACGATTTCATTCAAGGACGTCAGCGTCGGCTGATAGCCGCGGCAGGCCAGTTCGCGGATGCGGACAGGCCCGGCATCTGCGGGTCGACCGTTATCCGAAGTTGGACTTGCCGGCGCATCTACCGCGCCGCGACACGCCCGCGTGGCGTCCGTTATTCCGGCCACGCCGAACACGCCCTCCCACCTGGATGTTTGGCAGCAACATCCTCAACTGCACTTTCTAGGCCCGTTCCGTATGGGGCTCATAGGCTTCGCGGGTGCCTGAAGGCGAAGTCAGCGGTTTCTGCGTCAGGAGTTGATGTCGGGTCGGCATGATCTGCCACGGGTCAACAGGGTGGTCGCCGGGCGGTCGCCGCTACTGCCGTATCTGGTGGTTCACCCGCGCCCACCTCGGCCTTCCCCTGGCGTCCGCCCGTCAGCCCCCTGGGGAAGAAGAATGCCCCGCGGCGCACCCGGGCTTCGCCGCATGCAACCTGATCGACGAAGTGTCCTCACCGCATGGGGCCTCTGCCACGTGGCCGGCTACGCGCGCACCAGCGGCCAGGACGGTCCAGCCTGGCGGCGGTCATCAGTGCCCACCGCCCACGTCGACGAGCTTTAACTCGGCGACAACCGGCCTGTGATCCGGCTCCTCGTCGGCTGTCTGTTCACCTCATGGCCTGTGATCGCCGCTGCCGGCAAGGTGGTCTGCGACCCTGTCGCAGCGATACGGAAGCTCGCTATCATGGCCCGCCGTCGGTGTCATGTCTCCCGCGTGAGCTCCGGCGTCAGGCAGCCCGATCTCCTCTAATGCCTCGGCCGCCCCGCGGTCATGACCATACCGGAAACTGCATTCTCTTCATCGAAGACGGCCATTGCCCACTGCTAGCCGATCGGCTACTGTCTTGCCGAACGGCTATCTGCGCGGCACAGAGGGACGGGACACCAGCCGATGGGACGGGCACAGGGCAAGGCCGCCTCCATCACCGGGGTGGTGCGCGGCCAGGGCCGCGGCCACGCGGGGCGGCTGGCGCGGGAGAGCGCCGGCGCCCTCGCGGGCGGTCTGGCGCATGGCACGGCAGCCTTCAAGTGCTCGCTGGCGACGCCGGATGGCATGGAGGAGACGGGCCGGCCGCGAGGGCACCGGAGGAGGCCATGACGTCCGGGGACTGCCCGGGGACGGCATCGTCCCCGGCGAGCAGAACGAGGATGGGAAACGATGAGACGAGCTGACGGCGAGCTGATCTTGTTCTGGACGCTGCCCGCGCTGGCAGTCATCTGGGTCTCGGCGTTCTTGCTGTTCCCCGGATTCACCCATCCGATGTCCCCGTCGATGACCGCGGCTCAGGTCGCTGGCTTTTATCGCGACCCGGCGCACCTGTCCCGGATCCGCTACAGCATGATCTTGTTCAACTGGTTCGGCGTGGGCCTTATCCCCATGCTGATGCTGCTCGTCATGCAGGTCAGGCGGATGGCCCACCGCACGCCGATCCTGTCGTACTGCCTGCTCGGCTGCACGGCCGGCGGCCCGACGGTCTTTCTCTTCGCCGACCTGTTCTGGCTGCTCGCCGCGTTCCAGCCCGGCCGGGATCCGCAGCTGACGCTGATGTTCAACGACCTGGCCTGGATGACGTTCACCGCCGTGGTGCCGTTCCTCATCGGGCAGAGCCTGATCCTCGCCCTGGCGATCTACCTGGACCGCCCCGACCGGCCGGTGTTCAGGCGGTGGGTAGCCCACTTCAACGTCATGGTCGCCGCCGCGCTGGTGCCCGCGGCCTTCACCGGCCTCGCGCTGAGCGGCCCCATGGCCTGGAACGGACTGCTGCCGTTCTGGGTGAAGAACATAGCCATCGCCGCATGGATTGCTGTCATGAGCATTGCCCTCGGCCAGAACATCTACCGGCAGCGCGCTGACGGCAGTGACCAGAGGGTGACCGAAGAGGCGGTAGCGGCATGAGCAGGACAATCGCCGAGTCAGTAACTCCGCCCGGGCCGCCCGCGGGATCACGGCTGGGCCGCATCGCCTGGCACTGGCGGAACAACTCCAAGCGCGAGTTGTGGTTCGCGTGGTACACGACGGTCGTTTTCTACAACATCTTCTTCATCGTATTCTTCCCGGTCACCCACGCCCAGCCCCCGCCCCACCCGTACTGGTCCGACGCGCAGGTCGCGTACTGGTTCAATCACGACCACGACGGCCTGATCATCGGGTTCGCGATCATCTTCGCCGTCGCGGCCATGACGGCGCCGCAGAACGCGCTCATCGCTTACTCGATGCGGCGGATGTCGGTGAGCCGTGCATTCGGCTATTCCTACCTCGTGATGTACTCCCTCAGTGCGCTCCCCGGCATGCTGCTGCTGTGCGTGGTGCTGAGCGTCGGCGCGTTGCGGCCCGGACGCGATCCCGCCCAGTTGCACTGGCTCTACGACTTCGGCTTCCTGTCCTTCACCGGGACGATGGGCATCTTCCTGCTCGGGTCCCTGGTCTGGATGCTCGCGATCCTGCTGGACAAGAACCGGGTCCTGCCGAAGTGGTTCGGTTACCTGAATCTCTGCAACGCGCTGACGGAGGTCGTCGTCGCGCCCGCGTGGATCTTCCACCGTGGCGTGTTCTCCTGGAACGGCCTGATCTCATGGTGGATCAACATGGTCGTCTTCGGCATCTACACCGGAGCATTCATCACGCTGCTGCGCAACATGATCCTGCGCGAGGACTTCGGTGACGGCCCGCTGCCCGATATCAAGAAAAATCCCGAGGCCACGGCCTCAGCGCTGGCAGGAACGGCACAATGACCGGTGCCGCGCAGGCCGGCCCGCGGCCCGGGGTGGCCGGGCAGCCGCCCGGGAAGGGAACGGGCGAGCCGGCTACGGCCATCCCGGGGCAGCCGGACATGTGGGTACTGGTCCTGTTCGAGGCGCTCGTCTTCACCGCCTACTTCGCGGTCTACCTGTTCCACCGCTCCGCCCACAGCGAGCTTTTCCTCCGCTCGCAGGCAACGCTCAACCCGTGGCTCGGAACCCTCGACACGCTGCTGCTGCTCGCGAGCTCGCTGTTCATGCTGCGGTGCGTGCAGGCTGCTCGCGCCGGCGCGTTCCGGCCCGCCTTGACCAGTGCCTGCATCACGGCGTTCCTGGGCGCCGGCTTCCTAGCCTCGAAGATCACCGAGTGGGTTCTGCTGGTGCACGGCGGCCACGGGTTCACCTCGAACGAGTTCTTCGCGTACTACTTCTTCCTCACCGGCATCCACTTCCTGCACCTGCTGATCGGCTTCGTCGTCATCGGCGTGATCATCTACCAGCTCCGCGGCCCGGCCCGCCGATCGCGGGAACTGGTCGAGACATGTGCCACCTACTGGCACACCGTCGACCTGCTGTGGGTCCTCATCTTCTCGTTGCTCTACGTGGTGAGGTAATCGTGAACGCCCAGGCGAAGAGGCGCTCCCTGACCACCTGGCTGATCCTGTCGGCGATCACCCTCGGGTACCTGGCCCTGGACAGATCTGCCGATGATCACGGGGCATACCGGGCGAGCTCGGTCGTCACCACGACCGCTATCCTGCTCGCGCTGGTAAAGGCACGCCTCATCTTCCGGGAGTTCATGCAGGTCAGGAACGCGCCAGCACTGCTATGCCGACTCACCGACCTCTGGGTGCTGCTGATCGGAGCCGTCTTGCTCGGCAGCTACTTCACCGGACTTGCCGTCCGCTAGCATTCCGCGCCCACGGGGTAACGCAAGACCTGCCGATCCCTGGCGCTGGGGTGCCTTCCCTGGAGATCCCGGGAATCCGGCCATGAGCCGCGCTACATGAGAGACAACGGCTTCTCCTGCCGGTAGCCTCAGTCGTTCCGGGCTTCCGGGGGGTTACTGATTGCGCGGCTGGCCCCGTTTCGGGAACGGGGCCTGGCTGTCGTGCGCATTCGGGTGCATGGTCGGCCGGCTGAGTGACTCAGGATAGCCGATCGGCTACCCTAGTCAGCCCCCGCTATCCTCGATGCATGGTTTCCGCCGAGGGCCGCCTGCATGGTGTCGTCCCGGGCAGCCCCGCGAAGTCCCGGATCGTCAGCGCCGCCACCGCCCTGTTCGCCGAGCACGGCGTCGGCGGGACATCGCTGCAGATGATCGCGGGCGCCATCGGCGTGACCAAGGCGGCCGTCTATCACCAGTTCAAGACCAAGGACGAGATCGTCATCGCGGTCGCGGAGGCCGAGCTGGCCAGGCTGGAGGCCGTGGTGGACGCGGCTCAGGCCGAGCCCGACCCCGCACTGGCGCGCGAGGTGCTGCTGTCCCGGATCGTGGACCTCGCCATCGAGCGGCGGCACATGGAAAGCACCCTGGCCAGCGACCCGGTCCTCAACCGGTTCTTCGCCTGCCACAAGCCATTCCGGCAGCTGATGAACCGGCTCTACCGGATGCTGCTGGGCGAGGACAGCCCCGAGGCCCGGGTGTCGGGGGCGATGCTCACGGCCGCTATCGGGGGCGCCGTCATGCACCCGATGACCGAGGGCTTCGACGACGCGGCGCTCCGGTCCCAGTTGCTGCGCCTGGCGCGGCGGTTCCTCGACATTCCCGGCTAGCATGCCGTTGCGCGGCGGCCGGGCACCTGCATCGCAGGCCCGGCCAGGCGCGCCCTGTCCAGGGTATCCCTCCGACGAGGCTGGCGGCGATCAGCGGGCTATGGCGGGACGTGCTGATGATCGCCCGTGGTATGGCTGGCCCTGGCCGGTTCGGGTCGTAGCGGCCGGCCAGAGCTATGCGAACAGGGTCGCGCTGCGCTCCCGGCCTTTCATCCCGGCCAGCGCCCGTCTTGCCTTGGTGCTGGCGCCACCTGCGTTATTCCAGCTAGTCGGTAGGGAGGTTGGGCGTCTGCCAGGTAGACCACGCCTGATCGATCCGCCATAGTCGGCATTGATCCCAGGAGGAGATATGTGCCAGCACCAGCCTCGATGCCCAGACGTACTGGCGTCGGATCGCCTGGCCGCACGCGTGGTGGCCGGTCACCCAGAGCAAGGGTGGAGCCTGCTCTGCAACGGAATCGTTCTGTTCGACGATGCCGGCGCACTCCTGCCCGGCGGCCGGGCCGTCGTTCCCCCGGCCCAGGCCCCAGCCGCGCTGGCCGCGGCTGCCTGACCGGACAACCCCGGCACCAGCCCGGCTCAATCGCTACCGTGATGGCGGCGGCGGGGTAGCCGGGGTGGCCTGACCGGCGTCGGTGAGCGGGAGCTCCGCAGCTGCCCTTCCACCTGCAGCCGGAGGTCGACGGGGACCGGGAATCGACGGGCGAGCGTCCTCAGGGCCGGACCGAGACCACGCTCGGCCAGGATCGCGGGGTGAATCCCGCGGGCGTACTCGCGCAGCTCATCGAGCGCGCCGCCCAGCCCGGCAGCCGCCCGGCCGAGTTCGGCGCTCAGCTCGCCGAACTGTGGCGGCACCGCCGCCTGCGCCGCACGCAATTGGAGGGCGAGCGAGACGAGCCGCTGCTGTGCGCCGTCATGCAGGTCGCGCTCAATGCGCAGGCGCGTTTGGTCAGCGGTAGCGACCAGACGCGCGCGAGGCCGTGAGCTGGGTCTGGGCCTCCGCGTTCGCGATCGCGGTCGCGACCAGCTCGGTGAAACCGGCCAGCCGCTCCTCGGTGTCCGCCGGCAGCGGCCGCCCGTGCCCGGACGCCACGCTGATGACCCCCCACAGTCGGCCCTCGACGCTGATCGGCACGCCCACAGCCGAGCGCATGTCGGCGGCGGTTACC
>Ga0335083_10002841_pt1 | contig 22656 bp, 14 predicted proteins | sample Lox_Sample_42_FD_206716 | JGI IMG/M metagenome (GOLD analysis project Ga0335083, IMG submission 206716) | Soil microbial communities from Loxahatchee National Wildlife Refuge, Florida, United States - Lox_Sample_4.2 | ecosystem: Environmental > Terrestrial > Soil > Wetlands | place: USA...
CGACCCCGGCCTGCCGCTCTACGACGAGGCGAGCCACGCGTGGGCCGGCGTCGAGGTCGCGGACGCGCTACGCCAGTTCGATGCGCCCGCGCTGTTCCTCGCGCTCGACCGGCAGGTCGTCTGGCCGTTCGTCCACTCGTTGCTGCTCGCGCCTGCCTACCTCGCGGCCGGCGAGCGGATCGACGTCGCACGGCTCGTGAGCGTCGCGGCCTGGGCGGTGGCCGCGCTGCTGATGTTCGCCGCGGGCCGCGCGCTCCATCCCGCGCGCGGCGCGTGGATCGGGCTCGTCGCGGCCGCGCTCGCGCTGCTCTCGCCGCTTCATCAGGCGTTCGCGACGCTCGCGATGCTCGAAGCGCCGGGCACGCTGCTCCTCGCGCTCGCCCTCACGCTCGCGCTGCGCACGCTGCCCGGGCCGGGGCCGCGCTCGCCCGCGCTCGCCGCGGCGATCGCCGGCGCGGCGCTGTTCCTCTGCAAGACCAATTACGGACTCCTGTGGCTCGTTCCGCTGCTGATCGCCGAATGGGGCGAGGCGCGACCGGAGCAGCGGGCGAGCCTGCGCGCGTCGCTCGCGGCGTGGTGGGCGCGCCGCGGCTGGCTCGGGCCGCTGCCGCTCGCGTTCGCGCTCGGCGCGATCGTGACGTTCGCGGTCCTCGTCACGGGCGGCGGCGAAGCGCGCCTCCTCGGCCGCCGCCTCGCATTCCACTCGCCGGGCAATCTCGTCACCGCCCTTGGGTGGCTCGGGGTGCTCGTGCTCGCCTGGCGCGCCCAGCGCGACCGCGCCGCCGTGCGCCGCGCGTGGGGCGCGCTCGAGCCGAGGCAGCGCGCGCTCGCGGCGGGGTTCCTCGCGCCGATCGCGCTCTGGCTGCTGATCCCGTGGCCCAACCGCATCCGCGCGCTCGTCGACTTCGCGTCGAACCGCGACTCCGGACTGCCGTTCTGGACCGCGCAGGGTTTCGCCTACGCGCCGCGGGCGTTCGTCACGCAGTGCGCTCCGAACCTCGTCGCCGGCATCGCCGTGCTCGGCCTCGCGCTCCTTCCGCCGCCGCGCGCGGCGAAACGCTCGCGGCTCGTCTGGTGGGCGGGGCTCGTGGCGCTTGCCGCGACGATCGTGCACCGCGATCGCGCCCCGCGCTTCCTCGCGACGGTCGCGCCGCTCCTCTGGCTCGCCGCCGCCGATCGCGCGGCCGCACTGTGGGCCGCGCTCGTGGATCGCGCCGCGCCGCGCGCGCCGCTCGTGCGCAGCGTGGGGGTGCCCGTCGCGCTGCTCGCCGCCCTTGCGCTGCTCGTCGTCGTCGCGCTGCGCGTGCCCGATCTCGCGCGCGTGCGAGCGGACCGGAGCGGCTACCTGCTGCGCCCCGACGTCGCTCCGGCGGTCGACCGCGTGCTCGTGCTCGCGCACGACGTGCCGCAGCCGGCCGCGCTGCTCGGCTTCTCGAACGAGCTGAGCCCGGGGCTGCTGCGCTGGCGTGCGCTGGCGCGCGGCGTGTCGCTCGCGCACTTTCCGCGCCGGCCGGGACCGCCGACCTCGCGGGGCGCGTCGGGCGCGGGCCGGATGGGAGCGTTCCTGCTCGCGGCGCTGCCCGAGTCTTCGCTCGCGGCCTCGGAACCCGCATGGGCCGCCGAGGTGCGTGCCGACAGCGGGGTCGCGGCCCGGCTCGCCGCCGATCCGGCCGTCGCGACGTTGTGCGACGAGACGATCGCCGGCGTGCGCGTGCGCGAGTTCCGCCTGCGGTAGGACGAGCGCGGGGAACGTCGGACGCCGCGGGCGAGTGCCGCCTCACCCCGCGCGGCGGCCGAGTGCCACGTGCCCGCGCGTGGCGTTTCGTTCGCATTGCGGCGCGGCGCGGACGGAGCGTCCGGACGCCCCGCCCGCGCCGTGCACTGCATCAGTGCTCCGTGGCGGCGGTCTTGACCACGACGCGATGAGCGACCGAATGGCCGTTCTCGTCGCGGTACCAGACCGTGACGCGGGCGTCCTTCTCGATCTCGCCCGTGGTCTTCATCTCGGGATCCCGCGCGAACACCACGCTGCGCGCGTTGTTCCCGCTCTTCTCGACCGTGAGCGAGCTCTTGTCGAGCGCCGTCACCACCCCGCTGAACTGGTGGAGCGACGCGCTCTTGCGCTTCGTGCTCGCGGCACTCGTCGCGGCCTTCGCCGTCGCGGCGTCCGCGCGGAGCGCCGTGATCGACGTCGCCGCGAGCAGCACGGCGAGCGTGAGCGGCATCAGCAAGCGACCCTGCTTCATCGACCTCACCTCCCTTCGCAACCCCGGGAGCAGGGCGCGCGCACCATGCCGGTGCCGCGCGGCGGACGTCAACGAAAAACGCGCACTGGTCACGGCGTGCGCGACACGTCCACGCGGTTCACACCCCACGTCGGCGACGCCGCTCGAGCGGCCGCGGACGTCGCGGCGCGCTGGCGTGCGGGGTCGCGCGGGCGCGACCCGGGCGTCAGCGCTCGAGCGCGCCCTGCGCGGAGCGGTCGGCGAAGCTCGCGCCCTCGTGCTCGAGCAGCCAGCGCTTGCGCTCGAGCCCGCCGCCGTAGCCCCAGAGCGTGCGGTCCGCCGCGATCACGCGATGACAGGGAATGAAGAGTGCGATCGGGTTCGCGCCGTTCGCCGCGCCCACCGCGCGGCGCGCTTGGGGCCGCTCGAGGTGCGAGGCGAGCTGCGAGTAGGTCCACGTCACACCTGCAGGGATCCCGCGCAGCGCGTTCCACACCTCGAGCTGGAACGGCGTGCCCCGCGGACGCACGGCCTGCTCGGCGAGCGCGGCGAGATCGCCGGCGAAATAGCGCCGCAGGCGCGTCGCGGCGCCCGCGGGGTCGCGGTGCGCGCGCCGCTCGAATGCGCCCTCGCGCCGGAGCGAGCGCTCGAGCCGGTCATGGCGGTCGAGCGCGTCGGCGAACTCGAGGCCGACGAGCGTGTCGCCGTCGGCGAATAGCGCGATCGGGCCGACGGGCGTGGCGAGCGTCGTGTGGTCGAGGATCACGGGCGTTCCTTTCGTGGCCGCGCGAGCGCGGCTTCGTGGTTCCAGAGCGCGACCGTGGCGTACGCGCGCCACGGTCGCCAGGACTCGGCGCGTGCCGCCGTCTCGCGCGCGCTCGGGAGCCGCCCGCCCCGCGCCAGCGCGCGACGCACGCCGAGATCGCCCGCGGGGAACGCGTCCGGTTCACGCAGCGCGCGCATCGCGACGTACTGCGCGGTCCACTCGCCGATGCCGGGCAGTGCGACGAGGCGCGCGCGCAGCGCGTCGGGGGGCTCGGCGGCTTCGAGATCGAGCCGGCCGTCCGCGACGTGAGCGGCGAACGCCCGCAGCGAGGCGGCGCGCGCCCGGGGCAATCCGAGCGTTTCGAGCCGCGCGGTCGCGACCAGGGCGGCGTCGGGGAAGAGGTGTGAGAGGCCCGACGCCGGCGCGGCGAGCGGCGTGCCGCAGAGCTGGACGAGCCGGCCGGCGAGCGTGCGGGCCGCGGCGACGGAGACCTGCTGGCCGAGCAGCGCGCGCACCGCGAGCTCGAACGCGTCCCAGGCGCCCGGCACGCGCACGCCGCGACGCACGGCGGCGCGCAGCGCGGCATCGTGAGCGAGCGCGCCTGCGATCGCCGCCGAGTCGGCGTCGAGATCGAACAGCCGCGTGACGCGCGAGACGAGCCGGGGCAGCTCGCGCGGTGGCAGGGGCGGGACGCGCAGGAGCACGTGCGCCGCGCCCGGAAGCGCCTCGAGCTCGACGATCGCCCCGGCGCCGCCGAGCCGCGAGGTGCGGCGATAGCGGCGACCTTCGACCTGCTCGACACCGGGGATCGCACGCGCGGCGAGGAACGCGAGGATCGGGGCCGCGTCGAACGGCGCGCGCGCCGGAACGCGCAGCCCGAGCGGCGAGGAGGCGCGGCTCGCCGGCGCGCGGCGGAGCGCCGAAGGCGGGCGGCGGAACGTCGCCTGGATCGCGTGGCGCAGCCGGCGCGCGCTCGCGAAGCCCGACGCAGCCGCGACGTCGGCGAGCGGCAGCGGAGTCTCGTCGAGCAGCCGGCGCGCGAAGTGGACGCGGCGCGTCATCGCGACCTCGAGCGGCGAGGCGCCGACCTGGCGCGTGAACAGCTCGCGCAGCCAGCGCGACGTCACGCCCAGCCGGCCCGCGAGCGACTCGACCGAGCCCTCGTCCAGCCCGCCCTCCTCGATGAGCCGCAGCGCGCGCGCCACGGTCGCCGTGGTGCCCTGCGCGGCGGGGGAGCCCTGCGTCGTCTCGGGCCGGCAGCGCAGGCACGGCCGGAACCCCGCGGCTTCGGCCGCCGCCGCGGAATCGTAGAAGCGAACGTTGCGGCGCGCGGGCATCCGCGCGGGGCAGCCGGGCCGGCAGTAGATGCCCGTCGAGGTCACGGCCGCGAAGAAGCGCCCCTCGAAGCGGCGGTCGCGGCTGCTCCAGGCGCGCCAGCAGATCTCGGGATCGAGCGTCATGGGTGCTTTGATACCATGGGTCCGGACCCGGGTGCGGACGAATTCGGAAGTGGCATGCGGCACCGGCCGGCGCCGTGGCGTGCGACGCGGCGGCCGCGACGATCGTCGGCACCGACGCAACCGTCGTGCGGGCGGCGCGTGGCGCCCCGCATCGCTCAGGGCGTGAGCGCGGGCGCTCCGACGCGAACACGCGCGAGCACGAGCGTCGGGGAGCGCAGCAGGATCTCGAGCGGCGCAGGGGACGTGCTCGCCACGGCGTGCTCGCGCGCCGGAGGGAACGCGAGGTAGGTGTTGCCGTCGCGCGCCGCGAGCGAGGCGAGTCGGGCATCGAGCGCGTCCACCGTGACGAGGTTGCGTGGCAGCAGCAGGCGCAGCGAGGGCGGCGCGGGCTCGAGCAGCACGAGCGGAGCGCGGGCCGGCGCCGCGGTCTCCATGCCCTCGGCGACGTCGCGTGTGTCGAGCCAGGGCTCGAGCGGCGGCAGCACTTTCGTCGTCATGAGCGGTGCGCCCAGCGCGACCGGCAACGCGAACAGCGCCGCCGCGAGCTTGCGGCGCCCCGCGAGGTCCGCGAGCAGCGGAGCCCAGGCCGTGATGAAGAGCGCGGCGGCGAGCAGCCGCAAGCCCGGCGCCGCATCCGGAATGCGCGTTCCGAGCAGCGCCGCGAGCAGCGCGATGACGGTGCCGAGCCCCGCGGTCACGCGCGCCGAGGTCGCGAGCAGCCGGCCGTCCGCGTCGCCGTCGAGCACGCGATCGACGAAGCGTCCGCACAGCAGCGCGAGCGCGGGCAGCGTCGGCAGCGCGGCCGTGAGCGGAGGTCCGGGATAGAACGCGATCGGCACGCCGGCCGCGACGAGCAGCGCGAGCAGCAGGCTCGCTGCGTGCCCGCTGTCGGTGAGGGCCGTCGCCGCGCCCGTGCGCCGCAACCGCCCCGCGGCGTCGCGCAGCGAGGCCGCGAGCATGGGCGACCACGGAAAGCCGAGCGCCATCGGGTAGCTGAGCGCGAGCAGCGGTCCGGTGAACCACGCGCCGCGCACGCCCTCGGCATAGGGAAACGCGAGCGCGTGGACGAGGAACGTGCGGCCGTAGAGCGCGGTCATGAGGCCGTACCACGGCAGCGCGAGGCCGACCACGATCGCGAGCCCGCTCCAGGGGCGCACCTCCTTCCAGGCGTCGCGCGATCGTGCGAGCGCGAAGTAGAGCGCGAAGCCGCCCACCGGCCAGAGCGCCGAGAGCGGTCCACCCGCGAGGCCCGCGGCGCCGAGCGCGAACCACGCGACCAGCCGCGTGACGTCGCGCCGGCGCGAGCGGCCGAGCAGCAGCTCGAGGAAGAGCCCGATCGCGAGCCACGAGCAGAGCGTCGCGAACAGCACGCCGCCGTCCATGCGCGTCGCGAGCGGCAGGCCGACCGTGCTCGCGAGCGCGCAGCCGGCGAGCCAGCCCGCGCGGGCGCCGAACGCGCGCGTGCCGATCGTGGCGACGAGCAGCGCGAGTGCCATCGCGAACAGCGCGCGGACCGCGCGCGAGGCCGCGACGTCGGTCGCGGGCACGACGCGGCCGAAGCGCCGGGCGAGTCCGCGCGACGCGATCATCTCCGGCGCGTAACCGAGGAACGGCTTCTCGAAGAACGGAGCGTGCGCGTAGACCGGCGTCACCCACTCGGGGCCGACGAGCGATTCGCGGACGACCTGGGCGTCGCGCGCCTCGCGCACGTCGAGCGCCTCGACCGCGGCGAGCCCGGGAATCAGCGTGAGCGCGAGCAGCGCCACCAGCGCGAGCGGCAGCAGGCGCCTCACGGCCGTCGGGCGGCGCGGCGATGGGAACGTGGGCCGGGCATGAGCGGCGCAGTCTAACAGGCGCGCCCGGACGTGGCCGGCCGGCCGCGCCGCGTCACCGCTCGCGCTTGGGAGCCTCGCCGATCGAGATGAGCACCTGCATCTCGGGCGCCGGGCGCGCGCCCGGCACCGGCGCCGCCGACGGGCAATTCGCGCACGCGCCGTCGGCCCGTCGCCGCGCACGCAGGCGCCGCGCGACGAGGTAGCCGAGCGCGAGCAGCGCGAGCAGCAGCACGGTCGCGTCCTGCCAGCCGAAGCCGCTCACGTGCCGAATCCCAGGAGCCGGCCGCCCTGGAACACCGCGAACGAGGCGAGCCAGGCGAGCACGTTCATCATCACGAGCATGAACAGCGGCCAGCGCCACGAGTTGGTCTCGCGCCGCACGACCGCGACGGTCGACATGCACTGGCACGCCAGCACGAAGAACACCATGAGGCTGATGCCGACGAGCGGCGAGTAGGCCTTGCGGCCCGTGCGCGGATCGATCGCGTTGCGCAGCTGCTGGCGCAGCGGGGTGATCGCGCCGCTCGAGTTGCCGAGGTTGAACACCGTCGCCATGGTCGAGACCATCACCTCGCGTGCGGCGAGTGACGTCACGAGCCCCAGGCCGATGCGCCAGTCGAATCCGAGCGGCGCGATCGCCGGCTCGATCGCGCGCCCGACGCGTCCCGCGAACGAGTGCTCGAGCGTCGCGCCCGCGATCGCGTGCTCCAGCGTCTGCGACTGCGCCGTCTGGCCGGCCGCCTGCGCGTGCGCGAGGCTCGACTCGAGCGCCTTGACCTCGGGGCCGCCGCGCGGATAGGACGCGAGGAACCACAGCACGACCGAGACCGCGAGGATCACGGTGCCGGCCTTGCGCACGAACAGCATCGCGCGCTCGCGCACGGTGAGCAGCACCGAGCGGATCGACGGCATGCGGTAGGGCGGCAGCTCCATCACGTAGAGCGGCCGTCCACCGCGCAGCAGCGTGCGCTTGAGCACCGCCGCGACCGCGATCGCCGCGACGATCCCGAGGAAGTACATCGAGAACAGCGTGATGCCGGGCAGCGTGACGAAACCGACCCAGCGGTTCGGCACGAACGCGCCGATCAGGAGCGCGTACACGGGCAGCCGCGCGCTGCACGACATGAACGGCGCGATCATGATGGTGGTGAGCCGGTCGCGGCGGTTGTCGATCGTCCGCGTCGCCATGATGCCGGGGATCGCGCACGCGAACGACGACAGCAGCGGAATGAACGCGCGGCCCGAGAGCCCGACGCGCCCCATGAGCCGGTCCATGATGAACGCCGCGCGCGCCATGTAGCCCGAGTCCTCGAGCACGCACAGGAACAGGAACAGGATCGCGATCTGCGGCACGAACGTGAGCGTCGTGCCGACGCCCGCGATCACGCCGTCGACGAGCAGCGAACGGAGCGGACCGGCGGGCATCGTGGCCGTGATCAGGCCGCCGAACCGGCTCACGAGATCGTCGATCAGATCCATCGCGGGCTGCGCCCACGTGAACACCGACTGGAACACGGCGCCCATCAGCACCACGAACAGGATGGGGCCGAAGATCCGGTGCGTCAGCACGCGGTCGATGCGCTCGCGCACGGGGTCGTGACGTTCGCCGGCGGCGACGACCGCGGCCTGCACGACGCCGTGGATCGTCTCGTAGCGCCCCTCGACGTCGTCGGAGCGCCAGCCGGGGGCGTTCTGGTCGAGCCGCCGCGCGAGGATGCGCGCGTCGTCGAGCACGTCGGGCGGCGCGGCCCGTGCGAGCGCATCGTCCTCGCCGTCGTCGAGCAGCAGCGCGAGCGCGAAGTCGTCGCGGGCCCGCTCGGGCATGTGCGGATGGCGCGGCAGGCGCGCCTCGAGCCGGTGGATCACGCGCTCGAGGTGCGCGGGCACCTGGCGGAAGCGCCGCGCGGACGGCTCGATCTCGCGCTCGAGCAGCCGGCGCAGGTGGCCGAGCCCCTCGCCCTTCGTGGCCGAGATGCCGACCACGGGCACGCCGAGGTGGCGCTCGAGCGCCCGCTCGTCGATGCGCAGGCCGCGCGCGCGCGCCGAGTCCATCATGTTGAGCGCGAGCACGAGCGGCCGGCCGAGCTCGATCACCTGCATGGCGAGGTAGAGGTGGCGCTCGAGGTTCGTCGCGTCGACGACGAACACGATCAGGTCGGGCGGCGGCGTGTCGTCCTGGAGCCCGAGCAGCACGTCGCGCACGATGCGTTCGTCGGGCGAAGCGGGCTGCAGGCTGTAGCTGCCGGGCAGGTCGAGCACCTCGGCCCGGCGGCCCGAGGGCAGCTCGCACGCGCCGGTCTTCTTCTCGACCGTCACCCCGGGATAGTTGCCGACCTTCTGCCGCAGCCCCGTGAGCGCGTTGAAGAGCGTCGACTTGCCCGCGTTGGGATTCCCGAGGATGGCGATCCGCGCGGGGCGTGCGCCCGGCACGGCGCGGACGGAAGCGAGTGCGAGCGTGGCGCTCGCGGGTTCAGCGGGCTGCGACATGGATGAGGTTCGCCTCGGAGCGGCGCAGCGAGAGATGAACGCCGCGCACGGAGAACTCGATCGGATCGCCCATGGGCGCGCGACGCACGACCGTGACCGACGTGCCGGGCACGAAGCCGAGCTCCATCAGCCGGCGCGCGATCGCGGGCTCGCAGTGCAGGCTCGCGATCACACCGGTCTCGCCGGGCTTCAGCCCGTCCAGCGCGCGCTCGGCGGGTTCGGCGCCGCCCGGCTGCGTGCTCACGCCGTCGCTCCGGACTCGCCGACCTCGCGCACGAGCGATTCGCGCAGGCAGGTGCCGCCGCAGAGATCGCACGCGCCGGGCGCATGTTCGGCGCAGGAGCGCGGGCTCGCGTGATAGGCCTCGCGGAACGCGGCCGCGGCGGGGTGCTGCGAGCGCAGGAAGCTCGTCAGGCGCAGCAGCTCGACGGAAACCTCCGGCGAGACGAGGTGCTCGATCATGCACGCGTCCTCGCTCGCGACGTCGGCGTCGACGCCGAGGATCTCGGCGAGGAACGTGGTGAGCACGCGCCGGCTCGACTCGGTGCGCTCGGCGAGGCGCTGCCCCGAGGCCGTGAGCTCGACGCAGCCGTAGCGCTCGTGCGCGACCAGGCCGCGCGTCTGCAGCGCGCGCATCATGGACGTGACGCCGCTCTTGCTCACGCCGAGGTGCTCGGCGATGTCGCCGACGCGCGCGTGGCCCTTTTCGGTCTTGAGCACCGCCACGGCCTGGAGGTAGTGGGCCATGGAGTGCGACACTTCTTTCTCGCCGAACCGCTTCCAGATGTCCACGGAGTTGCTCCTCGATCGAGCCGACGTCCGAGGCGCCCGGCGGGCGGCCGCGCCGATTAGGCTGCCTCAAGAATGTTGATGCAACTTAACTTGCGACGGATTCGCTGTCAATGGGCGGACGCCGTCGAAAGCTCCCGGGTGAGACGCCGGGGGACGTCGTCCTGCACGGAGACGCGGGGAAGGCCCGCGAGATGACCCAACCCCGTCCCGCCGGACAGCGAAAGACCCCGCAGCGCGACGGCACGCTGCGGGGCCCGCGTTTCGCTCCGGCTATTTCTCGATCTTCACGCTGCCGGGAAGCGCCGAGGGATTCAGCACCTTAAGGATCACGCGGCGGTCGCGCTGCATCTCGGCGGCCGTCTTCTCTGCGGTCTCCGGACGCGTCTCGCCGTAACCCTTGGCGGTCACGTGATCCGGATTGAGCTGGAAGTGATCGATCAGGTACTGGCGCACGGCCTCCGCACGCGCCTGGCTCAGCTTCATGTTGAGCGCTGCCGAGCCGCGCTTGTCGGTGTGCCCCTGCACCTCGATCTCGAGATCAGGGTACTTCTGAAGCGCCGAGCCCGCATCGTTGAGCGCCTGCTCGGACTCCGACTTGAGCTTCGCGCTGCCGGTCTCGAAGTAGACGTTCTCGAGCCGGATCGTTCCGGTCTCGACGAGCGTCTTCTCGGTCTCCGTGGGCGCGGGAGCGGGCGGCGGCGGTGGCGGCGGCGGTGGAGGCGACGTGGGCTCGGCCTTCGTCTCCGCGGGCGGCGGAGGCGGCGTGGGCGCCGGAGCGTTCATCGCGGCGCGCTGGTCCGCCGAGCAGCCGTGCTTGTCGACCTTCACGCCCTTGGGCGTGTCCGGGCACTTGTCGAAGTTGTCGCAGACGCCGTCGTGATCGGCGTCCAGAGAGCAGCCGTACGCGTCGACCGAGCATCCCGGCGGCGTATTGGGACAGCGGTCGAGCCGGTCGACCACGCCGTCCTTGTCCCAGTCGCCCGCGGGCCACTTGTAACAGGGCGCGGCGGGATCCGTGTTGGGATCGGTGTCGGCGACGGCGAGCGCACTGCCGGAAAGCAGCAGCAGCACCGCCGCAAGCGGAGCGAATCGTTTCATGCGGACCCTCTTTCGTTGGGGTGACGTCGCGGCGAGGGGTACGGAACGCCGCGGAAAGGATTAGCGCATTCCGCCACGCCGTGCACGAGCGGGGTCCGGCTTCAGCCCTGCGGCTTCGAGCGCCGGTGCTGTTCGACCAGCTTCTCGACGACCTCGGGCTCGGCGAGCGTCGTCACGTCGCCCATGCCCTCGTACTCGGCAGCTGCGATCTTGCGCAGGATACGGCGCATGATCTTGCCGCTGCGCGTCTTGGGCAGCCCGGTCGCGATGTGGATCACGTCCGGCGCGGCGAACGAGCCGATCGCGTGGCGGACCTGCTCCTTGAGCGCGCCCGCGAGCTGCTCGTGCGAGGCGCCGGCGTAGTCCGACGTCGTGACGACGTACGCGTAGATGCCCTGGCCCTTGATCGGGTGCGGGTAGCCGACGACCGCCGCCTCGGCGACGGCCTCGTGCGCAACCAGCGCGCTCTCGACCTCCGCGGTCCCGAGGCGATGGCCCGAGACGTTCAGCACGTCGTCGATCCGCCCCGTGATCCAGTAGTAGCCGTCCTCGTCGCGCCGGCAGCCGTCGCCGGTGAAGTAGTAGCCCTTGTATGGGGTGAAGTACGTCTCCTTGAAGCGCTGGTGGTCGCCCCACACGGTGCGCGCCTGGCCGGGCCACGGGCTCGCGAGGCAGAGCGCGCCGGACACGCCGTTACCCTCGAGCAGTGCGCCGGTTTCCGGATTCACGACCACGGGCTTCACGCCGAAGAACGGCAGCGTCGCGCTGCCTGGCTTGGTCGGCGTCGCGCCCGGCAGCGGCGTGATGAGGATGCCGCCCGTCTCGGTCTGCCACCAGGTGTCGACGACCGCGCAGCGCCCATCGCCGACGACGTCGTGGTACCAGCGCCAGATCTCGGGATTGATCGGTTCGCCGACCGAGCCGAGCACGCGCAGCGAGGTGCGCTTCGCGCGCCTGACCGGCTCGTCGCCCGCCTGCGCGATCGCGCGCAGCGCCGTGGGCGCGGTGTAGAAGATGTTGATGCCCAGCTCGTCCACCATGCGCCAGTAGCGCCCCGCATCCGGGTAGACCGGCGTCGACTCGAACAGCACCGTCGTCGCGCCGTTCGCGAGCGGACCGTAGACGATGTAGCTGTGGCCCGTGATCCAGCCGACGTCGGCCGCGCAGCAGTAGACGTCCCCCGCGTGGTAGTCGAAGACGTAGCGGTGCGTCATCGCGGCGAAGACGAGGTAGCCGCCCGTTGTATGGAGCAGGCCCTTCGGCTTTCCGGTGCTGCCCGAGGTGTAGAGGATGAAGAGCGGATCCTCCGCGCCCATCCACGCGTTCGTGCACGTCGAGCGCTGCCGCGTCATCTCCTCGTCGAGCCAGAGATCGCGTCCGGCGAGCATCGGCACCTCGGTCTCGGTGCGACGCGCGACGAGCACGGTCTCGACGAGCGAGAGGCCGTCGATCGCGCGGTCGGCGATCGCCTTGAGCGGGATGCGCCGTCCGCCGCGCAGGCCCTCGTTCGCCGTGACGAGCACGCGGCAGCGCGCATCGACGATGCGGTCGCGCAGCGACTCGCTCGAGAACCCGCCGAACACGACGCTGTGCACGGCGCCGATGCGGGCGCACGCCAGCATCGCGTAGACCGTCTCGGGGATCATCGGCATGTAGATGCAGACGCGGTCGCCCTTGCGCACGCCGTGCGCGAGCAGCACGTTCGCGACCCGGCAGACGTTGTGCTTGAGCTCGCGGTACGTGACGTGGCGATAGACGCCGGGCTCGTCGGCGGCCCAGATGAGCGCGGTCTGCTCGGCGCGCTGGGCGAGGTGGCGGTCGACGCAGTTGTAGCAGGCGTTGAGCCGCCCGCCCGAGAACCACGCGAAGTCGATCTCCTCGTAGTCTGCGTCGAGCACCGTGTTCCACGGGTGGAACCACTCGAGCGCATTCGCTTGCTCGGCCCAGAAGCCCGCCGGGTCCTCGAGCGAGCGCGCGTACACCTGGGCGTACTCGTTCATCGACTTCACGTGGGCGCGGTCGCGGATGTACGGCTTGACCGGATAGATGTCCTGCGACACGGAAGCCTCCCGGCGGGAGCGGCGCGGCGGAGCGCCGCACGATGGTCTCCGACAGAAGCTAGCGGTGCGCCGCGTGCTTGAAAAGCGCCCCGCGTCCCGAGCGGCCGCGGCGCTTGCCGGGCCGCTTCGGCCGCCCTAAGCTGGCCGATTCCGCTGAAAGACCGTTCCGCCGCTCGAAGCTCCGCCGGGGCGCCATCGCGACGCCGTCGTGCGGCGCCTTCGATCCGAGCCCGGGGATCCCGCCTTGAGCGAACTGCCGAGGGCGCTCGCCGCCCGTCTCACGCCACGCCAGATCGCCGATCTCGCCGACGCCCTCGGCGCGTTCCCGGCGGGCGTTCGCGCGCGCGGCGAGGATTACGCACTCGGCGATCGCGTGAGCGAGGAGGCCGCGGACGACGCCGGGCTGCGCGCGCGCGTGCGCGGCTCGCGGGTCTACGCGGTGCGCTGGCGGCTGCACGCGGACGGCGCCGATCCGCTCTGCACGTGTCCGGCCGCGCCGATCTGCAAGCACGCGTTCGCGGCCGGGCTGCGCGTGCTCGCGGGCGCGCGGGCGGACGGCCAGCCGCTCTCGCCCGCGGCGCTCGAGCTGCTGCCGCGCGTCTGGCGGCGCGACGCGCCGCCGTCCGTGCCGCACGCCGCGCGCGAGCCGGGCGGGGGCGATGCGCGCCTGCGCGCGCTGCGCGAAGCCGGCACGGCGTGGCTGCGGCTCGAGGCCGCGCGGCAGCTGCTGGCGCGCTCCGGCTTCGGATGGGAGGAGATCGCGCGCCTGCGGCTCGAGGACGTGGCCTACGAGGACGACGCCGACGTGCGCTGCTGGCGGCTCGCGAAGCTCGCCTCGGACGTGCTCGGTCGCGCGCCCGCGGCGCTCGCGGCCTGGGTCGCACGCGGGGATCTCTCGGAGCGCGCCGCCGAGCGGGCGCGCCGCGACGTCGTCGAGCGGCTGAGCACCTGGGCCGGGGCGAAGGAGCGTGAGACGCGCCACCTGCGGCTCGTGCTGGGCCTGGCGGCGGGCGCGAACGGCACGCTGCGCGTCACGCTGCAGGCGCGCCTGACGAGCCCGAGGCTGCACGACGCACCCCGCTCCGGCCCGCAGCTCGCCCAGCTCCACGGCGAGCTGCGGCGCGACGCGCACCTGCTCTCGCCGCCCCAGGCTCGGCTGCTGCGCCTCGTCACCGAGAACGAGATGGCGGGCGCGTTCGCCGACGCCGCGCAGCCCGCGGCGCTGGGCAACGAGCACCTGAACCTGCTGCTCGACCGAGCGGCGGGCTCGCCCTTTGTGAGCTGGAGCGACCGGCTGGCGCCGGAGCTCGCGACGCTCGCGGGCGTCGCGCCCGGCTCGCGCGTTCGTCTCGACGGCGACGACCTTCGGCTCGTGCTCGACTGTCGCGAGACCGAGGGCGGAATGCGCCTCGGCCTGGCGCTCGTCGACGCCGAGGGCCGCTCGCGGCCCGCGGATCCGCGGCTCATGTGGCCGGCCGAGGCCTCGCAGGCCGCGTCGCAGCCCTCGATCGTGCTGCTCGACGGCGCGTTCCACCGCGTCGTCGAGGAGCCGCCGCCCGACATCGTGCGCACGCTCGGCGAGCTGCGCGGGCTCCCGCTGCGCCGCGAGGACGGTCCGTTGCTCGACCGGCTCGCGGCGCGCTCGGAGTCCGTCGCGCGCGCGTTGCGCGTGCTCACGCGAACGCACGCGGCGCGGCCGGCGATCGTGCTCGAGCTGCAGGGGCACGACTGGCTGTGCGTGCGGCTGTTCGCGCACACCGCGGCGGGCGCGTGGTCGCCCGATCGCGCGGCCGAACCGGGCATGCGGCTCTTCGAGCACACCCCCGCCGAGGGCTGGACGCCGGTCGAGCCGGCACGCGCGCCGGGAGGCGTCGTCGCGATCGCGGAAGCGGCGCCGTCGGACGGCGAGGCGGCCGCCGACGCGCCGGCACGGGAGGCCGGGGCGGATCCCGACGCGCCCGCGCCGCCGATCGGCGAGACAGCCGGCATCGTGCCGTGGCGCGAGACGCCCGATCCCGAGCGCGTCGCCCCCGCGCTCGCCTGGCTCGAGCAGCTGGGCGCGACACCCGTCGACCGTCGCGTCGCGGGCGGCGCACCGCCCGAGGCGCCCGCGACGGAGGGCTGGTGGGTGCGGCTCAACGCGCGCAGCGCGGAACGGCTCGATGCTCTCTGGCGCGAGCGTCCGGTCGGCGTCGAGTGGTTCGGCAATCGCGCCGCGCGCGAGCTGCTCGAGGGAGGCCGCCGCGTGCGCGCCCGGCTCTCCGTGACCGCGACGGGGCTCGACTGGCTCTCGGTGCGCGCCGAGTGGGAGAGCGAAGGGCTGGCGCTCACCGACGCCGATCTCGCGAAGCTGCGCGCGGCGCGCGAGACGTTCGTGCGCCTGGCCGGCGGCTGGGTGAGGCGCGACGAAGCCGAGGCGCACGACCAGCTCGCGTCCGCGCTCGCGGACCTGGGACTTGAAGCGGGCGGCGGCGAGCAGCGGCTCTCCGCCTGGCAGCTCGCGCAGGCGCGGCCCGAGAGCCTCGGCGTGCTCGCGCAGGCGGGCGCCGACGGCGAGACGCTCGCGGCGGTGACGCGCATCCGGCAGGCGGCCGCGGCGTTCACGGGGCTGCCGCGGATCGAGGTGCCGAAGGGCTTCCGCGGCGAGCTGCGCCCGTACCAGCGCGACGGACTCGACTTCCTCGCGTGGACGTCCTCGACCGGGCTCGGCGCCGTGCTCGCGGACGACATGGGCCTGGGCAAGACGGTTCAGACGCTGGTGTGGCTCGAGCACCTTCGCGAGCGCGATCCGCACGGCGGGCCGGCGCTCGTCGTCTGTCCCGCGTCGGTCATGCACAACTGGGAGCGCGAGGCCGCGCGCTTCGTTCCCGGGCTGCGCGTGCTCGCGCTCGGCAGCGGCCGCGAGCGGCGCGCGCGGCTGCGCGAGGCGCACGCCTACGATCTCGTCATCACGAACTACGCGCTGCTGCGCCGCGACCTCGAGCACTGGCGCTCGGTCGAGCTCCGCGCGGCGGTCCTCGACGAGGCGCAGAACGTGAAGAACCCGGACGCGGCGGTCTCGCGCGCGACGCTCGAGCTGCGCGCTCGGCACCGGCTCGCGCTCACGGGCACGCCGCTCGAGAACCGCGCGCTCGATCTCTGGAGCATCCTCGCGTTCGTGAACCCCGGCGGGCTGGGGCCGCGCGGGCGCTTCGTGCAGCGCTACGACCGGCCCGATGCGCCGCCACACCTGCGACGGCTGCTCGCGGCGCGCCTGCGCCCGGTGCTGCTGCGGCGGCTCAAGGAACAGGTCGAGCGCGACCTGCCGGCGCGCATCGAGGAGCGGCTCGACTGCGAGCTCACCCCGGGGCAGCGCAAGCTCTACCTCGCCGAGCTCGTGCGGGCGCGCCAGCTGCTGCGTCCGGCCATCGAGTCGCCGGAGAGCCTCGCGCGCAAGCGCATCGTCATTCTCGCGGTGCTGACGCAACTGCGCCAGATCTGCTGCCACCCCGCGCTCGCGGGCGGCGAGCGCGCGCTGGGCTCGGGCAAGTTCGACGCGCTCTTCGAGCTGCTCGAGCCGCTGCGCGCCGAGGGCCAGAAGGTGCTGGTGTTCTCGCAGTTCGTGCGCTGCCTCGACCTCATCGCCGACGCGCTCCGCCGCCGCGGACTGCCCTACCACACGCTGACGGGGCAGACGTCGACGGCGCGGCGCGAACAGGTCGTGCGCGACTTCGCCGAGGATCCGCAGCCGTGCGTGTTCCTCGTCTCGCTCAAAGCCGGCGGCACGGGTCTGAACCTCACGGCCGCGAACCACGTCGTGCTGTTCGATCCGTGGTGGAACCCCGCGGTCGAGGCCCAGGCGATCGATCGCACCCACCGCATCGGGCAGACGCGCGCGGTGGTCGCGTACCGGCTCTACGCCGAGGGCACGATCGAGGAGCGGATCGAGGAGCTGCAGCGGCGCAAGGCCCAGCTCGCGCGCGACGTGCTGGGCGAGGACGGCTTCGCGCGCTCGCTCACGCGCGAAGACCTGGCCTACCTGCTCGCGGAGTGAGGGCGGGCGGGCCTGGCGCGGCTCGACTCACGGATGCGGTGCGGGCTTCGTCTGATCCTGCTGAACCGGTGCGGTCGCGACCGCTGCCGACCGGGGCGCGGCCTGCCCCTGGGCATGCCCGCAGCGAGTGATCGCGGGCCGATCCCTCGCGATCTAATGCCCCGCCGCGCGCCCGCCGATAACCCGCGGGAAGTCCTCGCGTTTCCGGAGGATCGTCCGCGCGCGCTCGTCCCTCCCGGAGCGCGCCACAGGGAGGTGTCATGCGCCGGTCGTTTCCGCGCGAGCTCGCGTCCGCGACCTTCGCCCTCGTGCTCGCCGCCTCGGCGCTCGCGCCGCGCCCGGCACACGCGGACCGGCTCGACCTCACGGGCTTCGTCGCGCGCGGCATCGACCGCCTGAACTCGATCGGCGCCGACTCGCTCGGACTCTCGTACCACAACTCGCTGTCCGGCGGCATGGCGATGGACTTCCGCGTGCTCGACCTGCCGATGGGCAAGGGCGCCGCGAAGCCGTCGCTGCACGTCACGGGCGGCGTGCTGACCGACGAACTGATCCTCGGCGCCGCCGCGCCCGGTCAGCTCGTCGCGGTCGAGCCCGTGATCGAGCTCTCGACCGGGGTCGCCTTCGAGCTGCCACTGGACGCGTTCCTCAAGGGCAACGCCGGCGTGAGCATGCGCATCGGCTGGGAGGGCAGCGACCTGCTCACGAGATCGGGAGGCGACATCTTCCTCACGCGCTCCAAGGCGCGGCTCGACTTCGTGCGCACCACCGGCGGGCTCATGGGCTCGCAGCTCGGTGTCGGCATGGGCCGCGACGAGACGTTCGGATACGACGCCGCATCGAACCGCTGGGACGTGCGCGGCGTCGTGCAGGCCCGGCTCGTGGGCGTGCGCGCGGCCGCTGCGACCGCGCCGCCGTCGCGCCCCGGAGCACCCGCGCCGAAGGCCGCCGCTGCGACGTCCGACGACGAGCGTCTGCTGTGGCTGTTCGTCGACGTGGACGTCGACACCGCAGGCGGCGTGATGGCCGACGGCCTGCGCGCGCGCGCCGGGCTCGGCATCGACCTCAGCGAGTTCGTGACGAACGTCTTCGCGGTGCGGGGGCCGTAGGCGCGCACGGCGCCTCGTCGCCCGCGGACGGGCCGGAACGAGCGGCCAGGGGATCGCGTCAACGGTGGCCGCGCCAGGCGCGCGCTCCGACGACGGTGGCTTCCGGGGTGTTGGCGTGCCTGTCCCAACGAGCACGCCTGAGGCGGTCGCTCGACGTGGAGCGGCGGGGACGAGCTAGGACGTCCCCGGCTCCGTGCCCACCACGGCCCAGGCGCGTGCCCGCATCGTCACGGACTGCTCCGGCGCGTTGTTCCACAACCCCGCGCGCAGCCGCGCGGCCAGCGCCCCGCGCGCCGCGGGCGGCAACGCCGCTGCGTACGCCCCGGCCGGGCCGACGCCGGCGAGGAACGGCTCCCAGTAGTCGGCGAACGAGGCGAACCGGGTTGCCACCTCGAGAGGCTGTTCGCGCACGTCCGTGAGGCCGCTCTCCGCCCACAGCGCCCGCAGCTCGCCTGCTCGACACAACGGCATTCGTGCCTCGTGGCGCTCCGCCGCTCCGGCGTCGAACGCGACCGCCGCATCCCAGAAGTGTCGCAGCATCTCCATCCCATCGCCGTAGTCCCACACGCACGCCGCGATGCACCCTCCGGCTCGCGTCACGCGGCGAAACTCCGCGAGCGCGATGGCCGGGTCCGGGACGAAGTTGAGCACGAGCAGGCTCACGACGGCGTCGAACGCTGCCTCGGGGCGTCCGAGCGACATCGCGCTGCCGACCTCGAAACGCGCGCGCGCGTCCGGCACCGCGAGGCGGGCTCCCGCGATGAAACCGGGCGAGGGATCCACGCCCACGACGGTCGCGGTCGGAAGCTCCGAGAGCACGCAGGCGGAGAGCGACCCCGTCCCGCACCCCACGTCGAGCACGCGGGATCCGTCGGCGACGCCGGCGAAGCGCACGAATGCCGGGCCGAGAGCCCTGCTCCAGCGCCCCATGAACCGATCGTAGGCGCGCGCATCGGCGAACTCGTTCATCGCGGCTTCCAGGAGGCCCGTCCGAGGCAGCGATCACTCCCAAGCAAGGCGATGATGTCACGGCTCGAGTGGAGCCGCCACGAAGTCTCGTGGATCCGCCGGCGATCACTCTCGCCCACGGGAACGGCGGACGCCGGAGCACGGCGCCCGCCGCTCGCGTCTTGGATGGCTACCGAACCTTGTACGGCGGATGCTTCGGGCGCGTCACCGGGTGCTGCTTCAGCTGGTCGAGCTCGTACTCGATCGCCTTTTCGAGCTGCAGGTCGTGGCCGTCGACCACGGACTCCGGCGTGTTCTCGACCTCCATGTCCGGATCGACGCCATGGTTCTCGACGATCCACTTGCCGTCGGTCGAGTAGACGCCGAAGTCGGGCATCGTGACCGCGCCGCCGTCGACGAGCGGCAGGTCGTGGCTGATGCCGACGAGCCCGCCCCACGTGCGCTTGCCGATCACCGGGCCCAGGCCGCGCATGCGGAAGTAGAACGGGAACGCGTCGCCGCCCGAGCCCGCGTACTCGTTCACGAGGATGCACTTCGGGCCGTCGATCGAGGTCGTCGGCGTGCGGACCGACTCGCCGTCGCGCTGCGACCAGTACGTCCACGTCGTGCGCTCGAGGTGCTCGACGAAGAAGTCGGGGATGAACCCGCCGCCATTGAAGCGCTCGTCGACGATGATGCCGTCCTTGTCCACCTGGGGGTAGAAGCCCTTGCTGAACTCCTGCATGCCCTGGACCGCGGTGTTGGGGACGTGGATGTAGGCGATGCGCCCGTCCGTCGCCTTCTGCACCTTTTCCCAGTTGGCGTGCACCCAGTCGACGTAGCGCAGCGTCTGCTCGCTGGCGATCGGCTTCACCTTGTAGCTGCGCGGATGCGGATCGTTGGCGGACGATCCGACCTGGATCGTCGTGAGCTGGTCCGCCGTGCCCGTGAACGCGGCATACACGTTCTCGGGCGACCGCACCGGGCGGCCGTCGACGGCGAGCAGCAGGTCGCCTTCGCGCACGTCGATGCCGGGCTCGCCGAGCGGGGCGTGTACGTTCGAGTTCCAGTCGCGCGCGCGATAGATCTTCTGGAAGCGGTAGAGCCCGCTCGCCGCATCGAGGCCCCAGTCCACGCCCAGCAGCCCCACGCTCGTGTGCGCGACGCGCGGCATCTCGCCGCCGCCCACGTAGGTGTGCGACGTGCCCAGCTCGCCCAGCAGCTCGCCGAGGATGTAGTTGAGGTCGGCGCGGTGGGCGACGTACGGCACGAGCTGGCGGTAGCGCTCCCCGACCGCCTTCCAGTCGAGTCCGCCCATGGCCGGGTCGTAGTAGAAGTCGCGCTCGAGCCGCCACGCCTCGTTGAACATCTGCATCCATTCCTGCTTCGGGTCCACCCACGCCATCAGCGCGCCGGTGTCGAGCTTGCCGTCGCCCGCCTTCTGCTTCTCGGCGAGGTCGACGATGCCCAGCGAGCCGTCCTTGCGGTAGAGGACCTTCCCGCCGTCCTTCGACAGTGCGTAGCCGTCGTCGATCCCGCTCAGCGCGGTCTTGTCCTCGCGCTTGTCGAGATCGAGGAAGTGCAGGCTCACCGGCGCCTGCCCGTTCTCGTCCGGGCTCTCGTCAATCGCCACCCACACGACCTTGCCCTTGATCGCGGTCAGCCCGTGGTAGCGGCCGGCGGCGACGGGCAACTCGGCGACGCGCTGGCCCAGCCCGGCGAGGTCGATGTGCATCGCGGTCTCGGCAGGCTTGGCCGCGGCGCCCTTGCCGCCCTTGTCGCCCTTGTCGCCCTCGCTCTTCTCGGACGCGTCGCCCGTCTCCTCGTCGCTCTGCGGCGCCACCGGCGAGGGCGTCGAGTCCTGGAGCGCCATGGCGTAGAGCTTGTCGGTGGCGTCGAAGTGCATGTCGAGCTCGAAGGCGCCGAAGTCGGGCGAGAACGTGCGCCGCGACACGAAGTAGAGGTAGCGGCCCTCGGGGTCGAACGACGGCGAGAAGTCGTCCTCCATTCCGTCGGTCACCGCCGTCACCTTGCCGCTCTCAAGCGAATAGAGCCGGATCGTGCCGAGCGTCGCCGGGCTCGGCTGCGTGAAGCAGATCCACTTCGAATCGCCCGACCAGTCGTATTCGCGGATCTCGCCGTAGTCCGAGTGCGTGACGAGCGTGATCTTGCCGCTCGCCATGTCCACCCAGTAGAGCCGGTTGGTCTTGTCCGAGAACGCGACCTTCTTCGAGTCGGGCGACCAGCGCGGCGGGTAGCGGAACGTGGCACCCTCGTGCGTCACCTGGCGGTCGGGCGCCTTGCCGTCCGCGCCGACGACGTGGACCTGGTACTCGCCCGAGCGATCGGACAGGTAGGCGACCCACTTGCCGTCGGGCGACCACGCCGGATCGCGCTCGCGCGCCCCGGGCGTGTTCGTGAGGTTGCGCACGTCGCCCTTTTCCGCCGGCACGGAGAACAGCTCACCGCGCGCCTCGACCACGACGCGCTTTCCCGAGGGCGAGAGGTCGAAGCCGCCCAGATGGTCGCCGACCGGGCGGTATTCCGCGCGCGTCGCGGGCTTGTCGTCGGGGACGAGCACCGAGATCTTCGTCAGCTTCTCGGACGGGAGGTCCATCACCCACAGCCAGCCGCCGTTCTCGAACACCATCGCGTCGCTGCCGATGCTGGGCCACTTCACGTCGTACTCGTCGAACTTCGTCACCTGCCGCTGCGTCTTCTTGTCGAGGTCGTAGGCCCAGATGTTCGCCTGCTTGCCGCCGCGATCGGAGCAGTAGTAGACCGTGCGGCCGTGGAACATCGGCCACTCGTCCGGCCCGTCCCAGTCCTTCGTGATGCACTCCGACGTGTTCTTCGCGAAGTCGTAGACCCAGATGTTCGGCGCGTTGCCGCCGCGGTAGTGCTTCCAGGTGCGGTTGTCGTAGCTCGGGCTCACGAACGCGAGCAGGTTGCCGTCGGACGACAGGCTCGCGTAGCCCGCCGTCGGCAGCGGCAGCAGCTGCTCGAATCCCCCGTCGGCCGGGACCTTGAAGAAACGCGAGTAACGCGGCATCGCCGACGAGCGCGTGGAACGGAGGAGCAGGCTCTTGCCGTCGGGGTACCACTCCGCGACCTGGTCGGCTCCGGGATGCCACGTCAGGCGCTTCGGCTCTCCGCCCGCGGTCGGGATCGTGTACGCGTCGACGTTGCCATCGTACTCGGCGGTGAAGGCGATCATCGCGCCGTCGGGCGAGAACTTCGGGAACTGCTCGATCCCCTCGGAGCTCGTGAGGCGCGCCGCGACGCCACCGCCGCGCGCGACGGTCCACAGGTCGCCCGCGTAGACGAACACGATGCGGTCCCCCTGGATATCGGGCATGCGCATGAGGCGGCAGTCTTCGAGCGCGAACGCCGGCGCCGCCCATGCGGCGAGCGCGAGCAGCGTCGCAACGATGCGACGGAACATGGCGGGATCCTTCCTGGCGTGAGTCGGGTGGAGCGTTGGCGGAAAGAGGCGGGCGCGAGTCTCGGGAGTCGCGAGTGCCCGGGTCAAGCCCGCGCCCCCGAGCGCGGCTCGCAGCCGTCCCGGCGCGGCCGCTCGTGCCTACGCGCCGGAGACGCAGCGGGTTGCACGCCTCGCCGCTCTCAAGGCGGCGCGCGGCGGGGCCGATAACACGAGGGTCCCCCTTTCCCGCATCGGGCAGGAGCGCTCTCCTTCATGAACGTCCGTGCGCGGCCGGAACTCGACGGTTCGGGCGCCCCGACGCGCACCCTGAGCGACGCCGCCGTCAAGGCCGCGAGCGCGTGGGTGTCGCAGCTCGCGCGCACGCTCAAGACGTGCCGGCTCTACGATGCGACGAACCC
>Ga0335083_10002842_pt1 | contig 22651 bp, 20 predicted proteins | sample Lox_Sample_42_FD_206716 | JGI IMG/M metagenome (GOLD analysis project Ga0335083, IMG submission 206716) | Soil microbial communities from Loxahatchee National Wildlife Refuge, Florida, United States - Lox_Sample_4.2 | ecosystem: Environmental > Terrestrial > Soil > Wetlands | place: USA...
CTTGCGCGAGCTAAACCGTGTTGGTTTGGGGCGGCGGGGCCCTGCCCCTGTGCGCGCGGCGGGGGACGGGGGGGCCGCGCTTGGGCTGCCCGCGGGGTGGGCGCGCGCGCGACGAGTCGCACCGGCTGGTGGCGCAGGCGACGGCGGCGGCGGTGCAGGAGTTCCTCGCCGACCCGATCGCACTCGGCGTCGCCGCGGTCGAGATCGTCGCGGTGGGGCGTTCGCGCGTCGCGATCGTCTCGCTCACGCTGATCGCGCACCGCCAGGAGAAGCTGCTCACGGGCAGCTGCACGATCGAGCAGGACACGCCGCAGGCCGTCGTGCTGGCCACGCTGGCGGCGCTCAACCGCGTCGTCGGCGGGCTGCGCGTCAAGGAGCCGACGGAGTACGTGCTCCGTCCGACGTCCGGATGATGAACGTTCACGCGGCGATCCTCGCCGCGTGAGGAACTTCGGGTACCGGCAGGGCAGGAGGAGAGCGTAGCGAAGCAGCCACGAGCGGAGCGGACCCATCTGTGCGGGCTTCAGGTGATTCCCCCACGCAGAATCCAATTATGAGGAGGTGGGTCTGAATGAACGTGCTCCTGACTCTCATCGATCTGCTCGGCAAGGCCGGCTGGTAAGCCGTCCGGCCGCCTGATTGAGGCGTAGCAACCTCCTCGTCGTGCCGGTCACCCGGAGGCATTCCCCGAATGGGTCTGGCCCCGGTGAATCGTAGAATCGTGAGCGCAACGCCTCCTCACCGGTTTCCTTTTCTCTTCCGGGTCTACTACGCCATCGTGGTGCTCGGCGCCGCCGCGCTGCTCGTGCAGCAGGCGCGCGCCCCCGGCGGCCCTCCGCACGCTCCCGCCGCGCTCCTGATCGGGGCGTTCGTCCTGCTCTGCCTGAGCGAGCTGGCCCCGATCGCCCTCCCGGGCGGCGGCTACGTGACGGCGAGCACGGTCTTCAACCTGCCGTGCCTGATCCTGGTCGGGCCGTTCTGGACCTCGCTCATCGACCTCGTCGCGAACGCCGTCGTGCACGGCGCCGTCAAGCACAAGTCGCCGGTTCGCATCGTCCACAACATGGCGATCTACACGCTCGGCTACTTCGCGACCGCGTGGACGTACACGCTCGCCGGCGGCGTGCTCGGCTCGCCGAGCTTCCCGCGGGACGGCGCCGCGCTGTTCGCGGCCGGCGTCGTGTTCTTCGGCGTGAATTCGGTCTGCGTCTCGACCGTGATCGGGCTGACCGCCGGCCCGAATCCGTGGCGCGTCTGGCAGCGCAACTTCCAGCAGGGGATGCTGCACCACCTGTCGTTCGTGGCGCTCGGCGCGCTCGTCGCCGTGGTGTACGCCAGCGCCGGGCCGTGGGGCATCGCGCTCTTCGCGCTTCCGTTCCTCGTCGCGCGCTACTCGTTCCAGGTCTACCTCGAGCTCAAGAGCGACATGAAGGATTTCGTTCGCGCGCTCACCGAGGTGCTCGAGGAGGTCGATCCGTACACGCGCCACCACTCCCACCGCGTCTCGCAGTACGCGGTGCGGCTCGCGCGCGGGCTCGGACGCCCCGAACGCGAGGTCGAGGAGGTCGAGTACGCAGCGCTCGTCCACGACATCGGGAAGATCGGACCGCAGCACCAGCACATCCTCCAGAAACCCGGCTCGCTCTCCCACGAGGAGCAGCGAACGCTGCGCGCCCATCCTGGTGCGGGCGCCGAGATCGTGGCGCGCGTGCGCGCCCTGCGCCGCGCCTCGGAGATCGTGCGCGCGCACCACGAGCGCCCGGACGGACAGGGCTATCCGTACGGCCTGCGCTCGGAGGACGTGCCGCTCGGAGCACGCATCCTGAACGTCGCGGACGCGTTCGACGCGATGACGTCGGACCGGCCGTATCGGCGTGCACTCCCGCTCGAGGCCGCGTTGCGCGAGCTCGAGCGCGGCGCCGGCACGCAGTTCGACCGCGAGGTGGTGCGCTGCCTGTTGCGGCTCCATCGCGAGGGCGAGTTCCCGCTGGTGCCGAGCCCGAGCAGCGAGGACCTGCAGCTCCTCCGCCTCCGCACGAGGACGGGCGGCTGATGCGCTATCGCGACGCCGGCGTGGACATCGCCCGCTCCGACGCCATCAAGGACGACATCCTCCGCGAGATCCGCTCGACCTGGCACGCGGGCGTGCGGCCGCTGCCGGGCGGATTCGCGGGCGTGACGCGCTTGCCCGGCGGCGGACCGCTGCTCGCGGCGACGCTCGACGGCGTCGGCACGAAGCTCCACCTCGCCCGGGCCGCGGGCCGGCTCGAGGACGCCGCGGCCGACCTCGTCTATCACGGCGCCAACGACCTGCTCGTCCACGGCGCGAGGCCGCTCGCGCTGCTCGACTACGTGGCGCAGGCACGCCTCGATCCCGACGTCGTGCTCGCCGTCGTGCGCGGGCTGGCACGCGCCTGCCGGGAGGTCGGCGCCGCGCTGCTGGGCGGAGAGACCGCGGAGATGCCCGACACCTACCTGCCCGGGGTCGTGGACGTCGCGGGCTGCCTGCTCGGGCTGCTCGAGGAGGGGGCGCTGCTCGACGGCGGGCGTGTGACCGCGGGCGACGCCGTGCTCGGGCTCGAGGGCACGGGGCTGCACACGAACGGCTACTCGCTCGCGCGCCGCGTGCTCGCCACGAGCGGCCTGGCGCTGGCGTCGCCATTGCCGGGCGGAAGCGGCGAAAGCGTCGGAGATGCCCTGCTCGCGCCGCACCGCTGGTACGGACGTCACGCGAACGTCCTCGGTTCCGCCGCGATCCACGCGCTCGCGCACGTGACGGGCGGCGGCATCACCGGCAACCTCGTGCGCGTGCTGCCTGCGGGGCTTCAGGCCCGGCTGAACCCGGACGCCTGGCCGCGCCCGCCGCTGTTTCGCTGGATTGCGGGCGCCGGAGCGGTTCCCGAGGCCGACGCGCGTACCGCGCTCAACCTCGGCATCGGGCTGGTTGCGCTGGTCGCGCCCGAGGCGGTGTCGGACGTCGCGGGGCGCCTCGGCAGGGAAGGGCTGCGCAGCTGGAGGATCGGGTCGATCGAACCCGGCTCGCGTGCCGTGCGCTGGGAGGACGAGCCCCCGATCTGAACGAAACGGCTTCGAAGACGACGACCGCTCCCGAGCGGACCTGGTGGGGTGGAGGTGGAGGATGGAGCGCGGACGAGATCGCGAGGCGGTGGAGATTCCGGTTCCGGATCTGGTGGGGGAGTCGCCGGCGTGGCGCGAGCTCGTCGCGCAGCTCCCGGCGGTGGCGGCGAGCGGGCTGCCGGTGCTGCTGCTCGGTGAGACGGGTTCGGGCAAGGAGCTGATCGCCCGCGCGCTGCACGCGCTGAGCCCGCGACGACGGCACGCGTTCGTGGCGCACAACTGCGGCGCCACGCCCGACAGCCTGATCGAGAGCGAGCTCTTCGGGCACGCGCGCGGCGCGTTCACGGGCGCGGTGTCGGACCGCGCGGGCCTCTTCGATGCGGCGGAGCGCGGCACGCTGTTCCTCGACGAGATCGGTGACGCGAGCCCGCTGCTCCAGACCAAGCTGCTGCGCGTGCTCCAGGAGGGTGAAGCGCGGCGCGTGGGAGAGACCCGCACACGCCGCGTCGACGTGCGCGTCGTGTCGGCGACGCACCGCCCGCTCGAGCAGGCGGTCGGACCGTCCGCGTTCCGCGTCGACCTCTACTTTCGGCTGAGCGCGGTGCGGCTGCGGCTGCCTCCGCTGCGCGAGCGCGGCCGGGACGTGCTGCTGCTCGCGCGACACTTCCTCGCTCAGGCGGCATCGCGCGCCGGCTGCGAGCCGCCCGCGCTCGATCCCGCCCTCGCCGAGCGCCTCCTGCGCCACGCTTGGCCCGGGAACGCGCGCGAGCTCTCCAACGCCTGCCAGTTCGCGGTGCGAGTCGCGGGCGCACGTGGCACGGTGACGGCGGCGCACTGGCCCGAGGTGCCGTTCGCGCTCGCGGTCGCCGAGAGCGCGGGCCTGCACGCCGAAACGCGCGCGCTCGAGCAGCGCCGCCTCAGCGAAGCCCTGCGCCGCACGCACGGCAACAAGACGCAGGCGGCACGTGCGCTCGGGCTCTCGCGCCAGGGCCTGCTCAAGAAGCTGCGCCGCTACGGTCTCGGGCCCGCCGAAGCCGCCGACGTGCTTGACGCTGGCGAGGGCGCTGACTAGCGTCGCCGCCCGGACGCGCCGCGCACGAGGTGCGGCGCGCCGAAGACGCTCCGAGGAGGTCGCGTGGCCAGGAAGACGCTGAAGATCGGGCTCATCGGGGTCGGCGCCGCCGCGCAGGTGAACCACATCCCTGCGCTCCGGAAGGTGGAGGGCCTCGAGCTGGTCGCGCTCTGCGATCGCGATCCCGAGAAGGCGCAGCGCGTCGCGCAGAAGTTCGGCGTGCCGAAGGCGTTCGCGCGCATCGAGGATCTGCTCGAGCTCGATGGCCTCGACGCCGTCGACGTGTGCACGCCGAACTACCTGCACGCGCCGATGGCGCTCGCCGCGCTCGAAGCGGGCAAGCACGTGCTCTGCGAGCGCCCGCTCGCGCGCAGCAGCGACGAGGCCGCGACGATGCTCAAGGCTGCGAAGAAGGCGGACCGCTGGCTCGTGTGCGCGGTGCAGCACCGCTTCCGTCCCGATGCGCAGCTCCTGCGCCGTTTCGTCGAGAAAGGCGACCTCGGCGAGATCTTCTTCGCCAAGGCGGGCTGGCTGCGCCAGAAGACGGAGTGGGACTCGGACGAGTGGCGCCGGCAGAAGCGCGAATCCGGTGGCGGTGTGGTGCTCGACCTGGGCTTCCCGATGCTCGACTTGTCGCTCTGGGTGCTCGGGCAGCCGAAGGTGGAGTCGGTGACCGCGAGCGTCCACCGCAACCGGAAGGGCGAGGTCGAGGACAGCGCGACCGCGTTCTTCCGGCTCGCGGGCGGCGCGACGCTGACGCTCGAGCTCACCTGGGGCTTGCTCATGGAAAAGGACTTCGCCTACCTGAACCTGTTCGGCTCGGGCGGCGCGGCGCTCCTCAATCCGTTCCGGGTCCACAAGGGCATGCACGGCACGCTCGTCAACGTGACGCCAACGTTCGAGACCTCGCGCAACCAGTATCGCCAGTCGATGGAGGCGCAGGTCGAGCACTTCGCGGACACGCTGCGCTCGGACCGCAAGCCGATGGGCTCCGCCGAGGAGATCCTGGGGGTGATGGAGCTGATGGACGCGGTCTACCGGAGCGCCGAGCAGGGCAAGGAAGTGAAAGTCGGCTGACGTGACGCCGGCGCGCCGTGACCTGCTGCTCGCCGCCGCGTCGGGCCTCGCGCTCGGCGCGGCGTTTCCGCCTCTGCCGCTGGGCTGGCTCGCGTGGTTCGCGTTCGTGCCGCTGCTCGCGGCGCTCGATCGGCGCGTCGCCGCGGGCGAGGGCGCGGGCTCGGCGTTCCGGGCGGGGTACGTCGGAGGCTTCGTCTTCTTCCTCGTGGGCACGTACTGGATCGCGCTGCTCTCCGACGTCGCGACCACGGTCCACTGGATCAAGTATCTCGGCTGGGTGCTCGCGGCCGCCTACCTCGCCCTCTTCTGGGGGCTGGCCGCGGCGTTGACGGCGGCGCTCGCGCGCCGTTCCGGAGTGCCGGCGCGATGGACGTTCGTGCCCGCGATGCTGGTGATCGAGGAACTGCGCGGCTCGGGCGAGCTGGGCTTCCCGTGGTTCCAGCCCGGTTACACGCAGCACGCGCTGCCCGCGATCGGCTTCGCGGCCTGGGGAAGCGTGACACTCGTCACGCTCTGGGTGCTGCTCGTCAACGCCGCGGTGCGCGACACGCTGGCGCGACGCTCGCGCACGGCCTGGGCCCTCGCGCTCGCGCTCGTCGTGACGCCGTGGGCGCTGTTCGCGCACCCGGCCGCTCCCAGTCCGGCGCTCTCGCCGGTGCGCGTCGGGCTCGTGCAGGGCGACATCCCGGGCGAGATCAAGTGGTCGGGGCAGCACCAGGGCGAGATCCTGGCGCGCTTCCTCGCGCTCTCCGACAGCGCGCTCGCGCGGCGCGACGCCGCGGGCCGCGGGCCGTCGCTTGTGGTGTGGCCCGAGACCGCGACCGGCAGTTACATGCGCCGCCAGGTCGACCAGTCGATCGAGGTCGCGGAGTGGGCGGCCGCGCGCGGCGTCACCGTGCTGGCGGGGTTCGCCGACTACACCTACGGCGCGAACGGCAAGCCGCGATCGTGGAACGCCGCGGGCACGTGGGGCCCGCACGGCCTCGGCGAGCAGGTCTACGCGAAGCGCCACCTCGTGCCGTTCGGCGAGCGCATGCCGTTCCAATGGCTCGTGCCCGCGCTCGGCCGCATCGACCTCGGCCAGGCGGAGTGGACGCCGGGTCGCGGCACGGTGCTGTTCCCGAGCGCCGCGGGTTCGCTCTCCTGCCTGATCTGCTTCGAATCGATCTTCCCCGACCTTGCCCGCGCCGACGTGCGCGCGGGCGCGCGCGTGCTCGTCAACGTGACCAACGACGAGTGGTTCGGCAACAGCGCGGCGCTCTACCAGCACGCGGCGATGGCGCCCTTTCGGGCAGTCGAAAACGGCGTGCCGCTGCTGCGCTGCGCGAACACCGGGCTCACCGAGGTGATCGCGCCCGACGGGCGCGTGACGGCGCGCGCGCCGGTGTTCGAGCCCCGCGTGCTGGTCGCGAACGTGCCCGCTGCGGCCGGCGCGGGTCGGACGCTCTACGACCGGCTCGGCGACTGGCCGGGCCTGCTCGCCGCGCTCGCGGCCCTTGCGCTCGCCATCCTCGTGCGGCGCCGCGCGCGCCGAGGAAGCTGAAGCGCCGCGCTCCCGGTGCGTCATGGCGCTGGCGCGCTTTGACACCCCCCACGCGGCCACCTAGATTGCGGCTCTCGATTCGTACGCGTGGACTGCGCGCCGCGGCGTGCATCCGGCGCCGGACTGGACGAGCTCGGATCCGAGTCCGCGCCGAGACGCGGGCCACCGGGAGGCAACGTTGAATCGAACCGTTGCGATATTGGGCGCCACGGGCCAGGTCGGTCGGACGACGCTGGCGCTGCTCGAGGCCCGCGCCTTCCCGCTCGATCGCCTGCGATTGCTGGCGAGCCCGCGCGCCGGCGAGCGCTCGCTCCCGTTCCGTGGCGCGTCGGTACCCGTCGAGCCGGTGAGCGCGGAGGCGTTCCGCGGCGTCGAGATCGCGCTCTTTGCGGTGCGCAACCCCGTCGCCATCCAGTGGGCGGGGCCCGCGCAGGCGGCCGGGGCCGTCGTCATCGACACCAGCAGTGCGCACCGCTACGACGAGCGCGTGCCGCTCGTCGTCCCCGAGGTGAACGGCGACCTGCTCGATGCGCGTCCGACGCTCGTCGCGAACCCCAATTGCTCCGCGGCGCCGATCGTGCTCGCGCTCGCCGCGCTCGAGCCGCTCGGGCGTCTCGAACGCCTGACCGTCGCGACCTATCAGTCGGTCTCCGGTGCCGGCACGGCCGCGCTCGCCGAGCTCGAGCGCGGGTTGCGCGCGGGAGTGGGCGGCGGTTCACCGCCGCCGCGCGAGGACGGCGGCCCGCCGTTCGCGCTCAACTGCATCCCGCTCATCGACCGGTTCGAGGACAACGGCTACAGCCGCGAGGAGATGAAGGTCGTGTGGGAGACGCGCAAGATCCTGCGCCGGCCCGATCTCGCGATCACGGTGACGGCCGTTCGCGTGCCGGTTCGGATCGGCCACGGCGCCGCGGTACACGCCGGGTTCGACCGGCCCGTCGACGTGCGAGCCGCGCGCGAGCGCTGGCGCGCCTTCCCGGGCCTCGAAGTCGCCGACGATCCGGCGCGCGGCCTCGTGCCGACGCCGCTCGCGGCAGCCGGGCGTGACGCGGTGGTGGTCGGGCGTGCCCGCACGGACCTCGCGGACCCGCGCGGGCTGGCGTTCTTCGTGGTCTCGGACAACCTGCGCAAGGGCGCGGCGCTCAACGCCGTGCAGATCGCCGAGCGCTGGGTGGCCGCGCCCGCGGTGAGACGGTGAGCGACGCGCGGACGATTCGCCTGACGCTGGCGTACGACGGGACCCAGTTCCACGGCTGGCAGCGCCAGCCCGGATTGCGAACGGTGCAGGGCGAGCTCGAGCGCGCCATTCGCGCGGCGCTGGGGGGCGAGGAGACGACGGTGCACGGAGCCGGTCGCACGGATGCCGGGGTTCACGCGCGCGGACAGGTCGGGTCGTTTCCCGTCCGCTCCACGATCCCGGTGCGCGGCATCGCTGCTCGGGTGGCGCGCGAGCTGCCCGCGGACGTGCGCATCGTCGAGGCGCGCGAGGCGCCGGAGGGCTTCCACGCGCGGCACAGCGCGCGCGCCCGACGCTACGCGTACCGCCTGCTGGAGTGCGACGACGTGCTGTTCGGCCGTTTCGCGTGGCACGCGCCGACGCCGCTCTCGCCCGATGCGCTCGCCCGCGCCGCGGCCGCACTCGGCGGCGAGCACGATTTCTCGGCGTTCGAGGCGGCGGGCAGTTCGCCCGCGCGGCCGGTGTGCCGGGTCACGCGCGCGGCGTGGACGCGCTGGGAGGGCGGCTGGCAGTTCGACGTCGAGGCGGATCACTTCCTCTACCACATGGTGCGAAACCTGGTGGGGACGTCGCTGCGCGTGCAACGCGCGACCGACCCCGAGGTCGCGATGCGAGCCGTGCTCGACTCGCGGGACCGCGCGCGTGCCGGCGGCACCGTGCCGCCGCAGGGGCTCTGCCTCGAGGCCGTGCAGTACGAGGACGGGGAGCCGGCGTGATCCGCCTGCTTCGCGTCGTCGCGCTCGCCGGGCTCGGGTTTTTCGCCGCCCTCACGCCCGGCCCGGCTGCGGCGCGGGCGGAGGCGCCGGCGCCGCTCGCCGGCATCAGCGCATCGCGGCGCACCGCGATCGTCGTGGCGGCGCAGCGCGTGAGCCCGGCGGTCGTCACGGTCAGCGTCATGACGACGCGCGTCGTGCGTACGGACCCGTTCGGCGGCATGTTTCACGACGAGTTTTTCGACCGCTTCTTTCCGCAGAACGAGTACCGGGAGCGCATTCCGGCGCTCGGCTCGGGCGTCATCGTCGACGCGGCGGGGCTCGTCGTCACGAACTCGCACGTCATCCGCGACGCCGACCAGATCCGCGTGAATCTTCCGGACGGGCGCCACTTCGACGCGCACGTGCTGGGCGATTCCCCGATCTACGACCTCGCGGTGCTCAAGCTCGACAACGCGAGCAAGCTGCCGGTCGCCTCGCTCGGCAACAGCGATTCGCTGGTGGTGGGCGAGTGGGCGATCGCGATTGGCAACCCGTTCGGCTTCCTGCTCGACGATCCCCAGCCTACCGTCACCGCCGGCGTGATAAGCGCCACGCGTCGCGACATCAAGAGCGAGGCGACCGACACGGGCGTCTACAAGAACATGATCCAGACCGACGCCGCCATCAATCCCGGCAACAGCGGCGGCGCGCTGGTGAACGGCGATGGCGACGTGATCGGCATCAACACGTTCATCTTCACGCAGGGCGGCGGCTCGATCGGGCTCGGGTTCGCGATCCCGATCAACCTCGTCAAGCGGGTGCTCGGCGAGATCCGGCGCTATGGCCGCGTGCGCGAGGCGTGGCCCGGCATGCAGGTGCAGCCGGTGACGGAGTACATCGCGCGCCGGCTCGGCTGGAGCGACGTCTCCGGGCTGGTCGTGACGCGCGTCGAGGACGGCGGGCCCGCGTCCAAGGCGGGGCTGCGGGTCGGCGACCGCATCGTGCGCGTGAACGGCCGGCTCACGAACACGGTCGACGACGCGCAGAGCAGCATCTACGGCGCGCAGGTCGGCGATGCGCTCGCGATCGAGGTCGATCGCGACGGCAAACGCGAGACGCTGCACGTGACGCTCGAAGAGGCGCCGCACTGACATGATCGAGCGCTACCGTCGCCCGGCGATGGCCCGCGTCTGGAGCGACGAGCGCCGGCTCGAACGCTGGCTCGAGGTCGAGCTCGCCGTGACACGCGCGCGCGAGGCCCGCGGCGAGGCGCCGGCGGGCGCCGCCGACCGCGTTCGCGCCAGGGCGAGGCTCGATGGCGCCCGCATGCTCGCGATCGAAGCCGAGGTGCACCACGACGTCATCGCCTTCCTCACGATGCTCGCGGAGTCGGCAGGGGACGATGCGCGCCACCTCCACGTGGGGATGACCTCCTCCGACCTCGTCGACACCGCACTCGCGGCGCAGATCGGCGAGGCGGGCGCGCTCCTGCTCGAGGCGCTCGCGGTGCTGCACCGCGCCGCCTGGGCGCTGGCGCAGCGCCACCGCCGCACGCCCATGGTGGGGCGCACGCACGGCGTTCACGCCGAGCCGATCACCTTCGGCCTCAAGTGCCTGGTGTGGAGCGAGGAGCTCGGACGGGACGCGGCCCGGCTGCGCGCCGCGCTCGCGGACTGCGCGTTCGGCAAGGTGAGCGGCGCGGTCGGGACGCTCGCCCACCTCGATCCCGACCTCGAGACGCGCGCGCTGCGCTCGCTCGGGCTCTCGCCGGAGCCCGTCGCGAACCAGGTCGTGCAGCGCGACCGGCACGCGGCGCTGCTCTGTGCGATCGCCGTGCTCGGTGGCACGCTCGAGAAGATCGCGACCGAGATCCGTCACCTGACGCGCACCGAGGTGCGCGAAGCAGAGGAGCCGTTCGGCGAGCGCCAGAAGGGCTCCTCGGCCATGCCGCACAAGCGCAATCCGGTGCGCTGCGAGCGCGTCTGCGGGCTCGCACGGCTGTTGCGCGGCTACGCGCAGGCCGGGCTCGAGGACCAGGCGCTCTGGCACGAACGCGACATCAGCCATTCGTCCGTCGAGCGCATCGTGCTGCCCGATGCGTTCGAGCTCGCCGACTTCATGGCGGACGAGCTCGCGGGCGTGCTCGCCGGTCTGCGCGTGCGCCCCGAGCGCATGCGCGCCAACCTCGAGGCGGGCGGTGGCCTGCTGTTCTCCCAGCGCGTGCTGCTCGCACTCGTGGCCGCGGGCGCCACGCGCGACGCGGCCTACGCGATCGTTCAGCGTCACGCGCTCGCCGCGGCGGACGGCGGCGCGCCGTTCCGCGAGGCGCTCGCGGCCGATCCCGAGGTCAGCGCGCGGCTCGATCCCGGGCGCCTCGCGGCGTGCTTCGAGCTCGAGCCGTTCCTGCGGAACGTCGACGCGATCTTCGCGCGCGCCACGGAGCCCGGCGCGTGAGCGTCGCGCTCCACTCGGCGCCGGCGTGGACGCGCGAGGAGTCCGCGGCGCCCGAGGCGGTCTCGGCGCGGCTGCGGGCGCGCGGCGTGGCGCTCGAGCCGGGGGAGGTGACGCGGCTCGAGTCGCTGCTCGGCCGTCCGCCGCGGTGGGCGGAGGCCGTGCTCTTCGGAATCCTCTGGAGCGAGCACTGCTCGTACAAGTCGACGCGCCAGCTGCTGCGCCGGCTGCCGGTGCACGCGCCGCAGGTCGTGATCGGGCCCGGCGAGGACGCCGGCGTCGTGGCGCTGCCCGCGCCGTGCGACGACCTCGTGCTCGTGCTCGGCCACGAGAGCCACAACCACCCGAGCCAGGTCCTGCCGGTCGAAGGCGCGGCGACGGGCATCGGCGGCATCGTGCGCGACGTCGTCTGCATGGGCGCGGAGGTCGTCGGCGTGCTCGACGCGCTGCGCTTCGGCGACCCCTCGATCGGCGTGCGCGTGCGCGACGTGATGCGCGGCGTCGTCCAGGGCATCGCGGGCTACGCGAACCCGCTCGGCGTCCCGAACCTGGGCGGCGACGTGGTGTTCGCGTCCGGTTTCGACGCCAGCTGCCTCGTCAACGCGATGGCGGTCGGGCTCGCGCCCGCCGACGGCGTGATCCGCAGCCGCGTGCCCGAGGGCCCTGGCCCGTGGGTGTTCGTGCTCGTCGGCAAGCCGACCGACGAGAGCGGCTTCGGCGGCGCGGCGTTCGCGTCCGACGCGCTCGCGGGCGGCGACGCGCGCGGCGCGGTGCAGCTGCCGGACCCGTTCCTCGAGCGCGTGCTCAACGTGGCGACCGGCGCCGCCTTCGCCCGGGTGCGCGAGCGCGGCGTGCCGTGCGGCTTCAAGGACCTCGGCGCGGGCGGCATCGCCTGTGCGACGAGCGAGCTCGCCGCCGCGGGGGGATGCGGCGCGAGCCTGATCCTCGACGATGCGCCGCGCGTCGCGCGCGCGATCGCTCCCGAGGTGCTGCTCTGCGCCGAGACGCAGGAGCGCTACTGCTGGGTCGTGCCGGAGCGCTTCGCTCCCGAGCTCGTCGCGATCTACGAGCGCGAGTTCGCGCTCGCGGGCGTTCATCCCGGCGCGGGCGCCCGGGTCATCGGCCGCGCGACGCCCGAGCCGCGCTACCGCGTCACCTGGCAGGGCGAGACGCTGATCGACTGCGCGACCGAGGCGATCACGGCGGGCGTTCGCGCCGAGCGCCGCTCCGAACGGCGCGCACGCCCCGCGCCGCCGCGCGCGCGCCGGCGCCGCGCCCCTGACCTGCACCGCGCGCTGCTCCAGCTGCTCGGCGGCGATCACGTCGGCTCGCGCGAGTACCTCGTTCGGCACTACGACACCGAGGTGCAGGGGCGCACGTGGCTGCGGCCCGGCGAAGCCGACGCCGCGGTCATCCGCATCCATCCGAGGCGGCCGACGGGGCTCGCATTCGCGGTCGGCGGCAATCCCTTCTGGTGCGAGGGCGGGCCCGAGCTGGGCGCACGCCACGCCGTCGCCGAGGCCGCACGCAACGTCGCGGTCGTGGGGGCGCGGCCGTGGGCCCTCACCGACTGCCTGAACTTCGGCGCCCCCGAGGATCCGCTCGTCATGGGCGATCTCGAGGAGACGCTGGCGGGGCTCGCCGCCGCGGCCGGGGCGCTCGGCGGCGCGGCCTCGCCGGGACACCCGCTGCCGTTCGTAAGCGGCAACGTGAGCCTCTACAACCAGGGCGGCGATCGCGCGATCCCGCCATCGCCGATCGTCATGTGCGCGGGCGTGATCGCGGACGTGAGCGCGGCTCTGGCGCATCGCCTGCAGCGTGCGGGCGATGTGATCGTGCTCGTCGGCGAGCCGCGCGACGGCCTCGAGGGCACAAGCTTCCGGCGCGAGATCCTGCGCGAGCCGGGCGGTCCGCCGCCCGCGCTCAGCCTCGAGCACGAAGCGAGGCTCCAGCAGTTCGCGGTGGCGGTGGCCGAGGGGCGCTGGGCGTCGGCCGCCCACGACGTCTCCGACGGCGGCGTCGCGGTGGCGCTCGCGGAGATGGCGCTCGCCGCCCCCGGGGATGCGGGGCTCGGGCTCGAGGCCGACCTGTCCACGCTCGAGGTCGCGCCCGCGGTCGCGCTTTTCTGCGAGCGCCCGGCCTTGCTCTACGAGGTCGGCTTCGAGCGGCTCGCGCGCTTCTCGCAGGCGGCCCGCGAGCACGGCATGGTGGCGTGGCCCATCGGCACGGTGCTCGCGCAGCCGCTGCTTCGCGTGCGCCTGCCCGGGGCCACGAGCGCGAGCTGGACGCTGGGCGAGCTGCGCGAGGCGGCGGCGCGGGCGCTCTCGCGCCACTGGAACGAGGAGGACGCATGAGCGGCCCGCGCGTCGCGATCGTGCAGTTCCCCGGCGTCAACTGCGAGGACGAGACCTGCCGCGCGCTCGCGGGGGCCGGGCTGGATCCCGAGGTGTTTCGCTGGACGCGCCCGGCGCGCGAGCTCGGGGCGTTCGACGCCTTCGTGCTGCCGGGCGGCTTCGCGCACCAGGACCGCGTGCGCGCGGGCGCGATCGCGGCGAAGGATCCGCTGCTCGATGCGCTCGCCGGGCAGGCCGCGGCGGGCCGGCCCTTGCTCGGGATCTGCAACGGCGCGCAGGTGCTGATCGAAGCCGGACTCGTTCCGGGCGGTGGCGGCGTCGAGCTCGGGCTCGCGCGCAACCGCATGACCGCACGCACGGGCTACTTCGCGGCGTGGGTGCTGTGCCGGGTCGAGGACTCGCCCTGCGTCTTCACGCGGCACCTCGAGCCCGGCACGCTGCTGCCGCTGCCGGTCGCGCACGCCGAGGGCCGCTTCGCGTCGGAGGGCGGCACGCGCGTCGCCGAGCTCGGCGCGCTGGGGCAGGTGCCGCTGCGCTACGCGCACGCCGACGGCACGCCCGCGGCGGACTTTCCGGACAACCCGAACGGCTCGGAGTACGCTGCCGCGGCGGTGTGCAACGCGGAGGGCAACGTGCTCGCGATGATGACGCACCCCGAGCGCGCGCTCGAGCTGGGGAGCATGGCTCGCGGCGTGGGCGGGGCGTGGGGCGCGCGGCGGGATCGCGCCCTCGCAGCGGGCGGAACGGAGCCGTTCGGCGCGGGTCCCGGCGCGGCGCTCTTCGAGGGCCTGCGCCGCCACTTCGAGGCGGTGCGATGAGCGCGCGGACGCAGCGGGCCCAGGGCTTCGTCGAGCTGCGGGTCGAGGACCCGGAGGCCGGCAGCGCGCTGGCGGTCGCGCGCGCGCGCCTGCGCGATGCGGCGGCCCTCGCGGACCTGCGACGGCTGCGCCTCTTCGAGCTCGCGGGCGCGTTGCCGGAATCGGCCGCGATCTCCGGGCTGCTCCACGCCTCGACGCAGTTCTACAATCCCGCCAAGGAGCGCTGCGTCGTGCGCACGAGCGCGACGGACGCAGCGCCGCTCGGCGGGGGTGAAGCGATGGTGCTGGTGTTCGAGCGGGGCGGCGAGCGTCGGCCGGCGGCCGAGCGCTGGTGGCGCCACGAGCAGCAGCGCCGCGTCGAGATCCGCGAAGGGGTCGTCTGGGTGATCGCGGCCGCGCCGGGAGCGGATGCGCGGGCGATCGCCGAATCGCTCGCGCCGCTGCGCGACCGCGCGCACGGCCTGCTTGCGAATCCCCACGTGCAGTCGTACCGCGTGTGTGCGGGCGGGCCGCCGCCGCTCGACTGGATCGCGGGCGCCTCGTCTCCGCCCGGGCGCCGCGCAAGGAGGAGCGCGTGAGCGGCCTCGAGCGCGCCTGGAACGAGGAGTGCGGCGTGCTCGGCGTAGTGGGCGTTCCCAACGCCGCCGAAATCGCCGCGCTCGGGCTGCACGCGCTCCAGCACCGCGGCCAGGAGGCGACCGGCGTCGTCTCCTGCGACGATCAGGGCACGTTTCATGCGGTCAAGGGCATCGGGCTCGTCTCGGACGTCTACCGCGAGCGGGACATCGCGACGCTGCCCGGCCCGCTCGCGATCGGGCACAACCGTTATTCGACGGCGGGCGGCCTCACGCTCGAGAACACGCAGCCGCTGCGCGTCGCCTATCGCGGCGGGCCGCTCGCGCTCGCGCACAACGGCAACCTCACCAACGCGGCGGCGCTGCGAGCCGGACTCGAGGGTTCGGGCTCGATCTTCCAGACGACGCTCGACACCGAGGTGTTCCTGCACCTCATCGCGCTGGCCCCGACGGACGACGTCGAGCAGGCACTCGTGGAGGCTGCGAACCAGGTCGAAGGGGCGTACTCGCTCGTCGTGCTCACGCGGGGGCGCATCCTCGCGCTGCGCGATCCGCACGGCTTCCGGCCGCTCTGCATCGGTCGGCTCGGCGACGGCTACGTCGTCGCCAGCGAGACCTGCGCGCTCGATCTGGTCGGGGCCGACGTGCTGCGCGAGGTCGCGCCGGGCGAGCTCGTCACGCTCGACCCGCACGGGATGCGCGCCGTGCAGGCGCTGCCCGCCGCCGAACCGCGCCAGCACTGCGTGTTCGAACACATCTACTTCTCGCGGCCGGACAGCCGCGTCTTCGGGGCGAGCGTCGACCGCGTGCGGCGTCGTATCGGGCGCCGGCTCGCCGAGGAGCAGCCAACGCGCGCCGACGTCGTGATCGCGGTGCCGGACTCGAGCAACTCGATCGCGCTCGGCTACAGCGAGGCGTCGGCGATCCCGTACGAGCTCGCGCTCATCCGCAACCACTACGTCGGGCGCACGTTCATCCAGCCGCAGCAGGCCGGGCGCGATTTCGGCGTGCGGGTCAAGTTCAATCCGGTGCGCGAGATCCTCGAGGGCAAGCGCGTCGCGGTGGTCGACGACTCGATCGTTCGCGGCACCACGAGCCGCAAGCTCGTGCGCCTGCTGCGCCGCGCAGGGGCGCGCGAGGTGCACTTCCGCGTCGGCTCGCCGCCGGTGACGCACCCGTGTTTCTACGGCATCGACACGCCGAGCCGGCGCGAGCTGATCGGCGCCCAGAAGTCGGTCGAGGAGATCCGGGACTTCCTCGGCGTCGATTCGCTCGGCTACCTCTCGCTCGATGGGCTGCTGGCGTGTGAGAGCGAGCCGCAGCATTATTGCCGGGCCTGCTTCACCGGCCGCTACCCGGTTCGCGTCGATCCCACGAGCGGCAAGCTCGCGCTCGAGAACCTGCGACGCGCAACCGTGGCGGGCGGAGGTTAGCGGCGCGGAGGGTCCGGATGGGCGAAAGGCCGCTGGCGCTCGGTGTGCTCGGCGCCATGCTGATGGTCGCTCTGGGGGCGTGCGTTGCGCTCGGGAAGCCCTGGGCGAATTGGGCTCCCGCTCCGCTCGCATCCGATAGCTCGTATGCCGCGCTCGCCGCGCGGCCGCGCGACTCCCTGGACGTCGGGCAGCTCGAGTGGGTGCAGGTCCAGGAGCAGTGGCGCGCCGCGCGAGCGAAGGAGGCCGGTGAGTCCTCCAGGGTATTCGGGGGCTTGCAGTACCCGCATCAAGCGCGCCCCACCGATCGGCGATTCGCGGAGCTGGCTTCGCGACCGTACGCTGAGCTCAGCGAGCGGGAGCTGTCGTGGCTGGTCCTCGAGAGCGCGAACCAGCGCCAGGGGGCGAACGGAGGAGCCACCGTCGCGCTCGGGGTGATCGCGGTCGCGGCACTGGCCGGCACGATCGCCTTGTGGGTCACCTTGTCGCACCCGCTCCAGATCTGGTGAACGAGTGGGCCCGCCGGTTCACCCGCGACCAGGTGCGCAGCGAAGGAGAGCGGCCGTCGCCCTCCGGGCAGCCGTGCTGCTGTCATTGCTCACCGGCGCCGCGCACGCGAAGTCCTGGCTCAAGCTCGCGCCGCCGCCGCTCGCGTCGGACAGCTCGTTCGCGGCGCTCTCGGCGATGCCCGCCGATTCGCTCGATGCGAGCGTGCGGGAGTGGCTCGTGGTCCAGCGCAACTGGCGGGCGCAGCGAGCGTGGGATGACGCGCCCGCCCCGACGGGAATCTCGGAGTTCCCCGGGCCCGCGGGAACTGCGCCGGTGCTTCGTATTCGCCACCTTTCGCGTCACAGCGACGCCCGGTTCGCCGAGTTGGCCTCGCGGCCTTACGCGGCGCTCGCCGACAGCGACCGCGCCTGGCTCTCACGCGAGAGCGAGCGGCAGCGCGATGCTCTGGTGACCCATCTCGAAGCCCGGAGCGGAAACGGTGGTGTCTATCTGCTGGCCGGCCTGCTGCTGGGGGCGGTGGGTGGGGGCCTGGCGCTGGTCTCCGCCCTGGGCCACGCCGCGATCTGGTGAGCGGGCGGGCGGGGGAGCAGCCCCGGAGGTTGGTGGCGGCGCGCCTGCGTTTGACGCCCCCGCGGGCGCTCCCTAGATTGCGTTGCTCGCGCGCCGCGCACGTTCGACGTGCCCGCGCCGATCCACCCGGGGACGTTCGCATGTCGCTCGCGATGCTGATGGACCAGCGCCGGGCCAAGCTCGCCGCCTGGCGTGCGCTCGGTTGCGAGCCCTATGCATACCGCTTCGACGTCACCCACCACGCCGCGGAGCTTCTCGCGCGCGGCGATGCGGTGACGGCCGAGCCCGGTGAGCGCGTGCGCATCGCCGGCCGAGTGATGACGCTGCGCGGCCACGGCAAGGCCGGCTTCGGTCATCTCGTCGACAAGACCGGACGCATCCAAGTTTACTTCAAGGCCGAGGTCCTCGGGGACCACTTCAAGCGCTACGAGCTCGTCGACGTCGGCGACTGGATCGGCGTCGAAGGGCCGCTCTTCCGCACGCGTACGGGCGAGATCACGGTGCGCGCCGACCGGCTCGAGCTGCTCGCCAAGGCGATCCGCCCGCTCCCGGAGAAGTGGCACGGGCTCACCGATCCGGAGACGCGCTTCCGCCAGCGCTACGCCGACCTGTTCGTGAACCTCGAGGTGCGCGGGGTGTTCCGCCGTCGCGCCCTGCTCGTGAGCCGCATCCGAGCGTTCCTCGACCAGCGCGGCTACCTCGAGGTCGAGACGCCGGTGCTGCAGCCGCTCTACGGCGGCGCGTTCGCGCGGCCGTTCGTCACGCGCCACAACGCGCTCGACGTGGACCTCTACCTGCGGATCTCCGACGAGCTCTACCTCAAACGGCTGATCGTCGGGGGTCTCGACCGCGTCTACGAGTTCTCGCGCAACTTCCGCAACGAGGGCATGGACCGCTCGCACAATCCCGAGTTCACGCTGCTCGAGTACTACCAGGCGTTCGCGGACGTGCACGAGATGATGGACCTGACCGAGGCGCTGGTCTGCGACGCCCTGCACGCGTCGGCGGGCACGCTCGTGCTGCCCTATCAGGGCCGGACGCTCGATTTCACGCCGCCGTGGAAGCGCCTCTCGATGCTCGACGCCGTGAGCGAGAAGGTGGGCGAGAGCGTTCACGCGCTCGACCGCGGTGCGCTCGAGCGTCACGTGCGGCGGCACGGGCTCCACCCGCGACCCGGCATGGGCGCGGGGGGGCTGCTCGACGAGCTCTTCTCCGAGCTCGTCCAGCCGGAGCTCCAGGACGCGGCGTTCGTCGTCGACTTCCCGGTCGAGACCTCGCCGCTCGCGCGCACGAGCCGCACGCGGCCCGGCGTGGTCGAGCGCTTCGAGCTCTTCGCCGCGGGCATGGAGCTGGCGAACGCGTTCAGCGAGCAGAACGATCCGGACGCCCAGCGCGCGGCGTTCGAGGCGCAGGCCGCGGCCCGCGAGCGCGGCGACGACGAGGCGCAGGTGCTCGACGAGGACTACCTGCGCGCGCTCGAGTACGGCATGCCCCCGACGGGCGGCGTCGGCATCGGCATCGACCGGCTCGTCATGCTCGCGACGAACTCGCGCACGATTCGCGACGTGGTGCTCTTCCCGCAGCTCCGACCGGAGGAGGGACGTCCGGTCGACGACACGGCGGCGGTCGAGGAGACGCCGCCGCCCGCATGAACCTGCCGCTCTGGATCGCGGCGCGCTATCTGCGCAGCCGCCCGACGAGTGGTTTCATCACCCTGCTCACCGGCATCTCGGTCGCGGGCGTGGCCGTGGGCGTCACCGCGCTGCTCACGGTGCTCGCCGTGATGAACGGCTTCGAGAACGAGGTCCAGACGCGGATCGCGGGCACCGACGCGCACGTCGTGCTGCTCGGCTCGACGACCGCGGGCGTCGAGCACGGCGACTCGCTGGCGGCGCGGATCGCGGGCGACCCGGGCGTGCTCGGCTGCGCGCCGTTCACGTACGCCAAGGCGATGGCGTTCCGCGAGGGCTCGAGCGAGGGGCTGATCGTGAAGGGCGTGAACCTCGCCCTCGAGCGCGGCGTGACGACCGTCGGCCGCAACATCACGCCCAGGCTCGACTCGATCCCCACGGTGACGCGCGGCGGCGAACCGGGAATCGTGCTGGGCTCGGACCTCGCAGGGCGCCTCACCGCACGCGTCGGTGACGTGGTGCTCCTCGCGACGCTGCGCGCCGACCCGCACGCCGCGCTCGGCTGGGCGCCGCGCCTCAAGCCCTTCCGGCTCGTGGGCGTGTTCACGTCGGGACTCTACACGTACGATTCCGGGCTCGGCTTCACGTCGATTCCCGCGTCACAGTCGTTCTTCGACCTCGGCGACCGCGTGACCGGCGTCGAGGTGCGCCTGCGCGACATGTTCGAGGCGCCGGCCGCCGCGGAGCGGCTGCTCGCCCGCGCCGACTCGCCCGGCCTGAGGACGAACAACTGGATCGAGCTCAACCGCAACCTGTTCACCTGGATGAAGCTCGAGAAGACCGTGATGTTCGTCATCCTGGCGCTCATCGTGATGGTCGCGGCCTTCAACATCGTGAGCACGCTCTTCATGGTCGTGCTCGAGAAGCGCCGGGACATCGGCGTGCTCAAGTCGATGGGCGCGGCCCCGGCGCTCGTGCTCCGCGTCTTCCTGCTCGAGGGGTTCCTGATCGGCGCGCTCGGCACGCTGCTCGGCTCGGCACTCGGCGGGGCGCTCATCTTCGTGCTGGCGCGCTATCCGTTCGTCCATCTGCCCGGCGACGTGTACTTCATCGAAACGCTACCGGTTCGTCCTGAAGCAGGTGACTTCGCCGCCGTCATTCTGGCCGCATTCGCCCTTTGCCTGGCCGCCGCGTGGTATCCGGCCTGGCAGGCGTCGCGGATGGACCCCATTGCGGCGATCCGCCGCCAAGCCTGAAGTGAAGGCTTCATGGATACGCTCAAGTGACTGTCGAAACAACGGTTGATACCACGACGCTGGCGCTCCGTGCACGCGGCGTGACGCGCACGTTTGCCGGGCCTCTGGGACCGCTGCCGGTCCTTACCGGAATCGATCTCGACGTGCCTCGTGGCACGCTTCTGGCAATCGTGGGAGCGTCCGGTGCCGGCAAGACCACGCTGCTCAACATCCTGGGCGCGCTCGATCATGCCTCGTCGGGAACGCTGGAGATCGGCGGCGAGAGCGTCGATTCCATGGGGGAGCGCGAGCGCTGTCGGCTGCGGGCGCGACGCGTCGGCTTCGTGTTCCAGTTCCACCACCTGTTGCCCGAGTTCACCGCCGAGGAGAACACGATGATGCCGCTGCTGCTGGCCGGTCGCCCGGAGTCCGAGGCGCGTCGCGAAGCCCGCGACGTGCTCGCGGCGCTCGGCCTGAGCGAGCGCATGGTGCACCTGCCGGACGAGCTCTCGGGAGGTGAGGCGCAGCGCGTCGCGCTGGCGCGGGCGCTCGCGTGCTCGCCCGAGCTCGTGCTCGCCGACGAGCCGACGGGAAACCTCGATGCCGCGACGGCGCAAGGACTTCACGAGTTGCTGTCCTCGCTCGCGCGTGAGCGGCATCAAACGGTTGTGCTGGCGACCCACAATGATAGGCTCGCGGCGCTCGCGGACCGCGTCCTCAGGCTCGAGTCGGGCCGGCTTCAGCCGGCCTGAGGCGAGGTGACCATGCTCTGCCAGATCTGCGGCAAGAATCCCGCAACCGTGCACTTCACGGAGATCCACGACAACAAGATGTCGGAGATCCACGTGTGCGAGCGCTGCGCGGAGGAAAAGGGCATGCACGCCTCGGCCGAGCAGCACAAGTTCGAGATCGCCGACCTGCTCGCGGGCATGGTCGACGCGATGACGCAGACGGAGGAGGAGCGGGTCGGGCACGTCCAGTGCCCGCGCTGCGGCATGCTCTATTCCGGCTTCAAGGAGACGGGCCGGCTCGGCTGCTCGGAGTGCTACGCGGCCTTCCAGTTCCAGCTGCGGCCGCTGCTGCGTCGGATCCACGGCGACACGCGCCACCGCGGCAAAGCGCCGACGCGCGGCTCGGTGGGCGCCACGCGCTCGCGCCAGATCCAGCGGCTCCACGACGACTTGCAGCGCGCCGTCGAGCGCGAGGACTTCGAGGCGGCGGCCTCGATCCGCGACGAGATCCGCCGGCTCGAGAGCGAGGGGCAGGCCGAGCGGGCGCACGTGGAGGGCAAGGGATGAGCCCGGTCGCACCGCGCAATTTCGACGAGCTCTTCCGGGCGACGAGCCCGTGGCTGCAGGGTGAGGGCCCGCACGCCGAAATGGTGCTCTCGACCCGCATCCGGCTCGCGCGCAACCTGCGCGAGGTGCCGTTCACGCACCGCGCGCGCGAGGAGCAGCTGGTCGGCGTGCTGACGAGCGTGGCCGGCGCGGCGCAGCAATCGCGTGCGTTCCACGACGGGCTGCTCCTGCGCATGAACGAGGTCTCGGTCATCGATCGCCAGGTCCTGGTCGAACGGCACCTCGTGAGCCACGAGCTCGGCGACGGCGCGCGGCCGCGCGGCATCGTGATCGCGCCCGACGCGCGGCTCTCGCTCATGATCAACGAGGAGGACCACCTGCGGCTCCAGGCGCTGACGCCGGGCTTCCAGCTCGCCGAGGCGTGGGCGCTGGCGGACGCAACGGACGACGAGCTGGACCAGGCGCTCGAGTTCGCGTTCAACGACGAGATCGGCTACCTGACCTCGTGCCCGACGAACGCGGGCACGGGATTGCGCGCCTCGGTGCTCATCCACCTGCCCGCGCTCGTGCTGCTCGAAGAGATCCAGCGCGTGCTCAAGAGCATCATGCAGGTCGGCCTCAACGTCCGCGGGCTCTACGGCGAGCACAGCGAGGTCATGGGCAACCTGTTCCAGATCTCCAACCAGACGACGCTCGGCCGGAGCGAGCGCGACTCGATCGAAAGCCTGGAACGCGTGACGCGCCAGATCATCGAAACCGAAGAACGCGCCCGCGAGCGGATGATGCGCGACGCGCGCGTCCAGATCGAGGACAAGGTGTGGCGCGCCTACGGCACGCTGCGCTACTGCCGCTCGATCCACGCGCGCGAGGTCATCAACCTCTGCTCGGCGGTCCGGCTCGGGGTGGCGATGGAGCTGCCCGGCCTCTGCCCGCTGCGCACGCTGAACGAATTGCTCGTGCTCACCCAGCCCGCGCACCTGCAACGCATGCAGGGCGAGGAACTCTCACCCGCCGACCGAAACATCGTCCGCGCCCAGCTCGTGCGCGAGCGGCTCGCCGCCGCCGATCGCGAGACCG
>Ga0335083_10002843_pt1 | contig 22651 bp, 15 predicted proteins | sample Lox_Sample_42_FD_206716 | JGI IMG/M metagenome (GOLD analysis project Ga0335083, IMG submission 206716) | Soil microbial communities from Loxahatchee National Wildlife Refuge, Florida, United States - Lox_Sample_4.2 | ecosystem: Environmental > Terrestrial > Soil > Wetlands | place: USA...
GAACGAGCCGGCCAGAACCGTGAAATACAGGACCTTCGTTCCGTCCGCCGAGAGCTTCGCCACAAACGCCGAGATAAAATTCTTGCTCGCGGGAACGAAGGTTCCGGCGACATCGATATTGCCGGCCGCGTCGAGTTGTGTGGCTGTGGGAGAGGCCCCGTTCGGCAGCGTCGCCAGCAATTGGACATTCCCACGAAGCGGCCCAACGGCAGTAAGCGATGCAAGAAGGAGCACAACCCGAGACATGCCCTCAGCCTAGCATTGAGGACCCGGCCGTCGGCCTACACTTTACAGATCAAAGTGCCGATAAGAGACCGAGGGCTTTCATGTCTGCTGTCACCAAAGTTCTGGTCGCCGACGATCACGGCGTCGTCCGCAAGGGCCTGCGATTCCTGCTACAAACCGATCCATCCATTGAAGTGGTGGGCGAAGCCGCCGATGGCCGCGAAGCTGTCCGGCTCTCCGAGGAGCTTGCTCCCAACGTCGTCGTTATGGACATCACCATGCCTCAGCTCAACGGCATCGATGCCGCTTCTCAAATCGTCAAGCGGTCGCCTGAAATCGGAATCGTCATGCTCAGCATGCATTGCGACGAGACCTTCCTGGTGCGCGCGCTCGCCGCCGGAGCCCAGGGATATCTGCTCAAGGATTGCGCCGAGTCCGATCTGTTGCTGGCCGTTCGAGCCGTAGCCTCCAAGAAACTGTTCTTCAGCCCTACCATCACGCATACCTTGCTGGAGGACTACATGCGCCAGATGCAGAGCGAGGGCCTGGAGGATTCCTACGATCTGCTTACCGATCGCGAAAAAGAAGTGCTCCAGTTGCTAGCCGAAGGCAAATCCAATAAGGAAGCCGCCTCGCTGCTCAACGTCAGCCTGTACACCATCGAGACCCACCGCAGCCGCTTGATGCAGAAACTCAATTTGCACAGCACGGCTGACATCGTTCTCTACGCGGTGCGCAAGCGAATTATTCAGTAACCTGGCCTTCCGCGCCCGTCGCGGCGCCTTCCACGGCCGCTTCGCCTTCCGCCGCCAGCGGCAACACCACCGCGATGCGCGTACCTTGCCCGGGCGCCGACTGAACCGAGACCTGCCCAGACAGCTCCCGCACCCGCTCGGTGATGCCCAGCAAACCGAGCCCATACGCCACTCCGTCTTCTTGCTTGAACCCGATGCCGTCGTCCTCGATCGCCACCGCCAGTTGGCCGCCGGTTTCTTGCAGTTGCACCCGGATGCTCTGAGCCTTGGCATGCCGTGCGCAGTTGGTCAGCCCTTCCTGCACGATCCGGTATAAATAGGTCCTCTGCCGGTCCGACAGGTGTTTCAAATCGCCATCCACTTCCAAATGAATCGGGGTCTTGTAGCGCCGTGAGAATTCACGCGTCTGCCATTCCAGCGCCGGCCCCAAGCCCAACAGATCCAGCATGGCCGGCCGCAACCCCATCGCGATGTCCCGCGTGGTTCGCAGCGTACTTTCAGCCAGCTTCTTGGCCTGCTCCAGATGCGGCGTCAGGTCTCCTGCCGGCGTCGAGTGCGCCCGCTCCAGATTTCCCAGTTCCATCCGCAGCGCGGTGAGCAGCTGTCCGATTTCGTCATGCAGCTCGCGCGACAGCGCCTTGCGTTCCTGCTCCTGAGAAGAGACTAGCTGCTGCGACAACAAGCGCAGCCGCTCTTCGGCCCGCTCGGTCGCTCGCTGGTGCTCGGCCGTTTCCCGTTCCAGGGACGAAATGCGGAAAATGCTGGCCCCCGCAATCACCGACCCCAAAATCAGCGCCGTCAGAATCGTTTCCCAAATATCGTCCTGCAAATTCTCGACGGATTGATTCATCGCTTTGCGCCGCGATTCGAAATTATCCTCGTTTAATCTCTCCAATTCCTCCGTGACCGCGAAAATTGTGGTCCTTTGCGATCCCAGCGCATCCAACGGCAAGTCCGGCGCAACGCCCGGCCCATTCCGAAATTCCACGTCCACCGCGTCCAGGTAGGTGTGCAGCGCGTTCTCCAGCCGGTCAAACGCCTTGCCCCCTTGTTCGGAACGCAGGATCCGCAACTGATCCAGATTCACCTCGGTCCTGGCCCGCAATTCCGCCAGCGACTGCAAGTAGCGCGCGGCCGAAACATGCTCTTCCAGCAGCCGGTCCCGCCGCAGCACCGCTACCCGCGACACCTCCGACCGAATGGCTTCCGCCAGCCGCTCGATGTGACGATAGCTGTCCTCCACCGCCAGAATCTGCTCGTGAATCCGCCGCGTCTCCTGGATGCTCGCCACGCCCGACAGCCCCAGGATCAACAAGAGAAAACCTAGGCCGAATACCGAAACCGGCCAGATGCTTTGCTTCACCGTTTTCACCCTACTCCGGGGTGTCAAAACCCTGACGCCCCTTACCCTATCGACGGTATTGTGCAGTTTCCTTAACTGCTTGAAAATGGTCGCAGTAAACCAATTAAATCCCAGCCCTTTGCTAATCCAGGGTCGGCTCGGAGGAGGAGAACATTATGTTAGCTATGCAAGCCTTTACGGCTTTGGTGCGGATGTGGAAAAACCGCCAAGGCCAAGACCTCATTGAGTATGCCCTGATGGCGGGCTTCGTTGCCGTCGCCGCCGGCGCGGTCATGCCCTCAGTGGCAACCAGCATCAGCACCATTTTCAGCGAGATCAGCTCCGTCATGGCTGCCGCCGCCTCCCAAAGCTAATACCCAATCATTTGTAATTCCCTGCCTTGTGGAGTTCCACCGCCTATCGTGGAACTCACTTTTTTCCGAACTTAACGCGAAGGCTTCCCGTACCGCCTGGTATGGGCAGCCTTTCTTCCGACCTGCATCATTCCATTCGTATCCTCGCCAAGAGTCCTGGATTCACCACCGTTGCGGTCGCAGCTCTGGCGCTCGGCATCGGAGCCAACACCGCCATCTTCACGGTCATCAATAAGGTCCTGCTCGAGCCTCTGCCCTACCCGGACTCCAACCGCATCATGCGCATCGCGCGCGCTTTTCCCTCCGGCCACGGCAATTCCATCTCGATCCCCAAATTCATGGCCTGGAAGAAGAACAACCAGACCTTCTCGGCTCTCGCCATGTACGACTTCTCAGGCCCCGGCCTCAACCTGGGCCAAGGCGACCATCCCGAGCAAGTCAAAGCCATCCACGTCACATCCGAATATTTCGCAGTGTTTGGTGTCGCACCCGCCCTCGGCCGCGCTTTCCTCGCGCAAGAGGATCTACCCGGCGGTCCAAAAGTCGCCGTCCTCGGCCACGATCTGTGGGTCACTCATTTTGGAAGCGACCCAGCCCTGATCGGCAAGCCCGTGGTGCTGGGCGGAGTACCCTACTCCGTGCTAGGCGTTCTTCCTGCAGGCTTTCATTCCGATCCCCCCGCCGAAGTCTTCCTCCCATTTCAAGCCGACCCCAACAGCACGAACCAGGGTCATATCTATCTCGTCGCCGGACGTCTGAAGCCCGGCGTTTCCCTGGAAGCCGCGCAGGCCAACATGAAAAGGGCCGGCGAACAATTCCGCCAGGTCAATCCCCAATGGATGGATAAAACCGAAAGCGTAGCGGTGCTCCCGCTGGCTGAAGACCTCGCTGGCGAGGTGCGGCTACCGTTGCTGGTTCTGGCCGGCGCGGTTGCGTTTGTGCTGCTGATCGCCTGCGCCAACGTCGCCAATCTATTGCTGGCTCGCGCCGCCGGACGCCAGAAAGAAATCGCCATCCGCACCGCCCTCGGAGCCGGACGTTGGCGCCTCTTTCGCCAGCTTCTGAGCGAAAGCGTGCTGTTGGCCGGCGTCAGCGGCCTGATCGGTTTCGCCATCGGAGCCTGGGGCGTGCGCTTACTTCTGGCCTTGAGCCCCGGCAATCTTCCACGCATTAACGACGAACAACACCTTGCATCCGCCGTTACGGCGCTGGACTGGCGCGTGCTCATCTTCGCGCTCGGCCTTTCGCTCGTCACTGGCGTTCTCTTCGGCGTGTTCCCGGCTCTGCGCATCTCACGCCTGGATGTAAACGCTGTCTTGAAGGAAGGCGGCGGACGCTCTGGAAGCGGCCTGCGTCACAATCGCATCCGCAATGTCCTGGTCGTCGCCGAAATGGCCCTGGCCGTGATCCTGCTGGTCGGCGCGGCCCTCATGATTCGAACCTTCTCCGGTCTTCGTTCCGTGCAGCCGGGTTTCGACTCCCACAATGTCATCACCATGCAAACTTCCTTGACCAATGGCCGCTACGACTCGACCGCCAAGGCCGCGCAGATGATTCGCCAGGTCACCGAACACGTCGAAGCGCTACCTGGCGTCCAGACAGCCTCGGCCACCATCATGTTGCCGCTCGAAGGCGGCGTCGACCTGCCGTTTGTCATCGAGGGACGCCCGCCCTCCAATGGCAGTATGTACAACGGCGATGAGCAGTGGCGCTTCGTCAGCCCACATTATTTCACCGCTTTCCGTATTCCGCTGATGCGTGGCCGCGCGTTCGATCAGCGCGACACCGGCAACTCCGAACACGTGGTCATCATCAATCAGGCCATGGCCAAGAAATATTGGCCCAATGAAGACCCGCTAGGTCAGCGCATCAACATCGGCAAGGGACTGGGAGCCGATTTCGCCGAGCCGCCGCGCCAGATCGTGGGTGTAGTGGGTGACGCGCGCGAAGCGGGCTTGAGCGGCCGCGACCAGGGCGTCATGTACGTGCCTCAATCGCAAGTCACCGACCCGTTGACTCGCTTAGCCAACAGCGTAATCCCGCTAAGCTGGGCCATCCGAACCGCCGGCGATCCCAGCCAACTCACTCCCGCCATCCGCCGCGAATTTCTAGCCGTCGACCCGCAGTTGTCGGTCGCGAAGGTCCGCAGCATGGAGCAAGTCATTTCCGAATCCACCGCGCGCCAGAACTTCAACATGTTACTGCTGACCATCTTCGCCTCGCTCGCCTTGCTGTTGGCCGCAATCGGAATCTACGGCCTGATGTCTTACTCGGTCGAGCAGCGTTTGCAAGAACTCGGCATCCGCATGGCTCTGGGAGCAGGCGGAGGCGACATGCTCCGGCTGGTAGTAGGGCAAGGCATGCGCCTCACCATCATCGGCGCGGTTTTAGGATTAGCCGCGGCATTCGGCTTGGCCCGTTTGCTGGCGAGCCTGCTATTCGGCGTCAAAACCACCGACCCGCTCACCTACACCGCGGTCGCGCTGATCCTCTCCGCAGTCGCGCTGCTAGCCTGCTGCATCCCGGCCATCCGCGCCTCGAAGATCGATCCAGTTATCGCACTGCGCTATGAATGATTACTCCTGCTTGAGCGCGTGCACCGGATCCACATTGGCCGCCCGCCGCGCCGGCAGATAACTCGAAACCACCGCCGCGGCCGCCAGCACCACCGGCATCACGACATAGGTCACCGGATCCAGCGGACTAATCCCAAATAGCACCGACCGCATCAACTGCATCAGCCCCGCGGCCGCCGCCAGTCCGATCCCGACTCCGATACCCGCCAATCCCAGCCCGTAGCGAATGAACATCCGGCTCATCGCGCCCGGCTGCGCCCCCAGCGCCACGCGAATCCCAATCTCCCGCCGCCGCTGCGATACAGCGTACGAGATCACGCCGTAAATTCCGACAATCCCCAGCAGCAGCGCCATCCCGCCGGCAATCCCCAGCATGATCAGCGTGAAGGAAGCTCGCGCCAGCGATTGACTAACGACATCCTGCATGGTCCGCACCGACGCTAGCGGCAGACTGGCATTCACCGACCAGACGGCCTGATGCACTTGAGTCAAAAAGCTCGCGCTGCCCGCGCGCCCGCTGCGCACAGCAAACGTCACGTCGCGCTGGGCATCCATTCGCCCGCGCGCGTAGAGGCTCTCGCCGTAGGAGGGCCAGTAAACTGTCGCCGGCGCCGGCTCCTGAACGCCGTTTTGACGCACGTCCTCCACCACCCCGATCACTTCGTGCCACGGCGATCCCGGCAGGCCGGTGGAAATGCGCTTCCCCACCGCGGCGAATGCCGAGCCAAACAGCTCGCGCGCGAGATTCTCGGAAACGATCGCCAACGGTCGCCGCCCATACAAATCCGTCCAGGTGTAATCCCGCCCCGCTATCAACTTGCTCCCCTCGGTTCGGAAAAAACCCGGTGACACGAATTGGAAAAATCGCAGCGGAGGAATGTCCTTACTAAGATCGGTCTGGCCTTCGGTAATAATAACGTCCCAATCGGGAGGTATGCCTTCCATCGGCATCTCGCTCGCAAACCCAACCGAGCCCACGCCCGGGATCGCCGTCAGCCGGTCCAAAATATCGTTCTGCATCCTGACCACGCGTTCCGGCTCTTTGACCAGCGAAGACGGAATCGAAATCCTCAGGACTTGGATCTGCTTCGGATTAGTGAATCCAGGCTGCACTCGAAGCAGCGCCTGGAACGTCCTGATCATCAACCCCGAACTCACCAGCAACACCAGCGCCAGCGCCACCTGCGCCACCACCAACACATTGCGCGCGCGATGACGATCCCGGCTTTGGCTCACCGTGCGCCCTCCGCCGCGCAGCGCATCCGCGACCCCCGGCCCCGCGTATTTCAGCGCCGGAATCAATCCGAACAAAATCCCCGAGAGCAACGCCACCGCCAACGTGAAAACGAGCGCGCGCCCGTCCACCGCGATCTCGTTCAGCCGCGGCAAATTCCCTGGCCCGATCGACACCAGCCAACGCAACCCCGCCTGCGCCAGCACCACTCCCAGCGCACCACCCAGAAGCGCCAGCAGCATGCTCTCGCTCAGCAGCTCTCTGACAATGCGCCCGCGTCCGGCTCCCAGCGCCGTGCGCACCGCGAGTTCCTGCTGGCGTGACTCCGCACGCACCAGCAGCAGGTTGGCAACATTAGCGCACACCACCAGCATCACCATCCCAACAGTCCCCATAACAACCCACAGCACGCTGCCCACGCCCCCCAAAACGTCCTGTTTCAGCGGACGCAGCGCGGGCGTAATTCGCCAGTTTTCATAAACGCGCGGGTTCATGCCGGGCGCCCCCGGCCAGGATCTCATCCACACCGGGACCAGCCGCGCGATATCGGCGCTGGCTTGCTCCATGCTCACGCCTGGCTTCAGCCGCGCCACGCATTCATAACCGAATCCCGGCAACATTGCCTGGCTCCGATCGAAAGCCAGCGGCAGGATCAGATCCGCCGTCACATCCACGAACTGAAAATCTCTCGGCATCACCCCCACGATTTCGCGCGGCCGCGAGTCCACCATAATATTGCGCCCTATCACCGAGCGATCGCCCCCGAAGCGCCGCTGCCAATACCCGTAGCCAAGCATCACCGTGGCTCGCCCGCGCGGCGCCTGATCCTCACGCGATAACCACCTGCCTAAAACCGGCGCAACATCGAGCGCCTCGAGCGCGCCATCGCTGACATCGACCGCCGAAACCCGTTCCGGCTCGGCCAGGCCGGTAACGGTGTCTGAGTCGGCCGCCCACACCCCCAGCGACTGGAACGTCCGGTTCTGCTCGGCATAAGTGAAGTACATCGAATCCGACAACCGCAGATCGCCCGAAACGCTAGCCAATCCTGGCGCGCCCGGCGCTTTGTGCCACACCGCCACCAGTCGCTCCGAGTCCGGATACGGCAGCGGCTTGAGCAACACGCTGTTGATCACGCTGAACACGGCGGTGTTCGCGCCAATCCCGATTCCGAGCGTCAGCAGCACAACGGCGGTGAACCCGGGAGTGCGTCGCAGCATACGCAACGAATGCCGCACGTCCCGCGCCAGCGAATCCACCAACGTGATGGTGTTCATGGCGTAAATCTCCTCCCGCACGCGCGTGCGGTTTCCGAACTTCCGCCGTGCCGCCGCCCGCGCCCCAACCTCCGTCATCCCGCGAGCGATGTTCTCGTCGGTCTCGATCTCGACATAGGAATCGATCTCGGCCTGCCTCTCCCGATCCCACCGCGCCCGCCGGAAAAACCGCCGCCAGCTCATGGCTTCCCCGTCTCCGGCTTCAGAATGCGGCCAATGGCCCGAACCATTTGCTCCCAGCGCGCGGTCTGCGCGGTCAATTGTTTCCGCCCCTTGGGCGTCAGCCGGTAGTAACGCGCCTTGCGATTGTTCTCCGAAGTCCCCCAAAACGACGCGATCCACCCGCGATCCTCCAGCCGGTGCAAAGCCGGATACAAAGATCCATGTTCAATCTGCAACACGTCCTCGGAGCGATGCTCGATCGCGTGCGCGATGGTATGCCCGTGCGCCGGCCCGAGCACCAGGGACTGCAGCACTAGCATGTCCAGAGTCCCTTGGACCATCGCGTTTTGTAAGGGTGAGTCGCTCTTGGCCATCGCCCTCCAGTATACTCCGGAAGACGATCTACTGGAACGAGGGACCTGTGAATTCAGGCCCGCATCAAACTGCTAAACAGTTCAGTAGGACATCTAGTGGTCTCGGCGCCCAGGATTCGCCGCCTTGCCGCTCGCGGCGGGCGTTCCGATGTGGTCCGCCAGTTGATCTCCGCTAAAGCTGTCCGTGTGGCTTTCGTCGATCTCCGGCAGCATGGTCGCATTCCATTCGTTCCACTCCGCCACCAGCCGCTCGTAAACGCCCTTCTTGCGCTCCTTCAGATTGGCCCGCTCCATCGGATCCTCGACCACATTGAACAGAAAACTGTTGTCAAGAATCTTCAGATACTTGTAGTCCCCGTCCCGGGCCGCTCGCTGAGCGTTCGCCTTATAACGCCAGAACAGCCGACGCGACACCATGGGAGCGCCCTCCGTCAGCACCGGCAGCAAGTTGATCCCATCCGACGGATACGCCGCATCCACCGATGCACCCGCGGCCGCCAGCAAAGTCGGCATCCAATCCATCGTGATCGCCACTTGCTCCGTCACGCGCCCTCGAGGAATACGCGCCGGCCACGACACGATCGCCGGTATCCGCAACCCGCCTTCCAGAAGTTCCGTCTTACGCCCCGTAAACGGCCATGTGTCCGCGAATCGTTCGCCGCCGTTGTCGCTGGTGAAAACGACAATCGTGTTCTCCTCCAGTCCGTTCGCGCGCAGCGCTTCCACCACTCGCCCGATCTCGAAATCCATTTCCTGAATCATTCGTCGATACGTCCCCTGCGACCCACCGTCGAAATCCGCAAGTCCCCTACCCGCCGCCTTTAGCCGCTTCGATTCCGCTTCATCGCCCGGTGCTTCCCAGGGCCAATGCGGCGCGTTGAAATGCAAGCTCAGCAGAAACGGACGGCCCGCCTTCGCATAACCATTCACCACCTCCACCGCGCGGCTGCCCAGCAGATCGGTCAGATACCCCATCTGATGCACCTGGACGTCGTCTTCCCACAAATCGTCGCCGCGGTTGGCGTGCGTATAGTAGTCCAGCGCGCCGCCGCGAAATCCATAGAAATGGTCGTAGCCACTTTCAAGCGGCCCGAATTTCGGCAGTTGCCCCAAATGCCATTTCCCCACTAGCGTCGTCCCATACCCGGACTTCTTAAGTAACGACGGCAGCGTCGGATGCTCCGGCGGCAGACCCACGTCACGTAGGACCAGCGGCTCCTCCAAACCGATCGGCAGCCGATACTGATACCGCCCGGTGATCAACGCCGTCCGCGTCGCCGAACACACCGCCGAGTTAGCATAAGCCTGCAGGAACCGCACGCCCGCCGCGGCCAGCGCATCGATATTCGGCGTGCTCAAGTCGGGACGCCCGTAACAAGATACATCGGCATACCCAAGATCGTCCGCCATTATGAAAACGATATTCGGACGCGCCCCCGCGGTTTGACCCAGTAAATTGTCCGACGCCAGCGCCACCGCACCGAGCGCAGCCTCGCGCAGCAGCGTTCTGCGCGTTACACCAGAGCGAACCGGCATGCCGCGCGCCCCTTACTGCCCGCGCCCTCGCCCCGCCGGCAATGGACCCATCGTGACGATCTCCAGCGTCAGACCATCCGGCCCACTGCCGTCGAAGTGCGTCTGATTCGCGAAATCCTTCACGATGCTCCCCGGCCCCAGCGCCACCGTGTTCTCTTTATCAAATTTGGATCCCGTGCCAATCAACATAGTCCGATCGTTGGGATGAGTATGCGGCTGGGCCCAATCGTTGGGTCCGCGCTTGAGAAGCTGCACTACGAAACCTGGCTTGGAAGGATCGCCAAACAAAGTCGCCGATTGATTGGCGCTCCCCGGCCGCCCCTTCCACTCAATTTGATCCGGCATTCTGAAATCCCGCGCGGCCCGATCGATCTCCGGGGCATCGGCGCCGGAAAGCACCATCACCGCCCGCTTATTCGACTTCGCCGCGGGGTCCGAAAGAACCACCAGCGCGAGAATTCCCGCTACCGCCAGCGCTGGCCACCGAAAACCAACCAGTTTGGACATCGTCATGATCGTCTCCTTTAAACTCGAACAAATTCAGAAACAGGTGAGACTGGACCTATGTATCTTACTTCTTTCGCCTCACCCGAACCGAATTGCCTGAATCAAGGAGCCTTTGGTCGAGAGCCGCGGCTCACCGGCTTGGCCGCAGCAGCAGTAGCCTGGTGTTATCGCTATCTACTTGCGTGACAATCGCTGAATAGCCATCTGGCGATGCGGCCACGGACGTCTGCCATTCGTGGCTCAATCTTCGAAGCGGACCCAGCACCTGCCGGCCGCCGCTGTTCAGATCGATCACCTCCAATTGCGCCAGTGAGGTCGCCGGATCGACGCCGACGTAGAACAGCCTATTCGCCGAAACGTCCCACGCGTCAAAGGCGGCCAGCGAATCCGCGAACGTCCAGAGGGTCTTTTCCTCCTTGGTCGCGAGATTCATTTGAACCAGCCGTTTCGGATGATCGGACCGGAGAAAATACAGCAGGCGGCGATCTTTCGAGATGCGAAAGAAGCGCACCTCGTCCATTACCGCGGGTACGGCTGTACCGCCGCCGGCCAGCGGCTCGCGCCAGATGCGAAAACGATGCCCGCTATTCGAGACATAGTAGATGGATTTGCCGTCGGCCGAATACTGAGGGAACAGCGCGTAGTCCTCGCCTCCCCTCAGCGGCCGCGTGACACCGGTCGCAACGTCGGTTTCGTAGGCGTAGTTCAGGCCGCGGCTGCGGCAAAAGAAAGCGATCTTGCTTCCGTCCGGCGACCATGCCGGCGCCATCGGTAAATCGCCATCGCGCAGCGCCGTTATTTTTCGCGGCTGCCCGCCGTTCAGCCCGGAGATCCAGATTTGTGCCGCCCCCGAGCGATCGGAGATGAACGCCAGCTGCTGGCCGTCGGGAGAAAACTCAGGCGAATACTCGGCGTCCGTGGATGGAACCAGAAGGCGTGCCTCGGTCTTGCGCCGCGCGTCGTACAACCAGAGATTCACGTCCACTACCGGTTGAGCGAAAGCCAGCCGGTGGCCCAGCGGATCGATCGCGGGCCCAACCGCGGCCATGCCTGCGGGCGTGATTAGAGTTGGCGTTGCCTCACCTTTTCGCAGGCTCCAGATTCCAAACTGGCCCTGCCCGCGCTGGCTCCCGAAGTAGATCGTCTGGCCATCGTGCGAAACGCTTAGGCCGCGAACGCCGGCGTTCTGAAACGTTAGTGGTACCGGCGGAGTGGCCGTGGTTCCGTTCAGCGACAGCATAAAGAGATCGCCCTGTCCTCCACGCCGGAACAGGATCCGTTTGCTGTCGGGCGAAAAACGCGCCTCCAGATCGCCAGTCGATCCATTCGGCGGATCGGTAATCACCCACGATCTTCCGTCCTTCGGCGAAATGAGCAGAAGATGCACGGGGTCGGTCCCTTCGTTCGGCTGCTCGCTTGAAACCAGCCACTCCCCGTTCGAAGACCAGTCCAAAGCCGGCGGAATTAGCATCGGCGAAAGCTGGAGAACTGTGCGGATCACGCGTTCCGCCCCGCTCGCCGTGTTCACCAGGACAATCGCAAAGTGGCGCTCCCGGCCCTCCCTGAGCAATGCGACGGATCCTCCATCCGGAGACCATACCGGCCGCGACTCCGGCTGCTCGGCGGCAGTCAATCGAGTGGGCACGGATTCGCCATTTTTCAGCAGGTACACTTGCGAAGTCCGCGAAGTGCCGCCGTCCCAGGTGAACGCGATCGTTTTTCCGTCCGGCGACCAGGCCGGATCGTTCACCGAACCCGGCAGGCTGACCAGCGGTTGCACTCTCGGCTGAGCCAGCTCGGGCCGCATCGCCAGCCAGGCCAGCGCCGCCACGGCAAGCGCGCACAGCGGAACGATGATCCAGGCCTTCCCGCTCGGTTTCTTCCGCGCCCCGCTCGGAGGCGCATCCATGAACACCCGAGCGACGATTGCCGCGCCCGCGCTCTGACTCGTTCTTGCGCGCGCGGGAGCCTCCTCGAAGCGCGCCACGTAACCGCCCTTGGGCATCCGAATGACGACATCCTGCGAGCCCTCCGAGTCGTAGAAATCCGCCAGCTTTTCGCGCAGCCGGCGCGCGTGCACCCGGACGATGGGGTCGGCTTTCGGATCGTAGCTCGGAAGACGGTCGAATACGTTGACCCCGATCACGGACTCTTTGAGACTGTCCAACTGCCCGGCGTGCGTTTGCTCCACGCAATAACGCAAGAACCGGATGAGCCGCGGCGAGGAGGAGAACTCCTTGGAGTTCACGATGCGCTCCAGTTCGGATTGAATCGCGTCCGTTTCAACTAGCAAGGTTTTTCAAGTATAGAAGCGCTCGGTTAACACTTGATGAACTTCGGAACGGGGTAAAACTTCGGTTTAACCCCGCGTATCCGCTCGCTACCTCTCGCCGCGCCCGCGCCTCGCTGTATAAACGCACATGGCTCGAACGAAATCGCTTCTTTGCGCGCTAGTTGTGCCGGTCGCAGTGGCGGGTGTGGTCTGCGCTTTCGCCGCGGATCTGCCTCAGCTTTCAGGCGCGGCCAACTTTCGGGATATCGGAGGGTACAAGACCGCTGGCGGACGCGCAGTCAAGCGCCGCGTGATCTTCCGTTCGGGCGAGCTCTCGGGCCTGACGCCATCCGATCAGCGCGAGCTCGAATCATTGCAGATTCGTTACGAAATCGATCTGCGAACAAACCAGGAGCGCGCCGAAGCGCCCACCCGATGGGGTGCCAGCCCGCCGCAAGTGATCGCAATCTCCGTAGGCGAGCCGCGAAACTCGAATGCGGCACGCTCTGCGGCCAACAGCATGTCCACCATCGCCAATGCCGCGGACGCCGAGCGGTTCATGCGGCAAGCCACCGCCCGCATCGCAACCGAAGGGGCAGGCGATATCGGCGCAGTGCTCCGCCGCCTGGCCCAGGGCGATGAGCCGGCTCTGATCCACTGCACCGCCGGAAAGGACCGTACCGGCGTCACGGTAGCGGTCCTCATGACGCTGCTGGGAGTGCCGCGCGTCGAAGTGGAGCGGGAATATGCGCGCAGCGACGAAGCCGTCGACCAGCAAATCGAGCGCATGAAAGCGCGCGGCGACACCGCTTCGGCGTCCGGGCTTCTCTCGCTCGCTCCGAATATCGCTCGAGTGGTGTTCGGCGCCAAGCCCAGCTACCTGGAAGCCGCGTTCAACGAAATTGACAAACGATATGGTTCGTTCGAGGCGTACTCGAAAAATGCCTTGAAAATCACACCGCAACAAATCCAAGCTCTGCGAGCCAAGCTGCTCGAGCCCTGAGCCTGGAGCGAAACGAAATCGAGGTTCAAAATCATGACCAAGAAATTCTTCAACCTGAGAGTCCTGGCGATTGCCATTCTCTTTTCCCTAGCTACACTCGCGCCGTTATTCGCTCAGAGCAGCAGCGTCAGCGGACACGTCGTCGATAGCACGGGGGCGGCGATTCAAAACGCCGCCGTCGATATTGTCAGCAATGCAACTGGCGAAACCCACGACTCAAAATCCAATAGCGAAGGTTACTTTCTGTTTCCCCCACTCACTCCCGGATCGTACGTGGTGCACGTCGGCGCGCCCAACTTCGCCAAGGCGACCATCGACAATGTCGCGCTGGAAGTGGGCGGCTCGCGTTCTATCGATGTCGTCCTCAAGCCGGAAAGTCAGACGCAGAGCGTTACCGTTACCGCGGCCCCGCCCGAATTGGTCACCGACAGCCCGGATCGCGGCGATGTGATCGAGAGCGTGTTCGTCGGCAACACGCCGCTCAACGTTCGCAACCCGCTTCAACTGGTCAATTTCGCCCAGGGCGTCACTCCCTTTGTCGGGCTGGGATCTTCATCCGGTAGTAACGACGTGAGCCAGGCTCTGACGAATACATTCCGCATCAACGGCGGCAAGATGTCCAGCACGGAAAGCCTTCTGGATGGCGGCGCCAACACAACCTTGTACGACTTCAACGCGGAGGCCGATGTTCCGCAAGTGGACGCGGTCCAGGAATTCAAGGTCTTGACGACGGCGTATGCGCCGGAGTGGGGCCGCACCAGCGGCGGGGTCGTGATCTTTGCCACCAAGGCCGGCACTAACGTGTATCACGGCAGTGTGTTCGAGTACATCCGCAACAGCGATCTGGACGCGGCCGGCTTCAATGCCGACGCGGCCGGTCTCAAGAAACCGCACTTTCAGAGAAACCAATTTGGCTACGCATTCGGCGGACCCGTTTGGTTGCCGAAGCTGTATCACGGCCGCGACCGTACCTTCTTCTACGTAACCTATGAAGGATTGCGCCAAACCCAGGCCGGTTCGTTCACCGGCACGGTCCCGACGGCGCTGGAGCGCGCAGGCAATTTCTCGCAGACGCGAGACGCCAATGGCAATCCGATCGTGATTTACGATCCTCGATCGACCATGCTCAACCCCGCGGCGCCTCCCGGCACCACCAGTTATATCCGCACGCCGTTCCCCAATAACATGATTCCTTCTTCGGAATTCAACGCCGTTGGCATGAATATTCTGAGCCACTATCCGCTGCCGAATCAACCCGGCCAAGGCGCTAGCGACATCAACAACTATTTCTCGAACGCTCCCACCACCAGCAACCAGAATACGGTCGACGCGCGGGTCGATCACAGGTTTTCCGACCGCCACACCATGTTCGCCAGGTTCGACTGGTTCCAGAGATTTAACAACGCCGCCGATCCTTACGGAAACGGCCTGTCGTCGGGGCTCAACCATCAGCGTCTTCCGGGCTACAACGCCATGCTGAACGATACCTGGGTGCTCTCTCCCAGCACGGTGTTTGAACATCATTTTCTCTATGCGCACCAGGAATCGAACCGCACGCCTGCCGGTCTTGGCATCAACCCCACGTCGTTAGGCTTCGATCCCAGCGTCGCCGCGAATCTCAGAGCCTTGGCCTTTCCCGATGTCACTTCGGTGAATCGGATAAGCGGCATCGGGCCCGGAAGCGGGCTCGAGCAAGACTACGGCACCGTCCTCGAGTACGCAGCCGCGCTCTCGCAATTGAAGGGAAAGCACTCCTTCAAATACGGCTTTGACTGGCGCTACTTTCCCAGTGGCCTGAACATCGCTCCGCTGGTCACCGTAACGGCCAACAACAATTTCACTGGCGGCCCGAACCCGCAGGCAGCGGTCGGCGATTCCGGCAGCGGTATTGCCGATCTGTTGCTCGGAGCCGCGACGGTGAGCAGCGGCTTCACCCCGCCCTACTCTTACGGGCACTCGTACTACGCACTCTATTTCCAAGACGTGTACGCGCTGACAAAGAGCCTCACGCTCACCTACGGTTTGCGCTACAACCTGGAACTGCCCGACATCGAATCAAAGAACCAGTATCCCTATCTGGACGTGAGCACGCCCTCGCCTTTGAACTCCCAGGTAAGTTCGCTCGGCACTCTGACAGGCGGCCTGGGATTTGTCGGTGTAAACGGCGTCGGCCCGCGCATCCAGACCGCCCAAACCAAGAACTTCGATCCACGCCTTGGTTTCGCCTACCGCGTGGACGACAAAACCGTGGTTCGCGGCGGCATCGGAATCTTCCATGAGCCGGCGTTGGATTCCCTCGTTACCAGCGCGCCCGGTTTTGCAGCCGTCACCACCTCGCTGCCGGTCCAAGCCAACGGCGTCACTCCTCTATTCAATTTGAGCAACCCATTTCCCCAAGGTCTGTTGCAGCCAACTGGAGCCAGCCTGGGCCTCAACACACTGCTCGGCCAGAATATCACCGCCCTGCCACGGAACGAGAAGATCAGCTACAACGAAGTCTGGTCCGTGGATGTCCAACGGCAGTTGCCAGGCAACTTTGTAGTCACTGTCGGTTACGCAGGCAATAACGGTTTGAACCTGTATGTCCCTTACAACTTCAACCAGTTGCCGGACAGCGACCTGGCCTTGGGATCGAAACTGCTTTCGCTGGTGCCCAATCCCTTCTACGGGGTGATCACCGACAAGACCTCTCCACTCAGCGCTCCCACCGTGCAATTAGGCCAGCTGCTGCGGCCGCATCCGCAGTTCCTCAATATGACCGCCACCATAAGCGCGGGGCAGTCCAACTACAACGCCTTGCAGCTTTCTCTCGAACATCGTTTCTCCTCCGGCCTGGCGCTGCTCTTCGCCTATACGCACAGCAAAATGATCGATAATGTCGGCGATTATCTGAACTACGCCGTGGGCGGCACCCAGATCCAGGACTACAATTGCCTGCGCTGCGACCGGTCCATTTCCAACCAGGATCTGCCGAACGTGATCCGACTCAGCGGGCAGTATGAGCTTCCGTTCGGCCGATCGAAGCCGTTCGCGAACCAAGGCTGGCTATCGCAGGTAGTGGGCGGATTCACTCTCGGCAGCTTCTTCACCTATGATGACGGCCTGCCGATCGCGGTCACTTCGCCTAACTTTTCTAATTCCTTCGGCGGCGGCGTTGGCATGCGTCCGGATGCCACCGGAATCTCGCCCGTTCCTCCCGGAGGCCCGCAAATCACCAACGGCGGGCTCTACTTCAATCCCGCCGCTTTCAGCCAAACTCCCTCGTTTCAGTTCGGCAACGCGCCGAGATTCCTGGGTAACGTGAGAGCCCCTGGCACGTTCAACTGGGACATGATGGCGTCGCGGCGCTTTCGCATCACGGAGCGTCTTGGACTCGATTTTCGCGGCGAATTCTTCAACGCCTTTAATCGCGTCCAGTTCGCGGCTCCGGGTACCAATATCAGCTCCTCGACCTTCGGACACATCTACCTGAGCCAGGTGAACAGCCCGCGCTCCATCCAGGGCAGCTTGCGCTTGAGCTTCTAGTCCAAGCAGCTGAAAGGAGCAATTTGTGATTCGAACAGCACTGTTGGTTTGCGCCCTCATCGCTCCGCTCGCGCCGGCGGCCGTGGAGAACGCGGTCTGCGAGCAGACCGGTCCAGCGTCGTACCGCCTTAGCTTCGAAGCGTCTGGCGATGGTCCGGTGACGGTCTACGCAAGCTCCTCCGCCGGCCGCATCGACACCCACCAACCAGTCGCCGTCATCCGCAAGTCGCCGGCGGACGTTTCCGTTCCCGGCCGTCAGGGCCGGATATATTTTCATCTGAAACCGGAGAACGGGCCCACGCGCGTCGTCTCCATCCGCCGATTGCCGCTCGAAGGAGCGATCAACTTTCGCGATCTCGGCGGATACCGCACCAAAGACGGCAAGTATGTTCGCTGGGGCATGCTCTATCGCTCCGATCATCTCGTCAATCTCACGGAAAAGGACTATGCATATCTGAACGCCCTCGGAATCAAAACCGTTTGCGACCTCCGCACCGGCTTCGAGCGCGAGCGTTCGCCCACGGCCTGGCAGGGAAAGCCGCCCGAATTCCTGATCGCCCCCGTCGGCGACGACAATTCCATCCGCGCGTCCCTCGCGACGTTGAAGCACGCATTCGAGAGCGGCTCGGATCCCAGCGAATACCTTCGCAGACCGGGACCAGCGAGTGTAGGCGCGCCCGCCAACAGCGGCAACCCCGGGTACGCCGACATGCTGTTTGCGTATCGCGATCAGTTCGCCCGAGTCCTGCACCGGATTGTGAACACCAACGATCCTGCGCTCACTCACTGCAGCGGAGGCGCCGATCGGACCGGTATCTATTCCGCCCTGCTGCTAGAGACGCTAGGCGTGCCGCGCGGCGTGGTCGTGGAAGACTATCTGTTGACGCGCCGCAACTTCCTCGACCAGAAAAACATCGCTCAAAATGCCAGACAAATGCAGAGCATGCTCGGACTCGACCATCCGCCCGACCCGGCCTTTCAGCGGCGACTCGGGTCCAGCATGAATGCGGAGCGCCTGGAAACCATGTTCAGCGCCATCGACGCAAAGTACGGCTCTTTCGACGCCTTCCTCAAGGATGGCTTGCGGATTTCTGAAACCGACGTGGAGCGTCTGCGCCGGCGCCTGCTCGAGCCCTGAATAAAATGAATCTTTCCTACGCAATTCGCCGCCGTTCCTGGCCTCTGGCCGTTTCGCTTGCCCTCGCGGCCGTCGTTTCCAACGCGGCCGCGGAAACATGGAGACCGTCTTGCGATGAAACGCGAACGGGCCGGTACACGTTCGAACATCTGGACGGTTCCAGCGAACGGCCGGCAGTAATCTCTCTCTGTCCTGACGTTCACTGCGCCAGCAGGACCGCATTTGCGTCGGTTACGGCGGATACTTACTCGGCTCCCAGACCGCCCGGCCTCGCCCGCCCCTATTTTCTGGTCGAACGCCAGGGCGAAAAGCGCATCATCGGCGCTCGCCGACTGGCCCTCCAGGGCGCTTATAACTTCCGCGATCTGGGCGGCATTCAAACTTCCGACGGCAAAACAATTCGCTGGGGACAAGTATTCCGAAGCGACACTTTGACCAGACTCACGTCCGCGGATTACGCTCGCCTGAACGCACTTGGGATCGGCCTGGTTTGCGATCTTCGCACGCGCGAGGAGCGCAAAACCGATCCCACCGAATGGCAGCAGGGAAGCCCGGTGTTCGTGCTCGCACCGGTCAGCGAAAACGATAAAGGGTCGTCTGAAAACAACACGCTCATGGACGCACTTCGGCCCGGCCAGATGCCGGTGGAGGACGCCAAGAAAGTATTCGAACAGTTTTACGTTCGCATGGTGTTCGACTCCGCGTCGAAATTCGGAGCCGTCCTGCGCGCCATCGAAACTTCGGACCGCCCGTCCATGTTCCATTGCACCGGGGGCCGCGACCGCACTGGAATCACGGCCGCCCTGCTGTTGCACATCCTCGGCGTTCCGCGCGAGACGATCCTCGCGGACTTCGTCCTCTCCACCCGATATCTGAACGAACGCCCGGCGCGCGAATCCGAAACCCGGCAGCCGGCCATTTCCGCGGAAGTGCTGCGCTTGCAGCCACGCTATATCGAGGCCGTATTCAAGGCCATCGACCAGCGCTACGGCAGCTTCGACGCATATCGCCGCGAGGCGCTGCATTTCACCGACGACGACGTCAGCGCGCTGAAAACCCGGCTCCTGGAATAGATTGCGAAGGGAGCAACGGCCGACTAACTAAATCGGCGTTTATACCGCACGCCGTCGGCCGCCTTTAGGCCGCGGCCGGAATGATCTGAGAAGCCGCTGTGCTTTAGGAGCGGCGGAAGGAATGACGATGACCGCGCCCGCCGTCTTCTGCTCACGCTCCAGGTCGTGCGCAACATGGCGTCGCACCAGCTTGGTGTTGATGGCCCGCTCGATCTGCGCCACGGCGGCGCGCTCAGAAGGCGTCGCAAACGTCGAAGCTCGGCCGGACGCGCCCATGCGTCCCGTGCGGCCAACTCGGTGGATGAAGTCCTCAGGAACTTGCGGCAGATCGTAATTCACTACGTGCGAGATCCCTTCCACATGAATCCCGCGCGCCGCGACATCGGTGGCCACTAGCACCCGGTAATCTCCGTCCTGGAATCCCCGCAGCGCTTGGTTGCGCTGATTCTGAGTGCGGTCGCCGTGGATCGCCGCTGCCTTTACGCCATCGCGAGCTAGCTTTTTCGACAGCCGGTCGGCGCCTCGCTTGGTGCGCGCGAATACCAGAAAGGAACCGTCCTCCTGACGCAGCATGCTGGCGAGCAGAGCGAGCTTTCGATCCTGCTCCACTTCGTATAGGTGCAGTTCGACCTTGTCGATAGGCTTGGTGGTGGACCCGACCGCAATCCGCACGGCGTTTCGGACGTAAGCCTCGACCAGTTGTTTGACGGAGCTTTCAATGGTCGCCGAGAAGAACAGCGTTTGCCGATCCGCCGGCATCGCGGCCAGAATTCTTTTGATCGTGGGCAGGAACCCCAGGTCGAGCATGCGGTCGGCTTCATCCAGGACCAGAATGCGGACGCTGCTGAGATTGATGAGCTTGCGGCTGAGAAAGTCATACAGTCTGCCGGGGGTCGCGATCAGCACTTGTGCGCCCTTGCCGATAGCGCGCAGTTGCCTGCCCTCATTGAGCCCACCGACGGCGACAGCGCTGTGAACGCCGGTGCCCGGGACCAGCTTGGCAAATGTCTCATGAATTTGGATGGCGAGCTCGCGAGTGGGACTCAATACCAGGGCTCGGATGCCGAAACGGGCCGTCTCGGCTCCGAGTAGCTCGATAATCGGCAGGACGAACGCAAGCGTTTTGCCAGTGCCCGTTTGCGCCGTGGCGACCACGTTCTGTCCCGCCAGCGCCGGCTGGATCGCCAAAGCTTGAACGGGTGTTGGGACGGCAAAGCCGTGTTTTACAAGGTTGCTCCTCAGAGGAGCAGAGAGTGTTAGTTCAGAGAAACTTTTCATTGATTGTTTTTTGGTTTCTTAGGGAGGAGCAGAATCGACGAGCCGACTACCGATCAGGGGAGAGGGGTTTGCGGATTAACTTCCAGCCTCTACTATGATAGCGAATCGCGACGCAGTTGTCGCTACCGTATCGACTCGACTTGGATATGCTGTGGACCGCTCTGAAATCTCCTCGACCTAACCCCCGAAGGCCGCGTGTCGCGATGATCGGATCTTCTGGTTTTCGGATGCTACTTCAACCCCGTCGTCGGGACTCGCGACAAACGCATTGACTAAACTTCGTCAGCTGGACTGGCTCCGCGAGGGCGTCCCTTTGCCGAGGCTTCGGCTCCAGGTGGTTCACGGAACGGTTCCACCGGAATGCGCTCGTAACACACCTCCAGCACGGTAAGGTACGCTGTCCCGCCCGGCGCTTGGAGAACCACGCGATCGCCCGCTGCCGACTTCATCAACGCGCGCCCCAGAGGCGACACCCAGCTAATATGGTTGCGGTCGAGATCGACCTCGTCGGTGCCCACGATGCTCACCACTCGCTCCACTCCCGCGGCATTGGCATAACGCACAGTGGCTCCAAAGAATGCCCTCGCCGCCGCCTGCCCCGTTCTCGGCGTTTCCGGGTCAACCACTTCCGCGGCCTCGATTCGCTTGCTGAGAAAGCGAATCCGTCCATCGATCTGGCGCAGCCGCCGCTTGCCGTACTGATAGTCGGCGTTTTCACTGCGATCGCCGTTGCTCGCAGCCCAGGCCACCACTTCCGTCACGGCCGGGCGTTCCCTGGTGAGCAGAAACCGGTGCTCATCTTTGAGGCGCTGCAGGCCGGCAGGCGTTATGTAGTTCTTGCTTGGCGTCGCGGGTTCGTCCGCTGGCGGTTTTCTTGTAAACCCTTTTCGCATCTATCGCCTTGATTCTGTCATGAAATTGGCGCAACGCCCTAAGAGATCTCCGTCTCCTCGAGACTGGATCTTCGCAGGAAGCCGATAGAATTAGAGGCCCAATGAACCCGGCGTGAAAACTGCCATAACTCATTCTTTCACGTCTTCCAACCTGTTACTGATCCGATCCCTCATCACGGACAAGTGCGGGCAAAGGCATGCTGAGCGCGGAATACTCGCGCAAGTCGCATACCGTTTGCCGGCTCCGAGTGGCCGACCATTCGGACGGAGTGCGATCGCCGCGTGAGGGTCGGTTGCGGCCGTCTTTAAAGAGGCGAGCAAGCGTTCCCTCAGGCGCCCGGGAATCCGAACATCAACCACGACTGATTCGCTACCCAAATGAGGGTAAAAGCCCCGTCATTTTGTTGAACAGCTGCTCTCGCCGTACTTTCCTTCGGCTCTGTGATGAACTCGGCTCAACTTTTCCATAGCTCTTAACATGCCTGAATATCTGCAACGCGGATATTCAAGAAGCTGCTGGCCTTAACCGGATCGGTGGGGACGCTGAGCGCTACCGACGGCTTGTCCGGGGTGGGGGCCGCCCCGACGCTTGACAATCAGCCAGGTACTCGCGATCTGAATGTGCCCGGACGCGCCCTTGCTGTGCCTCTGCTCATAACACGGCCGCCGAACACCTTTTCATAAAAATCAATCGATCGGTCCATGTCGTCGACGGTTATGAAATGCGTAACGGTGAACCCTTTGCGCGGGGGCATTTCATAACTCTTCCGGATTTGTTCGCTGGTCATTTGACAAAGCCCATCCGTTCTGGCCCTTTCGCGTCGATATCCTCTGCCGATTAAGCCTGGCTGGAAACGGCAAAACATTGGACGAAGGTATCGCGCGATACTTTTGTGTCGTTTGCAACCAGCACGCAGAGCCCTCACCTCAGGGAAGACCCCATAAAACCCTTCGCTAAGGCGGCAATTTCATCGGCGGCCGTGTCGAGCGCGAAGTGCCCACCGTCGACGATGTGGACTTCGGCATCCGGAACATCCTTGCGATAGCGTTCAGGCTCGCTCGGGTCAAACGATGATTCGTACTTGCCCCAGATCACGAGCAGTCTCG
>Ga0335083_10002845_pt1 | contig 22641 bp, 19 predicted proteins | sample Lox_Sample_42_FD_206716 | JGI IMG/M metagenome (GOLD analysis project Ga0335083, IMG submission 206716) | Soil microbial communities from Loxahatchee National Wildlife Refuge, Florida, United States - Lox_Sample_4.2 | ecosystem: Environmental > Terrestrial > Soil > Wetlands | place: USA...
GCCCGTTCGCCCGTCTATAGTCGGCGCCGTCCGCAAGATCGCGCACGATGTGCAGGCCCAGGCCGCCCGCCAGTTCGTCGTCGCCGGATTCCTCGGGTTCGGGCGGCGGGCCGGCCAACTGATTGAACTCCTGACCGTCGTCGCGGAACTCGATCGTCAACCGATCTTCGTCGAGTTCGAGCACTACTTCTGCCTCGCCCACCGCTTCGGAGCGATCGCGATATCCGTATCGCGACAGATTGGTGAACAACTCTTCGACCAGGATAAGTACTCGCGCCTTGTCCTCCGAGGCGATACCCTGTTCGGCCGCGAAAGTGGCCACGAAGTCTTGGATTTCGCAAATCGCCTCGGTCCCGACGCGAACGCCGAGGAGTGCGCGCGCCGGTTCCTTTTGCTGTGACCCTCTGGTGTCCACGAATATCCCCGCGCTACCCCCTTTCGCCGCTGCGGCGGCGCCCCATGACCGGAGATTCTATCTTGTCCCGGAGGCCTTGTCGCGACGGGTTTCCGACCGCGCGTTCCGCGGGAACAGGATTGTTCTGCCAGGCCGGCGGGTTCGGCTCTGGTTTCCGCGTTTCTACCCTGATTCGCGTCTGCCCGACGAGTTATTGCAGGTAGTCTTTCGCCGTTTGCTCGAGCGTGCGCTCGGCGTTCTTGCGGTCGAGCACGGGCGCCAGGATCAGCCGATGGGCGCCCGCTTCCGCGTACTCGGCCAACGCGCGTTTGGGGTCCTGCGGCTGAAGCTCTGGCTGCTGGAGGAAGGTCATCGAAATCTCGAGCCGGCTGAAGTCCCGCCCTGCCTCGGCGCACAGGCGTTTCATCACGGCAAGGTCGCTCGCCAGATCCTTGGGCGGCAGCGCGACGGGCATCCATCCGTCGCCGAGCGCGACCGTGTCCTTGATCGCACGCTCGCGTTTCCAGTTGAGTCCGCCCGCGCCGATGAAGATCGGTGGATGGGGTTTGTGTGCCGGCTTCGGGTTGGATATCACGGCAGGAAATTTGAGGAAGCGGCCGTCGAAACTCGCTTCCGGCCTGGTCCATAGCTCTTTCATCGCGAGCAGGTACTCGCGCGTGATCGGCCAACGCCGGGGAAAGTCGACGCCCATAATCTGCGATTCCTCGGCCTGCCATCCGGCGCCGACACCGAACATGAAGCGGCCGCCCGAGAAGTAATCCAGAGTTGCCACTTCTTTCGCCAGCGCGAGCGGATGACGCTCCGGCACCAGGCATATCGCCGTGCCGAGCCTGAGCGCGCGGGTCACCGACGCGATCATGCCCAGCAGCACGAAGGGGTCGGGAAAGCGCGTATAGACGTCGGGAATTTTACCGTCGAGCGCCGGGTAGGGTACTTTCGTATGCACCGGGATGATCGCGTGTTCGGGCACCCAGATCGATTCGAAACCCAGTTCCTCGCATTTGCGGGCGACGGATACGGGGTCGAGCGTCTTCTCCGAGAACATCGCAAAAATTCCGATCTTCATCCGCCATCTCCGTCTTCACTCCCGCCGCAGGCGAGAGACCTTGCAGTTCATTACTCAGTAAGACCTCGGCAGACCGAGCAGATGCTCCGCCACGTAACTCAGGACCAGGTTGTTGGAGATCGGCGCGGTCCGATAAAGGCGCGCCTCACGCCACTTGCGCTCGACGTGGTATTCCTTGGTAAAGCCGTATCCGCCGAGCGTATTCAACGCCGCTTCGCCGGCCTCCCATGCGGCTTCCGTCGCCAGGTATTTCGCCATGTTGGCCTCGCCGCCGCACGGTTTGTTGGCGTCGAAGAGTGCCGCCGCCTTAAGCCGGATCAACGAGGCCGCTTCGACCGAGACGTGAGCCTTCGCGATCGGAAACTGCACGCCCTGGTTCATGCCGATCGCGCGATCGAAAACTTTGCGTTCGTTGGCGTAGTTGACCGCATGCTCGACGAACCAACGGCCGTCGCCGATCGATTCGCTTGCGACCAGGATACGCTCGGCGTTCAGCGAACTCAGAAGATAGCTGAAGCCTTTGCCTTCCTCGCCGATTAGCGCTTCGCGCGGTACTGTCAGATTGTCGATGAAAAGCTGGTTGGTGCCGTGGTTGATCATGGTGGGGATAGGCACGGCCTTGATCGCGCTGCCGTACTGATGCAGATCGACGAGAAACAGGCTCATACCGTCGGTCTTTTTCTTGACGTCTTCGAAAGCGGTCGTTCGCGTCAGCAGCAATAGCATGTCGGAATGCTGATAGCGCGAAGTGAATATCTTGCCGCCGTTGATTATATAGTTGTCGCCCGTGCGCCGGGCGAAGGTTTTGATCTTGGGCGTTTCGGAGCCGGCGTCGGGTTCGGTCACGCCGAACGCCTGCAGGCGCAGTTCGCCGGAAGCGATGCGCGGCAGGTAGCGGCGCTTCTGTTCCTCGCTGCCATGCTTGAGCACCGACGCCATCGTGTACATCTGGGCGTGGCAGGCGGCGGCGTTGCCGCCGGAATGGTTTATCTCCTCGAGAATGATCGAACCGTCGAGCATGGTGAGGCCGGCGCCGCCGTACTCTTGCGGGATCAACGCGGCGAGCCATCCGGCCTCGCTGAGCGTGCGTACGAACTCTTCCGGATACGCATTGCGCTCGTCGCACTGACGCCAGTACTCGTCACCGAATCGGGCGCACAGACTTGAAACCGCGTCGCGGATTTCGCGCTGAGCGCTCGAAAGTTCAAAATCCATGAATGCCTCGTTACGTATTCGCAATAAGTGCGGGCCGGTCGCGACCCGGACAAGCGCGGCTTGTACGGAAGAAGTCGCGTTTGCCCGGGTCTTTACACCAGCAAAGACTATCGAAAAGCCGGAATAACGTGCTTCGCCAGGTCGCGGAACGGCCCTTCGGCGAAATCAGGTCCGGGCACGATGTTAATCTCTTTGATTCCGATCTTTTCGAGATCGCGAATCTGCGCGATTATCTCTTCCGGCGTGCCGACCAGTCCGGTTGCCCTGATCGCGTCGGGCGTGACGTAGCGGCGCTCGTCTGGCTGCACGAAAGTCGCATGGCCGTCGTGGATCTGACGGAACCTTGCATTTTCCGGCAGACTGAAGCTTTCGACGCGCTTTACGTAGTCGCTCCAGACGCCGCGGAAGTAGGGTGGGATGAGAGCATCGTTTTTGTTCTCTTTTTTCCAGATCTCGTAAAAGAAGTGCAGTTCGCAGGTTACCCAGGGTCCGGTTTCATCGATGACCCGTTCGCTGGTCAGCCGTTCGCCGGGTTTCAATACCGAAGCCGAAGTGAAGAGCACGACGTGGAAGTCAGAGCCTACTTTGCGTCCGACCGCCTGCGCTCCGGCGCGAATGTGCGATAGGCGCGATTCAAGGTCCTCGGTGGTCCTGCCGATGGTGGTCCATCCGTCCCCGTAGGCGCCGGCCGCCTCGCACGCCTTTGGACCATTGGCCGCGATATACATCGGGATACGTTTGTCGAGATTGATGAAATAGCGGTCGCGATGTAGGAATTTTATCTCGCGCGTCTTGCCGCGATAGGTGTAGTCGACGGCCTTGCCGTCGAGCAGCTCGCGCGTGACGCGCAGGTATTCGCGAAAGTCCTTGACTCCGATCGGATCCTGGCCCATCACGCGCATCGCGGTATGGCCGGTGCCAATACCGAGGAACGTGCGACCCGGCGCGATCTGATTGATCGACGCGATTGAATGTGCGGTCACCGGCGCAATTCGCGTGCCGGCGATCGCCACGCCGGTCCCGATCTTGATCCGCTTCGTGCTCGCGGCCGCCAGCGCCATCGTCGCGTAGCAGTCGGACCAGATCATCTGCGAATCCGGCACCCACGCGCGATCATATCCGAGTTCCTCTGCGAGCCGGATTTGCTCAGGCGATTTGCTGATATGAGTTATTACCGTTACTCCGAATTCCACTACTCGTCCTCCATAGCTATACGCGTATCGACTCGTCCCGTTTGGGCGCCCGCTTGAGCGCGTCAAGATCGACCAGCGAATCCCGTTGGGTGCCTGTGATATGTGGACGCGACCCGGGCTGGCGCTCGAATGGATCCACGATACCCAGTTCCTTTGCGATCTCGCGCATCGCGGGGAGCACCTCCTGTCCCAATAGCCGCGTGCTGGTCATCCGCTGTTCGAGCGTGAGCGGCCCCTGTGCCTGAAACAGCCCGAAGATGCCCGGATGCAGGACTTCCATGATCAGCCGCAGCTTGGGCAACACGGACTTCGGAGTGCCAATGATGATCTGCAGGCCGTCCTGCGCTTTCTGGTACGTGCCGTAGATTTTGCGCTTCGCCTCTTCAAGACCGACCTCACCGCGGCGCAGTCTGCCGCGGGTATCCTTGCCATGGTGATCGCCGCCATGATGATCGTCGCGGCTTTCCTGGAGCTTCTCGCTGGTGAGGCCGAGAAAGCCGTAATCACTCGCCTGGCGCGCGAGGCGGCGGGTGGCTTCCTTCGAGTTGTAGCCAGGTGGCAAAGTCCACTCGGGCCGCGAGAAGTTCGCGGCGCCGCCGCCGAACAGCGCGGCGCGCCCCAGTTCCTGCGCTTTCTCCTCGGTCTCGGCCACGAAGATCTGCTGCAGATAGCCGAAATTCTCACTTCCAGCGGTATAGCCTTCCCGCATCGCGGTGTCGCCATAGAGATTCCACAATTCGACAGTGGACTGCAGAGCGGTACCCAGTCCGATGTATGGATAGCGATGCTGCGCGCACCAGATGACAGTCTCCGGGCTGATCACGCCGGGAATCCATATCGGCGGATGCGGCTTTTGATACGGCAGCGCCCATGGATTGACGAAGCGGTACGTGAAATGCTTGCCCTCCCATCGAAACGGACCGGGACGCGTCCAGGCCGCGATCACGACGTCGTGCGCCTCGTTGAAAAGCTCGCGATTGTACGCCGGGTTGGCATTGTTGAAGATCTGCTCGCTACCGGCGCCGCGAACCCATCCGGGTACCAGGCGTCCGCTAGAAATCAAATCGATTTCAGCCAGCTCTTCCGCCATCCGCAGCGGATTTTTCAGCGTCGGCAGCGGATTACCCAGTAGCACGATACGTACTTTTTTGGTGATTCGTGCGAGGATCGCGGCCTCGACGTTCATCACCGCGCCCATGCAGAACGGAGTGCCGTGATGCTCGTTCAGCATGATGCCGTCGAAACCCATTTCTTCGGCATACACGGCTTCATCCAGATATTCGTTATACAGCCGCGCGCCGACCTCGCGATCGAAAAAGCGGTTGGGAACTCCGAAGAAGCTGCGGTTCTTTATTACTTCGTCCTCGGGAACTTCGCGGTAAGGACGTTCGGTGAAATACATTATATGCATGGCTCGTCTCCTTCAGCTCACGCTATAGCCCGTATCAGGCGAGGAAATCCTTGATCAGAGCGATGAACTCCGCCGACTTTTCGATTTCCGGACGATGGCCGCAATGATCGAAAATCTTGAGCCGGGTCTCGGTATTGCAAAGCGCCTCTTTGTAGGCTTGCGCGGCGCTCACCGGCACCAGCGCATCCTCGCGGCCCCAGACGATCTGCGTCGGCAGACCGCTTACGCCCTGCAAAAAGTGCGGCAGGCTCTGATTATGAAGAATCGGCTCCCAGGCGATGCGCGCGATTTCGGTGCGTGCATCCTCGAAAGCCTCGAACTGCTCCGGAGTCCGCTGACCCCCATACAGCCCGGCGAACTCAGGAGTGTTCTCCGGATCGTAAACGCTCAGGTTGAGCGGTGTGCGTTGGGTGACCACGAAGATGTCGAAAATTTCGCCCTCTGGAGGCTTTATCCCGAGCGGCGCTACCAGAACCATCTTGCGGAACTGCCGCGGGTTGGCCGCCGCCATCTCGGCCGCAACCCATCCGCCGAGCGAGAATCCGATCACGTCAACCTGCGCCAGATTCATGTCGCGCAGCATCCATGAGTAGAAGAGTCCCAGCTCGTGGACGTTGCGGATCGCCTCGACGCGACGCGACTTGCCGAAACCGGGCTGAATCGGAATCAGAACGGTGCGTTCCCGGGCCAGAGCCGCGTGCCAGTTCAGCCATCCCGGATGCCCCATCTCTTCGTGCAGGACGAGCAGGGGCTTTCCCTGGCCGCCCTTGATGATTGCGAGGTCAGTCCCCGCCAGGTGGGTGATTTCCTCGGAACAATCTCCTGCCATCTGTTCAAACCTCCATCGCTAGACGGTCGGCGCCCGACGGTCGCGTCCGTCCGCGTCACAATCTTTAACAATTCCCCGCTGTTTCGGCCAACGCGCGAGGCAGATAGCCGGGCGCGGCCGGTGAGAGCGCGTTGATGTGCCTCCGCGCCGGGGTCCGATTCGGCCTGCCGCGGCTCTATTTACGCCCTAGCTGCGGATGCTGGGATTTTTTATATATTCGCCGGAATTGGTATTCAATCGAACGCGCCCGGCTCGAACTCATGCCCGTACATGTCCTCAGCGTAGTATTCCGACTGATGCGTTGCTGGCCTGGCGCCCCATCCATATTCCCACATCCATCCAGAGGGATTGCCGACGTAAAACGAGAACATGTGGTCGTTCGAGTGTTTGCCGGGAGTGATCCTGATCGGCAGCTTTTGTTTGCGTACCAGATCGTAAGTGAGGCCCACGTCGTCGAGGTTGTCCACTTCTATCATCAGGTGGTTGATGCGCTTTTTGTCGCCGCCGATTCCAAACGCCACCGAATGATCGCGCTGGTTGCAGTGCATAAAGACCGGGGTGGCCACATGCTTGCCCATCTGGAACTTGTACTCGACACCGCCGCGCATTCCGAGCGCCTGGTAAAAGCGGATCGCGGCCGGGACGTCTCGCTCGCGGATGATGCAATGTCCTATCCCGCCGTCACCGGTTTTGAATTTCCCGTGCATCCCGCGCCCCGGACGAAACGGCTTGCTGAACTGAATGTGCGGGCCGTGAAAGATTTCGATCGGATTGCCGTCCGGGTCGCTTAGCTTCATCACTTCGAGGACATGGCGCTCGCCCGCTTCTTCCTCGGAGCCGACGCGGAATTTTATGCCGGCGGACGACAATTGCTGTTGCATTGCCCGGAATTCTTCGGGACCCGCGACGCGAAAGCCGAGGTACATCAGGTCGTCGCTGTCGTCGGCATGGAGCACGATGCGATGATGCCAGTAGTCCATCCGCAGATAGGAGCGGCCGCGCTCTTCGCCCTCGACAAACTCCATGCCGATCTGGCTGGCGGCGAAGGTCTTCCATTCTTCGGGATTTCTCACCCCGATTCCCATGTAGCTCAGCTCGGTTACCTGGATCATCGGTTCCCTCCCGTGAGCGACCACGATTCGAGCGCCGTCTCGCTCCACCGAGCCTAATCTATATGACAGCCGGCTACGCGGTGGCAACGGCAATTGCGGAGCGTTTGCAGCGTTTGCCAGCGGTCATCTAGACTCCGCGTTGAAGCGCCGGCCGCAGCCGCCACAGCGGTCAAGATTTCGAGGAAAGACAGACGTGCAGGAGCCCAAGCATAGCCTGGTCATCGGCGATAGTCATTTCGACGAGCAATTTCCGCTCGCTCCGATCGATGACTACATGATCCATCAGACTCCCGACCCGATTCGCATAGTATGGTCAACCGACCCGCGCATTTACGAGCGCTTCTGGGTCATCTGCCACGATAACAAGGGCGAGCTGCTGCTCGTCACAGGCCTCAGCTTCTACCCTAATCTCGATACGGCCGAGGCTTACGCAATCGTGAACTTGAGAGGCCAGCATACTTCGGTACGCGCATTTCGGCGACTTGGCGCCGACCGGATGAACATGGAGATTGGTCCGCTGAAACCGGCGATCGTCCAAGGGCTCCGCGCGTGGCGATACGTGCTGGACGAAAATGAATGGGGCATAAGCTACGACCTTCAGTGGCAGGACACCAGGCGGCAGATCTACAACGCTTCGTCCGGCTCGATGGCTGAAGGGTCGCCGCGCGGCCGGCGCGCCGATATCACGGCGGGGTTCGAAGGTTTCGGCGTCGCACAAGGCTGGGTGAAAGTCGGCAGCGAGCGGATCGAACTCACACGGGAGACCAGCGGTGGTACCCGCGACCGGCATTGGGGGGTCGGCCGGGGCGTAGGGGGTCCCAACCTCCAGCCCGGCCGCAAGCTGCACGCGGGATGGATTGGCGGCAACTGGGTATCGTTCAAGACCTTCTCGATCTGGGGCAATACGATTCTGTACAACTTCGGTGATCCCAGGCCCGCAATGGGCCGGATCGTCAAGACGATGCGGCGGCTTAGATTCGAGCCGGATACTCAGATATTCCTCGAGGGCGTTATTGACTACACACTGGATTCGGGCGAAGTAAAGCAGGTTCACTATCGGCGTCTGGAATACCAGACTGCTTATATGCGATGCGGAATGTACGGCGGCACGACCGACAAGAATATCTACCAGGGCCAGTACGTCGGGGACAATGTGGTCGAGGGCGACCATTACGATGTGACCAGGGCCGAAGTTCGCCGCCGCCTGATGGGCCTCGACGAGCATCATTGCGAAGTCACCTGCGACGGCGAGACCACGACCGGCATTCTGCAGCCGCTGGAGCCTGAGGCCTATAACGCCTGCGCGCGCGGCCGCCCGGGTTGGAGTTTCCTTGAATGAACGCTACGCCGCCTGAGGCAGCTCAGGACCTCGAGCGCAGGTTGAAGGCTTTTCTTGCTGCGCGCCTGGATGGCGCGCGCGACATCCACATAGCTAACCTTGCGCCCATTACCGCAGGCAATGCCCGTCAGACGTGGGAGTTTGAGGCGCGATGGGTCGGCGGCGAGGGAGAGCGGAAGGTCGGCTGCGTAATGCTGCGCAAGGCCGAGGCCGGACAGCTTGAAACTGACCTCGCTCCCGAATTCCGGACGGTGCGCGCGCTTTGGGACAGCGGAGTTCCGGTCGCTCGCGCGCTCTGGATCGATGAGGAGGGAATCTGGCTCGAGCGGCCATCCTTTATCATGGAAAAGGTGGCAGGCACGACGGACTTCCTGCCGCTGCTGAAACCGGAGGGCGCCGCGCTGAGCCGCGCTATCGCACAACAATTGGTAGTGGTCGCAGCCAGACTGCATACGCTCGATTGGCGCAAGCTGGGTGTGGATTTCTTGCCGTTCGCGACCCCTGAGACCGCGGCGGCTCAGCAGGTATCATATTGGCGGGCGCTGTTTCTGAAACATCGGATGGAGCCTCATCCGGTGATGGTCGCGGCCTTCGTCTGGCTTAGGGAGCATCAGCCGATCACGCGCAGAATCAGTATAGTACATGGCGATTTCCGCCTGGGGAATGTTTTGTACGAAGAAGATCGCATCAACGCCATGCTGGACTGGGAGATGGTTCATCTCGGAGACCCGGTCGAGGACATCGCGTGGGCCTACCGTTCGCTCTGGGGCCCGCAGACGTTCCCGCTGGATGAATTTGTCAGCCGTTACACCGAACTGAGCGGCATCCAGGTCGATCCCGCGACGCTCCTGTTCTATCGGCTGCTCGGCGAGGTGAAGCACAGCATCATTTCGCTGACCGGCGCGCGCTCTTTCATGGACGGGCGAACGCGAAACCTTTTTCTCGCCGATCGCGCCTCGACCATAACCGCCTACCTGCAGCAGTTTCTGGACTGGCTGCCTGCGTGAGCAACGGCGGACGAGCCGGGGAATCAGCCGTGACCAAACCATCGATCGGCGACTTACTGGCCGGAGTTGCATCCAGCCTGCGCGAAGCGGTGCTGCCGGAAATACCGGCGGGGCCGACGCGGCGCCAGATTCAGGTTGCGATAAGCATCATCCGCAGAGCATCTCAGGCGTGGGATAAGGTGGGGCCGTACTTTTACGCGGACAACAAGGATATCGAGGAGACTCTCCGCCATGTCTCGGCACTGATGGATCGTGCGAAATCGGATGACGCCGGCCTGAAATTGCTCGGGCAAAAAATGCTGACGGCGCTCGATCGCCGCAGCGGAGCGGAACTGGAATATCCATCGCCCGCCGCGCTTAGCGCGCGCAATGTGCAACTGCAAGGATTACTGGTCGAATTGCAGGAGGCCTTGCATGCGCCGTCGGCACGAGACTTCGCCGAGCGCACCGAAATCCTGGGGATGCTGCGTGCACTGTTCCGCCGGATGTTGGCGCGCGAGTTGGAAGTAAACGCACCGGTGACCGCGACAAAGTAGCTTCTTCTTAAAGCTCTGCGGCGTGCGAATTGACATCGCCGCACGCCGCGGAATAGCTTCGGGTTGTGAGCCGGCGCAAGCCGACGAAGGGTTCCTCGATGGCCGCCCAGGCGCAATCGCTTGCAAGCTACTTCGATTCCGAAACGGCCAAAGTGCTGCGAGCATGCACGGCGTGCGGCAAGTGCGTCGAAGTATGCCCGGTCGTTCCGTATGCCGGCCTCAAGGATCACGATTCCAAGGCCGTTGCGCAGGGCGTGGTCGATTTTCTGGCTCATCGCGCGCCGCTCGCAGGCGCTTCGGCAACCTTCGCGCACGCGTGCAACGGATGCGGCGAGTGCATTCCCGCGTGTCCGGAAGGCGTCAACCCACGCAAGATGCTGGTGCTGGCCAACACGATAGATGCGGGTGAGCGCACGCAGACGCCGCAGCTTTTCCGCAAAATGTCGCGCGCGATCCGGCTGATGGCGGGAATGCAGTTGTTGCCGGCGGAGTTCGCACGCGTGCTCGCGCCGCCACGCCGCGCGCAGGCGGAGATCGTTTTCTATCTCGGATGCAACGCGCTCCGCACGCCTCATCTCCTGTTCAACGCGATGTACGTGCTCGATGCGCTCGGGGCGGACTACGAAGTCGTCGGCGGGCCGGGGGCGTGCTGCGGCATCGTGCAGTCGAAATGGGAGGGCGAGCTGGGCAAGGGTGAGCGAATGATCAACGCGACGCTCACCCGCTTCGAGGGGCTAAGCCCGGACAAGGTGCTGAGCTGGTGCCCGTCGTGCAATCTGCATATCGGCGAGACGCTGGCCGGGTTTAAGTCGACGAGCTTCGAGTTCGGCCATTTCACCACCTATCTTTCCGATCATCTCGACCAGTTGCGCCAGAGGTTCGTCCGCCCGCTGCCGCTTAAAGCGGTGTTGCATGCCCACGTGGGCCTTAAGGACCTGGGCGCCAACGTGGCGCGCGTGATCGCCGCGATTCCGAAACTTGAGCTCGTCGACACGGTGCTCGAGTCCGGGTACACCTGCGGCGGCTCGGGATGCGCGCGGGCGCCGGAGATGATGAAAAAGGAACACGCGCGGTTGGTCGATCGCGTGCGCGAGACAGGCGCCGACGTACTCGTCACTTTTTATCACAATTGCCACGCGGCGTTCGTGCGCGCCGAGAGCGAGGGCGGCTTCCGCGTGCTCAACTACACCGACCTGCTGGTCGAAGCGCTCGGCGCCACCCCGCACGACGATGTGTTCAAACGGCTGCGGCTTTTCGACGACTGGAAGATGATTGTCGATGAGGCCGAGCCTTTTCTGCGCGCCAACGGGGTCGATATCGATCGCGAATTTCTCGAGAAGATCCTGCCTGACGTGTTCCGGATGGCCGAGTTCACCGGCGGCCTGGATTGCTTCGCTTCGCGCACCTAGCGCGCTCGGTCAGTTCCTCACCAGCCACACCGGATCGCCGACGCATACGCGTCCAGGCGCGCCGACCGCGGCGAAGACGCCGACATAGGCGCCGTGATGCTGCGCGGCGGTGCGCAGGATCGCGGGGTCCGCGGGCAGCTCGTCCTGCGGATGGATGGTCATCGCGCAGCGAAGCGCCGGGCGTATTGCGGCGATCCGGGCGCCGCCGTCGCCGACTTCGAGTTCGCCGCCGAGCCATCCGTCTTCGACAAAGCCCTCCTCCGCAGCGCCAGTGTCGACATAAATGTTCGGACGAAAACGCCGCGGATCGAAATCAGACGGATAGAGCCGGCGCAGATGCTCCAGCGTGCCGCTCGCGAGCACGTGCACCACGTCCTCGTCGTAGAGATCGCGCGGCGGCAGATAAGCGTCGCCCCTGGTTATCGCGTCGATCTCGGCGGGTGTGAGCGGCGCGTCGCCTCGCGGACGATCCAGCCGCACCGGATGTCCGAACAGCGCCGAGAGGGTTTCTTTGACGCCGGGATCTCCGGCATAAACCACGCTACCGTCGGGAAGCTCGATCCGCACGCGCGCCGGCGCGTTATCCGCCGGCTCGCGCTCGCATACGGCCCGCAACTGGAGCATCGCCGACCAGATTCGCGCGCTCATGATCGAACCGTACTTGAGCTCGCGCATCGCATAGAGCCGGTCGCCGACGGCACCGCGCTCGGTCAGCGACATCTCGCTGACGTGCTCGCCGCCCATCGACTTGACGGGGTAGCGCCAGAGTTCGGCGACGGTGCCGACCTGCCGTCTCATCGCGCACCTCGGCCCGCGTCAAGTGCCGGGCGGCTGCTCGTCGCTGGCGAAGCGTTCGAGCACGTTGCCCGTGATGCGCGAGACGTTGTTGTCGTAGTTGTTATGGGAGAGGCTTCCGCACCAGGCGATCGAGCTCGTGGAAAAAACCGCGCCACCGCCCGCGGTGGTGAAGTACACGATATCGCCGCGCACGCCCGAGTCCTGCCTGCCGCCGGTGCCCGGATAATTGAATGCGATCTCCTCGACTACGCGAAGATAGTTGTCGCTGTGCCCTTCCGAACTCGCGAGCAGCATCGTGTTGGGCGGCGTGCCGAGCGCGCGATCGTAGCGGTCGAGCTCATGGCCGGCGGCGCCGTCGCCGACGAGGCCGAAGTTGCCCAACAGTTCGTCCTCGCCGACGCCTTCGAAGATGAAGCTCGCGTTGGAGTGCGTGCTGTCGGGCATGCGCCGAAAATACGACGAACGGTCGAAGCCCTGCGCCGCGAAGCCGACGCCAACGAGCTTCTGCGGGGGGCGAGCGCGGCTGCGCCATACGCCGCCGCGCTCTCCGGTGGTGCTGTGAAAATACTCGCCCGGTTGCGCCTCCCAGGCGCCCGATCCGCCTTCCGCCTTGCGCACCTCGACCAGGTACGGCTTTCCGGGATGGTACGACGTGATCCAGTAAAAACCGTTGCCGCCGAGATACATCAGTCGCCCGCCCGTGATGAGATAGTTTTCCAACCCGTCGAGCATCGCGGACGAGTAGTATTCGGGATGGGTGCCGCTGAGCACCACATTATAGCCGCGAAGCAGCGCGGCGCCCTCGCGATGCAGGTCCTCGTCGGTGATGACGTCGTAGCGAAAGCCCCTCGCGTTCAGCCAGTCGACGAGGTGAAGGTCGGCCGCGAGCCCCCATAGAGTTCCGCCGAAGCGATGATGCGGCCGCATGTTGGGAATCGGGCGCAGCCGCGAGACGTAGCATACGCCGCTGCCGTCGGAATGATGATCGTAGGTCGAAAGCCCGAACTCCGGATGTTCATAGAGATAAATGTCTTCGGGCCCCAGCACCGTCGTGTGGCCGACGATCGCCTGGGTGCCCTGTCCGAAACTCAAATGCTCGTTTGAGTAGGCGAGGTAGGAAGCGGTCGGAACCAGGAACGCGATCTTGGCGGTGGGACCGCTCGACGGCGCGCGCACGATGAACGGGATGTAATCGACCGCGTTGCCGGCGCTGACCCGCGCCGCGTAAACGTCGGAGCACATCGTATCCGGAACTACCAACTCGAAGTCCATCTCCCAGCCGGCGTCCTCGAGGTCGTCGTCGTGGAAATGGATCGCGCCGTACTCGGCGGGCGCGTGGATGAAATGCTCTTCGCGGCTGGTCCAGTTGTGTCCGGTCATCGCGCGCGCCGGCGCGTTGACGCATCGTCCGTGTAGATCGTTGCCCGAGGCGTCGGTGACGCGATCGGTCGCGATGCCGTCGAGGCCGATGCCGTCGGCGAAGTCCCATCGCGCGACAAGGCCGCGGCTGTCCGGCTCGCGACCCGCGGCCAGTTCGTCGAATTGACCCGCGCCGAGCGCATGGCCATAGACGCGCGGCCGATCGATCTTGCCGTTGTAATGGCCGCCGACAATGAGGGCTCCTGAAGCCGCCTTGCCCGCGGCCCATCCGGCGATCACGGCCACCGATTCCGAGTGGAAGTTTACCTGCTCGGCGGTCGCCGCGTGCATCAGCGCAGGCGGCAGCACAGCTATGCGCCCGACGATCGAATTGACTGCGTTGTGTACCGGCGCGAGGTGCAGGATCGCGCGTCCGCTCGCGCCGTCGTAGCTGGCGCCGGCGGAGTACCAGAGCCCCGCGCTCAAAGGCTCCGGCGCGGCGATTTGAACGAGATGCCCGGCGCCGTCGCCGAGCCATATTGCAAGCCGTCCGTGCTCATCGATGACCAGCGCCCACCCCGCGCGCCGCTCCGGATCCCAGCGCGTCACGATTCCCTGCGCGCGCCGCGCCGGCGTGGTCGGCATTATGAAGGCGTGAACCGAGATCGAGTGTCCGACGTTAAGGAGCGCGCCCGCATCGTCGATCGCGATATGCGAGCCGCTGTAGGTCGGCTGGAAACGTCCCGGATATTGGCCGCTCACGGGAGTCGCGATCACTTCTTCCTTGGGGCCCGGACCGGCCGGATTGGCGTCACCGTTGATTAGGCGCACGATGTCGGCGCGATAGCGCGTGGCGCCTTCGAGGCTCACCATGAAGCGGATGCGCTCGCCGGGTTTGACGCTGATCTGATCGCTGTATCCGTGGATGTGTTTGTTTGCCATGTGGCGGTGGTCTCCGTTCGGTCGCGGATGGGGGCGGATAGCTAGTCGCGCATTAACTGATCGACGCGCATCAGGAAGACGGCGTGCGCCGCCTTGGCTTCCGAATTGTAGGAGCGCTCGTCGACGAAGACCGGCGCCTGGCCGGGAACGCCAGTCATCCGCGCGACGCGCCATTGTTTGAACGGCCGCGTGCACACGATTACGAACTGGTCGAGCAGGTTGGGGCGGCGAAAGTAGTTGAGCACGCGGTCCAGCGCGTCGCTGTGGATGCCGACCGGGTCGCGTTTGTGCTCGCCAATGAGCTTTTTGGTGACGAGCGGGCGAAGCGACTCGCGCATCCGCCTGTCCCATCGGGCAAAGGCAATCTGGCTGCGGTCGGCTGGGGCGCTGTCCGTTTCGGCCATCGGCTGTTCGCTCCTTGAGGAGTGCGTTCAGGCGCTCTGCGACGGCAATAGCGAAAATTCGCGCGGAAGTCATCCGCCACGAGCGGAGAGCCGGGTCAGAACAGCAGGCCGTAGTTGTGCTCCAGTCCGAGCAGGACGCGCCCGGCGACCTCCCAGGTCTTGACCGACACGACCGTGTGCTGATTGGCGGTCTGCATATCGCGCAGACGGCGATCGAACGCATTGCCGCTATAAACGGACGATCCTCCGTTGGCCTTGTACAGCAGTTCGACCGCCTGCAGGCATGCGGCGCTCGAATGCGCCATCGCGAGCCGGCCGCGTGCGCGCTGCTTGTGCGACGGAGGGTCGCCGGCTGCCATCGTGTTCCACATGTCGCCGAACGCTTCGTAGACAAAGCCGCGCGCCGAACTGAGCAGCGCCTCGGCCTGGGCCACCGCGCTTTGAACGTAAGCCTCCTCGCGCAGCATCCCGGGTTTGCCCGCCGCCGGAGATTTGAAAGTCAGCGCCTTGTTCGAGGCCATCGCGATGAATTCTTCTATCGCGCCGCGCGCGATTCCAAGGTGCACTCCAGACACCTTGTAGATGAGCAAATTGGGCAACGCATAGAGCGGGCCTTCCCGGTAGATGGTGGGTGCGGCCAGGTTGAAGGTCCGTTCCTCCGGGATGAAACGATCCTTGACCGTCCAGTCGTGACTGCCGCTTCCGCGGAGGCCGTTGGTGTACCACGTATCGAGAATCTCGCATTCCGCAGTCGGCAGAAAACCGAAACGGGTTTCGGGGAGGCCGTTGGGCATCAGGCGCGGCGAATCGCCCTCGAAGATCAGAAAATGGCCGATGAGCCAGGTTGCATGCTGACAGCCGCTCCCAAACGGCCATCGGCCGTTCGCGATGTAGCCATCCCTGGTCTTCACCGCCTTGCCCGGTGGAGCAAATGTGATCGCCGTTACCGCGTCGAGGTCGCGATACATCTCGCGCGCCACGGACTGGTCGATGTATGCGGTCATGTAGCCGCCGTCGATACCGATCATCGTGCACCAGCCGGTCGATCCGTCGGCGATCGACAACTCCTCGATCACGCGCACCTGCGTGAGAAAATCGAGTTCCGGCCCGCCCCACGCCCGCGGCATCGCCATCCGGAACATCCCGGCGCGCTGCATCTCGCGCACCAGATGCGGCGGCAGCCGGCGTCCCTGTTCGATTTCGTCTGCCGCGGCGCGGACTTTCGGAGCAAGCGCGCGTGCGGCGTCGAGCGTGCGAGCCACCGCCATGTCATCGGAGTCAGGAATGAGCCGTCCTCCCTGCGTCTGAGCTTTCGCATCTCCCCCGCTGCGCTCAGGCCAGTTCCGAAATATCTCCCTTCCAGAATCGCGAAGCGAGATCGATCTCGCCTTCCGAAAACCCACGCTTGCTTTCCTAACCATCGCGGCAAACTTAAGTCAAACAGCACCTACTGAAACGCATGATTGTCGAAGCGAGATCGCCTACACGCTGGTGTTCCTGACTCACGGGAGCGTTTGATAGGTTGGAACCTCTGAGTAATCGTCGAAGCGAATTTCAATGTGAGGCGAAGATGCTCGAGCTCAGACCAAACTGCGAATGTTGCAACAGGGATTTGCCGCCGGCGGCGGCCGACGCGATGATCTGCTCGTTCGAGTGCACGTTCTGCCGCGATTGCGTGGACAACAGGCTGGGCGGTCGCTGCCCGAATTGCGGAGGCAATCTCGTGGCGCGCCCGATTCGTCCGGCGTCGATGCTGGCGAAATATCCGGCGTCAACGGCGCGAGTGTTCAAGCCGCAAGGCTGCGGCCGACAGGCCGGCTGAAATCGAAGCGGCCGCCTAGACTTCAAGCCGCCAGGCGTCGCCGTCGCGGACGATCCGGCCCGCGCTCGGCGTCGCGAAGCGTTGTCACCTTAACGCGGCCCCGGCGCCCCCGAGATAGCTGGATGAATCCGGCAGTGCGCAACCGGGCAACCGCGCCCGGACGGTGACGAAGTTGCTCGGTGGGCGGTTGCTGCAAACTGGCGGCCTGCCCACGTTTCACAATTTTTGCATCAGCGCTTAACGCTCTGCGCGCGCGACGGTAGGGACGGCTTGCTCGGTTGCCGATATTTGCCCTGTGGCAGTAATTGATGCTACGTTTATCATCATGCGGACAAATTGTTTCAAGCGATGCGTGGATATCTTGAAACTAGTCGCCTCTTTGCAGGTGACGTTTGCCTCCTTTTTGATGCTCGCTGCTCCCGCCTGGTCTCAGACGCCGGGGACCTTTTCTCTGACGGGCAGCATGTCCACGCCACGCTTCGGCCAGACGGCGACACTGCTGGCCAATGGGCAGGTTCTGGTGGCGGGCGGCGTCCAGCAATCAGGTCACGTCGCTGCTTTACAGAGCGCAGAGATATATGATCGCGCGCTTGGTCAATTCGCGCCCACCGGAAGCCTCAATCAGGGACGTGAGAATGCCACGGCGGTGCGACTCGCGAGCGGCCAAGTGCTCGTCATCGGAGGCGACAGCTTCGGCATTTCTCTCAACAGCGCGGAGATTTTTGACCCTGCGAGCGGTACTTTTACGCCGACGGGGAACATGAACACCCCGCGTCAAAATGCAGCCGCGTGGTTGCTTAATTAACAATGGCAAGGTTCTCATCGCTGGCTGCTCTGAGACCTCGCCGACGAGAGCTGAACTGTATGACCCCGTCTCTGGCACATTCGCTCCCACCGCCGGCTCAATGGTGGTGAACCGCTGTCCAATTGCGAGTGCCCCGCTGCCCGATGGCCGCATCCTCTTCGCAGGCCCCGATGCCAGTGCGGAAATCTATGACCCATCGACAGACAGCTTCAGTTCGACCGGCAATATGCACATTGCTCGGGAGGGCGCCGCCGCCGCGCCGCTGCCGGATGGCACAATCCTCATCAGCGGGGGCGGGGTGTGCGGATTCCTCGCCTGCGCCGAGATCTACGACCCCGCCTCAGGTTCGTTCAGCTTCACCGGCAACATGACTAAGCAGCGCGTCAATCAAACGGCTATCGCGCTGCCTGATGGCGAGGTTCTGGAGGTGCTGGGATCGGACGGTTCTGGGATTGCCACCTCGGCCGAACTATACCATCCGAGCTTTGAGGAGTTTTTTTCAACTCGTAGTCCGATTGCGCAACGATTGTCCGGCACTGCCACATTGCTCGCGAGCGGCCAGGTGTTGCTCGCCGGTGGTGAGGGCTCCAACTCCACGGCGACCCCCAGCGCTGAGCTTTACACACCGTCGCCCGCGTGGATTCCCTTCTCCTCGTTCTCGGCTAACGTACAGATTCACGGCGGCAAGAAACCCAGCTTCAATGTTAATGGGACAGCCACTCCGGCCGCGAACGGGTCTGCGGTCAATCCCTCGACCCCGGATGTCTATCTGTGGCTGGGTACGCACTCAGTCACGAACGCGGGTACGTACTCAGTCACGATCCCGGCCGGCTCGTTTGTCTACGATCCGAAGCACGGCTCGTACACGTTTTCGGGAGTGATCCAAAACGTCTCCCTGGAGGTTCTAATCCAGCAGCTCGGCGGTACAGTCGCGTTCTCTGCACCGCGAACGGCTTCGACTTGAGCAACAGCTCGAACCCAATGCCGATAGAGCTTCATCTGGGCAGCGACGTCGGCATAACGACTATTGCCGCAAAGTTCGTAAGTTAAAGGTCCGCGACGAAGCTCTTCGCCGCCGATCAGCTAATTGGACCTAACCGCGGGCGCAGGCGTAGTTGTCGAAGTTGCCGGGCGTCTCTGCACCCCGCAGGACGCATCGGCGTCCCCAAGGCTCGCCGGCGTGGCTTCTCCACCGTGCTGGCGGGCCTTCTTCGTCTTGGCCGCGGTAGCGGCGAGCGGGGTGGCGGAGTTTCCGGATTTTTCGAATGAAAAATTCGTGAGCACTCAGCGCGCCGTTTGCCCGATCTCCCAACCAGACTTTGACCTCCCTACCCTCCGCAGTGCCGCGGCGACCGAACAACCGAACCAGTGGCCAATTAGACTTCAAGCCGCCAGGCGTCGCCGTCGCGGACGATCCGGCCCGCGCTCGGCGTCGCGAAGTGCGTCCCCAGCACGAGGACTGGCTTGTCGCCGTACCTTTCAAGGAACGCGCGCCGGGTCGCGATCGCCTGGGCGAAATCGGTATCGAACTGGCTGCCCCATTCCGGATGCGCCATCTGCACCGGATGATGCATCAGGTCGCCCGTGATCACCGCCTCCTCTCCGCGCGAGGAGATACGGACGCTGTGATGGCCGGGAGTGTGTCCGGGAGTCGCTTCGAGGCGGACCTCGCCGGAGATGCGCGCGTCGCTTTCGACAAGGTCGGCAAGGCCGGCCTCGAACACCGGACGCACCGAGTCGGCGAGCAATTCACGCGTGTCGGCCTCGCTCGCTTTCGACCAGTGGTCCCACTCCTTGCGTCCGATGAGATATCGCGCGCGCGGAAACGTCGGCACCCATTTGCCGTCAACGAGCATCGTGTTCCACCCGACATGATCGACGTGTAGATGAGTGCAGAGCACACGATCGATCGATTCGCGCGCGAAGCCGGCCTTCTCCAGGTCAGCCAGGAATGGCAACTGCAGCATGTTCCATCCGGGAAACGCGCGACGCTTGTCGTTGCCGATACAGGTATCGACGACGATGCGATGGCCCGGCGCTTCAATGACGAAGGCGTGCACGCTCATGATCACTTTGCCGTCCGCGTTGGCGAAGTGCGGGCGCAGCCAGGGCACCGTGCGGATGTTCTCGGGCGAGCCGTCTTTCAGCACAAAGGTGGCTTTTGAGGTCGTCTCCATCTCGACGACCCGGGTGATTGTGACGTCGCCAATCTTCCAGCGGTTCATCTGCACCTCCGGTGATGCTGGGCGCAAGTTAACCCGGCGCGCCGCGGCGCCGCAATCGGATTGGTGTCCGCCGCATACGCGTGGGCGCGCGCCCCGTCTAGCGTTCTTCCGCGCCCTCGAAGTAGCCGGTCTCCGGCGCGTAGTTCTCGAAGCGGGTGAACTGGCTGATGTAGGTGAGCTTGGCCGTGTCGGTAGGGCCGTTGCGCTGCTTGGCGACGATCACCTCGGCCACGCCCGGCTCCTTGCTGTCGCGATGGTACATTTCGTCGCGATAGATGAAGGCAATCACGTCGGCGTCCTGCTCGATCGCGCCCGACTCGCGCAGGTCGGCGAGCAGCGGGCGGCGGTCGGGGCGCGTTTCGACCTGACGGTTGAGCTGCGAAAGCGCGATCACCGGGACGCGCAGTTCCTTGGCCAACGACTTGAGCGAGCGCGAGATCTCGGCGATCTCCTTTTCTCGCGATTCGCCGGGCCGCGCCGCGCGCATCAGCTGCAGATAGTCCACGATGATCAGTCCCAGGTTGGCGCTGGAATCGCGCGCGAGCCGCCGGCACTTGGCCTTCAGCACGATTGCAGAAGTGTCCGAGCTGTCGTCGATGAAGATCGGGGCCTCGGCCAGGCGCGCCGCCGCCACCGCGAGTTTGGGAAAGTCGCGTTCGCCGAGATAGCCGGCGCGCGCCTTGGAGCTATCGACCCGAGCCTCCGAGCACAAAAGCCGCAGCACGAGCTGCTCCTTGGACATTTCGAGGGAGAAAAACGCGACGCCGCGGCGCGGCTCCGCCTCGGTCGCCGCGTATGCGGCGATATTCAGCGCGAGCGCCGTCTTGCCCATCGAGGGGCGCGCCGCGAGCACGATCAGGTCGGCTGGCTGCAGGCCGGCGGTGATGCGGTCGAGATCGGTGAAGCCGGTCGGCACGCCCGTCACCATCTCCTTGCGCTCGTAGAGCCGCTCGATGATCTTGAGCGACTCGCGCGTCAGCTCGTGCATCGTGTGGAACGAGGCACGGATGCGGCGCTCGGATATCTCGAAGATCTTGTGCTCGGCCTCGTCGAGGAACTCGTCCACCCGCGCGGGCGCGTCGTAAGCGGAAGAGGCGATTTCGGTCGCGGTCGAGGCGAGCGCGCGCAGCACCGCCTTTTCGCGCACGATGCGCGCGTAGTGCGCGACGTTGGAAGCGGTCGGGACGCAGGCCGCGAGCTCTGCGATGTAGGCTGGGCCGCCGATCGCTTCGAGCTTGCCGCGCGTGCGCAACGCGTCGGTCATCGTGATCGCGTCGACCGGCTGGTTGCGATCCGACAGATCGATCATCACGCGGAAGATCTCGCGATGGGACTCGCGATAGAAGTCGTCGGGATTGAGAACTTCGACGGCCTGGTTGATGGCCTCGTTCTCGAGCAGGATCGCGCCGAGCACCGATTGCTCGGCCTCCAGGTTCTGTGGAGGTACGCGCCTTAGAATGTCATCCGTGGATGCCGCCGCCACAACCGACCCCTTCCGCCCCTTTCCGCTCGAACCGCCCCGCGCAACCGGAAATCAAGTATCGGCGATGCGGCGGCAGGGGACAAGTGGACGCGGCGCGAATATCGCACAAACCCTGAAAGACTTTGCACACTATCAACAAATGAAAGGCACGAACGAAGAAGGACTAACGCCGCGCGACGCGCCCGCGCTCGGGCGGCCGCACCGCTATCGGTCCCGCGCCGACGCCGAACAAAAAACCGCCGATGTGCGCCCACCATGCCACGCCGCCCATCATTGAAGGCGCCGCGCCGCTCGCGATCCCCGAATAGAGTTGCGCGGCGAACCAGACGATCAGATAAAGCACCGCGGGAACGCGCAGGAAGAAGGGCGGAAAGAAAGTCAGGATGCTCCCGCGCGGATAGAGAATGAAATAGGCGCCAAGGATCCCCGCGATCGCGCCGCTCGCCCCAATCACCGGCACCATCGACTGCGGCGCCATCACCACCGTCGCTGCGGCCGAGGCGATGCCGCTCAGGAGGTAGAAGGACAGGTAATGCGACGCCCCGGTCCGCTCCTCGACCGCGGGGCCGAAGATGAACAGGTAGAGCATGTTACCTGCAACATGGCCCACGCTGCCGTGGATGAACATCGAGGTAAGAACCGTAAACGGCGGCCATAGCCGGCCGTGCGCTCCGAACAGCACCGCGCCATGCAGATGCGCGCGGGCTATCAGCGCCGGCACCATCGCGTAGCGCGTGACAAACCCCTCCGCCCGCGGGCCGAGCGACAGCTCGTACGCGAACGCGGCGACGTTGGCCGCGATGAGCAGCGTGTTGACCGGGCTCAGCCGATGGCGTGCAACATTGTCGCGCAGCGGGATCATCGCGGCGCCCGCATCAACCCCCGCCCCTGCGCCGCCGAGCGGCTAGCCGGGCCAGGGCTTCCCGTAAGTGTCGAGGCAGGCGACCTCGTTTACGGGCCGGCGGCGGACGGGTCCGATCTTGTCGAGCGGATAACCGATCGGCATCAGCGCGAAGGTCGCGACTTCGGGCGGCAGGGCAACGATCGCTTTGACCTCTTCCTCAAAGAAGGCGTGAATCGTGGTCAGAACCGTGCTCAGACCGAAGGCGCGGCACGCCAGGATGATGTTCTGGACGGCGGGATAAATGCTGGCGCCTTGGGTGCGCGCGGCTTTCGCCATCGCGGCCTGCACCTCCGGGCTGAGCGTGGCCGCTCCCGAGCCGGCCGGCGCAGATCTAAGGCAGGCGAGCAACAGCACCGGCGCCTCGTGC
>Ga0335083_10002846_pt1 | contig 22637 bp, 25 predicted proteins | sample Lox_Sample_42_FD_206716 | JGI IMG/M metagenome (GOLD analysis project Ga0335083, IMG submission 206716) | Soil microbial communities from Loxahatchee National Wildlife Refuge, Florida, United States - Lox_Sample_4.2 | ecosystem: Environmental > Terrestrial > Soil > Wetlands | place: USA...
TCCTCCTGCTCGCCTGCTGCATGCAGGAGGAAAAGCCCCGCCCGCGACGCACCCTCAAGCGCCGAACTGTGAGTGGAACCCGTGAACCTGTCTCGAGGGCCGTGAGTCAGTCCAAGGCGGCTCGATCATGCAATTCACATTGGAGCACCGTACGGAGTTTCTTTGACGAAGATACAGTCTTCAATCCCTGATCTCGGTCCATAAAGTGAGGGATTGTGATAGTAGACCAAACCGTTCGGGCCGACCATACGCTTTCTGAAACAGGCTCTAAGGTTTTTGAAGCCAGATGTAGCAATGATTTCCGATCCGGCCAGCTTGCGCTGATTTTAGCAAGAGCAAATCCAGATATCTGAAGGGAAAGAACACCCAACCGAAAACGCCGTGCGCTACGGCCCGCCACCACCGCCACGGCAACATCAGCTTCAGGTACTCCAGAAGGAAAACGAGAATCGTGGCGGTAGGCCCCGTTCTCCAACCCTGCGCAATGACATGCAAGCCGCCGCTGATCTCTTTCAGACCGTCAAGGGTAAAGCGATGGTAGTCTTTTGGATACTCGTGAAACGGATGACAGAACGGCGTGACGACGTGAGCAAAACCACCGGGCTTTAGGACCCGCTCGATCTCCCTCATCACGATTTCGGGCCGCCGAACGTGCTCTAAAACTGCATCACATTCGACTCGCTGAAAAACCGAGGCTGAAAAAGGGAGAAGGGCAGCATCAGCAACAACATCGACGCCCGGAAGTAGGAAGAGGTCAAGATTGATAAATCCCTTCACGATGCTGCCAGCGCCACCAATGTAGAGATTCCAGCGACCGAGTGGTGCAGCGATGTTTTCTGCCGGATTCGTGATGAGCGGTCTGGGCGGTTCCAAAGCACGGCGAATCCTGTAGACGAGGCTGCGGGAATTACGTTCAAGATATTGTCTTTCGACCCTTCCACGGTCGTTCCAGTCTGTTTTAATTACTAGCTTGCTCATTCCTATATTCCCGCTTTTGGGGTTGCGGAGCGCCTTTGGCGCAACACTCGCTGTATCATTGTGACCTGGGACACCGCCGTGAGTAAGACAACGACCACAAACATAGAATTAACTTATGGTACTAAACAACAGCGCCGACAGCAATCTCTCGCTTCCTGGCGGGCGGCCTGCTGAAAGTCGCCGCAGGAAACACAGTCATCCGGGAGGTAGAAGCGCTGAGGGCCGAGACGAATCCAGCGCATGAGCACTATTGGATCTCGATCTGCAGCAAGTTGGCGGTCTGACCGTCCATTGTGATGCTGATGTTCACCGTGCCCGCGCCAATCAGGGACCGCGGGAGGGGTCCGAGGTTGATTTGATCCAGGCCGACATATCCGCCCTGCGCGCCGGCATAAGTAACCGGTACGGCCACGGCTCCAATGGCCGCGGAGACGTTCGCTAATGCGCTGCGGCCGCGAATTCCGGTGCCAAACAAAGTCAGATAAACCTGTTCCTTCGCGGGGCCCAGGTTAATCGGGGCGGCTACCTGTTTTTGCGCCGACGGGTCATAGCTGGCTAGTAAGTCCGATGTCTGGCTGCCGTCCGGATTGGCGTAAACGGCGAACCCGGCGGGTGGGCCTTTGCCGTCCGCGTTGGCGGAAAAGAGCGTCGGGGCAACGGCGGAGATGTTGACGGTACCGCTGGAGACCGCTCCGTTGCCGGACGTGATGGCAATGACGGCCGGGCCGATCGCGGTTCCAGCCGGCAGTTCGAAATTGACTTGGGAGGCGCTGACGTAGAAAAGCGGCGAGGCATGTGTGACGCCATCGCTGCCAGTCACTTCGACCGTGGTACCATTGAGCGTGGTCGGGAGTGGCAGAGATGCGGCGCCCATGATCGAGGGCCCCAAGCTGCTGCCGAATGCCGCCGCAATTGACTCAGGCGCGAGCACCGGCGCGTAATCAGCAGCCGAGACGATGGAGCTTAGGGGTGACTGGAAGGCGATAGACAGAGGTAGAGTATAGCTCTGGCCGCTCAGAGTTCCGGCCACAGAGAAGTTCAAGGAATATCCGGCGACACTGATAAGTCCGCTTACGGTCAATGTAGACTGCCCGTTGCCCACATAGTCAATCGAGGGCGGCGAGAAGCTACAGGTGGCAGGTGCGACGTTACTGCAAGTGAGTTCGATTTTCCCTGAGGGAGGTGGTAGGCCGGGGACAGTCGCCGCGTAGATAGTGAACTGGGCGGAGCCTGTCCCCTTGGGGATGAAGCCGGGACTACCACTGCCGGCCAAGGCGAAATCTGGCAATCCCTGCCCGTTTAAGGTTACGGTTCGCGGGCTACCGGAACCGTTGTCGGCGATCTTCAGCGTACCCGTTTGAGGTCCCGTCTGGCTGGCCAGGTACTGAACCTGGACGACGCATCCCGCGCCGGGAGCGATACTCCCAGTACATGGAAAAGGAAGGCGCTCCAAAGGCGATGCCAAGGCAAACCCGGCGCCGCTTACACTAATCGAGGAAATGCCAAGTGGGACGGTAAGATTATTCGTCAGCCCGACGGACTGGACCTCAGCACCGCCTGAGTAACCGACCGGCTGAGGGGCGAAAGTCAGAGAGGGCCGAGTCAGAGTAACTCCGGCTGAGGCGCCAGGACTTATTTTCGCGACGAAGACTCCGCTACCGTGGTTTTCACACGACGCGCATGTGCGCTCGAACGCATTCACGATTGGAAAGTCCGGAGCGTTCGTCGTTCCGGCGACGAGAACATCGCCTGAGCCGTCGAGGGCAATACCGCTGATGGTGTTAGTACCGTAGCCCCGGGCAGTCCCACCCAGGTAACTGGAGAACAGAAGACTTGCGCCGTTGGGGTCGAGTTCGATAAGGAAGGGGCTGTAGCCTGGCGCGGATGCCATGGGTGGCTGCAGGTTGTGCACCAGAGGGGCCAGGCCGGGTGCCGGAGAGATGCTGCCCGCAACATAGGCATCGCGGGATGAATTCAATGCGATTGTTCCGGTCACTGGCACGAACGTGGAATAAAGCAGAGCGCAGCCGGCGGGATGCAACTTGGTTACGAAGAATCCTCCGCCGTTATCCGTACTAATCAACGCGCCGGGTGTCAGTGGAAACCCATGGCCCAGAGCAGAGCTTCCCGTAACGTAAACGGCGCCGGCCGAGTCAATAGCGATCGCGCTCGCCTCCACACCGCCTGTTCCACCCAAATAGGTTGAGTACGCCACAGAGCCGGAAGGGCCGAGTTTGGTGATGAAGGCTTGAAGCTGGCTGTAGGGTCCCACTTGAAACGCGTTCGTCGTGGGGAAGTCCAAAGAATTGGTTCGGCCCGTGACATAGGCGTTGCCTCCGGCGTCAACGGCTATGCCGTTGACTTGATCGGCGCTCGTGCCGCCCAAATAAGTGGAATAAACCAGGGCTGAGCCAACCGGGTTCAACTTGGCGACGAACCCGTGACCGTTGTTCGGCGCAGCGTTGGTTTGGAAAGCGCCGGGTGTAGCAGGAAAATCGAGCGATTGCGCAAGTCCGCCCACATAGGCGTTTCCCGATGAATCCACGGCGATTCCCAGACCTTCATCCGTCCCGCCGGTTCCCCCTAAATAAGTCGAATATACCAGCGCCGAACCCGCCGCGTTTAGCTTTGTGACGAACGCGCTCGCGCATCTCCCGCCTCCGATCTTACATTGATTCTGGAAGGCGGCCAAGGTTACGGGAAAGTCAGTGGCGGTTGTCGTTCCTGTTATGTACGCATTACCCGAGGTGTCCACGCCGATGGCGCTTGCTTGTGTACCCGCAGTTCCACCCAGATAAGTGGAGTAAACCAGAGCACCGGCCGCACTTAATTTGGAGATAAATGCGGCGGAGCCGCCAACCGAGGCATCGCAGGGGTTCGCGGAAGCGCCGCAGGCGTTTTGGAATGCCCCATTGGTTATGGGAAAATCCAGCGACGACGTTGTTCCCGTGACATAGGCGTTACCCACGGAGTCTACAGCAATACCGCCGGCGGTTTCAGACGCCGATCCGGCCAAGTAAGTGGAGATTGTCAGCACGGGATCGATAATCAGCGGCCTCGACTTAGCGTAGCAGGCTACTTTGAAGCCGACCTCGTTTGGCGCCAGGAGGACATACTGACCATCGACGCGTGTGCGATTGGGGGTCGATTGATAGACGCTCGGCTTATGAAAGCGCACGTTGCCCTCCCGGGCAGTCACAATGAGATCGCCACTACCGTCGATCCACAGCGCGGATTGGCCGTCGAAGCGCAGGCGAACGGCCCGTGGGTCGGCGTGCGGCGCCACGAGAAAATCGTATTCGAGTTGGCGCTGGTTGCCGTAATAGACCAGGTCGATGCCGGGATAAAGACCCGCCACCTTCGCTCTGGCGTAAACTGGCACATTGGTTCGCCAGCGGCGCGGGTCGTTCCCGATGAAGTAATTGGCTTTCGCGGGCAGTTCGTCCGATCCGGAGATGCGTGCATTCGGGCTGGCGTTGTCGGCAGTCATCCGGAATCTCCCGGTAGTGATGCCGGTCTTGGTAATGGCAATCGAACCAGTAGCAGTATGCGCCACGAACTCCACGTTCGGATCAAACTGCCCATCGTTTCGCTCGAACTCAAGCTCGCGACGGCCATATCCCTGGCCGAGCGGCGGGTCCTGTTTCGCAGGAATCACGTGCGGCACCGGCATCAGGTCCGCGGCGCTTGCAGTGCCAGCGCCGGTCAGCGAGATCGTGTGCGGAGCGCCCAGGGCATTGTCGATGACCGTGATTGAGCCGATGCGCGTAACAGCAGCGGTCGGCGTGAAGCTGACCGAAATCGTGCAACTGGCGCGTGGGGGCAGGCTGCCAACGCAATTGTCCGTCTCGGAGAAGTCGCCTGCGGCGGAGATTCGCGAGACGAACAGGGCGGAACTGCCGGTATTCGTAAAGATGACTGGCTGTGAAGCACTCGTAGTCAGTACAGTCTGGCTGGCGAACGTCAAGGAACCTGGACAAAAGCCCGCCACCGGAGCGGTCACTCCGGTTCCGGTAAGGGCGACCTGCGGGCCGGCACTCACTTGTGGCGAACTAATCCCCAGCCAGCCTTGTTGAAAGCCGCCAAAGGTAGGCCGAAAGGTCACCATATACTGGCAGGACGCCCCGGCAGTCAAGGTAGACGGGCAGTTGTTAGTTTGGGCAAAATCGGCCCCTCCGCCGAATCCCGGAGCGTAAAGGATCGCCGGCGCATTGCCCAAATTGCTCAGGGTCACCACTTGCGGAGCACTCGCGGACTGTTGGACCGTGGCCGGGAATGCGAGCTGCGCCGGGGAGACATTCAATACTGCCTCAACGAGCCCAAATCCGGTTACACCGATCGTGATGATGTTGTTACCGGCGTACGGGACCGACAAGAGTGCATACTCGTCGTTATTCATGGATGGCTTGAAAGTCAGCGGCACCGAGCAAGTCTGATTCGGCGCGAGAGATGTTCCCGAACACGCATTGGAGGCGATCACAAAGTCAGTCGTATTGGCTCCGGTAAGTGCGATTGTTCCAAGGGTGAGGCTGTTACTGCCGTTATTCGTGACAGTGACATTTTGCGGGCTGCTCGCCTGGCCTACCAGAACCTGCTTGAAATCGAGCAAGGCGGGCGATATGGACAGCTCCGGCGGGCCGCCGACCTGGGCCACGGCCGTGCCAAAATCAGGATCGGGTGTCTTGGCATACTCCGCGAACATCCAGAAACTGTCGCCCGACGGGTCCACAGATAAGCCGCTGTAGTCTCCCCAGCGGTTGCCCACTGGCTCGTCGTAGGGGCCATAGCCCATGCGATAGATCGCGTAGCCGCGCGTCGTACCGGATGGATCACCCGGCGCGCGGGCAGTGAATGCCGCCGACGCATATTCATATTCGCTGGATGTGGTGAAGGCCAGGCCGACCGTTCCATCGGCCTTTACCAGTATCGCCGGATAAAAAGCGTCGCCGCTGCCGATGACGGATCCGAATTGGGTCAGGGCGGCGCTCGCGAGGCTGGAAATCTGAACCTGGTACCACTGCGACAGCACGCCAGGATAAGAATCCTGACCGACATTCTGCGTGAACCAAAGCGAACCGTTGACCCAAACGGCGCTGAGCGGCCGGAAATCGTCGGTGTCGATGCCGTTGCTGGATCCATACTGCACGGCGTAAGGCGGGAGGTTGAATACTGGAACCGTGAGATCAGCGGTGGTAAGCGCCGGCGTGCCGGAGGTGGTGACCGAGAATAAATTGAGAGTTGAGGGCGAATAAGAGGAGAATTCGACAGCCACCATGAACTCGGCTCCAGACGTGCCATAGCTGACAGCCGGCTGAATGGCGAATGCCGGAAACCCTGTGGCCGTACGGAGGTCTTTGAACGTCGTGATGTTCAAATCCGGATTGCCGGTGAGAAGCTCGGGTAAGCCGATGACACGGATCCAGGCATCGGAGAAATAACACTCTTCGGCATCTGTCTCGATGCAGGACTGAGTCAGCATGAACTGGTTGGTAGTCTAATAAACGGCGGAAGAACTCAGCCCGAGACCGGGAAAGTCCGGAAAGGTATTCAGATTGTTTGCGAGGTTCCGCCCAATGGAGTCAATTGCGTACTTATGCCAAATACCTGTCGGGTCGCTCGAAGCCGAAACCGCCAGAAACACGTGGCCGTTGGTAAGGTTGGTGAAATCAATTTCACCGGCGCTGAATAGGAAGCGCTGATCGGCCTGATCATAAATGATGCGAGGGTCGAAAATCTGTCCGGTGATGCCAAGGCCCTCGAAAAACGAGCTGAAGCTCTGATAGCTTCCCTGGAGATTGCCCTTCTTGTCATAAATAGCCAATAGCGAGTTGACAGCTACTACTATGTAAGTTGGCCCGGCGGCAATTTGAGGATCCGGTGGGATGAGCTCCGTGTCGGTCTCGGATGGACCGTCGAATACCAGCCCTGCTCCGACTCCCTGCGCGGAAGTTTCCTGGCGCGGCGATGCGCGGCCGGAGGACTTCCAAACCGCGCGCCGCGCGTTGGCCTGCCGCTTGGCCTCTTCGAATCCGGGGAAGTGTCCCATGTCCCAGGGGAATGGCCGCGGCGAAGGAGTCATACGGGCGGCGCTGGCAGCCCATGGCTCGGAGATCAGGGGAGCGTGCAAGGTTCTTGATTCTCCTGGCAGTTGCCGGATCTGTCTCGGAGCCGGCCCGCCTCCCTGAGTTTGCGCGACGGCGGAGATCAGGGCCAAAGGCAGAGCGCAGACGGCTCTGTGGAATGCAGTCATGCTTAGCTTAGGCTACCAGTTTAGAAAGCCGGTGACAAAGGTGATATCCGGAATTTCAATTTTGGCTTCCTGGAATAAGCCCAACGATCCTTTTTTACAGGGTACGCTAGTTGCATAGTGTCGGGATCTTGCGACACATCAGACCAGCACCATGAGCTTAATTCCGTCGTTGGCGCGTGGACCAAATCCTGCTTCGTGCCCAGGCCCCGCAGGGAGATGTCCATTAGCCGCGCACAGGCCCGTAGTTTTATCAACGCAGATTTGACCTTCGCCCAGCGGATCGCATCACAACTCAATAGAGCTCCCGCAAATATCTTAGGGTTGGCAGGCACCCCTGCCTACACGCTGACCAAGAGCACTGGTAAGTTTATCCGCTTGCCGCCCCTTGGGCGCCCGTCTTCGGGCGGATACGACGGCGAGTTCTCCATTCCTGCCGTACACTCTCTCGACGACCGGCCGTCCGAGGGCCGGCACACGCTCGATAAACCTTGCCCATCGAGTTGCCGCAGCCACTTTCAAATCCCTGTTGCACGTAAAACAAAATCGGCGCACTGACGTCCCGCCGAGATCACGATGAAATTCTCGCCCTTGGACGCGTTCATCGGCACCACCGCGTTGATCTGGCAAACGCCCGACACCAGCCCCGAGTAATTCAACGGATCGGCTACTCAGTGCTACCGTCGAGCACAGGAAATTGCGGTGTGATAACATATTTAGCGATCAGGGCGCCGTACATGTTTGCGATATTCGGCGCGCCGTTACTGGATGGCGTATTATTTTGGATATCCCGTATCGCGAGCGGTCATTCTATCGCACTTGACGTTGAGTGTGGATGTTGGTTACAAACGTAAGTGTTTCGGTTTCTTAAGTCTCTTAGTTAGTTGCTGCGCTCTCTCATCGGATCAGCTAAGTTTGCCTTTACGGCCGAATGGCAAACACGGTCCCCTTCCCGTTCGCTCCGCCCCCTTCTGTCGTCCCATAGAGCACTCCAGAGGGGCTCATGATCAGACCTCCCTGGGGGATTGCCCCATCGCCGTTTTGTCCAGTGAAACTATGGAGTATTTTCTCCGTCCACACTCCATCGGGAGTGACGGGCGGAAGTAACTCGAACACCGTGCCGCAGCCAGTAACTCCATAGGACGAGCACGGCGATCCGGTCGTCGCGCTGCCGCCATACTGGGTCGTGCCATAGAGAGTGCCGTCGGGTCCAACGATGACAGCCGATACCGGGTACGCTCCATCACCCTCAACACCCGTGAAGGCATGCAACACTGATTCCGCCCATGTGCCACCCGGAGCGGACGGCGGCGTCAATTGGAAAACAGTGCCACATCCAGGCGCGTTAAAAACTGTGCACACGGTCGCGTCTCCTCCCAGCCAGGTCGTACCAAAAAGGACGCCGCCTGCACCGACGGTGACTGGGGCCATTGGCTGGGCTCCGTCCGGCGGCCCCGCGAACTCATAAGCAGGGGCGGCAGTCCAGCCACTGCCCTGCATGGACGGCGGAATCAACTCGTAAACCGTGCCGCAAAAATCAAAACTGCAGTGTATTCCTCCAAGCCAGCTTGTTCCATACATGTGTCCGCCATCGGTCACGAGGCCCGCGTAGGGTTTACCACCCGCACTAAGTGGTGTGCCAAACTTGAATATGGTTGATTCCTTCCAGTTGCCGCCGGCTGCTCCTGGCGGCACGAGAGCAACCACACCGCCGTATTGGCCAATGCTGTTACCTCCGGCCGTGGTATACAGCAGTCCTTCCGTGCCGAACAGCACCGCACCGCGGGGTTCGCTAACCTCCGCATGAATGCCGGAGGCAAACTCGAAAAGCACTGATTCAGTCCATGCACCGTCCGGAGCGGAAGGTGGCGCCAGTTCGAATATCGTGCCGCCGCCATTTCCGCCCGATTGGGTAGTTCCATAAAACGCGCCGCCGGGGCCGAAAACCACATTGGCGTCCGGATATGCGCCGGGCGGCCCGGAAAAGCTATAGAGCACGGTTTCAATCCAGGCTTTTCCGGTTGGGTTGCTTAGCTCAAAGACAGTACCATACCCGGCTTGACCCCCTAGGAACGTTGTGCCGAAAAGGGATCCCTGCGGACCGATGACCAACGATGCATGAGGTTGGGCCCCATCTGGCAGCTTCCCGAAACTGTAGATGGTCGCGAACGTAGACTGCGCGTAACTGCTCCGCGCTGCGAAGAACGCCAACATAACAAAGAACAGGGAGACCAATATTCGCTTTGCGTTACGGTTCATGCCACTTCCTCCTTCTAAGTCGGCGGCGTGACAAAACGAGTCATTGCGAAGCCATTTCCAACCCAGACCTGCTGTCGTGCTGACGTTCGGTGTCCGATACATACCGAATGTCCGCGCGTAACCGCAATTCCGCAACTACCCGCTGGTACTCTCGATGTTCATGAATCCTCGTCAGAACCCGAACGATATCGTCTTGTACTTCTTCAAATGGAAGGGGTCCAGCGGGCGACTTTTGACGCAACTCTGCGATATGGAGACCAAATTCTGTCTGAAAAATACCCGTGCGTTCGCCAAGCCTCAAATTACGGATTGCGTCTTCGAATTCTGGTACCATGGTACCCGCCAAGAATTCCCCAAGGTCTCCGCCTTTGCCCTTGCAGTCGGAATGGCGGTCAGCCACTTCGGCGAATGGCACACCAGCCTCCAACTCCGCCAATGCCACGCCGATTCCCATTCGGGCCGTTCCTTCACTTTGTTGATCGTTTATGTGCTTTACCCGGAATTCCCATTTTGGCTTCGAGTTTCTCAGTATCCTACATCCAACCTAATCGCCTTAGCCACATTCATTAAACAAATTTAATCTTTCTCGACCTGCCGGCCGCCTAAGCACCATCTCTGCCCCTCCGCGTAAGCCCAAAATCACAGAACGGCCTCTTGTTCAGGCGATCCTTCGCACACCTTTACGTCCCTCCTCCTTTTTTCGCCAAGTTTTTGGTCTGCACCGCCAGCCCCACCCAGCCGGTGTCGCCAACGCATCGATCCTCCGCAACATGCCGCCGAACCACCGCCGCGTGAGATGGCTCTCCGCCAGCATCAGCCAGTAGTACCGGGCGTGCTTAATCAGCCTCCCGCCCGTCTTCACCAGCCGTTGTTGCAAACTGGTCAGCGACCAGTTCTCGATCTTGTTTGGCAGCACCAGCCGCCGCCAGAGGTTTCCCAAGTTGTACGCGATTAGGCTCAGCCATAGGCGCACTTCATTCGACCGGAACCGATGGCAACTCAGCCGAGTCATCTTCACTGCCTGCTTGCCTTCCTTGATCCATTGCTCCGCCGTGCCTCGTTTGTTGTAAAACCGCACCACCGCCCGGCTGTCCGTCTCCAGGTTGGTCACGATGAATCCGATGCGGGGGAACAATTCCCCGTAGTGGAACTCCACCTTCGCCACCACCCGCCGCGCCGTCTTCCAACTCGCGGCCTGGTACAGGAAGCCCTTGTACCACACCACCGACTTGTGGCTCGGTCTTCCCACCGGCCGCGTTAGCAATTCCGCGATGTCCCGCTCCAGGCTGTCGTTGGCCGGGATGCGGATGGCGTACTTCACACCCCGAGCCTCCAGCGCCTCGTAGACCTCCGGCTTGGCGAAGGCCGCGTCGGCCCGGAACACGACTTCCTTGCCCAGTTTTTGCTGCCGCTCGATCTCCGGCAGCAACAGCTCTTCCCAGTCGTCTGCACTGTGGACGTTGCCGGGCCGCAGCTTTGCCGCCAGGCAGTCGCCTCCCCGATTGAACAGCAGCAGCGGGTGATAGCAGGTGGACTCGAAGTGACCGTTGTACGCGCTATTCTCCTGCTGGCCGAACACCGGGATCTCCGTGCTGTCCATATCCAGCACCACCCGCTGCGGGGAATCGAGGACTTCCGCCCTGCCGATGAGTTCGCGATTGATGCGGACCAAGCTGCTGAAGTTCTCCTCCTCGGTCAGCATCTCGGTCTCGAACGATTGGAGCCGGGAAGTCAGCGCCGCCCCACGATCCCAAATCTTCTCGGAACCGATTAACCGGAACGTCGGATCTTGCGAGAGCCGCTGGGCGTCGTTGACATCCTCATAGCCCGCGATGCGGCTGTAGACGGACTGGCGCAACAGGTCCGCCAGCGGGAGTTGCGTGTTCTTCCCCTTCCGTGAATCGGTCAGGTGCTGGGTAATGAGATCGCCAAAGCCCAAACGCTCATCCAGTTCGCGCACCAAGATGAGGCCACCGTCCGATGTGACCCGTGATCCCTGGAAATCGACCCTAAGCGAAGCGTTGAACGAGAGCTGGAATGGTTGATTTTGTTTCTCACCCATTGGGTGTTGACCTCCGGAGCGTCTTCATCACCTTGAAACCCGCATGAATAAAGGCGTCAGAGGCCATCAGATGGTTATCAGTTAACTGCTCAAAATGGAAATGCAGGAAATTATTGCTAGTGCATATCTCGACCATGTTCATTCGGCGGCCAGTACTAGCCTGCGGTTTTTTGGTCCGGACGACAGGATTCGCCGGACCGAGCAGATGCTTGAGCTAGTGGAGCAGACAGACATTGGTACTCTATTTGGTGGCATCGATGAAATCTTCGCAATCACATCGAACGAAGAACACGTATATAACGATGAGACGCGGGTGTGGCTTCTGCCGGCGCAAGGCAAGCCAGTGCTGCTCCTGTCCGTGGCGGGTGCCTATTACCAATTCTCCGACGATCCAAACGTGGCTCCAAGCCTGACTGTGGGGCGGCCGACATATGACGGTGTACACGCGGAAACCAAGGGCATTGAAAGAGAATACTATTTCTGGGACTCCGCCCGGAAGGTCCTGATGTTGCGGCCTGCAGAATCCGGCCAGTAAATGGAAACAAGACTTCACCGACGCGTACGGGAACGGTTTCATCTGGCGCCCTACAAAGCCGCCCCAGCCTTCTTCCTCCACGCCAAGCTGGCTCCCATGTCTCAGATATTCCGGGAACGGGAGTTATACAACTACGGAGACGATCCGGACAACCTGCGGATCTACTACCGCGACGCCAGCAACGCCGAGACGATCTACTTCTACGGCGCCAACGGTCCGGAAGCTGGCGACTTACACCTACTCGATCGTCACCTTTAACAATCAATCCCGCGATCCAGTTGGTGCAGCAGAGCGAGAACGTGTACTTCACCGGCATCCTGGTGAGCGCGGGGACGGACCGGTTGGGCTCGGTGACCCACAATGGCGCTGGCGACCGCCGGTATTACCCGTACGGCGTGGGGTACACGACGTCCACCGACGACACGGAGAAGTATGCCACCTACACGCGCGCCAGCCTGACCGGGCTGGATTATGCGGTGAATCGCTACTACTCCAGCCAGTGGGGGAGGTTCTTGTCGCCGGATCCGGCCAGAGGAAGTGTGTTCCCTCCTGATCCGGGCACCTGGAACCGCTACCCGTATGTGAAAAACGACCCCGTGAACGAGTCCGATCCCTCGGGCCTTGGGGAAAACGGAGATGCGCCGGATCCTCCCGGGTATTGGGGCAGCGATAACCAAACCCCTACCGGTCCGACCGGCTGCTTAGAGGTTGTCGGCTTCAGGATGACCGTATCTTTCACTGCATGCGCCGGGACCGGCGGGGGCGGTAGCGGTCGCAACCCTTGGGCCGCCGTCGCACAAACAACGGCGGCGATGCAGGCAGCGCTGGCGAGCGAGTTGCCCTCGCTTGCCAACTCCAATTGCATGGCATTTCTTGCGAAGCTCGGTTACACCATGGACGATCTGAAGTTCCTAGCCACAACCATCACCTACTTCGACGTAACGGGACCGGCCGGGGACCTAACTCTGGGCCAGGCACTGTCAGAGGCTCAATCCCGGTTCTTCTTCAGCCGATCACTCTTACTTCTATTGAGCTGTGGATGGTCAAAAGTAATGTGGAGGTGTTTGTTCCAGATTTTTGGATGGCGGTTCCACCTCACCAGACATGGACCGAAGTGTTTCTTCTCGGAAACAAGCCGAACTCCTTGGCTTCTATGGCATGAGTTTTGGCACGCGGGCCTCGGGATATCCGAGGAGGATGCCGCCGAGAATTACGACATTACGATGAGTTCTAAAGAAACCGCTACTGAAGCTTTCGAATCGATGGGCTGAAAGGTAACTGTGGTGCGAAGCAATAGGGCTCTATCCTGTATATGCATCTTACTGGCGCCGCTTTTCGGAGTATCTTTCGCGCAGCCCGCCGCCGATATAGCCTGGCGCTCTAAGGTGAGCGGGCCCGGTTATCTTCTTGGCACCATTGTCATGCCTTCGGGCCAAATCAACGCCAGGGCGGTAGCCAATATCGGGTCCAGAGCGCTGGAGCGCTATCCCGAATACCAAATGATTCACATCGAAATATATTCCCAGGAAGATTACCCGCCCATCCACTACCTCGGAATGTATGACGGCGGATACGAATGGTGGTGGTTTCGCTATCAAAAGTGGTCACCCCATCCGATTGGACGTATCGTCAAGCTGGGTCGCGGGACCATCGCCGAATATAGCGATGGTCACGCCTCGATCTCCCGCAAGCTGCTAAGCGGCGGCGATCCCCTTGACATCACCACTGCTCACCACAACTGCCGCCTACGATATCTTATATTCCATCGCATCCCGCTAGGTACCAAGATCGGCCGTGGAGAATGTTCGCTCGAAGTGTGCGCCACGACGGACTCATCCCTTGCTGCCTCAGTAGGACGCGAACTCCTGGATTATCTGCGCAGCGTGGTACCCTTCAAGGAACTCAACGTTCGGCTACGAAACGATTTATGGTTTCTCGACGTACAAGGTTTCCCAATCCAGTATCCATTCGACATGACCCAGACTCCACCAACGAAGCAGGAGTTCTTGGCATTATCCTCACTTCTATGTGGAGGGCTTAATCCGCAAGAAGACCACTGTCAAATCTTTCCTGGTCGCGAATAGCACCGAAAGTGCCGGCGGTTATCCATCAAAACCCCGGGAGGGCCCAACAATGCTCACACACCTGTTAGCTAGGCCTACGATCAGCCTCGGCCACCCGACTCAGGTCACCATGCCGCGGAGCACCGGTACCCAGACCCGCACCTTCATTCGGCTCCTTGCGGCAAGCCCCAGCGCTAAGCAGCGGACGAGCAGCGATCTCGTTGACCGAGTACCATCGGTCTCCCGTTGTAACGGTGCTGTGGGGAATCCGGTCTAAGGTGAATGCGATTCCGGGATGATTCCGAACGGCGTTCCGGGATGATTCCGAACGGCGTTCCGGGATGAACCCGAACAGTGTTCCGGGATGAATGTGAACACCGATTCCAGGATGAATCCGATCAGTTCTAGGCGCACCAAGGAACCGCGTTCGGCTTCACCGGAATAGTATCCACAGGCTGCCGCCCCTTTCCCCGCGCCCCTTTCTCCGCTAGCGGCGCTCTTCCTCCGCTGCGCTCCGGACAGGTCTCCTTGACGAAGCCGAACACCTCTTGCATAATCGAGAGTGCCAGCGTCGCTACGCTCCGATGGTGTTCGGGATCATCCCGGAATGCCGTTCGGTTTCCCTCCGGCACAAGCGTTCAGCTTCGCCGGAATCTCCAGATGCTGAAGTAGAAACCTAAGCTGGGCGTGCTTAAAACGAAACGCCAGCCGGAAACCTCGTAATGATGTATCCTGGTGACACCGAATTCCAGCCAACATGGGGTTCGTGTGCCCGTTATCCTGTAATGATGCATTATCAACTTGGTCTCTATGATTTTTCAAAACTGAATTCGTAGCGTAAGCGAACGGTGGCTTTACCCACTTCACGAGTTCCATTCGTTCCAGATCGGCGTCAGGCTGAAAATCGCCTGACACCCTTGCAGGTTCCATTGTAGAACAATCATTTTGGATCGACCCTGGCTCTATTCTGGATTGAATTCATAAGGAGCCACAGTCTGACCTTGATGATTTACGTACATTTGATGTCCATTTTCGCCCGCCACGGTTAATCCATCTGAGAACGACCAACGGGTCCACAGCTTCAATTGCAGGGCCTTCTTGCCTTTCTTGTTTATGTAGAATAGGGCGGAATCGAGATCAGGCCGCACGACAGCCAGCCCTTCCGAGAAATCTGCTGCATAAAAGAATTGGGGCGGAATGATAAACGTGCCCTGCTTGCTGACGAAGCCGAATAAACCAGTGCCGCCATCCACGACTCTCGCCAGACCTTCCGAGAAGTCAAAAGCACTTGTGAAAGAGGCTTCGACAACATACTTTCCGGTTCGGTCAATGAATCCCCACCGGCCATTTGAAGTCTTCCACGGTCCTTGGACGGCGGCGAGTCTTTGCGAGAATTGATGAACATCGGCAAACTGTGGTTTGATGGCTATATTTCCTGACTTGTCGATGAATCCCCATTTGTCGTCATCGAACTTCCCGAATTGCACGCCTGCCAATCCTTCCGAAAAGTCATGCGCAAGGGAGAATCGAGGCGGCACCACCAGTTCTCCCTTGACGTTTATGAACCCGAAGTAGTGGTTAGACAATTTACATCCGGGGCCAGGGTTTTCGAGAAGGGCCAGGGGAACATCCTCGTTGCTGTAGGTGACAGTTCCACACTTTAGTGAATCCCAAACCTCGATCTCTGCCATGCCGTCCTGAAATCTGTGGGCACCCTGAAATCGGAACGCAATCGTCAACTTTCCGGTAGAGTTGATGTAACCCACTTGCGTCCGAAGCGAACCGGCGCAAGTCCTTGTTGGAAATCACCGACCTCATCAAACCGGGCTGGTATCACAACCCGACCGTGCTCGTCCGTAAAACCCCATTTGGATTTCATTTTGATCCTGGCAAAGGCCGTCAAAAAAGTCACTTTCCCAATCGAACTGTGGGGTGATGATGGTCTTGCCGGTGCGGTCCATGTAGCCCCACTTTGGCCCGTAGTGAATCCGAAAGAGTGCCCCGGCTCCTTTTTGCTTGGTTGGAATGAGTTCGATGGAAGTGGAAAAGACAGCTTGTACGATGACGGAAAGAGCGACGATGCCCGTTGCCAGATGTCGCACCATGATCCTGTGCCAAGATAAACGCATCTGATTGAGCGTGGCCCATCGTAGCGCCACTCGGTTCTTCACTCCTTTTAGCATAAACCGGCATGACTACCTGAGATCTGCGTGGTGATGGCGAAAGGTCACCCAGGCCCGGAAAACTGCACCAGCGGCTCCCTAATGCGCTTTACGTTGATCCTGGTGGCCTGTGGCGGCGTTATCATTAAGGTCGGGCAAAACCCCGATTGCCTTATGAGACTTCCTTCTTTCGCGGTTCCCCTGACGGCGTTCATCGCTGGTATGGCCGGAGGGTTGACTTCCCGATTCATCCCCTTCGATAATTCGCACCGGCAGTCTGCGCCGATTCGGACAACCCGACTTGAATTAGTGGACGACGGCGGCACGACAGTGGCGTTTCTCGGAGCCAACAGCCTACACCAAACGGAACTCGCATTTCTTGACGGACAACATCAGGAGCGGGCGAAGTTCGGTTTATGGAGCGATACTCCGATTCTACAACTCAATGGCGAAAATGGACGAGAACTCGTGGCGTTCGACCTGCGTGGTCAGAAGCCTACGATTATCCTGCGGGACGAAGACCGGGTTAGGGTCCGCATCGGCTTTGTTCGTGGAGATGTAGCCGATCCGCATCCACAGGATGGTGAGTACTCCATTGTCTTCTACGCACCGCATACCTTCGGCAAAGCTCTGGCGGCGATGGGAATTCAACTTTATGCGTGGGACGGGCGGGTAGCAGGAGGTTTTGCCGACGTGTTGGACAAGGACGGTCATCAATGGGCCGTGCCAAAGCCCTAGCCTCTTACTCGTTTATCAGAAGATTTCGGCTATGGCTTTACGCTCGGTAGGCGTAATGGTGAACGGCTCATGACCAGCGTTACCATGAGCATGTATGAAGCCCATTGCCCAAGTCATCGTCGCCACGCTGATCGCCGTCTTGCTTTCCGGTACGGCCTTCGGACAGGTGAAATCCGACGAGCCGGTCAAGTCCGTTCGCATTTCAGGCCGTGTCTTCGATGCAAGTGGCGCACCAGTCGGAGATGCAACAGTGGTCCTGAAGCTGGCCGGATCGGATGACACGAGCGACCGCACCAAGACCAGCGAGTACAAGTTCCTGGTCGTGCCCCATCGCCCATATGAACTCCATTTTGAAGCGCCGGGATTTAAGCGAGAAACGAAAACTGCGAGTGCCGACAAGGACACCGATGTTGGCCCCGTGGCGCTGTCCGTGAGCGTAGGTGCTGGTTCGGGTCCTGTAGTTACGGATTCACCAGTCGAACCTCCTGCTAAAAGCCAGGGCCAGGAGCCAAAGCCAACCGTCAAATTATGGGCGGCGATTTCCGTTCCGCAGCCTGTCTACGATGAAGCCGAGGGCGAACGTATTGGGCTGTCTTTTGGCATCGTGAATGATGGACGCTCAAACGCCAATCCGAACGTTGAGTCGTCCCATCTGTTTATAAACGGAGTCGAGCCGGAAGACTGGTCGTTCGTCATCGGCAACGGAGGCCGCAGTGAATTGTTCTATGCACTCCCACCAGGCCAAGTATTGCAGTTTGGGTATAACCTCGGCCCACGATATTTTATGAAGCCCGGAATTTACCGAGTGCGCTGGAAGGGAGACCACTTCGAGTCACCTGAGTTGACGTTCAGAGTGCTTCCAGGGAATCGCTGAGCGCCGGATCGGATGGGTTTTCGGAAACCAGGACGGCTTCGTGTTTGTCGGCGTTGAAATACAGTTCACGGAGAAACGGATTGGGTAGTGCCACCATTCGATCCCTTAGCTCATTCCTCCACCCGCCTCTTCCTCATCAAACAAACCCACGCTCTCGGCGGCACTGGCAGTTTCGTCTCGAAATGGGTGGAAACCAACGAAAGGATCTCGAAATACGGCTCGACAGCGGTCACAATCTCTCTGGCGACACGACCCATCTGAATGACGGTACGGTGGGGGTAAGCTGGAAAATACTTGAGCATGATGACGGAGCAGTCATTCAGTTCATCCTCGCTGGTCCGTCCAGTGTAGATATCGTTCCGCACGGGGTTGTAGAAGGTCAGCAGAATATCAATATTGTGAAGAGACGTGACCTCTCATGGATATTGACCATCCTCTCTATGACCGTTCTCGGCAGCATGGGATTATTGATAAACGTGGTGAGCGAAAAAACTCGGCAACGCTACGGCCAGCGCTCGTGGAGACCATTCCTTACTTCTGTTGTTATTATCGTTGTTTGTTGTCTCGGCCTGTTTGCCATCATCGCCTATATCAATACGCTACCAGTACCTTTTACATTCGATTGAGTATTGTTAAATGAATTAATGCACCGAGACATTGTGAGGGTTGTTCACGCTGCCCCTAGTGCTCACTGATTTTTCGCCACAGAAGCAGCCTCGACCATCATCCGCAGCATCTCCTCAGTGCCCACCAGCGCTTTCAAAAACACGCAGAATTGAATTGGCCGCAGCTTCAGCAGATCCATCATCCTGGCGAAATCCTCTGGAGGCAACGTCAGCTTGTCGGCCTCCACGCTGAGATCGTCGAAATCCGCAAGGCCCCACTTCAGCGCCGAAGCCACCCGCCAGACGTACCGCTTTTCGAGGGGTAACTGGCGAATCGCTTCCAATTCCGGCTCCGGGTCATGGCCCTGCATGAGCGCCGCTGCGAAATTCAGGTACGGCTTCATTTCGGGTGATTCGGTCAATTCCTTTGCGCCGGGTTCCTGGTGGAGTTCGTTGACCGGCATCCACTTGATGTTGTCGTCGTCGGGCATGGTGGTGGTCTGTTTTGGAGTTTAGCAACAATCGGGCATACCGGCGACGACGGCTCACCAGCCACAGCTAGCAGAGGTACACTAGCTTCTTGTAGGACCCTAATGCCAATTCCAGATTATCAATCCCTGATGCTGCCAGTGCTCCAACAGCTTGCAGATCGCAAGGAACATCCAGTAGCACAGATGCGTCAACAGATCGCAGCGGACTTCCATCTGACTGATGAAGAACTGGCAAAACGCCTCGCCAGCGACACGACGACTGTTTTCATGAATCGGATCGGATGGGCTGTTCAATATTTGAAAGCCGCTGGTGCCATCAAGGGGACTCGTCGTGGTGTTTACGAGATCACGGAAAGGGGTTTGTCGCTGCTCAAAGGAAAGCCCGCAGCGATCACGGCGAACAGCCTACGCCATTTCCCCGAATTTAGGGAGTTCCAAGGAAAGGGATCGGCAGCGGAGCCAGCTACGGAACCCATCACTTCACCGGCCACCGACTCAAAGGCGACCCCGGAAGAATCGTTGGAGGACAGCTTTCAAGTCTTGCGTGATGCGCTTGCCCACGAACTCCTGGAGGCCACCAAGAACGGGACGCCAGCGGCCTTTGAACGAATCGTCGTGGATTTGCTGGTGGCGATGGGTTACGGCGGCTCTGTCGAAGATGCCGGGAAGGTGGTGGGCAAATCTGGCGATGGCGGTAGCGACGGAGTTATCAAGCAAGACAAGCTCGGCCTGGATTTTCTTTACGTCCAGGCCAAACGCTGGAAGGATGTTGTCGGAAGCCCAGAGGATCATGAAGTTTTCCGGGAGCCTCACAAAGAAGCACGCCAATCGGGGCGTCTTCATCACGACCTCGGCGTTTACGAAAGATGCGCTCGAATACGTTGAGGAGATGCCGCAGAGGATTATTCTCATCGACGGAAAACGGCTTGCTTCGCTGATGATCGAGCACAATGTCGGCGTGGTACCGGCGAAGACGTACACGTTGAAGCGGATGGATCAGGACTATTTCGAGAACCTTTGAGGAGCATCTGAACATGAGCGCTACGCCACAAACGATTTGGGGCATTCACGCCGGAAGAACTGGCGATGCTCACACACTATTCTTGCAACGTGGTGTAATCGCCATCGGCTGGAAAGCGATGGGTGACCTTTCGATGATTCCGGCGACTCGTGATGCCTTCAAAGCGGCGTACTCAAAGGCGCACCCCAACGACAAACCCGCAGCCATTCCGAACAACGCTGGACAGCCATTCCGCTTTCTTCATGAGATGAAGAAAGGCGATCTGGTAGTCTACCCATCCAAAGTAGACCGCCAAATCAATATTGGTCAGATTACTGGTGATTACGTTTACGACCCGAAGAGCGATGGCGATCCAAATCTCAGGCCGGTGAAGTGGATGAAAGTGGTGCCACGCCCCACATTCTCTGAGGGTGCGCTGCACGAGGTCGGTTCTAATCTGAGCCTGTTCCAGATCAAGCACCATGCAGACGAGTTCTTGGCCGTTCTCGGCGAAGAAAAAGAAGGCGTGGACGAGGCCGTTGAAGGCGGAATGCTGATCCGGCTCCACCGATTGCGGGAACGGAACGTAGAAGTTGTTCAGACGAAGAAGGCCCAGGTTTTCCAAGCGAACGGGAGACTGCGATGCGAGGTCTGCGATTTCGATTTTCAAGAGCAATTTGGCGACCTGGGCAAAGATTTCATCGAATGCCATCATAAGAAGGCCCTTTCCACCTTACTCCCTGGACAAAAGACAAAGCTTTCCGATCTTGCTCTCGTTTGCTCTAATTGCCATCGGATGCTGCATCGTGGCAAGCCGTGGCCGAGCGTCGATCAACTACGTGCAATGATCCAGAAGCAGCCTAGTGCTACTCTGGACAGTTTCCATCGATTCTTGTATGAGCTTTCGGCTCCGCATACAGCCCGTTTGCGAAGAGCGGCTGACAATCAAGTCTACTTTATGCAGGCGTGTCATGACCGCAGAATGCTCGAACGGTTTGAGGTAACGCTTTCTCGCTACGGTATCTGGGCACAGGAGTTACTGGACGAACTTCAACCTTTAGCAGATGATGCGCCACAAGGTGGGGCCGCTGCAAAGACGCTTTCTGAGGTCGCTGAAGCCATCCGACTGTTTGTTGACATCCAACATCGATTCTGTTTTCAGAACTACCTTGCTGAGCAGTGATCTCAGAGGAACGCAGCGTGTCTGACGCTCTCACCACCATCACCCGTCTCATCAACTCCCCACCCGTCAACTGGCGGCTGGCGGTATCCTGGCCGGAATCGTCTGGAAGTTCTTTGAGCGGGTTGAGGCGGTGCTGACGGATCAGACGAAGCTGGAGACTGCGGTTTGGCTATTGGGCGTGAAGGTCGGGCAGAACGTAAAGCAGTGGCCTGAAACCGTGGATGTCATGCGAACAGCCAAAACGTCCATTGAACTGTCGGGCGAGAAGCTGGCACCGAAAAAAGCGTCTTCCGAGGCGGCGTGACCGGGTGCAGCGAGGCACATCTGGCTTTTCCAGAGCGCATACGTAATTGGGAGGTACGAGATGCCGAAGCCTTTTAAGATCTCCGCAGACGACATTAGGACGAAGTGCTTGATGGATCGAGGGGACTACCATCGAGATTATGTAATTGCCGCCCTTGAGCGACGCTTGGACTGGCTAAAGGAGTTCAGTGCTCGTTCGCCGTACCCGTGGGTGGATGTCGAGCGCAAGCAGGTGGAGAAGGAAATTGGTGAAGTCCAAAAAACCATCGCCGGGATCGAAGCCGAGCTTGAAAGCATGGGCAGAGACGCAGATGTTCTGGAAGGTCTTCACATGGATGCCATGCGTGACTCATGACGTTCACGGCAAGGCTGTGATCGGGCCACGAGTGTCCGGTGGGACGGCGCTACAGGGCCTTGTACGGCGTCGATATTGCCGAGGATGCTGACGGTCTGAGCGGTTTTGCGTGCGATTGCGGGCTACTATGAACCTTCACCGCAATCATCGCAACACGCTTTTCCCCTGGTTCCGTCGATCGGCCCACCACCAGCCGAGCAGCGCATTCAGGAGCAAGCCGCCCAGAAGGATCGCAGGGAAGGCGAAAATCGGCCCGCTCATTTTGCTCAACGAATGGACGATTTGGTGAGGAATCGAAACGCCGTTGAGTAGCTAATACAGGCGATTGTCGGAGATGTGAGAAGAACGAATAGCAGCCACTCTTCGCTTCCTGATGGAGGCAAGAAGAACTCGGACAGCGCTTTCTGAAATCCGAAAAGCGTGGACTCCCAAATCAATCCGAGTAAAACAATCAAACCGGGAATAACCCAGATCCATCGGAGGAATGTTTGCTCATGCAAAATGCGTCGGGTAGCAATCGCAACGACAGTCCCTGAAAGAAGAGCCGAGACAGCATAGACGAGTGCGCAGGCGATCCTGGAAGCGACACTAGCATTCGGATACGGTGTGTCGAAAGGATTTCGCACGAGCGCCATCGACAAGAATCCGCAGAGCGGGACCGAGAATTGCATTACGGCGAACGCAAGAATCGACGGTTCGCTCTTGGTGAATGAGTCGAACACAACGGCCTCAACCAGAATGCTACCACCGACGACTACGATTCAGGGACCGCTGTTCTGGGT
>Ga0335083_10002848_pt1 | contig 22636 bp, 17 predicted proteins | sample Lox_Sample_42_FD_206716 | JGI IMG/M metagenome (GOLD analysis project Ga0335083, IMG submission 206716) | Soil microbial communities from Loxahatchee National Wildlife Refuge, Florida, United States - Lox_Sample_4.2 | ecosystem: Environmental > Terrestrial > Soil > Wetlands | place: USA...
TTTCATATCAACGTACTGGCGTTGAGCGGCGAGCGCCCGCCCGAGCGCAGCAAGGAAGGGCGATCGTCCGCTGCAACGCTTTGTTGGACTGCACGTCAGAACTCGACCTTGAGGTTCGGGTAGTATGTCGTCACCGGATTATCGGTGGAGTCTGGATCCTGCAGGACGGTGCGGACCTGCGTCGCGATCTCCGCCTTGTACGTTTGGAGGTTGGGCACCATCGCATAGATTGTCGAGGTATCGATCGGGATGGTTCGAAACTGATCCAGATCGAAGGGTATCTTGTCGCTCTTGCGTATGATTTGAACGGTGGGCAGCCGGGACACGTGACGGAGGCAGAGTTCATAGAAGACGTTCGGGTTGTGATACGACAGGTCAGCGATCACCAGCTTCGCCTTGAGGACGTGCTCGATGATCTGGGCCGTGATCATTCCCGGCTTCCCGATTCGATCAGCACGGACGACCTTCAAGCCGAATTCTTCCAACGCTGGCTCAACAATGGACCCCAAAAACAGATCCGCGTGCTTCCGCTGCTCGCTCTCGGGTTCGCCGATGGGAGAGATGTAGAAGCAGATGGAGTTCCACCCATCAGCATCCGTTCCAGTGCTGGGTCCTGCAGCGCGGCGCTCGGACGACCACGGCTTTGTCGGGGCAACAGCAGGACCACCGCCGCCGCCCGAAGATTCGGTGGCGGGCAAGCCTTCCATAGCTTGTTCGAGAGGTATGATTCGTTCGGCGCCCGCTATGGGCCGCAAAATGCCGAGGAATTTGGCGTTGACAATAAAGAGTTCAACACACTCTTTCGCGTCCGGCGCCGGCACGCCATGTTCCTTCGCGGCGTCTTCCAGGACAGACGCTGCCGGAAGACGATTCCCCTTCAGAGCGTCGTAGAGTGCCTTGAACGGAGCAATTCCTTCGATGGCCAGTTTGAACCGCGCCGCGAGCTTCTCCCGGGGAGGTGCATCCGCTCCGGTAGCAATTGCCCCTTCTGGTGTCAGTTCAAGGTACTCAGAAGCGTAGCTCCCCTTGGTGAGGCCATACTTGTTCGAGTTGACGATGAGCTGACGACTCGGACCGCTGTCCGGCGACTTGCCCATATTGTCGAACAACGTCAGCCGCCTGACTTTTTGGCCGGCAGCATGCTTTTGGATGGCATTGGCGAGAGCCATCGCCTCTTCGAACGAAGTCGCTGGAAATAGTGGCGTCCGGCGGGCGCGTTTTGTCTCAGCCATCAAGGGCTCCTGTCAGTCCAACTTTGTATTCAACTGTAGTTTCTCGCTGCGATAAAATTTTCGGCAAGCAGGGGCGTGGATTTTGGAACCCTTGCGGTTGTAGCGGGAATCGGGGCGCCGCGTAGCTGCGGTCACGGTTCGTGGTCTGTCTAATGCGCGGGGAACGCAGCGTCGGTGGGTCATGGCTCGCGGTCGAGGGGGCTCTGGACGCCCACGGGACCGCGGCGGATGACTGGCCGGGAACAGCCACCGCCAGGGCCACTCGCCCGGGGCTGACGGGTACTTGGCGAGGAGAGCGTCTGGCAACTGGACGAGGCCCGCCCGCATCCCAGGTCGGAGCCGTGCTGGTCACGAACCTGCTCGAGGTGGACCCGCGCGGCGGGCTGCGATGTTGCGCGCAGAAGCGTCGCGCGGTCCTTTCGCCCTTTGCCGTCACGAACCGTAGATTTGCTGGCCGGCGAGGTCGACATCTTTGATGCGCAACTGCAGGTGCTCCAGGAGGCGCGATCCAGCGCCGTAAATCAGCGACGAGCAAAGGCGCTCGACGCCCTGCATTTGCCTGAGGACGGCGGCGACCTCGCCGCGCGACAGGACCACGGGCAGGCGCTCGGGGCGCTTGGCATGGACGATCCCTTCGAGCCAGCCGATCTGACGCTCCAGGACGACCTGGTAGAGGAACAGCAGGGCCGCCGGCGCCTGGTTCTGGGTCGAGGCACTCGCGTGGCGGTCGGTAGCCAATGCGCTCGGGAAGCCGGTGACGGCCGGCTCGCCCAGATTTGCGGGATGCGGCCGGCCGTGGAAATGGATGAAACGCCGGGATCCAGGCGACGTAGCTCTCTTCGGTGCGGGGGCTGTCATGCCGGGCGCGCAGCACCGCGCGCACCTGGTCGAGCAGCCTGGGAGGTGGAGGGGTGGCCGGAGTGGCGGACACCTGACCGGCTGGCGGAGGCGGGAATGGAATCACGGCCGCGGACGACGAGAATGGGCCAGGGCGGCGGCGCATCCCGGCCATCGATGCGAGCACCGTGCCAAATCTTTCGGACAAGCATTCGTCGGAAAATGGACGGGCCCGCACCCCCGCCCGATACTGGCGGGGCGGGAAGCTCGCATGCGCCGTGAAACAAAGACCTGGGCGGGGCGGGTGGCCGCGGCGGCCCTCGTTGCGTTCGTCCTGGCGTATCTCCCGTACTGCCTCTACACGCGGTCGGGGCTGGGGCGGACGCTGGCGATGTCGCGCGACTTGAAGGCCGTGCGCCTCCGCAATCAGGAGCTGGCGGCCGAGAACGATCGTCTGGCCCGCGAAGCCGAGGCGCTGCGAAACGATCCCAGCGCCATCGAGCGCGTCGCCCGCTCCGACCTGGGGTGGGTCAAGCCCGGCGAGATCGTCGTCGATCTGACCGACGCGTTGAAGGCGTCTCGGGGCAAGCGTCCTTGAGATCCCGGTCGATGCCGCTGAGCGAGCAGCTTGGCTTCTACGCCGGGCGCGTGGTGCGCGCGACGCTGGCGTTTGCCGTGTGCGCCGCGTTCCTGGGGCTGTTCTGGCGCGGCTGGTTCCCCGACCTGCGGGCGCCGGGCGCCGACCTGCGGCGCGTGGCCGCCGCGGCGGTCCTGACCGGCCTGCTGGCGTTCAAGATCGCGGCCCGCGTCCGCACGACCGAGCGCCGCCGGACGCCGCGGCGCGAGGCGCTCTCCGACGCCGAGCTGGGCCTGTTGCTGCTGACCACGGTCTACCTGCTGCTGGCCTTCTCGGGCGGCGTGACGTCGACGATCTACCCGCTGGTCTATGCGGTGGTCAGCTTCCTGGTCACGTTCCACCGGCTCTCGGTCGGGCTGCCGCTGGCCGGCGCGGCGATCGGGCTCGAGGCGGTGCTGTCGTTCAGCCCGTCGGCTCTACCCGAGGCGGCGGCCGCGTTCCCCGGGCACGTCGCCTTCATCGCGCTGTTCGCGCTCTTGAACGTGGTCTTTCTGCACGCCGAGGTGGCGCGCCAGCGCCGCGAGCGCCGCAAGCGCCTCGAGGGCGAGGTGGCGGCCATGCGCGAGGAGGCCCGCGAGTTCCGCCTCATCTCGACCGCGCTCTCCTCGGAGAGCCGGGTGCGCAGCCGCGACGAGGAGCAGGAGAAGCTGTCGCAGGGCTCGATCCAGACCATCCACCAGCAGCTGTATTACAACCTGGCGCTGCTGCGCTCGGCGCTGGAGGCCCAGACCTGCGCGCTGCTCTGGCTGGACGAGACCGACGAGCGCCTGAAGGTCAAGGAGCTGTGCACCGACTCGGCCGACGTGGTCGAGGGATCGATCCCCGCGGGGGGCGGGGTGCTGGGGGCGATCTTGAAAGAGCGCCACCCGTTCGTGCTGGAGGCGCCGCGGCTGTCACTGATCCCGTACTACGCGGGGCCCGCTACCGTCGGCGCCTTCGTGGGCGTGCCGGTGGTCGAGGGGCAGGTCCCGCGCGGGATCCTGGTGGCGGACCGGGCCGGAAACCGCAAGTTCGACGACGGCGACGTCGCCCTGATGACCAGCGCCGCCGAGCAGGTGGTGCGGGTGGTCCAGTCCGAACGCGTGTTCCAGGCGGTCGAGCGCTCGAAGCACGAGCACGAGCGCTTCTATCGCGCCTCGGCCGAGCTGAACCGCGCGCTCACGCTGGACGAGGTCTACAGCGCCGCCATCGCCGGCGCGCGCGGCGTCTGCGACTTCGACTTCGCCGCCATCGCCACCTACGACGCCGCCCGCGGCAGCCACACCATCCGCTGCGTGGTCGGTGAGGCGGCCGACAAGCTGCTGGGGACGACGCACAAGGACCCCTCGTCGATCGCGTCGATGGTGGCCAAGAACAAGCTGGCGCTGCCGGCCGGCGGCGAGTGGCGCGAGCGCGACGTCCCGGTCTTCTCGCACCCGATGCGCATCAAGGACTACGAGTCGCTGCTGGTCGTCCCGCTCATCGTGAAGGACCAGGTCATCGGCACCTTCACGGTCGCCGCCCAGCGGGCCGCGGCCTTCCCGACCGACCGGCGCGAGATGCTGGGCGTGATCGCCAACCAGGTCGCCACGTCGGTGCAGAACGCGCGCATGTACGAGCTGGTCGAGGAGCAGGCGACCACCGACGGGCTGACCGGCCTGGTCAACCACCGCATGTTCCAGGAGCGCTTCTCGGCGATGCTGGGGCGCGCCGAGCGCCGCACCTTCGCCGTCTCGTTGCTGCTGACCGACATCGATCACTTCAAGAAGGTGAACGACAGCTACGGCCACCCCACCGGCGACGAGGTGCTGCGGCGCGTGGCGAGCATCCTCAAGGCGAGCGCCCGCAAGATCGACATCGTGGCCCGCTACGGCGGCGAGGAGTTCGCGATCGTGCTGGAGGGGACCGACCGCGCGGGCGCCCGGCAGCTGGCCGAGCGAATCCGACAGGAGGTCGCGCAGCAGACGTTCGCATCCCCCAAGGGGAGCTTCCAGGCCACCCTGTCGATCGGCGTCGCCAGCTACCCGGACGACGCGCGAGAGAAGGCGGAGATCATCGCGCGCGCCGACCAGTCGCTGTACGCCGCCAAGCACGGCGGCCGAAACCGGACGGTCTGCTGGAGCGACATCGATCGCGGCAAGCTGAAGGTCGCGGCCGCCAAGTAGGAGGGCCACCTGTGCGCCAAGGTGGTCCGTCTCCCACCAGGTAGTTTGCTTCCTACATTGTGCCCTCCTGGGGCCGGCAGGAAAATCCGCGGATGTTTGGGCCCCCCGCGCGCCGGTTGGCGCTGGCGATCGGCCTGCTGACCAGCATGTCGGCGGGCGCGCGCGCGGCGACGATCACCGTCGGGCCGACTGACAGCTACGCGAAGATCGAGGCGGCGGCGCCCGGGGACGAGGTGGTGATTGCCCCCGGGACGTACAAGTTCCGCGTCTACCTGACGCAGCAGGCGCCCGCCGGCAAACCGATCATCATCCGCGCGGCCGACCCGACCAACCCGCCCGTCTGGGACCTGAGCGCCGGCCCGATCGAGGACGCCCCCGGCAGCTACACCGCCGGCGACCGCGGCCGCGGGTGCTGGCAGCTCTCCGGAGCCACCAACATCCAGATCTCGGGGCTGGTGATCACCGGCTGCCACAACGCCGGCGCCAACTCGGCCGGCCTGCGGTACTACGAAGGGACCAGCGGCATCGTCCTCTCCGACATCGTCTTCCGCGGAAACGACAACGGGCTGACCGGCGGCTCGCAGTCCAGCGAGATCGAGGTCGACTTCTGCGAGTTCGACTCGAACGGCACCCTGCTGGCGTCCAGCAGCGCCCCCTCGCACAACATCTACGTCTACGGCGGCAACTTCACGTTGCGGTACTCGTACGTGCACGACCCCGTCCAGGGACAGAACTTCCACATCCGCGCCCAGCAGTCGGTCATCGAATACAACTGGTTCGCGCGGGCCAAGTCGTACCAGGGCGACCTGATGACCGACGACGACTACGACGGGACCAGCACCTTCGAGCAAGACATGACGTTCCGCGGGAACGTCGTCTTCCAGGGGACCACCCAGTCGAACGGGTCGCAGATCATCGCCGTCTACAACGACTCGGGCGCGGGCGGCCTGACGCTGAACGTGACGCTGCTCTACAACACGTTCGTCGGCCCGACCGGCGGGCACGCGGCGTTCGTGCACCTGTCCAACGCTGATGGGACTACGATGAGCGCCGAGCTGGATGACAACCTGATCGTCGGCATCGGCTCGCCGACCCTGGTCGAGACCGCGAGCGCCGGCCGGGTGACCGGCACGCACAACTGGCTGCCGGCCGGCGTCAGCGCGACCGGCCTGACGGAGACGGTGTTCGCGAGCAACCCGATGTTCAACAACGCGGCGGCCGAGGACTTCACGCTGGCGGCCGGCTCGACGGCGATCGGCGCCGCGCTGGACACCGTGGCCGGCGTGCCGGACCGCGAGTACTACAAGAACGAAACGGTGACCCGCATGTACCGGCTGCGCGCCTCCGCGCTGGACATCGGGGCGTTCGAGTCGACCACGACCGGCGGCGGCGTCAGCCCCTCCGGTTCAGCGGGCGGCCCGGGCGGCGGCCTCGGGGGAACCACCGGCGGCACGGGCGGAGCGCTGGGCACGGGCGGAGTCGCCGGCTCGGGCGGCACCGGCGGCTCCGGCGGCAAGCCCGGGACGGGCGGCACCCACAGCGGCGGCGCCTCTGGCTCCGGTGGCACGCGCACCGGCGGCGCTTCCGGCTCTGGCGGCGCGGCGACGGGCGGTCGCGGAGGAGCCTCCGGCGGCTCCGGCGGGACCCACACCGGCGGCGGCTCTGGCTCCAGTGGAGCGTCCACCGGCGGCGCCTCGGGGACCGGCGAGGGCGAGGGCGGCGCCTCCGGCGGCTCCGGCGGCTCCGGCGGGACGCGGGGCGCGGGCGGCAGCGGGGGAAATCCGGGTTCCGGCGGCTCCGAAATCGCGGGCGCGACGGGCAACAACGGCGGCGGCGGCGGTTGCAGCTGCGCGATGGGCGGCACCACACCTGGCCCGGCGGGATCGCTGTTGCTGGCCGCGGCCACGGTCGTGGTCGCGCGACGCAGGCGACGCCGGCGCTGAACGCCCCCCCCGCTCAGCGGGTGGGCGGCTTGACCTTGACGTCGTTGGTGGTCTCGGGGACCAGGCGTCCGTCCTCCGTCGAGCGGAACCGGATCTCGGTCTTCACCTCGATGACCATCTTGGCCAGCGCCTTCACCAGCTCTTCGTTCAGGTTCAGGTGCTCCAGCCAGTGGCGCATCTCGACGGCGGCCGCGCGCATCACCTCGTCCTTCGAGCTGCGCGCGGCGCCCACCCCGGCCGAGACGGCGCGTCGGACGAAGTCGCTGATGGTCCGGCTGTCCTCGTTGCGGGCGCTGGTGTCGTCGGGCGCGGGCTCGGGCGCCGCCTCCTCGGCGACCGGCGCCTTCTTATTCGGGTTCGAGCTCCCGTCCTCGGCCATCCCGGTGAGGTTACCGCATATGATGGTGTCGTGTCCGGCCGCGCCCGACTGTTCACCGCCTACCTGGTCACGACGCAGGTGGCGCTCTCGTACATGGGGCTGGCCATCTCACGCCGGTTCCGGAGCCAGGCCGCGCTCGAGCGGCTGACGCTGGCCAAGCACCGGTTGAACGCGCGCCGGATCGAGGCGGCCATCCTGCGGCTGCGCGGCCTGTTCATCAAGGTCGGCCAGCTCATCAGCATCATGGCCAACGTCCTGCCCGACGCCTTCCGCGAGGAGCTGCAGCGCCTGCAGGACCAGGTCCCGCCCCGCCCCTACACCGACATCGAAGCACGCCTGCGCGAGGAGTTCGGCGGCCGCGCGCCGACCGAGGTGTTCGCCGAGTTCACGCCCGAGCCCGTCGCCTCGGCGTCCATCGGCCAGGTGCACCGCGCACGGCTGCCGTCGGGCGAAATGGTCGCGGTCAAGGTCCAGTATCCGGACATCGAGGAGATCGTCCGGGTCGACCTGCGCGCGCTGCAGCGGATCTTCGGGGTGCTCCGCTGGTTCATGCCCGACTACGGCTTCGACACCATCTACAGCGAGATCCGCGAGATGGTGCTGACCGAGCTGGACTACCGGCGGGAGGCGACGGCCATCCAGAAGATCTCGGCGAACTTCGAGGCGCGCGGGGACCAGAGCGACCAGGTGCGGTTCCCGCGCGTGATGAGCGCCTACTCGACCGCGCGCGTGCTGACCACCGAGTGGATGGAGGGGGCCAAGGTCGCCGACCTGGAGAAGCTGGAGGCGCTGCAGGTCGACCGCCGCGCCGCCGCCCGCATCTGCGTCGAGGCCTACTGCCAGCAGATCTTCATCGACGGCCTGTACCACGCCGACCCGCACCCGGGGAACGTGCTGGTCCGACAGCCCACCACGGCGGGCGCCGCCCCGTCGATCGTCTTCCTGGACTTCGGCGCCACCGGAACCGTCAGCGAGCAGATGCGCCGCGGGATGATGTCGTTCATCCAGGGGGCCATCACCCGCGACAGCACCCGCATCGTCACCGCCATGAAAGAGATGGGGTTCATCTCGCGGCGCGCCGATCCCGAGGTGTTCGACCGGGTCATCCAGTACTTCCACGACAAGATGCGGGTGCAGATCTCGGCCGACGGCTTTTCGCTGAAGGACCTGAAGTTCGACTCGGAGAAGAGCCTGGGGAGCCTGCTGGACCTGCGCGACCTGAACGTGAGCCTGGCCGACCTGCGCGACGCTTTCCACATCCCCAAGGAGTGGATCCTGCTCGAGCGGACGCTGCTGCTGCTGCTGGGCGTCTGCACCACGCTGGACCCCGAGATGAACCCGGCCGCGACCATCGAACCGTACCTCGAGCGGTTCTTGCTGGGTGAGCAGAAGCAGTGGTCCGAGGTCGTGCTCGAGGCGTCGCGCGAGATGGCCCTGACCGCCCTGGCGCTGCCCGGCGAGCTGCAACGCTTCATCACGCGGGCGCTGCGCGGCGAGATCGAGATCGGCATCCGCAACCTGGACGACAGCGCGCGCGTCATCTACTACGCGGGCCAGCAGCTCTTGTGGGGCGGCCTGGGCGCCACCGCCGCCGTCCTGGCCACCATCTTCGACGGCCGCGGCAACCGGCTCGCGACCTGGCTGAGCGCCGTCGGCGCCGGCCTGTGCGGCCTCTTCTTGATCCTCTCCTGGTTCGCCGGCCGCCCGCCCAAATCGCGGAGGCGGGTTTGACGCCGCAAGGGCGGCGGAATATCTAGAGGCAGGTAGGTCGTTCGCCCCCCATGCGTCCAATCCTGGTCAATATCCCGTCCAAGCTGCTGTTCGTGGTCGCGCTGCTCGCGGCCGCGGTGATCTTCGCGCGCGACATGTGGCTGCGGCGGCGCGACCCGGCGCGGCCGCTGTCGTCGACGCCGCTCTACCTGCTGGTGGGGGCCGAGCTGCTCATCGGGTTCAAGTCGGGGTCCTGGACGCCCAGCGCGGCCGGGTTCGCGCAACCCTGGACGCCGGTCCCCATCTACTCGTACGGCGTGATGCTGGGGACCTCGCTGGTGGCGGGGTGGTTCCTGGCCATGCGCTTCGCCAAGCAGGATCTGATCGACCAGCAGCAGGCCGGCACCATCTACATGTGGACCGCGGTCTGGTCGATCATCGGCTCGCGCGTGCTGTGGTGGCTGACCACGCCCGAGGCGACGGTGTGGGACTTTCCGCTCATCAACCGGGGTGGAATGGTCGCGTACGGCGGCATGATCGGCGGCTTTCTGGCCAGCTGGTACGGCTGCCGGAAGCGCGGGATCCCGCTGCTCAAGTGGGCGGACGTGTCGGCGCCCTCGGTCGTCCTGGGAACCGGCATCACCCGGATCGGCTGCTTCCTGTTCGGCTGCGACTACGGATCGCGCACCAACCTGCCCTGGGCGGTGCGATTCCCCGGACCGAACCCGCTGGCGCCCCACGGCAGCCCGGCCTGGCAGGACCACGTCAGCAACCTGGGCCTGTCCCCCAACGCCACGGCCTCCTTCCCGATTCACCCGACGCAGATCTACGAATCGCTGGTCGGGCTGGCGCTGTTCGGGCTGCTCATCTGGCTGCGCCACCACCGGCGGTTCTCCGGCCAGGTCTTCCTGGGCTGGGTGTTCGGCTACGGGATCATGCGGCCGATCATCGAGATCTTCCGCGCCGACGAGGACCGCGGCGTCTACCGGGTCCCGTTCACGCACGACCTCCACCTCTCGACGTCGCAGTACATCGGCATCATCTCGGTGTTGGCGGGGATCGCGCTGCTCATCGGCCTGCTGCGGCGATACCGGCGCGATCCGGACAGCCTCCGGCTCTGGGAGATTCCCACTCTGGCCCCGGCGGACGGGCCGGCCGAGGGGCGCGCGAACCCACCCAAGCGGCGCAAGCGACGTTGAGCTGCTTCCGGGCGGCGACGGCGATCGCGCTGCTGGGGACGGCCCTGGCGGCGCGGAGCGCAGGGGCCGCGAACGAGGACGCCGCTCCGCCACCCTCGGCGGCCTCGCCGGCCGAGACCCAGGCCGCCGCGGCGCAGAAGGCCGCGCAGGACGCCGAGGCCCAGGTGCTCGAGCTGCGCCGCCAGGTGCAGGAGCTGGAGCGGGCGAACGCGAACACCGACGATCTGCGCCGCCGGTTCGACCAGCTCGAGGCGCGCCAGGCCGAGGCCGAGCGCCAGGCGGGCGCCGACCGCGAGGCGCAGCAGCCGGAGACGTCGGTCATCCGGTTCAAGGACGACGGGGTCGAGATCCGCTCGCCCGACAACGGCTTCTATCTGCGGCCGCTGCTGCGGATCCAGGCCATCTATACGGGCCAGATCGCCGGCAGGGGCCCGGCCGATCCGGCTCCCCCGGACCTGTCGGAGTTTTCGCTGGGCCGCGCGGAGGTGATCTTCGAGGGGCACGTGGGTGGGCCGTTCTTCCAGTACCGCCTGCAGCTGGACCCGGCGCAGGCGAACCTGCTGCAGGACGCCTACGTCGTCTGGCAGCCGTATCGCGTGATCGCGCTGGAAGCCGGCCAGTTCAAGGTCCCCTACGGCCTGCAACGCCAGTACTGGCGGGCGGAGCTGGAGCTGGTCGAGCTGGCCCCGCCCACCGTCGAGTTCTCGCTGGAGCGCGACCTGGGCGCGATGCTGGTGGGCCGGCCGCTGCCGGGCCGACTGACGGTCCAGGTCGGCCTGTTGAACGGCTCGGGCGCCAACCAACCCAACGACAACCTCGACCTGGCGTATGCCGTTCGGATCGTGGCCACCCCGTTCGGCACGATGCCGGTCACGGAGGGGGACATCGAGGGGCACCGCCGGCCGCGCCTGTCGGTGGGCGCCTCCGGGTACTACAACCTCGTGCCGACCGACATCCGCGCGCGCACGGCCAACCCCACGGCTCCGCTGGACCTGGACGGCGACGGGCGCACGGACAACGTCGCGGTCTGGCAGGGGGGCGTCGATCTGCGGGCGATCTGGCGCGGGGCCGCCCTGCAGGCAGAGTGGTTCGGACGGCTCGAGGATCCCGGCATCGCGGGCCCGAACCGCACGTACTGGGGCGGGTACGTCCAGGCGAGCTACTTCATCTTGCCGCAGCGCCTGCAGATCGCCGCGCGCGTCTCGCACACCGACCTGCCCCTCTACGGCGCGACGCCCGAGCAGCGCGCCCTGGCCGGAAGCTACGAAAATGAGCAGACCGGCGGGGTCTCCGCCTACATCCGGGGCCATCGGGTGAAGGCCCAGGTCGAGTTCAGCCATCTCACAACTGACGGCCAGACGGCCCCCAGCGCAGAGCGGGTCCGTACCGCCCTTCAAATTGGGTTTTAGGTTATAACCCCGGACCCCGGCAGCGACCTCAACAGGAGACGACGAGGATGAGCCTCAAGCGGAGCCACACCAGCAGCAAGAGCACCTTCGGCGGCGGGGACGCGGGAGCCAAGGTCGACCGGCAGGAGCTCTACGACGAGCTCAAGCGGCTCGCCACGTCGGGCGAGGCCTTCACGCCGGTCGACGTGGCGCTGGCCATCGGCGCCGGCGAACCTCAGGTCTCGAAAGCCCTGCTGGGGCTGGCCGCCGAGGGGTACCTGGAGAAGGTCGAGGTCGGCAAGTACCGCGCCTCCGGCATCGTCGACCTGGGGCAGGCCGAGTTCCTGAAGGCCTTCGCCCGGGCCTCCAAGGTCGATTCCACGCGCCAGCGCGACCTGTCCGAGATCAGCCGCCTCAAGCAGAACAACGACATCATGCGACAGCGGCTGATGACCGCCATCGCCGAGCGCGACCATTTCCTGGCGGCCCTGAAGAAGGCGGGGATCGACCCGGGCCCGGCGCCCGTCCCGGCCGCCCCGGCCCCGACCGTCTCGGCCGAGCAGGTGGCGGCGGTCGCGGGGCCGCCGGCGCCCCCGGCCATGACCGACGCGTCCTCGGACGACGAGAGCCCGCCCGGCCCCGACGCCGTGGCCGTCCCGTCGCCGCCCTCCGAAGCGGCGCCGTCCGGCCCTGGCGACACGGGGACCGCCCCCTCGCCCGAGCACGGGTGACCGGAACGGCCGCTCGATGCGGATCACCCTGATCCGGCACGCCGAGGCTGGCGACGACGCGCCCCGCGACGAGGCGCGGGCGCTGACGGCGCGCGGGCGGCAGGACGCCCGCCGGATGGGCAGGGGGCTGGCCCGCCGGGGGGTCGACTTCACGCTCATGGTGACCAGCCCGCTGGTGCGGGCGGTCCAGACCGCCGAGATCGTGGCGTCGCTGGTCGACTACCGCCACCGCATCCTGGTCACCGACGCCCTCATCCCGGAGGCGCCCGTTTCACATGTGGTCGCGTTCCTTACATCGGCGGCCCGCGATCCGGAGGCGGTGTCATCGGTGGCGCTGGTGGCCCATGAGCCGATTCTGTCGGCGGTGGCCGCCGAGCTGACGGGGCGGCCGCGCCACCCGGCCCTGAAGAAGGCCGAGGCCCTGCGCATCCGGATGCCGGATGGTCCGGAGAGCAAGGGGACGCTGCGGTGGCGCGTGGACGCCCGCGGGCGCCGCGAGCGGTTATGAAAAATTGCTCCTTCGTTCTATGATGATCGGGGGGGATGAGCGCGAACGAGGGGCCGAAGCCCAAGGCCGAGCGGCCCAAACCCGCCTCGAAGGACACGACGGCGACCAAGCCGGCCGTTCCGCCCGAGGGGGGTGAGCAGAAACGTAACCTCGCCTATCTGGTGGTGCTGGCGGGCGTCAGCGCGGGCGAGATGTTCAAGCTGCAGAAAGAGCGCACGGTGGTGGGGCGCGGCACCAAGGTGCAGGTCCGGCTGAACGACGAGGGCGTCTCGCGCGAGCACTGCGCGTTCGAGCGCAATGGCGAGAAGATCCTGGTGGCCGACCTCGGGTCGACCAACGGCACCTACGTCAACGGCATCAAGATCGACCGCAAGGAGCTGAACGACGGCGACAAGGTCATGGTGGGCTCGACCACCATCCTCAAGTTCACCTACCACGACTACCTGGACGAAGTGTTCCAGCGCCAGATGTACGAGTCGGCGCTGCGCGACGGGCTGACCAAGGTCTTCAACAAGAAGTACTTCACCGACTACCTGGAGAAGGAGTTCGCCTTCGCCTCGCGGCACGGCGGCCCGCTGGCCCTGATCTTTCTCGACATCGATCACTTCAAGAAGATCAACGACACGCACGGCCACCCGGCGGGCGACTTCGTGCTGTCCGAGCTGTCGCAGCTGATGGCCGGATCGCTGCGCACCGAGGACGTGCTGGCCCGCTTCGGCGGCGAAGAGTTCACCGTCCTCTGCCGCGGCTCGGACCAGAAGGGCGCCCTCGTCGTGGCCGAGCGCCTGCGCGCGTCGGTCGAGCAGCGCAAGTTCACGTTCGGCGGCAAGGACATCCCCGTCACGATCAGCCTGGGGGTCGCGGCCGTGCCCGAGAGCGGCGTCAACGATCACGCCTCGTTCCTGGCCGCCGCCGACAAGGCGCTCTACGAAGCCAAGCGCACCGGCCGCAACCGCGTCTGCGTGCACGGCTCGGAGTCGACGCCCCAGCCCGAGAAGCGCAAGACCGGCCCGCAACGGGCGGGCTGAGCTCAGCGCAGGCGCGACAGCGCCAGCAGGGCCGCCAGACCGAATCCGACCGCGCCAATCAGGTACGGGGCGCGTGGGTTGAGGGCGGCGTAGAGCGCGCCGCCGACCAGCGGGCCCACCGACCGGGCCAGGGCGCTGGCGGATTGCATGGCGCCCAGCGTGGTTCCCTGCGCCGTGCCCGCCGCGCGCCGCGACACGTAGGCGGGCAGCGTCGGCCCCTGCAGCCCGCTGCCCAGCGCGATGAGCCCGGCCGACGTCCAGAGCGCCGCGAGCGAGGCGCCTCCCAGCGCCGGAGACATCCCGAGCAGCGCGAAAGCGACGCACTGGACGACCAGCCCCGCGCGCACCAGCCGCGCTTCACCGGCGCGCGGAACCAGCCGCGGAACGATCGCCCCCTGCACCGTCGCGCTGACGATCCCCACCAGGCCGAAGATGCGGCCGGTGGCCGCGTCCGACATCGAGAAGCGATCCGCCGTGAACAGCCGGAACGTCTGCTCCATCCCGGAGAACCAGAGGAACGACATGAAGTTGATGGCGACCGCCGCGCCGATCCCCGGCACCGACACCGCCTGCCGGAAAGCGTGCAGGTCGATCGGCGACGCCCGCCGGACCGAGACGCCGCGCCGCTCTGGCGGCAGCGACTCCGGCAGGGTCCGCAGCGCCAGGAGCAGGTTGATGGTCGAGAGCCCCGCGGCCACCAGCGGCGGCAGCATGCCCGGCCGCCCCTGGATCGCGAAGCGGGACAGCTCGCCGCCGATGAACGGGCCAAAGATGAACCCCAGCCCGAACGCGATGCCGATGATGGCCATGCCGCGGGCGCGCTTCTCGGGGGTGGTGACGTCGGCGATGTAGGCCTGCGCCACGGCGATGTTGCCGGTGGCGATGCCGCTCCAGATCCGCGCGATGAACAGCCAGGTGAGATCGGGAGCGAGGCCCAGCACCGCCATGCCCATCGCCGACGCGGCGATGCTCCAGAGCAGCACCGGCCGCCGGCCCACCCGATCCGAGAGGCGCCCCCAGATCGGGATGAACACGAACTGCGCCACCGAGAAGACCGCGCCCGGCAGCGTCGCCACGAAGTCGCTGGCCCCCAGCCGGCGCGCGATGCCGGGCAAGAACGGAATGACCAGCCCGAACCCGAGCAGGTCCAGGAAGATCGTCAGGAACAGCGTCCCCAAGGACCCGCCCCGCAGCTCGGCTGGCGCGGCGCCGACCTCTGGCTGCACGCTCACGGGCGCAGCCCGGCGCAGGAAATGGCGCGGCTCTCCGCGATGCGGGCGCGTCGCCACCAGTCGCCGGACGCGTGTCGCTCGGAGGCGCTGGCGAACTGGTACTGCCAGTAGGCGATGCGGACGGCGGTCGGATGGGGAGACAGGGAGTCGCGGAACAGGGGCTGCACGGCGGCCGGATCGTTGCACAGTTTCTCGACCAGCGTGCTCACATACGGCGGCTCGCGCCGCTGAAACGCCAGCCCGTAGAACCAGAGCTGGAAATCGATGCGCGGCTGGTGCGGCGCCACGAACCCGGGCGCCCGCCGTGGGTCGCCGGCCTTGTAGCGCAAGTCGCGCTCGATCCAGGGGCCATCTTCGTCGGCCGTCTCGAACTGCGGCTCGATCCGCTGGCGGGTGATCGACGCGAACAGGTGGTAGCTGTTCACCAGCCGGAAGCGCTGGTTCAGCTCGAACAGCGGCGCCACCAGCGACAGCCCGCGACCCGGCTCGGTGAACTGGACCAGGGCGTCGATGAGAGAGACCAGGAGCCAGAGGGCGGTGGCGGCGCGGGCGAGCCAGAGCAGAGTCTTCTGCCCCCCCCTCGCCCCCCCACCTTCGGTGGGGGGGATCCGGATCCATCGGTGGAGGTCGGTGTCGTCGAGAAGGAAGACGTTCAGCACGGCGGCCAGGTAGCAGAAGAAGCCGTAGTTGGCGGTCGCGGCGTTGAAGATCTGGAAGAACCCGAACACGATTGCGGCGGCCAGGCGCAGGCGGCGTGGGCCGAAGATGAAGAGCGGGACGATCAGCTCCAGGACCAGCACGGCCCGGCTCTCGAGGTGGTGCCACCAGACCGGCAGGTGGTGCGCGAACACGCCCAGGACGGTCGGCAGCGGCGCGGTCTCGTAGTAGTAGGTCATCGCGCTGCCGTCCTGCCAGTCGTGGATCGGCGACTGCCACTTCGCGAGGCCCGACTCGAAGTACAGCTTGAACAGCACCATCCGGAACAGGAAGTGAACCAGCGGCGCCGGACGGTTCCGCGGCAAGAACGTCGCGAGCAGGCCGCACTCGAGCAGCAGGTTGTCCCACTGGAACGACAGCAGCATGCGCGCCACCGTCGCGTACGACAGGTAGAGCGCCGTCGACACGCCGAAGCAGAGGCGCGGCCGCCAACCGGCCAGCGCCGCGATGGACAGCGCGGCGCCCACCCAGGTCCCGCCCACCAGCACCGCGTCGGCGTGGAACCGCCAGAACAGCGTCGGGACCTCGAACGGCGAGACGCCCGCGGCGCGCACGGCGTCCATGAACTCCGCCGCGGGCAGCAGGCCGCGGCTGCCGATCAGCACCCGCACCTGGCTGCCCAGCGACCACCAGGCCGCCAGCGAGATCAGCGCGAACAGGCGATGGAACAGCGACGCGACGGCCGGTCCGGAGCCCCGGCGCCAGGGCCCGAACCAGGCGCGCCAGTCCTTCATGTGCGCGGAACGAGCCGGCCCGATGCCCGCAGCGCGTCCCGCGCCGCCGCGATCGCCTCGACGGTCTCCGGGCCCACGCCGCGCGAGAAGTCCTCGCGCCGCCCGGCCAGCACCTCCAGCGAGGCCCGCACCGACGCGGCCAGCGCGCCCAGGTCGTAGCCCCCCTCGAGCAGCAAGGCGATCTTGCCGCCGCAGGACTGCGCCGCCAGCTCGCTCAGCACCGAGGCCATGGCCGCGAACCCGCGCTCGGTGACCCGCATCTCGCCCAGCGGATCGTGCGCGTGGGCGTCGTAGCCGGCCGACACCAGGATCAGGTCGGGCGCGAACGCGCGCCCCATCGGCAGGAACAGGTCGTGAAAGACCGCGCCGTAGTCGGCATCGGTCTGTCCGCCGGGCAGCGGGCAGTTGACCGTCGCGCCGACGCCGGCGCCGACCCCGATCTCGTGCGCGCCGCCGGTCCCTGGATAGAACGGGTACTGGTGCACCGACATGTAAAGGACGTCGTCGCGCTGGGCGAAGATCTCCTGCGTTCCGTTGCCGTGGTGGACGTCCCAGTCGACGATCAACACGTGCCGCGCCCCTCGTCGCAGCGCCGCCTGCGCCGCGATCGCGGCGTTGTTCAGCAGGCAGAACCCCATCGCCTCGCCCGGGCGGGCGTGGTGTCCCGGCGGGCGGGCCAGCACGAACGCGTTCGCGGCCCGTCCGTCCATCAGGGCCTCGACCGCCCCGACGGCCGCGCCGGCCGCCAGCTTGGCCGCGTCCCAGCTTCCGGGCGAGACCGCCGTGTCCGGGTCCAGCGACGCGTACTCGCCGGCCAGCGCGGCCAGGCGATTGCGGTAGCCCGGCAGGTGCACCGCCTCGATCTCGGCGTCGGTCGCCGGCCGGGGTGTCTCGATCACCAGCCCTTCGACCGGCGCGCGCCCCAGCTCGCCCATGATCGCGTCCAGCCGGGCCGGCGTCTCGACATGCCCCGGCCCAGGATCGTGGTCGAGGAACTTGGGGTCGGTGAACAGGATGCTGGTCATGAGGGTGGTGCTGGCAACTCGAAGCTAAACACGCTCCCTCCGCCGTCAGCCTCCTGCACGTTCACTTCTCCCCCGTGGTCGTGCACGATCTCGCGCACGAACGCCAGGCCCAGGCCAGTCCCTTTTTCGCGGGTGGTGAAAAAGGCGGTGAAGATCTGCTCTTTCAGCTCGGGGGGAACACCCGGGCCGTCGTCGCGAACCGCGACCCGCACCCGCCCGTCCAGCTGGCGGGCCGCCAGCGCGACATGCCCATCCTTCGCCGCGGCGACCGCGTTTCGCGCCAGATTCAAGAGCACCCGCCGGAGCTGGCCGGCGTCGGCACGCACCCGTAGCCCGGGCGGCACGTCCACCTGGACGTCCGCCCGGCTACCGACGCGCGCCACCTCGGCGACCTCCCGGCACAGCGGCGCCAGCTCCAGCACCTCCAACCGCGGCGGTGCGCGCCGGGCAAACTCCAGGAAGTCGTTGACCACCGTCTTCAGGTGCCCCACCTCACGCTCGATCCGGCCCACCTCTTCCAGGCGCTCCGGTTGGTCTCCCAGCGCCTCGCGCAGCAGACCGGCGTACAGCTCCAGACCGCCCAGGGGGTTGCGAACCTCGTGCGCGATGCCCGCCAGCATCATCTGCATGCGCTCGTCGCGCGCCTTCAGCGCCTGCCGGGTCTCCTCGAACGTCCGCGCCAGTACGCCGATCTCGTCCCGGGTCTCGACCGGAAACGGCGCCTGCAGATCCCCCTGCCCCAGCCGCGCGGCGGCCTGCGCCAGCCGGGTCACCGGCCCCGAGATGCGCCTCGCGATCCAGAGCGTGACCAGCAGGACGCCGCCGGCCGCCGCCAGACCGGCCAGCAGCATCGACCGGCGGAAGGCGGCCAGCACCGCCGGGTACTCGGCGTCGCCCTCGACCGCGATGAGGCCGGCGACGTCCCCGGGGTCCCCCACCGCCGCGTAGGCGCGCTCGTACGAGACGCCGTCATGCCCCAGGAAGAGGGGGGACGAGGCCGGCGTCCCCAGCAGCGCCCGGGCAATCTCGGCGTGGTCGGCGTCCAGCTCGTAGGCGTGTGCGCCCAGCGCCAGGACCCCCGCCGTGTCGCCGCGGGCCTCCAGCTCGGGGGTCACGGCCACGACGCGGCGCACCCCCAGCCTGGCCTGCGCCGTGGCCAGCCGGCGAAGGACGTTCGCGTAGGTCAGCGACCCCTCGTCGCCGGGACGCAGGGCGCGCAGCTGCTCCGGCAGGATCGTCGCCGCCGCTCCCGCAGCGGCCGTCTGCAGCCGGCGACCGAGCTCGCGCTCCAGGGCCCCCCGGGCCACTTCGTGAGCCAGAAACGCGAAAACCAGCAGCACGCCGGCCGTCGGCGCCATCGTCCCCATCAGGAGCCGGGCCAGGAGCCTCCGCGCTGGCGGCGCTGCCGCGGCCATCCCTGGTGATAGTGCCAGAAATCGGCTTCCGGCGGCTTGACTTGCGGGCACCTTACGCTAAAAGATGCGCGCCTTCCGGTGCGGCGGATATTTTTGTGCCTTTAGTACCCAGGGAGAAGATCGACGACGTAAGGGAACGCACCAACATCGTCGACATCGTCAAGCGCCATGTGGAGCTCAAACGGGCGGGTACGGGGAGCTGGAAAGGACTGTGTCCATTCCACGGGGAGAAGACTCCATCCTTTCACGTCCATGAGCCGCGGCAGTTCTTTCATTGCTTCGGGTGCGGCGAAAAAGGTGACGTCATAAGTTTCCTCGTCAAGATTGAGCAGCGTCCGTTCATGGACGTCCTGACCGATTTGGCGGGGCTGGCGGGTGTCGATCTGGACGTCCGGCCGCTGACGCCCGCCGAGCGGCGCGCCCGCCAGGAGCAGGAGTCCGAGCGCGATCGCATGTTCCGCACCCTGGAGCTGGCCGCCGCTTTTTTCGAAGAGCAGTACGCCTCCCCCGCCGGCGCCCCTGCCCGCGCTTACGTCGAGGGGCGCGGCATCGGTCCGGAAATTCGCCAGAAGTTCCGCGTCGGCTACGCGCCGGCCCGCTGGGACGCGCTGTCCTCGCACCTGGCCGCCCACAAGATCCCCCAAGCCGTAATGGAGCAGCTCGGCCTCGTAGGTGTCAACGAGCGGGGAACGTATGACTTCTTCCGAGATCGCGTCATGCTTCCGGTGCTGGATCGCCAGCGTCGGGTCGTCGGCTTCGGCGGCCGCCTGCTGGATCCCGAGGCGAAGGACAGGAAGTACGTGAACTCGCCCGAGTCACCGCTGTTCCACAAGAAGGAGCAGCTCTACGGCCTGCACGCGGCGCTGGAAGCGATCCGAAAGACCGGGCGCGCCGTAATTGTCGAAGGGAACTTCGACGTGCTGGCGCTCCACCAGGCCGGGATCGACGAGGCGGTCGCGCCGATGGGAACGGCGCTGACCCCCGAGCAGCTGAACGCCCTGGCGGCGCTGGCCAAGCGGATCGTGCTGATGTTCGACGGCGACGGAGCTGGCGTGCGCGCCGCCAAGAAGTCGCTGCTGTCGCTGGCAGAGCTGCCCAAGGATGACGTCATCACGAACCTGGCCATCGGGCGGCTGCCCCGCGGCGTGGATCCCGACGAGTTCGTGCGGTCAGAAGGCGTCGAGGCATTTCGTCGGGTCGAGGAGTCGGCCCGTCCCTTCCTGCTGCACCTGGTTCATGAAGCAGCCGAGGATCCAAGCATTCCCGGCCGCATGGAGAGCCTCGAGCGCATCGCCGAGCTGCTGGTGAAGCTGCGCAACCCGACCGCGCGCGAGCTCTACGCAGCGGAAGCCGGAACGGTCCTGAAGCTGACCCCGCAGCAGGTGACGCGGGCCTTGCGAGAGGCCTCGGGCAAGGCCCAGCGACCGATCCCTTCGGCGTCCCAGGTCACCGCCAGCCCGGCCGCGACGGCGCCGCTGGTGCGCGCGGCCGAGACCCCCCGCTTTCCCAAGGAAGAAGAAGAGACCGTCCTCATCCTGGCTCGCTTCCCCGAGCTCCTGAGGACGCCGGAGGCGGTCCGGGCCGGCGAGCTTCTGGTTCATCCCACACTTCGCCAGCTCTACCGGCTGGCGGTCGAACAGGTCACGACCCAGGGAAAGTTCGAGGTCGTGGCCTGGCTGGAAGCCATGTCCCCGGAGGTCGGCACCTACATATCGGCGGCGCTCATGAGCGATCGGCTGGCCGAAATCGTCGATCCGGGGAAATCTCTGCGTAAGCTCGCCATTCGGCTCGAGCTTTTGCGTGTAGAAGCCGAGATCGCAATGAACGCGCGCCTGCACCGAGAGGCGCTGGCGCGTGGCGACGACGAGGCGGCACACGCACTGACCAAGCGCGGAATCGACTTACTTCAAACAAAGAAGGGGCTGCAGGCAGCCCTCCAGGGGCCTTGAGGACGATGGAACACGACGACACCTTCGATAACGAATCCGAACGCGACGACATGGACGACGACGAGGAGGTACCTCGTACTCCACGTGCGCCCAAGCCCGGCAAGAACGGCACTGCCGCCGCCCCCGCCGCCGGCAGCAGTGGCGGCAAGAAGGCGTCGAAATCGGAGAGCGAGCGCAAGAAGCGCGAGCTCATCACGATGGGCAAGGCCAAGGGCTTCTTGACCTATGACGAGGTCAACGAGCACATGCCCGAGAACATCGTCTCGTCCGACCAGATGGACGACTGGCTGTCGGCCTTCTCGGGCGAGGGGATCGAGATCGTCGACTCGTCGTCGAAGATCAAGGTCGCCGGCAAGGGCGAGAACGCCGAGGCCGAGGCCGAGGAAGAGGACGAAGACGCCGCGGAGGCCAAGAAGGAAGAGGCCGACGAGGACGAGGACGCCGACGGCTACTCGAAGACCAACGACCCGGTGCGCATGTACCTGCGCAAGATGGGGTCGGTCTCGCTCCTCACGCGCGAGGGCGAGGTCGAGATCGCCAAGCGGATCGAGGACGGCGAGCGGCGCGTGCTGCAGGTCGTGCTCAACTCGTCGGTCGCGATCGAAGAGATCCTGCAGCTGGGAGACAAGCTCCGGAAGCAGAAGATCCGCGTCAAGGAGGTCGTCAAGGACGCGGACGAAGAGGACGCCGAGTTCGATGAGCAGTGGCACATCGAGCGCGTCTGCAAGGTCATCGACAAGGTTCGCCGGCTCTGGAAAGAGCAGGAGAAGGTCGCCGAGAAGCTGGACGCCAAGGCCGTCTCCGAGCCGACGCGCAAGAAGTACAAGAAGCAGATCGCCGACTTCAAGCAGGAGATCCTCGACGCGCTCGCCGAGATGCGCCTCAACAAGAAGCAGATCGACAAGATCGTGCTCAAGTTGAAGGAGCTGGTCGAGCGGATCGAGCAGGCCAACCGCGAGATCGTCGGCTGCGAGCACCGCTCGGGGCTGACCCTGAAAGAGCTGCGCAAGACCCTGCGCGAGATCCGATCGTCCCCGCTGCGCCAGCGCGCCGTCGCCAAGAAGCTCGGCATCCGCCCCGACGAGATCGAGGAGATGTCGCAGATCATCGCGAACGCGCAGAAGAAGATCAAACGCGTCGAGGAAGAGGCCAAGCTGACCGAGACGGTGCTGCGCGAGACCGTCGCGGAGATCCAGGACGGCGAGCGCATGGCCGAGAAGGCCAAGGCCGAGCTGGTCGAGGCCAACCTGCGGCTGGTCGTCTCGATCGCCAAGAAGTACACGAACCGCGGCCTGCAGTTCCTGGACCTGATCCAGGAGGGCAACATCGGCCTCATGAAGGCGGTCGACAAGTTCGAGTACAAGCGCGGCTACAAGTTCTCGACCTACGCGACCTGGTGGATCCGGCAGGCCATCACGCGCGCCATCGCCGATCAGGCCCGGACCATCCGCATCCCGGTCCACATGATCGAGACGATCAACAAGCTCATTCGCACCAGCCGTTATTTGGTGCAGGAGCTGGGGCGCGAACCGACGCCTGAAGAGATCGCCGAGAAGATGGAGCTGCCGCTGGACAAGGTCCGCAAGGTCCTGAAGATCGCCAAGGAGCCGATCTCCCTCGAGACGCCGATCGGCGAAGAGGAAGACAGCCACCTGGGCGACTTCATCGAGGACAAGAGCGTGATCTCGCCGGCCGACGCGGTCATCTCGATGAACCTGGCCGAGCAGACCCGCAAGGTGCTGGCGACGCTGACCCCGCGCGAGGAGAAGGTCCTGCGCATGCGGTTCGGCATCGGCGAGAAGTCCGACCACACGCTGGAAGAGGTGGG
>Ga0335083_10002849_pt1 | contig 22636 bp, 15 predicted proteins | sample Lox_Sample_42_FD_206716 | JGI IMG/M metagenome (GOLD analysis project Ga0335083, IMG submission 206716) | Soil microbial communities from Loxahatchee National Wildlife Refuge, Florida, United States - Lox_Sample_4.2 | ecosystem: Environmental > Terrestrial > Soil > Wetlands | place: USA...
CCGTCGGCTTCGCCGAGATCCGGCTGCGCGACCAGGGCGCGTTCCAGAACGTCCACGTCGCCGAGTTCGTGCAGATGCCGACCGACCTCGTCGACGCGCTCGGCCCGGCCGCGAGCAGCCATCCGCTCGTCTACGTGATGGACCGCGATGCGATCCGTCCGGTACCGCCGCGCACGCAGCCCGAGTTGTCGATGAACCGCGAGTTCTCGGTGCCGGACACGCGCTCGTTCGTGCTGACCGGGAACGCGACCGTGAGTCCGGACGCACAAGAGGAATTGCTCGACGAGATCTTCGCCGGCAACGCGACGACGGTCGCGTCCGCTTCGTCGAGCGGGTTCCTCGACGGGTGCCTGACGTGCCGGGCGGCGGCCGCGTTCGACGGCGACACCACGACCGCGTGGCAGACCCGCTTCGATGCCGCGACCGGCGCGTGGGCGCAGGTGGAGACGCCCGCCCCGGTCCGCTTCGATCACATCGACCTCGCCGTGGTCGCCGACGGCCGGCACTCGGTGCCCACGCAGATTCGCCTCGACGCCGACGGCAGCACCCGGCTGCTGACGGTGCCGCCGATCCCCGACAAGTCGACGCCGAACGCGGCGACGAAGGTGCGTCTCCACTTCCCGGTGGTCCGCGGCAGCCGGGTGCGGTTCACCGTGACCGCGGTGCGCGACGAACGCACGCGCCTGTTCGGCACTGCCCGCACACGCGTCGAACCCGTAGCCGTCGCCGAGTTCGGTGTCCCCGGCGTGACCGTGCCGCCGGTGGGGAAGGGACGCATCGACAGCGGATGCCGCCGCGACCTCGTCGCGCTCGACGGGAACCTGTTGTCCGTCCGCGTCACGGGCAACGTCGCAGACGCGCAGAAGCCGATGGGGCTGACGATCACACCGTGCGGCGGCGCGGTCACGCTCATCAAGGGAGTGCACGACCTGACGACGGCCGAGGGACGCCAGGTCGGCTTCTCCGTCGATCGCATCGCGCTCGCATCCGACACCGCGAGCACGCCGCTCGCGGTCGGGCAAGGACACGTCAAGGTCGTGACGCCCGCGCCGACGCCGGCCGCGGTCGACGTCACGCACAACGGCGCGACCGACGTGCGCGCGCACGTCACCGACGCGAAGAGCCCGTTCTGGCTCGTGCTCGGACAGTCCCGCAGCCCGGGCTGGCACGCACACGTGGTCGGCGGGCACGACCTCGGACCGCCGCAGCTCGTCGACGGGTACGCCAACGGCTGGCTCGTCACACCGCCGGCCGACGGCGCGGGGTTCGACGTCGTCTTCGAGTGGACGCCCCAGCGCCAGGTCTGGGCCGCGATCTGGTTGTCGCTCCTGGGCGCGCTGCTGTGCCTCGGCATCATCGTCGTGACGTGGGTGCGCCGGCGCTCGGTCATCGCCACCTCGGCGACCGCGCGGGCCGGCGACGCCGACGCCGAGCTCTCCTGGTCACCGGTCGAGGCGATCCGGCGCGGGTCGCGGGTACGTTGGATCGCCCCGCTCGTGTGCGGTTTGCTCGCGGCCCTCGTGGTCGCGCCGTGGGTCGGCGTGCTCGTCGCCGCCGTCATCGCGGTCGTCGTCGTCTGGCCGCGCCTCCGCGCGGTCGTCATGGTCGCGCCCGCGGCACTGCTCGCGCTGTGCGCGCTCTACATCGTCGTGGAGCAGTACCGCTACCGGTACCCGTCGGTCTTCGAATGGCCGACGGTGTTCCCGCACGCACGCACGCTGGCATGGATCGCGGTCGTCTTGCTCGCCGCCGACGCGGTCACCGAGATCCTCCGCGCCCGTTTTGATCGCGGCGATCGCGGCGATCGAGTCGCCGGCGACGAACGCGCCGCCGGTCGTCCGGCGCGTCCGGACGAGCCGGACGACGACGAGCTCGCGCCGGTCTATCTGGAAACCGAGCCGGAGGCCGGAGCCGACACGTCATAATTGTCCGTGCTCCAGGTACGGGAACTCGCGGTCGAGGTCGGAGGGCGGTACACCCTCACCGACGCGTCGTTCTCGCTGCACGCGGGCGACAAGGTCGGGTTGGTCGGCCGCAACGGCGCCGGCAAGACGTCTCTGCTCAAGGTGCTCGCGGGCTCGGCGCCCGCCGCGCACGGCGTGGTGTTGCGGCCCGAATCGACCGGCTACCTCCCGCAGGATCCGCCGCCCCGTGGCTCCGGCCTCGACGGCACCGCGCTCGCGCACGTGCTCTCGGGGCGCGGTCTCGACGCCGCCGCCCGCCGGCTCGAGGAACTGCGGGCCAAGGTCGACGCCGATCCCTCGGCGCGCAACGTGAAGGCGTACGGCAATGCCGAGGACGCGTTCCAGGCGAGCGGCGGTTACGCAGCCGAGTCCGAGGTGCGGCGGATCGCGGCGGGACTCGGACTCCCGCCCGACCGCCTCGATCTGCCGATCCACGCGCTCTCGGGCGGCGAACGCCGGCGCGCGGAGCTGGCGCGAATTCTGTTCGCGGGCGGCGATCTGATGCTGCTCGACGAGCCGACGAACCACCTCGACGTCGACGCCAAGGCGTGGCTGATGTCGTTCCTGCGTTCCTACCGGGGCGCGCTCCTCGTGATCAGCCACGACCTCGCGCTCCTCGACCAGGCCATCACGCGCATTCTCCACCTCGATGAGGGCGAGCTCATCGAATACCGCGGCACCTATTCGCAGTACCTCGTCGCGCGTCGGGCCGACGAGGAACGGCGCCAAAAGATCGCGACCCGCCAGGAGTCCGAGATCCGCCGTCTGCGGACGCTTGCGGACTCGATGCGGCATCAGACCGAGAAGCGCGCCCGTATCGCCAAGACGCTCGATCGTCGCGTCGAACGCATGAATTCGGAGCGGATACAGGTGGCGAAGTCCGGCCGGACGATGCGCGTCTCGTTGCCCGATCCGCCGCACGCGGGCCGCGTCGTGCTGGAAGTCGCCGATCTGGCCAAGGCGTTCGGGCCCAAGGTCGTGTTCGAGGACGTCTCCTTCGACGTCGAGCGTGGCGAACGCCTCTTGGTGCTCGGGCTGAACGGCGCCGGGAAGACGACCTTGTTGCGGTCGCTCGTCGGGGAGCTGGAACCCGAGCTCGGCCGCGTGCGTCTCGGGCACGGCACGTCGATGGGGTACTACGCGCAGGAGCACGAGGGCATCACGCCGGGACGCACCGTGATCGCGCACATTCGGGAGACGTCGGGCGAAGGCGACCAATTTCTACGCGGTTTGCTCGGCATGTTCGGGCTGCGCGGCGAGCTCGCGTTCCAGGACGCGGGAACGCTGTCGGGCGGCGAGAAGACGAAGCTTGCGCTGGCCATGCTTGTCGCCGGGCAGCACAACCTGCTGCTCCTCGACGAGCCGACGAACAACCTCGATCCGCCGTCGCGTGCCGCGATCGGCAACGCGCTGCGTTCGTGGAAGGGCGCGATGGTGCTCGTCAGCCACGATCCCGAATTCGTGACCGAACTCGCGCCGAATCGCGTGCTACTCATGCCCGAGGGTGTCGTCGACTACTGGTCCGACGATCTCCTCGACCTCGTGGAGTTGGCCTGAGCCGACGACCTCTCGGGGTCCCTGACACGAGCGTCAGGTTCGGCTTATGATCGCCGGACCCGGGGGAGGTTGCAACATGAACGGACGGCGTACATTCGTCGCACTTTTCGTCACGCTCGCCATCACGCTCGCGGCGTGTGGCAGCAGCAGTAAGTCCACGAGCAGCGGCGGCGGCTCGACCACGAGTTCGACCGCGCCCGCGGTCGTATCGAAGACGCTCGGTCCGGGCGTTACCGCCAACTCGATCAAGATCGGCGTGTCGCTCGTCGACTTCGCGTGCATCCAGCAGTTCATCGACTTCACGCGTCCGAACCAGCAGGCGATCTACCAGGACTTCATCAACAACGTGAACAAGTCCGGCGGCATCAATGGCCGCAAGATCGTCCCCGATTTCAACACCGAGTGCCCGCTCACGTCGACGAGTGATCTCCTGGTGCAGGTCTGCACCAAGTTCACCGACGACGACAAGGTCTTCGCGGTCATCGGCAACCTGAGCGACGCGGCACAGGACTCGGCCATGCACGTCTGCATCGCCAAGCAGCACAACACGCCGGTGCTCACGTTCCAGGTGACCCAGGACATGTTCAATCAGATCCCTGGTGGCATGCTGATATTCCCGGGGACCACGCCCGAGCGATCTTCGGCCGTGCTGTTCGAGCTCGCGAACAAGCAGGGCGTTCTCAACGGCAAGAAGCTCGCGGTCTTCGCGGAGCAGACGTCCGAACCGTCAGTGAAGAAGTACGTGTTGCCCGCCATCGAAAAGACCGGCGTCGCGACCGGGACGACCGCGTACGTGACGATCAACGGCCCTGACACGACGGCTGCACAGGCCCAGCTCGACAGCTTTATCGAGCGTTGGAAGTCCGAAGGCGTCAACGCCGTGTTCATCACGGGCCAAGACGCCGTGACCAAGCAGTTCGTCGAGAAGATCACCCAGCAGATGCCGGGCGTCACGCTCCTGACCGACATCGGCGACGCGATCTCGCAGGGCCAGGACGAGACCAAGGCCGGAGCGAATCCCAACCCGTACGAGGGCATGTACTACGCCGGCGGCTACGGCGCGGCCGACTACGCCAAGAGCGCCAACTGGAAGTACTGCGCGTCGATCTACCAGACGGAGACCGGCAAGGCGGCGCCCGGCCCGCTGACGGTCGCGAAGGTCAACGTCGGCGGCAAGGAGCTGACCGACCAGACGTACAACACCATCAACGACGCCTGTCAGATGATCTCGACCCTGCAACAGATCCTCACGAAGGTCGGCCCGTACGTGAACGCGCAGAACTGGGTGTCGACGGTGAACTCGTTCGGCCCGATCATCAATCGGGGCGGCGGTCCGTACGCGTCGCTACGGCAGGGCAAGTACGACGACGACGACACGTTCCAGTTCCAGCAGTTCGACTCGTCGCTGCCGCCCAACGGCAACTGGAAGGCGCTCGGCCCGTACCAGAACATCTCGAGCTGAGACGGGAGGGTTCCGGCTGAGCAACAGCGCACGCGCGGCCCGGCGGTTCCGCCGGGCCGCGGTCGTCGGTCTGGTCGTCGTCACGGCGGCGTGCAGCAGCAGCGCCAAAGGCGGTGCACCGGTGACAACGCGCCCGGCCGCCGGCGCGACGACGTCGACTGCTCCGAAGGACAGGTCGCTCGGTACTGGCGTCACCCCGACCCGGATCAAAGTCGGCGTGATGATGATCGACTTCTCGTGCATCGAGCAGTTCGTCGACGCGCTCGAGCCCGAGCAGCAACGCGCGTATCAGGTGTACTTCGACGACATCAACGCCAAGGGTGGTATCAACGGCCGCAAGATCGTGCCCGTCTACAAGATGTACTGCCCGATCAATCTCGCGACCGAACTCACCGCGTGCACGTCGCTCACCGACGACGATCACGTCTTCGCCGCGGTCGGAACGTTTTATGACCCCAACGGGACCGCGCAGCTGTGCTTCGCAAAGCAGCACCGCACGATCATCATCGGGAGCCCCCTCACGCAGGCGCTCATCGACAGCGGACCACCGGGGTTCATGCTGACGACCGACATCACCTCGGAACGCCGTCTGCGCGTGATCATGGCGCTACTGAAGAAGGAACACACGCTCGACGGCAAGAAGGTCGCGGTCGTCGACATCGCCGCCGACCATCCGCGGGTGAAGTCGGTGGTCGGCCCCGCGTTGAAGCAACTCGGTGTCCAGCGGGGCACCGACGCCACGCTGACGATCACCGGCGCGGACACGACTGCGGCGCTGAGCCAGCTCGACAGCTTCATCGAGCACTGGAAGACCGAGGGCACGAATGCGCTCATCCTCGTGGGCGACGAGGTGTCGTCGAAGCAGTTCGTCGAGAAGATCAAGGGCGCGGTGCCGTCGATGCAGCTCGTCTCGGACACCACGAGCGTGCTCGACGGCGCCCGCGACGAGCAGAAGGCGCACGTGACGCCGAATCCCTACGACGGGGTCCTCACCGCCGAGGGCCAGACCGGCATCGAACACACCAAGACTCCGCACTTCACGTACTGCCGTGACATCTGGGAGAAGGCGACGGGGGAGAAGATGCCCTCGCCCAACGTCGTGATCAAGCTGCCGAACGGCAAGCAGAACGACATCTACAGCGAGGTCGAGACGGCCTGCGCGTACGCGACCTTCTTCGCGACCATCGCCAAGCGCGTCGGCCCGTACCTCAACGACGCCAACTGGGTGAACACCGTCAACGGCTTCGGTCCGGTTGACGACACGTCGACGATCTACGCGTCGATCCACACCGGCAAGTACGACGCCGACGACACGTACGGGCTGGTCGCCTACGACCCCAAGATCGGGGCCGACGGCGACTGGACGCACGTGACGCCCGAGGAGAACGTCTCCGGGTTCTGAGGCGCCGGCCGGCATCCGCCGTTCCCGGCGCCTTCGATCCCATCCGCTGGACGAATTTCTACGCCTCGCGTCGGAATTCGCGCAACGAACGGGCACAACGACGAGCGCCGCGAATTCGGCGCTGCGGATTACGAGGCGTCGGCGGTGGCGTTGGACCGCTGGATCGAACGGTCGTCGGTCCCGAGGTACGACGCGACGACGAGCGCGTCGTTTCGGACCGTCTCGGGTTCGCCGTGCGCGATCACGCGTCCGGCCTCGAGGCAGTAGATCCGGTCGCTGATCGACATGATGAGCGGGAGGTCGTGCTCGACGACGATGAGCGTTGCGTCGAGCTCGCGCTGGATGCGCTTGATCAACGGTCCGAATGCCTCGGCCTCGCGCTGGGCGACGCCGGCGGTGGGCTCGTCGAGACACACAACGCGCGGCCGAACCGCGAGCATCGACGCGAGCTCGACGATCCGGCGGGTGCCCGTGGAGAGCTCGGCGATGAACCGGTCGGCGTAGCGGCCGAGGCCGAGGTAGTCGATGAGCTCGGCCGCTTCCATGCGCTTCGTGCGTTCCTTGGAGATCGCCGGCGGCATGAAGAGCAACGAGCCCCAGAAGGACGTACGCCCGCGGGCCTCCAGTGCGAGCTGCACGGTCTCGCGGACGGTCAGCTCCGGGAAGAGGTTCGCGGCCTGGAACGTGCGACCGAGTCCGGCGCGGGCGCGCTGGTGCGGTGCAAGCCGGGAGACGTCGGTGCCGAGCAGCTCGACCCGCCCGCGGCTTCCGACGTATCCGCCGATCGCGTTGAGGAGGGTTGACTTCCCGGCGCCGTTCGTGCCGATGAGCCCGATCACCTCGCCCGCGTCGGCATGGAAGTCGACGGTGTCGACTGCGGCCAGACCGCCGAACTCGACGCTGAGCGCGACGGTGCGCAGCACGCTGCCGTCGTCGTTCGTGGTGAGCTCGGCGGCGGGGCGCGCCGACAACGAGACGGGCGGGGCGACCACGGTCTTCGTCGCCCGTTCGGGGAGACGCTTTTCGAGCCAGCGGAGGATCATGCCGCGCAGCGAGTACCCGAGCTGGGTGAAGCCGCCGGGGATGTAGAGCAGGACGATCAGCAGGCCGAGGCTCGAGGTGAGCAGCGCCACCGTCTCGTTCTTCGGCCAAAAGAGCGGCAGGCCGACGACCCACAACGCGCCCGTGACCGCGCCGGCGAGGCTGCCGAGGCCGCCGATCACCGCCATGGCGACAACAGTGAGCGAGTCCTCGACGCGGAAGAACGCCTCGTTGTAGCTGAATGCCTGCACGGTGCCGGCGAGGACCGCACCGCCCAGACCGGCCAGGAAGCCACTGACCGCGAACGCGGTGAGCTTCGCTCTCGTCGGTGACACCGTGAACGCCGCGGCACCCGCTTCGTTCTCGCGGACGCCGACGATCGCTCGGCCGATGCCGGTGCGGCGCAGGTGACCGACGAGCAAGAGCACGAGGACCAGCACGCCCAGGGCAAAGAAGTAGTACGCGCGGTTGTGCACGGTCAGGTCGATCGGGCCGAGCTTGCCCCGTTCGACCTCGCCGATCGTCGAACCTTCCGATCCGACGAGGATCGGTCGGGGGAACACATAGACCTCGGCCGCGATCGCGAATGCGAGCGTGCTGATCGCGAGCAGGAGGCCCTTCACGCGCAACGCTCCGAGTCCGATCGCGACCGCGACCGCGCAGGCAACGAACGCGCCAAGCAGGATGGCCAGGACAAACGGCACACGGTGCAGGGTGCCGCTGCGGTCGATCGATGCGGTGAACAAGGCGGCCGACCCGGCGAGGCACAGCGCCGCCGCGCCCGCGGCCGACCACCGCTGTCGACGATCGACTGTCGTACCGAGCGCGACACCGATCGCCGTCGCGGCGAGGATGAGGAGAATCAGCGCGGCGATCATCGGCAGCGGCCGCACCGAGCCGGCCGCGAGCCGGTTCGATCGCCAGCCGATGTTTACCGTGATGCCGCGGATCAGCGCGCCCGCGCTGAGAGCACCGAGACCGGCGAACGCGGCCTGACCGAGTGACAGCTGTCCGGCCCAGCCGGTGAGCACGGTCACCGACACCGCGATGATCGCGGTCGAAAGGATGAGCGAGTAGGCCTGCTGGTGCGACGACTGCGTGAGGAGGAACGGCGCGGCGAGCGCGACCACGAGCGCGACGGCAGCGGTGATGTTCGGCATGCGCCGTACCCACCACACCTCGCGGAGCCGCTCGGGCACCGCCGGGACCCTCGGCGCGAACGAGAAGGCGTCACGCGTCGACTCGTCCGTTCGGCTGATGCGGGCCACGAGGACCAGCACCAGCAGGAACAGCACGAACTGCACGACGCCCGGCGTGTTCGGGAAGTTGTAGTTCAGGAGTTGATACAGGACGCCGACGCCGAGCGCGCCCGCGACCGTTCGCGGGAACGACGTCATTCCACCGATCAGCGCGGCGGTGAGCGCGAGCAGCAGCGTCTCGGGGCCGACCTGGACGAGGTCGGTGGTGCCGCTCTGGGTCGCGTACAGCACGAGCGCGATGCCGGACAGCAGCCCGCTGATCGTCCAGATCGCGGTCGACATCAGCTTCGGGCTGATGCCGGTCATCCGGGCCAGATCGGGATTCGTGGCCGACGCCCGGACCGCGTCGCCGAACACCGTGCGGCCGAGGAGCCACCACAACGCGATCGTCACGATCGGCACCACGACGATGGCGAGCAGTTGCGGTCCGGTGATCGTGACGTTGGTGATCTGGAAACCGGCGACGTGTCGGTGGCCGAGCGATGTGAGGGTCCACTTCGACGTCATCGGGCTCGGGAAGACCGTTTGGAACTTCCCGGTCTTGTAGTCGGGTAGCTCACGCACGATCGCCTGGATCAACTCGGCCACACCGATGGTCGCCACGAGGACGATGACGCGCGGCGCCTTGGCGAGGCGGCGGATGACGAGCATCTCGATCAGCGCGCCGCCGGCCGTGGTCGTCAACAGCGCGAACGCGAGCGCCACCCAATACGGGAAGTGCGAACGGACGACCATCACCGCGAGGAGCGCGGCCGCGGGGACGCCCATGTCGGCGACCGCGAAGTTGATGATGCGCGTCGAGCGGTAGACGAGCACGATCGCCATCGCCAGGAGCGAGACGATCAGTCCTTGCACGAGCCCGCTGAACAAGAGGTTCGAAGTGGCGATGTGCGGCTGGAAGAGCGATGCGAGCATCAGCCGCCCTCGGTCCCGAAGAACACCGCCCGCGCCAGGTCGTCGCGTTCGAGCAGCTCGCGCGCGTCGCCTTCGAACTTCACCTCACCCTTTTCGAGGAAGATCGCCCGGTCGGAGATCTGCAGCGCGACGTTGAGCGACTGCTCGACGATGATCATCGTCTGACCGCGCGCCCGCAGCTCGTCGACCAGTTCGAGCAGGCGACCGACGACGACCGGAGCGAGTCCGAGCGACAGCTCGTCGATGAGCAGGATCTCGGGCTCCTGCATGAGCACGCGTGCGAGCGCCAGCATCTGCTGCTGGCCGCCGGAGAGGCTGCGCGCCATCTGCTTGGGCCGCTCCGCGAGCTCCGGAAAGAGCTCGAGCACCGTGTCGATCCGCGCGTCGACCTCGGCGGCGCTGCCGCCCCGCAGGCGGGCGGCCACGCGCAGATTCTGCATCACCGTCAGGCTCGGGAACACGCCCTTGCCGCCGGGGAGCTGCACGATCCCGTGTTTCACGCGCTGTTCGGGAGCGACGAAGGTGATGTTGCGCCCGTCGAGCCGCAACACGCCGCGCTCGGGCACCTCGAGACCGCTGATCACGCGGAGGATGGTCGACTTGCCCGCGCCGTTCGTGCCGAGCAGCGCGACGCATTCACCGCGATGGATCTCGAAGTTGACGTCGAACAGCACCTGCACCGCGCCGTACGAGAAGTCCGTGTTGACCATCTGCAGCACCGGCGTGCGCGCGCCTTCGACCGAGCGTTTCCGCTGCTCCTCCTGCTCCTCGAGGAGCTCTTCCACGACGAGAGAGAGGTCGTGACGGATGAACCGCGCACCGTTCATCAGCAGCAGGCTGCCGATGATGCTCGTCGGCACGAGCAGGATGATGACGGTCGTGCGCACGCCGAACGCATTCGTGAAGAAGTTGGCGAGGATGGCGCCGCCGAAGCCGCCGATGAACACGATGTACATCACGCCCATCGCGACGCCGAGCCCGCGGATGCGGTACGGGCACACCGCCTGGAGCACGGGCGTGACCATCGCGAACGCGCACGCGGTCAGCACGGCCTGCGGGATGCCCCAGATGACGAACCAGGTGGTGCTGTGCGTCGAGACCTGCAGGGGCGTGAAGATCGCCGACGGCAGGATCAGCAGGCCGACGAGTACGAGCGCCTTCGCCGGGTTCTTGCGGTACGTGCGATCGAAGTAACGACCGACCGGATACAGAAACGGCACGGCCGCCCAACCCGCCAGGCTCAGGATGAAGCCGCGGTGGAGCACGTTCGTGACGTGCAGGGTGTCGTTCAGGTACAGGACCTGCAGACCACCCAGGGCGAAGATGCCGAAGCCCAGTGCCGCGAACGCGGCGATCGACGTGCGGACCGTCGCGATCTTCCGCAAGCGCGCGAACGCGGCCTCCATCGACGGTTGCATCGGGTGCTCGTCCTCGATGACCTCGCCGAGCACGTCGTCCTTCTCGAACTGGCCGCGCGGCGGTTCGTGCATGAAGAACGCGGCGATCGCGAGGATTGCGCCGGGGATGCCGAGCACGAAGAACGCCCAGCGCCAACCTTCGGCGCCGCCCGCCCACGTCGCGACGGCACCGACGACCACCGGGCTGACATTCCCGAGCACCTGTTGGCCGATGTTCATCAATGCCGACATCCGCGCGCGGATACCGATGGGATAGTTGTCGGCGAGAAGCGGTTGGTGCACCGCGATGTTGTTGGCCTTGGCGACGCCGGTCGCGCACACGCACCAGAAGAAGACGAACGCACTGCCGGCGAGGCCCGAGAGGAACGTGAACAACGCGGCGACGAGGCTCGCGATCGCGACGATCGGCACGCGCTTCGTGCGGTCTGCGAGCCAGCCGAGCGGCAGCGCGCCGAGCGCGTAGAAGAGGCTCGAGGCCGAGGTGATGAACACGACCGCGCCGCTGCTGATGTGGAACGTCGCCCGGAGTTCGGGTTCGATCGTCTGCGCGGCGTTGAGCGTCAGCTGGTCGAACGAGATCAACAGCCCGAGGACGACGAACATGTACACGCCGCCCTTGGCGAAAGCCTGGTGAAAATTCACCGGCTCGGAGTTGACGCCGGGCAGCAGATCGTCGGGGAAGATGATCTGTTCGCGCGCCCGTGCCTGGGCCGCCTGCCGAGCCGCCTCCTCCTCGAGAACCGCCGACGCGAGCGCCGCCGCGCTGCCCGTCGACTCGCTCGCAGGTTGGAGATCGGTCACTGCATCCCCCCGGCGCGGCGGCCGGGTGACCGCACTCGCCCCTTGTCCGGAGCCCGGATCGTACGCTTTCCCTGACGCCCGTGTCAGGCACGGCGGGCGCCACTAGCCTCTCGCCGTGGCTGTTCGTCCGCCGAAGTCCTTCTTGCTCACGCCGGAGTTGTCCGACTATCTCGTCGAGCACGGCACGCCGCCCGATCCGGTGCAGCGCGCGCTCATCGACGAGACCGCCGCGCTCGGCTCCGTCGCCGGAATGCAGATCGCGCCCGAACAGGGCGCGTTCCTCACGACGTTCACCCGCCTCGTCGGCGCCCGCCGCGCCATCGAGATCGGCACGTTCACCGGCTATTCGGCACTTTGCATCGCTCGGGGCCTGCCCGACGACGGCGCGCTCGTGTGCTGCGACGTGTCGGAGGAGTGGACGGCGATCGGGCGCAAGGCGTGGGAGTCCGCCGGCGTGTCCGAGCGCATCGACCTGCGTATTGCGCCCGCGCTCGAGACGCTCGCCTCGTTGCCGGGTGACGCGGTCTTCGACCTCGCGTTCATCGACGCCGACAAGCCGAATTACGCGAACTACTTCGACGCGCTTCTGCCGCGCATCCGCCCGAACGGCGCGATCCTCGTCGACAACGTGCTCTGGGACGGCAACGTCGTGAAGGACGACGTCACCGACGACAACACGCTCGCGATCAAGGCCTTCAACGACAAGGTCGCCCGCGACGACCGGGTCGACACGGTGATGCTGCCGCTGGCCGACGGCCTGACGATCTGCCGTAAGCGCTGACCGAGACGTCCTTACATGTCTCGCAGCATCTTGTAGATCGGCGCCATCTTCTCGCGCGTGCTGTCCGGCAGCGGGACGATCTCGCCGAGCATCCGGGCGCCCCAGATGATCTCGGCGGTCAGTTCGACCAGGTTGGCGATCTTCAGCGCGTCACGCGGCGATTTCCCGACGGTCAGCAGCCCGTGGTTCGCCATCAGCACCGCGGCGCGGTCGCCGACCCACTTCGACACCTCGTCGGCCAGCTCTTGTGAACCGGTGAACTTGTAGTTCGCGACGGGGACGTCGCCGCCGACGAACACCTCGACCTCTTCGATCGCGCACGGGATCGGCTGGTTCGTGAGGGCGAACATCGTGCAGAACTTCGCGTGACAGTGGATGACGGCGTGGATCTCTTCGTACGCCTTCAGACACGCGAGGTGCAGCGCCTTCTCCGTCGTCGGACCCCGTTCGCCCTCGAGCACGTTGCCGTCGAGGTCGCAGACGACGAGGTCGTCGAGCGTCATCGTCTCGTACGCGAGCGACGACGGTGTCAGCACGACGCTGCCGTCGGGAAGCCGCGCGGAGAAATTGCCCGCGGTCCCGTGTACGAGATTCGTCCGCAGGCTCTCTTGCGCGACCCACAGGAGCTCGGCCTTGATCTCGTCGGCGGTGCCTTTCACGGGAGCCATCAGGAGAGCACCTCCGGGTTGACGCAGTTCACCGGCTTGTCACCCGCGAGGATGCGAGCGATGTCGTCGGCGATCAGTTTCGAGTGGTTGGCCTCGGTGTCGTACGTCGCGCCACCGATGTGCGGCGTCAGCACGACGTTCTGCATCGAGCAGAGCGGGTGCTCGGGTGGGAGATGCTCGCCGACGAAGTGGTCGAGGCCGGCGCCGCCGAGATGCCCCGACTGCAGCGCGGCCACGAGCGCGTCGGTGTCGTGGAGCATCGCCCGCGCCGAGTTGACGTAGATCGCGCCCGGCTTCATCGCCGCGAACTGCGCGGCGCCGATGATTCCTTCGGTCTCCGGCGTCACCACCGCGTGCACCGACACGACGTCGCACTCGGCGAGCATCTCTTCGAGGTCGGCGTTGTGCGTCGCGTCGGGGTTGTACGGATCGAACGAGAGCACGCGCATGCCGACGCCTTCGAACCGCCACTTGGCGGCGCGGCCGACCGCGCCCAGCCCGACGATCCCGACCGTGCGCCCGCTCAGCTCCCAGGCGCGGTAGCGCTGGTACGGGATCTTCCCGCCCGCGTACACCTGGCCGGTGCGCACGTCGTGGTCGGCCGGAATCAGCCACCGGTTCACCGCGAACATCAGCCCGATCGTGAGCTCGGCCACAGCGTCGGCGTTGCGGCCGGGGGCGCGTAGCACCGGGATGCCCGCCTTCGTGGCGGCCGTGACGTCGACGTTGTTGGGATCGCCGCGGCAGGAGCCGATGCAGACGAGCGGAAGGTCGAAAACGGGCCCTTTGACCGAGTCGGACTCGACGACCAGCAAGTTCGCACCCTCGGCCTCGATGCGGGCCGCGAGCTTCTCGCCGTCGTACAGGCGCAGCGGCACGTGCTCGATCCAGGGGTCGTAGACCACATCGGCCAGTGCCTGCAGCGTGCTCATGCCCTCGCCGCGGAAGGGCGCGGTCACGAGCGCTCGGGGTCGTTCCGCCACGCGCGCTCCTTCGTCGACGAAAGTCAGCGGTTCGAAGCATCCTCGCGCGGAGGTGACGCCGGCGTCAGGTTCGGCGCCCGGCACGGCGGTTCCGGTACTCGCCGGTCTCAGATACCGGTGGCGCGAGGCGTCGGGACGGCCTACGGTCACGTTCGGCGCGGGACTTCCCGGGGGGGACGGGGCGGCTTGGAGTCACGACTCGGCAGCGGGGTAGGGAACATTGCTTGGGAGTCGCCCCATCGCGCGCTCCTTGCGGTCGTCGAGCAACTGCGCACCGACGGTGTTCCCCTCGCCGACAAGATGAGCGAGCTCATCGTCGCCAGCGCCGACCTCGACGACATCGCGGTGCTGCCCAAGGCAGTCGCCGACCTCTTGTCGGAATCGATGACCGGCGCGGAGTCCGTGGGCACCCTCATGCTCGCTACGCTGGCGGCGCAGGCCCGGGACCAGCGGGTCGACGACACGTCGCTCCTACGGGTGATGGCGGTCGCGGCACTGCTCGTCGCTCGGTTCGAGACATACCTCGCCGAGCGTTCGGCATACCCCGCGTCGTAGTCAATCCTGGGCGTTTTGCCGGAGTTTTCACACTCCGGACACGACATGACGCCCGATGACTCCGTTACTGGAAGTAAAATCCTTTTGTCCGGCTACGGATCAGCCCGGTGCCGGACGAATTGAGGTGGCGCCAACCCTGGCTGCGCCACACCGAGATTCATCAGGAGCAAGACGTGGGGACCAACGGTATTGGAACGACACGTCAGATCGATCAGCTCGGCCGGGTCGTGGTGCCCGCCGCGCTCCGACGGATGTTGGGGATCAACGTCGGTGACACGCTCGAGTTCACCGCGCGGGGCGAGGAGCTCGTCCTGCGCCGGGTGGCGCCCAGCTGCGCGATCTGCGGCAACGACACCGGCGACCTCGTCGACATGCACGACAAGCACGTGTGTCAGGAGTGCCTCCGGGAGATTCGCACCGAGTTCAGCGCTGTCTGAAACGCGTGCGGCCGGCTCCCGGCGCTTCGTTTGGCGCCGCGCGTCGCGCTGAAACAACATTGGGCATGCGCTGGTGGCGCGAGCCCGTGTTCATCGATCTCCTTCGCATCATCGTCATCGCGCTCGCGTTGGTGGTTGGCATCGAAGCATGGCGCCACCTATAGAGCGAGTAGCCTCCGACGAGACGACCTCGCACATGCGGGACGGGTTCGTCGAGGAAGGCCGGGCAGTGGAGTATCCCGTCATCATCATCAAGCAGCCGAACCGGCACGCGCTCCGCTTCCAGGTCGCCGAGCCCGTCGAGATCGGCCGCGAGTGTGATGGCATACTGATCGCCGACTCGCAGGCATCCCGTAGACACGCGTTGATCAGCGTGCGCGGACACGACGTGATGGTCGAGGACCTGCGCAGCACCAACGGCACGTTCCTCGACGGCCAGCGCGTCGAGATGCCGGTGCTGCTACGCGCCGGTTCCGTCGTCGCGATCGGCGACACCACGATCGAACTGGTCGAGCCCGTTCCCCAGAGTCGTTCGACGCTCTCGCCGGGCGGCAACCGCGAGACGGTGGTCACGGGGGCCGAGGGCGTGGTGCGCGCGGCGAAGTCCGACGTTCCGTCGGGAGCCCGCGAGACGTCGATCGACGCGGTGGCGCGGTCGGTGCGCGAGACGCGTGACCTGCTCGGTTCGTACGACTACGAGGGCACGATCACGATCGTGTTCAGCGACATCGAGTCGTCGACCGAACGGGCGACCGCGCTCGGCGACACCGCGTGGATGCGGGTGCTCAACCGTCACAACGAGATCGTGCGGCGGAACGTGCGCCGCTGGTCGGGCCGCGAGGTGAAGAACCAGGGCGACGGTTTCATGCTGACGTTCCCGGGCGCCCGGCGGGCCCTGCGCTGCATGATCGCCGTGCAGCAGGAGCTGGCGGCGTCGGAGCTCGAGGACCAGGAAGGGTCGGTGCGGGTCCGGGTCGGCGTCCATACCGGCGAGGTCATCTCCGCAGGTGACGACATCTTCGGCCGCCACGTAATGATGGCGGCACGCGTCGCCGGCCACGCGGCCGGACGCGAGATCCTCGTGTCGTCGCTCGTGTACGAGATCGCGTCCGCGCGCGGCGACCTCGAGTTCCATGAGCCGCGCACCGTCATGCTCAAGGGCATCGAGGGCGAGCACCTCGTGTACCCGCTCGAGTGGGAAGACTTCAAGGGCGACGACGCCTGACGACCGCTACTCCTGCGGTTCGTGACTGCCGGAGTCGTGGCGCTGCACCGCGCTGTAGTCACCGGAGTCGTGCTGCTCGACGTTGTACTCGCCCGACTCGTGACGGACGGTGAACTCGCCGGATTGGTGCGAGCCCGATTCGAGATCGACGGTGTGCTCGCCTGACTCGTGTGCGGCCGTGGTGCCGCCCGTCGTGCGCGCCGTCTGCTCTCCCGTCGCGCGCGCGACCGCGCTGGCCGCCACGAGGTCGATCACCTTGTCGTCGGCCTCCTCGGTCGCGGTACGCGAGAGTCGCGACGGCGATAGGTAGCCGAGGATGAACGCGCCGGCTGTGGCGACGAACAGCGCGGGAACCCACGCCTCGGCATCGAAGAGTGCGATGCGCGCCATCGCCGCGCCGACGACGATCGTGATCACGGTGCTCGCCGCGGCGAAGGCGAAGAGCAGCGCGGCGATGAACCGGTTGCGCGGCAGGCGCCGTCGAGTGATGCCGTAGGCGACGTCGACCAGCGAGATGAGCGCGAACGCGAGGACCTGCAGGAAGAACAGACCCTCCGACGAGAGGAACTTGCCCTTCACGTCGGCCGTGAAGCTCTGCGTCACGATGGTCGAACGCTGGTCGTCGACCGCTTCCATGCGCGCGTTCACGTAGCCGGTGGCTACGCCGTCGACGTCGAAGAAGTCGGTCGGCGCGGAGACGGTCTTCGTCGTGCCGGGCGCGATGTCGGCCTTCGTACTCGCCTGGTATTGCACGAAGTCGATGCCGAGAATCGATCCCGAGAGGCGCAGGTAGCGAACGTGCAGGGGAGTGGTGCCCTGGTTCGCGAGCGTCATCGACAGCGTGGTGGGGACCTTCGGGTTGATCACGACGGGATGGTCCGTCGTGCCCGAGGTGATCGACCGATCGCCGATATGGGCGTCGACGAGCTTGACCGAGGGGTTGTCCGATGCGGCGCCGGCGGCGACGGCCCCGGCGACACCCGCGCCGCAAGCAGCGAGCAACACCGCCGCGACGACCGTTCGATGGACCCGCATCACGCCCCCCAGACTCGCTCACAGATCGTAGTCGAACCCGCCTTCTTGGTCACATGGCGTGAGGTGCGGCGCAGACAGGTACGCGACGTCAGTGGGTTGCGCTGACCGCGGCCTCCGCGCGCCGAACCGCACGGCGCGCGCCCCGGCGCAACGCCCGCCGGCGCATGGCCAGACCGAACGTCACACCGGCCGCGGCGGCGAGCATGCCGGCGACGACGAGACCGGAGACGGTCGGGTACCCGTGCCCGAGCGCCGCGAGGAAGGCGGCCACGCCCACGGCGAGCACTGCCGCAGACAGGCCGCACGAGATCAGCGACCCCACCCGCAGGCGGCCGCGTCGCAGCGGGTGCAGGCCGCCTTCGAAGTACGCGAAGCCGCCGAGGATGACGATGAGCGCACCGAGGCCGTACGCAGTCAGGTACCACGGCGTGTCGACGGTTGCCGGCAGCTCCTCGTGTGCGATCGAACCCGATCGCGCGAGCAGGTCGACCCGGGCCTTCACCGATCCGGTGGCGACGTAGCGCGTGACGCCTGGGTCGATGATGCCGGCGCCGTTCACGATTCGTGTGTCGAGTGTCCCGAGCGGGAGGCCGGGCGTTGACGAGAACTTCAACGTGACGCGCGTGGTTCGGGCCGCCAGCGCCGGATCGTGGACGCGCACGCCCAGCTTCTTGGTGAGATCGAAGGTGACGTTGTCCGACTTCATGTCGACGCCGCCGATGGTGACCGAACCGCGCCTCAGGTTCTTGGTGCCGCTGCGCGCGGGCGCGTCGAACAACAACGCTGCCGCGATCACGGCCGCGAGCGCGAGCACGCCCGCGAGTGCGAACAACCGGCCCGAGCGCTGCGGATGGCCGAGCGCCTCGGCCACGTCGACGAAGGCCGACCGATCGATCTCGTTCAGGTTCGCGCCTTCGATGCGCGGGGAACTGCCCGCGGCGCGCACCACCGCGAACTCCGGAGGCCCCGCCGGCGGCGACGGCGCAACCGCCGGTGCCGCCGCGGCGCTCGCGGCCGCCGGCACGCCGACCGGGTCGGGAACGCTTTCGGCGCCGTCACCGAGGCGCGCGCTCGCGGTCGTCTCCGGCGCCGCGGCTTGTTCACCGCCGACGGCGGAGCCCATCGTCGTTTCGGGCGCCGGGCCCGCCGCCGCGGCGGTCGGCCCGGTGTTGCGCGGGAGGTCGACGACCGGTTGGTTGCGAGTCGTTCGGGCCGCGAGCGACAGGCGTTCGGAGCCGATGATCGCGACCCCGGCGTAGTCGAGCCAGTTCGGTCCCCACGCGTCGGCGCACGCGGACGCGATCGCGATACCGAAGTCTTCCGCGCGCGCGTAGCGCTTCTCCGGTTCGCGTTCGATGGCGCGCATCACGACGTCAGCGAGACCGTGCGGTACCTGCGGCGCGATCGCGGCAAGCGGACGCGGCTCTTCGCGCAGTCGCTTGAGCAGGAGATCGGTGGCACTCTCGGCGCCGGTCCACGGGAGGTGTCCCGAGAGCAGCTCGTACAACATGATGCCCGCGCTGTACACATCGGACGCCGGCGTGAGCTCCGCGCCGCGGGCTTGCTCGGGCGACATGTACGCGGGCGTGCCGAGCACTTGGCCGTCGAGCGTTCCCAGCGTCTCGTCGCCGCTCAACACGCGCGAGATGCCGAAGTCGGTGACCTTGATCGCCTGGTCGCGGGCGAACATCAGGTTGTCGGGCTTGACGTCGAGGTGCAGCACGCCCTTGTCGTGAGCGTGTTGCAACGCGGCGCAGCACGCGAGCACGACCGCGCACGCGGTCGGGGGCTTGAGACCAGTCGTGGTGAAGCGGTCCCAGACCGTGCCGCCGGGCAGCTCCTCCATCACGATGAGGCACAGGCCCTCGCGTTCCACGTAGTCGTAGATCGGGACGATGTGCGGATGCGACAGCGTTGCGAGCGTACGTGCCTCGGTGGAGAAGCGCTCGCGTACGCGTGAGTCGGCGGCGAAGGTCGGCGGGAGCTCCTTGATTGCGACGAGCCGGCCGAGGCGGACGTGACGGCCAAGGAAGACGAGGCCCATACCTCCCTTGCCGATCTCCTTTTCGACCGCATAGTCGGGGAGCGCGGAGGTGATGTTCTCGTCAACCATGGGTGTCTCCGCCCGGGCTGTGGCGCGTCATCGGAGGCCGCCGGCGCCCGGAGCGTAGGGGCGACAGTGCCGGTCGCTCAATCCGCGGGTTCGTAGCGGAACGCGAGCCACCACGTCGCGCTGAACACGGCGATGGCCGCGAGCAACAAGACGAAGCCGCGCTTGGCGAGCGTGTGCGTCTGGATGACGTGGCCGTGTTTCGTCACTCGCACGGCGAGATGACCGGGGATGAACGACGGAAGGCTCGATGCCTTCGTCGTCATGTACACGATTGCCATGATCAGCATCAGCACGCCGAGAACGGCCAGGGCGATTGCGATTCCCTTGACCATGCTTCGAGTGAGCACCGCAACACCTCGTTGCTTCCGGTTTCCCCGTGTTTCATCCCCGCACGCCGGACCCGAGGGAATGACGTGTCGGCGAAGCGTACAGGAGCCTTACTGCCGCGTACAGGCGGCGCGGTTGCTGTGTTCGCGCCGGTTTGTGCCGGTGCAACGCGCGCCACCTGAACGCCGAAGGGCGGTGGTGCATCGCACCACCGCCCTTCGAAGAACCTCTTCTTGTGTGTCTCGTCAGACCAGGAGGACCACGGCGCCCTGCAAGGTGAACGAGCCACCGTCGGGGTTCGTCACCGTCACTGCCCGGTCTCCCGGCAGAGCGTTGGCGTAGTAATCCTCGACGTCGATGTAGACGTTCTGCTTGATCTTCGTCGTGGAGACGTAGGTCGTGGTGTTCACCGTCACATCGTCGCTGGCGTACGTGACCGTCGAGCCCGGCTGGAAGTTGCTACCGGTGAGCTGGACGTCGATCTGCCAGACCGTGCGGTTGACACGGCCCTTGCTGTCGACCCGCAGCACCTTCGTGTGGAGCGGCTGCGGTGTGACGACCGTCCAGTCCGTCGGGTTCGGACCCTTGTTGACCGTGAAGCACGCCGCACACGAGCCCTGGCCGCCGTCGGAGTTGACCGCGGTGACCGACCGAGGACCGTTCGTCGACCCGGGTGCGATGCTGATCGTGACCCGCATCTGCGTCGAGCTGACGTACGTCGTGTTGCTGATCGTGATCCCGGCGCCACCGAAGGCCAGGGCCGTGTCCGGTGCGAACCCGGTGCCGTTGACTGCGATCACCTGGTTCACCGCACCGGCGCCCCTCGAGCTCGGACTCGTGCTCGAGACCGTTGGGCCGCTGTTCACGCTGAAGCAGGCCGAGCAGGTTCCGACTCCGAAGCCGGGGTCGGTCACGGTCACGTCGTACGTGGTGAGCGGTGCGCCGTTGGCGACGCTGATGTTCGCGATCACCGTGTTGGCGTCGACGAACTGGGTGTAGTTCGTCGTGATGCCGCCACCCGGCGTTCCGATCTGCGCCACAGCACCGTTGGCGAAGCCCTGACCGGTGATCGTGACGTTGCGGTTCTGTGCACCCTGACCCGCGGTCGCCGGCGCCACGCCGCTCACGATCGGGGCGACCATGAAGCAGCCGACGCAGGTGTTCGAGCCGAGCGAGTTGTTCGTGACGGTGACGTCACGCGTCCCTGCCAGTGCACCGGGGTCGACGGAGATGTTCGCGGTGAGGTCGGTGTCGGAGTTCACCGTCGTGGAGTTGACGGTGATGCCGTCGCCGGAGAACGAGACCGTGTCACCGGGGGTGAAGTCCTGACCGGTCACGTCGACGTCGAGGTTCTGGGTCCCGAGCGTCGCGCTGTTCGGGTTCACGGCGTTGATGTACGGAGCGGACTGGAAGCTGAGCTCCGACGAGGGGTCGAGCGCCCAACCGCCGCGCAGCTTCGAACCGGGGCCGGGGCATGCGAGCGAGCCCATGAGGTTGCCGATGAAGGAGACCGCGCCCGTCGCGCCGAGGTACGAACCGGAGATGCCGAAGTTCTCCACCTTGCCGCCGGCGTAGTGGTAGCTGAACGGCTCGGTCGAGGCGTCGACCGGGAGCAGCCACGACACTTCGGTGTTGCGGACCTTCACACCGGACGACGTCCAACGGATCGTCATCTCGATCTGGTCGGAGGTGATGTTGCTGCAGTCACCGCCGAACGGGTCGCTCTGCACCTGGAAGCTTCCGCCGGTGACGGTCGTGCCCGGGATGCCGGTCTCGCCTTCGTCACAGGCCAGGCTGCCCTTGATCTTCATCTTGACCGTCTGGCTCACGTCGAAGCGCAGCGGCGGCGAATAGCCGGCGACGCCCGACGTGACGTTGCAGTGCACGTTGCCGTGCACGAAGTACTTGAACGCGCTCGCGGGTTGCGCGGCGACGACGATGAGCGACCCGACGACCAAGACCGCCGCACTCACCGTCCGAACGAAGTGCTTGCCCATGCACTGACCCTTCCAAGACGAGCGAGCCGCCTCGCCCGCATCCCAGAAACCCCCCGCTTGGGCGCATGTCCGCCAAAGCAAGGCAGAACCTAGGCCGCTTTACCAATTCTTGTCAAACATCTTCGGGACAAATTTCCGGTGTCCTGCCGCAAGGGTTCGGCCGTCCGCAAAAGGTGCAGAATGCACAGAAGTGGAACGGGCGATTCGCGCCGATCGGACCGCGCGTCCGTCCCGCGGTTCACCACTTCGCGTGGGCCCTCGGGGGCTAGTTGTGGTGGACCTGCTTGGCACCACTGGTGCCGGAGTTGCCGGCCGCGTCGGTCTGGGTCGCGGTGACTTGCCAGGTTCCGCCGCTCGTCGTCAGCGTCGGGCTGAGCGTGCGGCTCCAGGCGCCGCTGGTGCAGGTGGCCGTGCCGTTCTGCGTCGACGTGCCGGTGACCGAGATGGTCACCGTCGTGCTGTCGCCGGACACGGTGCCGCAGGCGCCGGCGACGGTGCTGATGGTCGAGCTCGTCGAGAACGGGAACGTGCGGGTGATGCCGTTCACGTTGGTCAGCGTGACGATCGGCGCCGTCTTGTCGATCGTGATCGACTGGCCGCCCGACGTGCCGGAGTTGCCCGCGGCGTCGGTCTGCGTCGCGGTCACCGTGTAGGCGCCGGCGGTCGAGAGCGCGGTGGTGAGCGTGAGGCTCCAGG
>Ga0335083_10002850_pt1 | contig 22633 bp, 21 predicted proteins | sample Lox_Sample_42_FD_206716 | JGI IMG/M metagenome (GOLD analysis project Ga0335083, IMG submission 206716) | Soil microbial communities from Loxahatchee National Wildlife Refuge, Florida, United States - Lox_Sample_4.2 | ecosystem: Environmental > Terrestrial > Soil > Wetlands | place: USA...
CTGACTGGGGCGGGGACGCTCAGCAGATCCGCGTAGAATTTCTTACGAACCTCGTCGATGTACTTCAACTCCTCGGCCGGTCCGGCCTCTTCGCCGCGCGCTACATAACCATAGCGCTGCGTGGGAGCGATGATCACCAAACCCTTGCCGGCATACTCTTGCCGGATCTGCGCCAGGATGGGCGCCTCTTGCTTGCAGTCCGGGCACCAGTGCGCCCAGAAAAATAGCAGGACCGGCTTGCCGCGCAACGCCGGGAGGGGCACTGGCTTGGACCCCAGAAACTCACGTTCCTCGAGCGCGGGTGCCGGCTTGCCTTCCAGGCCCAGGGTGTTGATGTTCTTCTGAATCCGCGTGCGGATAGACGTGGCGCGGTACGTCGCCAGTTCCTTTTCCAGATACTGGATGGCTTCTCCCCGCTCGCCGCGCGCATTTAGCGCCAGTCCCTGTACTTCAATGGCCGCGCCGAGCGCCAGCGGCAAATGAGGCTCGGCATCCAAGGGGCGCTTCTTCAGCTGCTCAACCGCCAGCGTCTCAGTCTGCCTGGCATAGGACTCCGCTTTATCCAGCTGACGAGCTGCGAGTGCACCGCGTCCCAACCAAGAAAGCGCTTCCAGGAACTCAGGCGTCACGCCAAACTGCGCGCGATAACGCGCGACCAGTGCATCGCCCAGCGCGAGATTGTTCTGTGCCGCTACTGCGCGAGCATCGTCCACGATGCCCGCATAGCCCATGGCCGCGATCAGAAACACCGGAATCAATTTCAACCGCATCTACATCGAGGATAATACGCGGCCGCCATCCACGACGATGGTCTGACCGGTTAGATAAGACGAGGCGTCGCTCGCCAATAGCAGCGCTACTTCGGCGACTTCCGCGGGCTGGCCCAGATGTTTGATCGGCTGGCGCGCGAGCAGCTGCTGCCACTTGTCTTCATCCTTCCAGTAATATTCGCTCAGCACCGTCTGAATCAAGCCCGGGGCGATCGCGTTCACGCGCACGCCCAGCGGACCCAGCTCCACCGCGTAGGACTGCGTCATCATGATCAGGGCCGCCTTGGTCATGCTGTACAGCAGGCCGTGGAATTGCGGGCGCAGCCCAGCGATGGACGCGATATTGATGATGGATCCCGAGCCGCGCTGGCACATCCCGGGCGCGACCAGGCGCGTTAGCCGGTAGGCGCTCTTGAGGTTAACGTCCACCATCTTGTCGAACTGGGCGTCGTCCATTTCGATGCCCGGCCCTTGCGCGATATTGGTAGCGGCGTTGTTAACCAGGATGTCGATTTTTCCGAACTCCCGGTTGGTCGAGTCCACCAGACGCTCCAGTTCCTCGAGCTTACCCACATGACAGGCCATCGGCACGACGGAGCCGGCCAGACCTTTCAACTGCGCAGCTACTTCATCCAGCGGATTCTGTTTGCGGCCACAGATAATAACCGTGGCGCCCTCGCGAGCGAACGCTTCCGCGGTGGCCTTTCCGATACCGCGGCTCCCGCCGGTCACAATCGCTACTTTGTTGTTCAGTTGGCTCATAAGATGGATGGATCAAAGCTTCAATTGCTTCAAGTACTCGCGAAAAGGGCCGCCCAAGTCGTAACGGCGCAGCGCGAATTCCACCGTGGCCTTCAGAAAACCGAGTTTGTCGCCGGCGTCATAGCGCGTGCCCTCGAAACGGTAGCCATAGATGGGGCGGTTCCGCGCCAGATGTTTCAACGCGTCGGTGAGTTGGATTTCTCCGCCGCTTCCCGGCTCGATGGCTTCGATCGACGTAAAGACGTCGGGCGTGAGAACATAACGCCCGATAATCGCAAGATTGGAGGGAGCTTCCGAAGGCTTGGGCTTTTCCACCATGTTGCGAATCCGAAACAGGCGATCTTTGCCCGAATTGTGGGCCACCGGATCCGCATCCACCGCGCCGTAAGACGAGATGGCATCGCCGGGCACCTCCATCAATGCCACCACCGAAGCGCCATAAAATTCGTAAACATCCAGCAATTGGCGGATAGCAGGGATTTCCGAATCGATCACGTCGTCTGAGAGCACCACCGCGAATGGCTCGTTGCCCACCAATTCCTTGGATCGCAGGACCGCATGTCCGAGACCGAGCGCCTCCTTTTGCCGGACGTAGGAGACGTCAATCATGTCCGAGACGTCCCGAACTATCTTGAGCAAATCCTTCTTGCCTTTGGCTTCGAGCGTCTGCTCCAACTCGAAGCTGACGTCAAAGTGATCCTCGATTGCTGTTTTACCGCGCCCGGTAACGATGATAATGTTCTGAATGCCGGAATGAATGGCTTCTTCGACGCCGTATTGGATGAGAGGCTTGTCCACTAGCGGAAGCATCTCCTTGGGCTGCGCCTTGGTGGCCGGAAGAAACCGAGTGCCGAGTCCCGCAGCGGGGAAAACCGCCTTGCGTACTTTTGGAATCATCAGAACTATTGTACGTGGTGGATCAGAGTTGGCTGAACAGATCGGCAGGCGCGAGCTGGAACGGATAGTTGGGCAATGAGAAAGAGGAGACGTTTTGAAGGCCGAGTTCGGTGTAGATTGAGAAGCGCTGTGTCGCCGGATCGATCACCCAAATGTTAGGAACGCCCCACACGCGATACTCTTCCAGTTTCTGCATGAGGTTCGAGTGGCGGTCATCCTTCGACAGGATTTCGATTGCGACCAAGGGTGGCTGATCGGGGACACGTCCCTCCGGGGGCTCCGTGAGTACCGAGATGTCCGGGATCCGAAAAACGTCCTCAGCAAGTCTCAAGCGCAACTCCGGCCGAGGATAAAGCCGGTGGTTGCTGGCCAAGACCGCCAAACGAAGCAACATCAAGTACTGAATAGTCGAGTGAACATAATCCGGCATGCTGCGCTCCACGATTTCGCCATGGACAAATTCAGCATCATGCTCGAATGTCATCCGCAAATACTGCTCGGCCGTGATTTGCGTTTTGGTGGCCACCTGTTTGAAGGATAGCATGCGCGTGCACCCTGGAAATTTCCCCATCTGACTGGGAAATAAGGCATTTCGACGCCAGATGCGTCCGCCAATTCGCGCTCACGCTATAATAAGGCTTACCCCAACGTGCGGCCGCTTGGGTCGCATTCTGGAGAGTGAATGGCTTACGTTATAGCAGAACCTTGTATCGGCACCAAAGACACGGCGTGCATCGACGCTTGCCCCGTGGACTGCATCCATCCGAAAAAAGATGCGCCCAACTTTGCCGAGCACAACATGATCTACATCGATCCGGTGGAATGCATCGACTGCGGCGCCTGCGTGCCGGTGTGCCCGGTTTCAGCGATCTTTGCGCTCGACGATCTGCCGGAGAAATGGGCCAGTTTCGCGCAGAAGAACGCGGAATACTTCGGGCGTTAAGAGCTAGGCCGGTAAACCGCCGAACTGGTGTCCGTTTCCCACACCTTCACTTCGGAAATTCGCACGGCATCGTCGCTCAGCCCCTCGTGCACTCGGTCGTAGAAATACTTCGCGATGTTTTCCGCTGACGGATTGATCTGATCGAACGGCGACAAATCGTTAATAAAGCGGTGGTCCAGATATTCGATTACGGCTCCCATCAGCCGCTTAACCTCCACGAAATCCACCAGCAAACCCGTGGAATCCAAGCGCTCGCCCGCCACCGTGATTCTCACCTTATAGTTGTGCCCGTGCACGTTCTCGCACTTGCCGTGATAATTGCGCAGCGCGTGGCCGGCCGCGAAGCTCTGTTCTACACAAACCTCAAACATCGAAAAATCTCTCCACGTCGCCGAGCTCGGTGGTGAATCCGTAATGCGGCAGGCTGTCGAAGAACACCTGACCATAGCGCTGCTTGGTGATCCGATTATCCAAGAGAACCAACACGCCCCGATCTGTTTTACTGCGAATCAATCGCCCAAATCCCTGCTTCAATGCTAGCGCCGCCTGCGGAATCTGGTAGTCGTAAAACGGATTGCCGCCGTCTTCGCGAATCCGCTCGATCCTGGCCTCCACCACCGGATCGCTGGGCACGGCGAACGGCAACTTGTCTATGATAACGCAGCTCAGTTGATCGCCCTGCACATCCACGCCCTGCCAGAACGAAGAGGTGGCGAACAGCACGCAGTGCGGAGTAGCGCGAAACTCTTCCAGCAGCGCGCTGCGCGGTCCGGTGCCCTGCAGCAGCGTGGGATATTCGATCTCGAGCGAAACGCGGTCGTAGACCATTCGCATTTGCTGGTAGCTGGTGAATAGAACAAACGCACGCCCGCGGCTGTGCTTCAGAATGCGTGTAATCTCATCGGAGGCGGCGCGCGGGAACGCCGGGGAGCGCGGGTCCGGCATGTGCTGCGGGACATACAGCAGCGCCTGTTTCTGGTATTCGAAGTGGCTGGGCACTACCAGCGGCCGCGCGTGCTGGATTCCCAATCGTTTCTCGGCGAATTCAAATGTGCCGCCAACCGCTAGCGTCGCCGAGGTGAGCACCACCGTATCGAGCTTGTCAAAAAGCTTTTCTTGCAGAATGGACGACACATCGATCGGCGTGGCTTGCAGGAAGCACCCCCGGCCGCGCCGTTCGATCCAGTAGACATAGCTTTTGTCGTCGCCTCGGCTCCAGAATGCTACACGTGACGCGAGCTCCTGCGTGCGCCGGAACAGCGGAATCACTTCGTCGGGAGCGTCTTTGACCAATTGTAGATGCGTGGCGAGCAGTTCTAGCGCGCGTTCCAGATCTTCGTAGAGATCCTGGTTCTGATCGAAGAACGCGGTGTGTCCCTTGAAACCGACACGGCCTTCGCTGTGGCCGAAGAGCGCGAAGAATTCCTCGGCCAGAACGGCCAGCCGATCCAGCACGCGGTCCAGCTCTCCCGATCCGAACTGTTTGGCGCGCGAAACCGTCGCAATGTCGCGAACCAGCTCCTGAAACTGGTAGTTGCTGAAGCTTACCCCAAAATACCTCCCCGCCACGTCTTCGATCTCATGCGCCTCGTCGAAGACCACCGCCGCGTACTCGGGAATGATCCCGCCGAAATCCTCGTCCTTCACCGCCAGGTCAGCGAAGAACAAGTGGTGATTGACGATGATGATGTCGCTCTCGTGCGCGCGCTGGTGCATCTGCGTAATGAAGCAGCGCTCGAACTGCTGGCACTTTTGTCCGCTGCACAGCTCGCGCCGCGCATCGATCTTGTGCCAGGCTGAGCTCGACTCGGGAAGTGTCTTGATCTCGGCGCGATCACCGGTGATGGTCTTCTTCTCCCACTCGCGAATGATCTGGAAATCGGCAATCTCCTCCAGCCCCGCAAGGATCGGCTCGCGCTCGGCATCGTAAATCTTCTGCCGGCAGGCGAAGTTGGCGCGCCCCTTCATGTAGCAGACTTGCAACGGGCGCGCGAAATGTTTTTCCAGGAACGGAATGTCTTTGTAGAAGAGCTGCTCCTGCAAGTTCTTCGTGCCGGTGGAAACCACCACGCGCTTGCCCGAGAGAATGACCGGAACCAGGTACGCCAGCGTCTTTCCCGTCCCGGTGCCCGCGTCCACCAGCAAATGCTTCTTCTCGCCGATGGCCGACTCTACTGCTTCCGCCATCTCCAACTGGCCGGAGCGGAATTCAAAGCGCGGATGCCACTTGGAGAGCAATCCGTGCCGGGAGAAAAACTGGCGCGCCGTGGGCGCATTCACCGCCGATGACATCCCCTATGATTCTTGCACGTGCCAAGATAGGAGGTTACTATGCCCGACTATCGAATCATCGAGCAGCAGTTCCGCGAGACTCTGGACTTGAAGCGCCCTCCCGTGGCCGTCAGTTTCTTGGACGAGCCGCTTGCAGGCCTCGAGAAGTTTGAAGGCTCGGAACCGTCCGGCTGCAGCTTCTGGCGCCTGGCTGCGCAGGGCCGCGCCTTTTACACGGTACCTTCCGATCACTACAATTGCCCGGTCGGTTCCTATACACACAAAATCGAGCTGCCTACCGATCGCGCCCGCGAGTTGCCGGACATCCTGGGGACCATGACCAGCCTGGGTTATCTCAAGATGGAGGAAGTTCCCGGCATTCCGGTCTTGAAAGAAACGCCCAAGTTCATCATGTATGCGCCGCTTTCGAAAACCCCGGTCGATCCGGATGTCGTGCTGCTGGCCGCCGTTCCCGGAAAACTGATGCTACTCGAGGAAGCCGCCCTTCGAGCCGGGCTCGCATCCAAGCTCCCGCTGCTCGCTCGGCCCACTTGTATGGCGATTCCAGCGGCGATCGGGCAAGGCATGGTCACGAGCGCGGGATGCATCGGCAATCGCGTCTACACCGGCATCAATGACGATGAGCTATACTCCGCCATCCCCGGCCCGGCGCTCCAGCCCATCGCGGACGCGCTTCAGACCGTCGTCGCGGCCAACGGCGCATTGGCCCAGTATCATCAGGGCCGGCGCAGCCAGCTCTCGACAGCCTAGCCGCTCGAGCGCCCGGTCCCGATGTCCTCAGCCCAAAGCGTTCGATCGCACAGCGCCGAGCTCAAGAAAGAACTGGGCCTGGGCGATCTGGTCTTGACCCAGATCATGTACGTGGTCGGCACCGGCTGGGTAGGAACCGCGGCCAAGTTGGGAAACCAGCAGATCGTCTTCTGGCTCGCCGCGATCGTTTTGTTCTACGCTCCCCTCGCAGCGGCCGTGATCTATCTGAACCGGATGATGCCGCTCGAAGGCGGACTGTACCAGTGGGCCAAGCTGGGCTTCAACGACTTCATCGGTTTTCTGGTGGGCTGGAACTTGTGGCTGTACGTCATCCTCATCGTGGCCACGCTGGGTGTTGGAATCGCAAACAACCTGGGCTATGCGTTCCATCTGGGCGCTACCGGCGGCGCGACCTGGTTTATGCTGCTCGTGACCTGCCTGCTGGTGGTGTTTCTCGTCTCGGTGACGACGCTCGGCCTGGGCGTCGGCAAGTGGTTTCAGAATGCCGGCGGCATCGCGCAGATCCTGGTGTTCGCAACATTGATTCTGATTCCATTTGTCGTCCCACGCGGCGCCGCGGCGCGAGCGTATCATCCACTAGCGGCAACGGCGCCCGCGATATCGCTGTTCAGCGTGAATATCTTCAGCAAGATTTCGATGGGTGCGTTCTGCGGTTTCGAGTACGTCGCGATATTAGCCGGGGAGTGCAAGAACCCGGCGCGCAATATCAGCCGGTCCGTGCTCATCGCCTCGCCCATCATTTGCCTGATGTTCATTCTCGGCACCAGCTCGGTGCTGGCGTTCGTGTCACCCGGCCAAGTGGACCTGGTGGGCCCGATTCCCCAAGCATTGACACTGGCGCTGGGGCGCTTCCGCTGGGCCGGACTGGTCGCTCCGGCCGCCATTCTGTTGCTGATCGGCAGGCAAATTGGCAACTGCAGCCTGAGCACCGCCGGAAGCGCGCGCCTTCCGATGGTTGCCGGCTGGGACCATCTCTTGCCGGAATGGTTCTCGCGGTTGCATCCCAAATACAAGACGCCGGTGAACTCAATTCTGTTCGTGGGCGCCATGATCCTAACCCTCGGTTTGTTGGGAATCACCGGCGTGGGCCAGCAAGAAGCGTTCCAGATCCTGGACAGTGCGGCCGGTGTGTTCTATGCCCTCGCTTATCTGGCCCTGTTCGCGCTTCCGCTGGTCGGGTTCCGAGAAACTTCACAGAAACCACCGCTTTGGTTGCGTGTAGCGATGGCGTCCGGCTTTTTGGTGACGGCTCTCTACTGTGTGATGTCGCTGTTCCCGATCATCGATGTGACCAGCCGGCTCTCTTTTGCGGCCAAGATCGGCGGGGTAATTGTGGGCGCCAATGTTATAGGCGCGTGGCTGTATCGCGTGGGCAGCCGCAAACGAGCCGAGTAGCCAGCCAGTTGATATTCTGAAGTCATGGCTGTTGGCACGGCGCTGTCCGTCGAACAATACCTCGCCACCTCCTTTCCGGACCTGGATAAAGAGTACCGGGACGGCGAGCTCGTGGAGCGCTCGTTGCCTGACAACTTACATTCCAAAACTCAAGTGTTGTTGGGAGCCTTCTTCGAAGCCCATCGAAAGACAGCTGCCGTCTTCCCTCGGACCGAGCTGCGATTAAGGATACGACCGACTCTCATCCTCATACCGGACGTAACAGTGTTTCACCCGGATGAGCCCCAAGAACGCTATCCCGAGAAGCCTCCCTTTATCGCCATCGAGATTCTCTCGCTCGATGACAAGCTGACCGACGTTCGTGAGAAGCTCGAAACCTATCGGACCTGGGGCGTGACTCACGTCTGGCTGGTCGACCCCCATTCCCGCCGCATGTATACCTGCGACAGCGGCCTGATGGAAGTCGCGACCCTCCAAATTCCCGAGTTGGGACTGACGTTGTCGCCGGCCCAAGTTTTCGGCTGATCGCGCTCGCCCGTCTCACGCTAGAATCGAGTTAATGCGACTTCGCGCGGTCATTTGCTCCCTGGTCCTTGCGGCGCTGGTGTACGCCCGGCAGCCGGTCCACGCCCGCCATGCCATGGTGGTGGCGCAGGAACCGCTGGCCGCCGATGTAGGCGTCGCGGTGCTCCAGTCCGGTGGTAACGCTATCGACGCAGCCGTCGCGGTTGGGTTCGCGCTCGCTGTCACGCACCCCTTCGCGGGAAATATCGGAGGCGGCGGCTTCCTGCTGGCCCGTTTCGCCGACGGCCGAACCACCTTCATTGACTTCCGCGAGAAAGCTCCGCTGGCCGCCTCGCGCGACATGTATCTGGACGCCAACGGCGACCTGACCAAGGACAGCCAGCTCGGATGGCGCGCTTCGGGTGTCCCAGGATCGGTGCGTGGCTTCGAGCTGGCGCACAAGAAATATGGCCACAAGAGTTGGGCCGAGTTGCTGGAACCCGCCATTCGGCTGGCGGCTGACGGATTTCCGGTCTCCTATAGCCTGGGCCAGTCCCTGCAGAGCCCGTCAACCACGCGTAAGCTCTCTCAGTTTCCCGATTCCAAGCGAATTTTCCTGGGCGTTCAGACCGGCGACAAGCTGGTTCAACCCGAACTGGCCGCCACGTTGAAACGCATTCAGGAGCATGGAGCGGACGATTTTTATCAGGGCGAAATTGCCCGCAAACTGGCCGCCGCCATGCAGGCCAACGGCGGCTTGATCACCTTACAGGATCTGCAGGATTACCAAGCCGCGGAGCGCACGCCTCTGCGCGGCCATTATCGCGACTACGAGGTCATCACCTCGCCCCCTCCCAGCTCGGGCGGCGTCGGAATCCTGCAAATGCTCGGGATGTTGGAGGGCTCGGGTTACGAAAAATCCGGCGCCGGTTCCGCCGCTTCGATTCACTATGTCGCCGAGGTCATGCGCCGCTTCTACGCGGATCGCAGCGAGTACTTCGGCGATCCGGATTTCGTCCAGGTTCCCATTATGAAGCTGCTCGATCCCGCTTATATCGCCGGCCGCCGGCGCAGTATCGATCCGCAGCACGCCACGCCCAGCAGCGAGATCCGGCCCGGAAATCTGAACGCCTACGAGAGCACTCAAACCACGCACTTCAACATAGTCGACTCCGAAGGCAACGCGGTGGCGGTCACCTACACGCTCAACGGCGGATTCGGAAGCGGCGTGACCGCGCCCGGTCTCGGATTTCTGCTGAACAACGAAATGGACGACTTCGCCGCCAAACCAGGTTCGGAAAACATGTTCCACCTCATCCAAGGCGAACAAAACGCGATTCAGCCTGGAAAGCGGCCGCTTTCCTCCATGACGCCCACCATCCTGCTGCGCGACGGCAAGTTCTTCATGGCGGTTGGCGCGCCCGGAGGCGGCCGCATCATCAACGGCGTTCTGGAGGTGATTCTCAACGTGGTCGATTTTCACATGAACGTTCAAGATGCCGTCGACTGGCCACGCTTCCATCACCAGTGGATGCCTGACGAACTGTACCTGGAACGCGGCATTTCGCCCGACACGGCCGCGCTGCTGCGCGCCATGGGACATACGCTTGCGCCCTATGCAGCCAGCGACCCGATCGTCGCGCGCGTCGAGGCCATTGTGAATGAAGACGGCTGGCTCCAGGGCGGCGCAGACGGCCGCGGCAACTCGAAAGCAGAAGGTTATTAAACCGGATGCAGCGCGTTCTGTCGACCCATCTGTTCGTCAATCATCGGCTCACCTCGGTCTGGTTGGATAAGATCCACCAGGCAGGCGTCCCGTCGGTCGAGATTTTCTGCGCCCGCCAGCATCTGGACTATCGCGATCGCGCCCAGATCAACGAGCTGGGCCACTGGTTCCGCGATTCCGAATTGAAGCTGCACTCGCTGCACGCGCCCATGTATAGCGACGATATGTGGGGCCGGTCCGGCCCCAACGCGCATATCAATCTCACCGAGCCCGTGAAGTCCAAGCGCCTCGATATGCTGGACGAAATCAAGCGCGCCATCGATATCGCCGAAACAATCCCGTTTCGTTATTTGATCCAGCATCTGGGCGTCTCCAACGAGGATTTCGACGAGCGCAAAGTGGAATGCGCCTTTACCGCGCTCGAGGAATTGAATCTTTTCGCGCGCGAACGCGGCGTGGAGGTGCTGCTCGAGAATATTCCTAACGAGCTCTCCAGCGCCGAACGCCTGATTTACTTCATCGACACCACGCACCTGAAACTCAACTTTTGCCTGGATGTCGGACATGCCAATCTCAACGAGGGCGTATCCGCGGCGTTCAAGATTCTGAAAGGCCGCATCCGTTCGACGCACCTGCATGACAACGGCGGCGATGAGGATAGTCATCTTTGGCCGCTGGTCTCTGAAGGCGGAAGCATCGACTGGAAAGACACCATCGGCCTGCTGCGGTCCGATCCCGGCGATTGCCCGCTGCTGCTGGAGCTGCGCGAGCTGCCGGAGTTTCCTCTTCCCCAGTCGCTCGACACCGTCAAGCAGATCTTTGAAAAGCTCGAGGCGCTCTGATGGCGCACTCGCGCATCCGAATTCAAGACGCCGGCCAGCACCTGGGTGAAACGGTGGAAATCGCGGGCTGGCTTTACAACCTCCGCAAGTCCGGCAAAATCGTGTTTCCGCTGCTGCGCGACGGTTCCGGAATCATGCAGTGCGTCGCGGTAAAAGCCAACCTGGACGAAGCGCTGTTTGAAGAATTGAAGAATCTTACGCAGGAGTCGTCGCTGGTTTTGCGCGGCAAGATTCGCGCCGAGCAGCGCGCGCCCGGCGGCTACGAATTGGATGTCGAAGGCGCCCAAGTGCTCCAGCGGGTGCCTGAGACCGAACCTTATCCCATCACTCCCAAAGAACACGGCATCGATTTTTTGATGGATCACCGCCATCTTTGGCTGCGCAGCAAGCGCCAGCACGCCATCCTGCGCGTTCGGGCCGAAGTGATCAAAGCCGTGCGCGATTATTTCGACTCACATGGCTTCACGCTGGTGGACACGCCCATCTTCACGCCCGCCGCCTGCGAAGGCACCACCACCCTATTCGAAGTGAATTATTTCGACGAGGAGAAAGTCTACCTTACTCAGTCCGGCCAGCTTTATAACGAAGCCACGGCGATGGCGCTCGGCAAGACGTACTGCTTCGGCCCCACCTTCCGCGCCGAGAAATCCAAGACGCGCCGCCACCTGACCGAATTCTGGATGGTCGAGCCGGAAATGGCTTATGCCACTCTGGAAGACGTCAAACAGGTGGCCGAAGAACTGGTTGTCTTCGTGGTGGGCCGCGTGCTCGAGAATCGCCGCGGCGATTTGGCCGACCTGGAACGCGACGTCTCCAAGCTTGAAACCGTCCAGGCTCCGTTTCCCCGCATGAGCTACGATGACGCCGTGCTCGAGCTGCAAAAGAAAGGCAGCGAGATCCAGTGGGGCAGCGACTTCGGCGGCACCGACGAAACCCTGATTACCGAAGGTCTGGATCGGCCGCTGATGGTGGATCGCTATCCTACCCAGGTCAAGGCTTTCTACTTCCAGCCCGATGCCGAACGCCCCGAATTGGCCCTGGGTGTGGACGTTATCGCGCCTGAGGGCTACGGCGAAATCATCGGCGGCGGCCAGCGCATTCACGATTTGGATCTGCTGTTGAAGCGCCTGGAAGAGCACCATTTGCCCCAGGAAGCCTTCAATTGGTATGTGGACCTCCGCAAGTACGGCAGCGTTCCGCACGGCGGCTTCGGTATGGGAATCGAGCGCTTCGTCGCTTGGATGTGCGGCCTGGAGCATATCCGCGAGACCATCGCGTTCCCGCGCATGCTCTACAGGACGCGGCCGTGAACGCGCGCCTCAACTAACATGCGCCACTCGCACATCGCCGTCATCGGCGTTCCACTGGACCTGGGCGCGGGTCGCCGCGGAGTCGACATGGGCCCCTCCGCCGTCCGCGTCGCGAATCTCAATGCGCGCCTTGCGGAGCTGGGCTATCAGGTCGAAGACCTCGGCAACGTTCCCGTGGTTCAGCGCGAGAGCCAAACCGAAGGCGATCCCAAGGCCAAATACCTCCCGCAGATCACCGAAAGTTGTACCCGCCTGGCTCAAATGGTGGCCAGTGCGATGTCTGCCGGGAAATTTCCGCTGGTGCTCGGCGGCGACCATTCCGCCGCTATCGGCACCGTCGCTGGAGTCTCCGAGTACTTCCGCTCACGCCAGGAAAAGTTGGGCATGGTCTGGATCGATGCGCACACCGATATGAACACACCCGCCAGCAGTCCCAGCGGCAACGTGCATGGAATGCCCCTGGCCTGCTGTGTCGGCCTCGGCCCGCCCGAACTGTCCAATATCTTCGGTTACCTGCCTAAGATTGATCCCGCCAACGTCGCACTGGTGGGCATCCGCTCGGTGGATCAAAAGGAGCGCGACAATGTCCAACGCTCCGGGGTTCATGCCTTTACGATGCGCGATATCGACGAGCGCGGGATGCGATCCGTCATCGAAGAAGCTATTGAAGTCGCTTCGCGGGGCACCGCCGGAATCCATCTCTCGCTGGATATGGACGCGGTCGATCCGGACGAAGCGCCCGGCGTCGGCACGCCTGTGCGCGGCGGCATCACTTATCGCGAAGCCCACCTTGCCATGGAAACATTGGGCGATACCGGCCGTCTGACGTCTATGGAAGTAGTGGAAGTGAATCCGGTGATCGACGAAGCCAACCGCACCGCCATCCTGGCGGTGGAATTAATCATGTCCGCGATGGGAAAGAGGATTCTTTAAAGAAATGAGAACGCGCGTGGGAGTGATCTACGGCGGACGCAGCGGCGAGCACGAAGTGTCGCTTCGTTCTGCCAAGTCCATCATCGAAGCCATGGACACCGAGAAGTACAACGTGCTGCATTATCTGATCTCGAAAGAAGGCAAATGGAGCCCGCGGCCCATCCTTCCCGAGCCGAATGGCAATCAAGAAATCGACGTCGTTTTCCCGGTGCTGCATGGCACCTTTGGCGAGGATGGGACCGTTCAGGGTTTGCTGGAGCTTGCAAATTTGCCGTACGTGGGCGCGGGCGTCCTGGCTTCATCGATATCGATGGACAAAGAAATGATGAAGCGCGTGATGCAGGAGAGAGGGCTGCCCGTAGTCGACTATTTTGTTGTGCCGTGTGCCGGCTCGGCCACGGACATCGAGTTTCCGAGGTTCGTCAAACCAGCCAATCTGGGATCCTCCGTCGGAATATCGAAGGTCCGCAATGAACAGGAATTGACCGCGGCCATCGAGCTAGCGAGCCGCTACGACCGCAAGGTGATCGTCGAGCGCGGCATCGCCGGGCGCGAATTCGAATGCGCGGTACTGGGTAATGAGAATCCCGTGGCATCCGTGCCATGCGAAATTTTGCCATCCCGAGAGTTTTACGACTACGAAGACAAATATGTTCTAAACAAGGCCGAGACGGTGATCCCGGCCGCATTATCTCCGGAAAAAACCGCCGAGCTCCAGCGGCTGGCCGTGGCGTGCTATCGCGCGGTGGAATGCGAAGGAATGGCGCGCGTCGATTTTCTGCTCGAAAGCGCAACCGACCGGCTCTATATCAACGAGATTAATACCATTCCCGGGTTCACTTCCATCAGCATGTACCCTAAAATGTGGGAGTACTCGGGTCTTCCAATGCCCAAGCTCATCGACCGCTTGCTTGAGTTGGCGTTTTCGAGATACGAAGCCAAGAAGCGCCTGCAATATTCGAAGTAGAAGTAAATGATCGTTCCTCTTCTGTTCTTTTTCGCCGCGCAGCCCTCGACCGAGGACTTGGAGAACGCGCTGAAGCGTTTTTCGGAGATGCTGGCCATCGTCCAGGAGCAAGCCGCCGATCCCGTCGACTCGCAGCAGGCCATTTATCAGGGCGCGATCCCCAGCATGTTGCGTGAGCTCGATCCGCACTCGGTTTTCTTCGATCCCCAACAGTACGAGCAGCTCAAGGAGATGGAGAAATCCGAGCAAAAAGGTTTCGGCACCGTCGTGTCGATTCTCCCTGGACGCGTCTTCGTGCTGCAGGCCATGCCAGGAACGCCTTCCGCCAAAGCCGGGCTGCAGCCAGGCGACGAAATTGTCGCGGTGAACAACGTCGCTTTGGCGCGGCTCGAGTTCGACCAGATCGTTGGTTTCCTGGGCGAAGCCCGGCAGCATCAGGCCCAGCTCATCGTGCGCCGCCCGACCAACGCGCGGCTTCTCTCCTTCGTGCTGGACCCTGAATTAGTGGACGCTCCCAGCGTCGACCGCGCCTTTCTGCTGCGCCCCAACCTGGGCTACATCCGCGTCACCGGTTTCGACCCCCAGACCGCGAAGCAACTCAAGGAAGCGATCGAGAAGCTCGGCGGCGACAAGCTGCACGGGCTGGTGCTCGATCTGCGCGATAATCCCGGCGGCGTGGTCCAAGCCGCTATGGAAGCGGCGTCTTATTTCCTTCAGCCGGGCCAAAGGATTCTCAGCGTCAAGGGCCGCAGCATTCAGGATCAGGACGTCGACACACCCAAGACCGCCACGCCCTATAAATTTCGGCTAGCCGTGCTGACGAACGAGAAGACCGCCAGCGCGTCGGAAATTCTATCCGGCGCCTTGCAGGATCACGATCGCGCGGTCATAGTCGGCCAGCCGAGTTTCGGCAAGGGCCTGGTGCAAAATGTCTTCACGCTTTCCGGCCAAACGGCCCTGGCTTTAACCACCGCCTTCTACTACACGCCCAGCGGCCGCTCCATCCAGAAACCGCTGCCGAGCGGCCACCTGACGCTCGAAAAGCAGAGCGCACAGTTCCACACCGATTCCGGCCGCACGGTCACCGGCGGTGGAGGGATTCGGCCCGACATCCTCGTCGCTCCCGAATCGTCTACCCGATTGCGCATGGTGCTGGAAGGCAGCGGCATTATGACCTCCTTCGCCACCCAGTACACTCAGGACAATCGCGTGACCGAGAGTTTCAATGTCACGCCGTCGATACTCGAAGACTTCCAGGTATTCGCCGGGGAACACCAGATTCAGCCCTCCGTGGCGGATTGGGTGCGTGAGCGCGATTGGGTACAGAACCGCCTAAAGCAGGAAATCTTCAATCAGTCGCTGGGCGTTGCCAAGGGCGATGAAGTAGAAGCCCAGCGCGACCCGTTCGTGCAGGCTGCCGTCGAACAGCTAGTCTCCCGGCAGTAACTCCGCCTTGCGTGCGAGCCGGGCGCGCACGGCGTGGCTGATGATGGGAAGCAGCGAAACGAAAATAACCAGCAACACGAATTTTTCGAAATTGCGCCGCACCATCTGCACTTCGCCCAGGAAGTATCCCAGGATCGTCATGGAACAAACCCAGCCGATCCCGCCGAAGATGTCGAACGACAAGAAACGCGCGTAGCGCATCTTCGCCACCCCCGCTACGAATGGCGCGAAGGTGCGAATGATGGGGACGAACTTGGCGTAGATAATGGTCTTGCCGCCATGCTTTTCGTAAAACATTTCGGTGCGCCGCAGATGTTCTTGTTTGAAGAAGCGTGAATCCGGACGGCTGAATATGGCCGGCCCGGCGCGCCGGCCGAGCAGATATCCGCACCAATCGCCCAGCATCGAAGCGCAGATCAGCAGCGCGATGATCACCACCAGGTTTAATTCGCCCGCGCCTGCCACCACTCCGATGGTGAACAGCAGCGAATCGCCCGGTAACACGAAGCCTACCAGGAGCCCGGTCTCGGTGAACAGAATGGCCGCCAGAGTTACGTATCCGAGCCAGCCTGTCAGAACCGTCGAGAGCAGTTGAATCAGAGGCTCAGGTGTAGTGAGCGTGCGGAACGCATCCAGCAGCCAGTGGATCATGCCGCGGGTGCGTTAACTGTGATACCGGGCCACCAGCTTATTGATGACGTCCTGGTGTTTTTTGACCTTACCTTCTTGCACCAGCCGGGTCAGGACGCTGTCCATCAAAAGAGGCGCTAGCTCTTGCGCCTTGCGCGTCTTGATCTGCATCAAGATCGTCTGCCGCTGCTCGGCCAGTTTGGTCATGTCGGCCTGTTGCCGGCCCACCACTTTACCAATCACGGTTTGGCCCGCGATAGGGACTGGCCCGATGATGGTACCGTCGGGCTTGGTAAAAGCATCGCTCAGAGCTGCAGCCGGCCCGATGCCTTCCGCGGCGCCGTCCCGGGAGAAATAATCAGCCGTCTTTACTTCCAGCCCCAGGCTCTTGGCAGCGGCGTTCAGATCACCGCCATTCGACTTCAGCAGGTCCAACAACTTGCTCTGCTTTTCCGCCACAAGCGTGTTTCCCTGCTGCTGCGTGTAGTTGATTTTCACCTGCGCCTGGACCTCGGAATACTGCGCCGGATGCGGCGGAACAACGTTTGTTACCACGGCGATGGCTAGCTTGTTTCCGGCCTGGATAACCTGGCTGACCTCGCCTTTTTTCAGCGAAGCAATCGCGGTGTTGACCTGCTGATCCGTACCGAGTTCTGGAATCGGATCTCCGGCTTTGTACTTCGGAAGGTCGACGAATTGCAAGCCTAGCTCGCTCGAAATCTGCTGCGCATTCTGCGGATTTTTGACCAATTCCTGGCGAGCTTGATCCTCCAGGCCTTGCATTTTATCGAACACGCTCTGAGACCGCAGAGTGTCCGCAATCTGAGTTTTCACTTCGTCCAGCGCTTTCAAATGCGCCGGCTCTTTCTCCAGCACCTGGATAATATGGTAGCCGTACTGCGTGGTAATCACGTTGCTGATCTCTTTCGGTTTCAGCGCAAAAGTGGTATCTTCAAATTCCTTCACCATCTGGCCGCGCACCACCCAGCCTAAATCGCCGCCCTTGGACGCCGAGCCTGGATCTTCGGAGTTCTTTTGAGCCAGTGCTGCGAAATCGCCGCCGGCCCGGAGCTGCTTCAACAGGTCCTCTGCCTTGGCCTTGATCTGGGCCTTCTCGGCATCCGATTTGCCCGTAGTCGCCAGCAGGATATGCCGGGCATGCACTCGCTCCGGTGTCCGGTATTGGTCCAAATGCGAGTTATAGTAATTCTGAATTTGCGCGTCGGAGATCGGAATCGATGCGCCCACTTTGGCCTGATCGGCGACAATCAACTGGGCCTGGCGAGTTTCCACCTGGGGAAAGAAGTTTTTGTTCTTTTCGAAATAAGCTTGCAACTCGGCGTCGGTCGGCTTCACGGCTGCCGCAATCTTTTCTGGGACCAATGCGACATATTCGAACTTGATCTTGTCGTTTTGTTGCTTGTAGGCCGCTTGCACTTCCGCGGAAGTAACGATAGCGCCCTCTACCGCCAGGGACTGCAGAGCCTCCAGATAGGCGTTCTCCCGCAACCCGTTTTCAAATTCAGGGACGCTGGTGTTGAGCTGTTGTTCGACATATTGACTGTACTGATCCGGGGGGAGGCTTCCGTATTGCGTGGAGCGGATGATGTATGCCAGATCGGCGTCGGTAACCTCAAATCCCAGCCTTTTAGCTTCGTAGGCCATGGCTCGGGCCGCAATGGCCTGATCGATCAATTGAGGAACGTAGGAATCCGCCATTTCGGGCGGCACCTTGGCGCCCTGCAACAGGTTGCGGATCTGCATGTCAACCTGGTTTACGGTGATAGGCTCCTTGCCGATTTCGGCGATCACCTGGTCGTCGGCGTTCCCCACCGGCGTTCCCGCCCCGGGGATCAGATACACCAACATCGACAGCGCGACGATCGTGAGCATGGCGCCCAACATAATGCGCACGGCCTTGGCCCGGCTGCGAAATAGATCAAACATGCGTGAGAGCTCCTACAAGGTATGGTGGGTCTAATTCGAGTATAGCGCGATCAAGAAACATCCCGCGTTGCCACGGCGGCTCCCCCCGATAGGGACGCGCATGAGCAACTCGAATCGATTTGAAGTCAGTGCAGCGTGGATGGGGCCGGTGTCCCATCGGACCAAGTGCCGGCCAAAACCATGAAGATGGTCACCCGTTCTTCCGGATCGTTCGCCGCTATTACCGGGGAACCAGAGAGATTCGCTCCCCAGCTTTTCACGGCATCGCCTGAAACGAAAACCATGACGTGGGGATGCCAGTTCATGCCGTCGTCGCTCAGATACTGCTGTTTGGCCATCATGTAGCACATCGCTCCTTGAGCCAGCGCAGGTAGTTCCTTCTTTTCCAACGCGGCCGTAGTAGCCGCGAGGATCTGTGCTTTAGATTTCCCCGCCAGCACAAGTTTAGTTTTCTTCAGAAAGATGGGCAGAAACGTCCTTGAGGCTGCCGGATTGAAGCAGTTCGGGGCTCGGATCCTAGAGTTCCAGAATTCCGGATCATCGGTCGGCTTCGCCCAGGATCGCTGGACGATGCAGACGAAGCCGTTCGAGCCCTTTACAGCGGTTGCGTAGCCATCCCGTCGCAGCACCATCACGTCGGCTGCATCCGAAATCGATGCCGGAGCGGAACTCCGGGCCAGCGCGATCTCTGCCTTCTCGTCCGGAATCAAATACTGATCGAGAGGAGCCATGGCAGGATACGGAGCCTTCGCAGCTTGCGCCCGTGCATCGGGCGGCCAGAGTAAAAGAATCGGAATAACGAAGGCTAACGCTGTGATCCTGATATTGTTTTTACGCATTTGATTCTCCGATGAGGAGCATTTGTTTGCGATTTTGAGCCGCTAACCCTCAGGCGGCACAATGCACCACTGATAGATGGTATCCGATTCGTACTGATAATCGCGCTAATCCCGCGCGCCAGCGCGTTGCGCGCAATACGGCCAAGTGGCAAAAAAATAGGGGTTTCCGGCGTTGCAAAAGTCGATCAATCCACTTGGCTGCGTCGTCGCCACCTGTCGCCGCCAAACTATCCCACTACCTATCTCGCGAATCGACCGACGCCGAAAGCCCCTCCGCCGCCAGAAGGCTTATGCTTGGCTTTGATGCGCCTTCAATTGATCTTCGGCATCCACCGCGCCACCCATCGGATCGGATTATTCATTCAGAAACACGCGCCCGATCTCACGCAAGCGGAGGCGCATATCCTCTGCCACCTGCGTGAAGCCGGTGACACTTCCATCGCCGATTTGCACCGCGCCTTCGCGCACAAACGCTCGACGCTCACCAGCGTGCTCGACCGCCTGGTGGCGCGTGGCTTGGTGAAGCGCGAAACCAGCCCCAAGGACCGGCGCTCATTCGTAGTCCGCCTCACCCGCGCCGGCAAGAGCAAGGCCGCTCGGATTCACCGCCTGCTGGAGGGGCTCGAAGCGGACGTACTGCGGCGCGGCGACCCCCAGGCGCTTGAAACTTTCGAGCGATTGATTGGCGAATTAGAACAAGCCGCCGCGCTGGATTAAAATCATTTTCCTGCCAGCGGCTTCAATCCAAACTCCATGTGCAGCCGGAGCCCCAGCACCCACACCGGCCCGCGATCGTGATTATAGGCCAGATTGTCGTAGTGCTGCGCATCGATAGTCGCATAGAAGCCCGGAAACAACCGCGCGCTGTAGTAGCTTTCCCACAGATACTCGGGCGCATAGTTCAGCGCGCCGTCTCCGATCAGAAAATCGTGGCCGCCGCGCGCCAGATACAGTGCATGCACACCCGAAATTCCAGCCGCTGTGAAGGACGTTGCGGCTACATCGTCCTTTCTGTTCCAGCGCGCGCCCTTGATCGAGACACCGGCGCTCGCCAGCCGATCGATCGCCGTAAAGGCGAAATCCTGCGTCTTTCCATCGTTCCATCCCAGCCGCATAAACACACCGACGTTCTTGGTAATTTCCTGATCGGCATTGACTCCGAAACCGTATTTGAGTGTTCCGTAGTGGCGAACGGCATCAATGTCGGGAGTAGTTCCGTTCTCCGCGGCCAGCTTGAGCGCGTCGGCGTAGCTGCCCGAACGGGTGTGATTCAGGTATTGCAAAACCCGCACCGCGCCGGGATGATTCGCAATCGAGAAACGCCGCTCTTCTTCGAAAACGTCGCCCCGATCCACAAACAGCCGCCGATCGAATCGCCCCCCGTTGGCGTTCGTCGGTTCGGCCACGCTGCCATAACGCCACGACCAGTTGCGCGTGTGGAATTCGTGCACCATGCCCCAGGTGTAGCCGCGCGTATCGGCCGGGTAGTCCCACGCGCCGTTGTACATCACGCCCCAGGCTTCAAATTGCGTGCGCGGATCGTGAGTATAGGCGTTGTTGTCGAAAAAATCCGTTATCGTGAATCGCCCGACTGTAACGGTGTAACGGGTCATCGGACGATCGCCTCCAAGCTGGTTCGAGTCGCTCTCGAGGTGTTCTCTCGCATCGCCGAACCCCACGTCGTAGGAAAGATAAAGCCGGGCCAGGTATGGCTTGGGAGTCGCGCTGGCAACTCGAGGAATCTCCCCGTTGGGCGGGTTAGCGAGCCCATCCACGTTGCTTAGCCCCTTGCCGCCGGCGATTTCAGGATTGAAATAGAGTTGCAGATTATTGGTCAGGCGGACGCCGAAGAATAGTGTGGTTGTCAGGGATGCCTCGGCCTCCCGCTGGTCCACAAGGCTGAATGGGCCTTGATAAGGAGAGTTAAAAGTTCCGTGCGTCTGCCCGATCGACGTGGCTTGGTAGTACAGATTCCATCGCTCGTCTGGAGCCGTCGCGTTTGTATTCGCAGCCGGGGTATCTTGCGCCGATAAGGCGCAGGCGATGAATGCAGCTGAAATCGCGATGTTCCGAATCATCCATGCCTTTTCCCGTTTAGTGTAGCCAAGCTGTGCGGTTAGCTGCAGTCATCGTTTTGTCATGGCTGGATCACATCGCCTGCTATCGCCGGGGCGGAACCCTGTGTAGCTTACCCACAGCAACGCCCGGCAACGCGGGCTGAGCGCCGTCGGCGGCAAACCCGAGATAGGCGGCAATCGTGGCCGCAATCTGCACGGTGGACACCGGCTCAGAAATCCGCCCGGGCAAGATTCCGCCGCCGGCCAGGATCACAGGAACTGCTAGATCGGTGCCGTCCAGCGCGCCGTGCTCGGCGCCATCCGGCGACGTATTTCCGAAGTACCGCCCCGGCTTGGCGAGCAGCACCAGATCGCCCGTCCGCGCGGAATTCATAACGTCCAGCAATCGCGCGCGATATGCATCCACGGGGTTCAGGCATACATAGCCTCCATCCCGAAAGCAGACCGATTCTATCTCGTTCCCCAGGTTGGTATCGGCAGCCACCGATGCAGCCGCCGCCATCAACTCCGCCGCCGCCGGCGATTCGTTCCAGGTTGCGCCTGCCGGCCGAAGATAAACATGCGCCAGGCCGCCTTCGTTTGCGATATAAGCATGCTCGGAGTCATACCCCGCGCCAGCCAGCGTGCTCGCCATCCAGCCCACTGCCAGCAGGTCGTCCGGAATCGCCGATGTGTCTGTACGCCCGTGATCCGCGCTGAAGATAAACAACGTGTTGCTGTACCAGGCTTGGCCGATCTGATCTAATGCCTCTAGGAACGATCCGAGTAAAGGATCGATCACCTGGCTCAAATAATCCATGACCGCGCCGGTGCCGTGCGCGTGACCGGCCGCGTCCGCACCGGCAAAGTACAGTGTGAGGATGGACGGGCGGCCACCGTGCTGGATCTCGGCGATAGCCTGCCCGATCATGTCCTGATCGATGAATTCCAGATCCGTTTCTCCGCTTTGAAGTAACGCCAGCGCGTCGGAAATGGTGGGCCCGATGACCTGCGTGGAGCCTTTCCAGTATTGGTTGTAGGCCACCACGCTGGTGAGCCCCGCTGCCGTGGCTCGCTCGTAGAGTGTGGGTGCAGTCAGATCGTCATTTGCACGCCCACCCTCGCAGCCGCTGGTGCCAAATAGTGCGAATCCGTAGACGCACGCAACGCCGGTCGTCGACATATAATCGATCGCGACCGCGTTGCGGCGATCGAACCAGTTGTTGCCGGCGATGCCGTGAACGCCGGGATAGGCGCCCGTGAACAGCGACGCCTGCCCGGACATCGTGACCGTGGGTGCGACACTGGTGCCTTGCTCGAAATACAGCGCCATGCGATAGCCCGGGCTCAGCGGGCTTCCAAAGAGGCGCTGGAAGTGGGGCAGCTTCCCCGCCAGATATGCGCTATCCAATAGATCGCGGCGGACACCGTCTAAGTCCACAATCACGACGTGGCGTTGCGGCTGAGCCCTTAACGGACCAGCCGCTAACGCCACCAACGTGATCGCGAGCACCCGCATGGCGTCAGGTTCTCAAACGACTATTGGATGTTCACCGTCGTCAAGTACAGCGTTGCGTTGAAGGCCAGACCGGAATCCAGTCC